>ENA-UOYK01000527-UOYK01000527.1-marine-metagenome-genome-assembly--contig:-NODE-527-length-12864-cov-2.460389_pt1 | contig 12864 bp, 16 predicted proteins | sample MGYA00238174_ERZ767213 | MGnify/ENA primary metagenome ERZ767213 (study PRJEB28944, sample SAMN06267167) | marine metagenome | isolation source: Columbia River Estuary | place: USA:Columbia River Estuary...
CACTTTCAAGGCCGGACGCGGTTTAATTTTCGCCGGTATCGTCGGCTTGGCATTGGTGGGCTGTACGAACACGCCGCTGAATGAAAATGCCGCTGGCACGGGCACAGCAGCCTCAGCGAATTCCGCTGCTGCACCGGCTGCTCCCGCAGCACCGGCAGCGAAGGTTGCGCAGGTCGAAGTCAAATCGAGTGCGGCTTCAGTCCTTGCGCCCGCTGAATCGGTTTCCCGCTTGGTCTACTTTGCCTTTGACAGCTATGCGATTAGCGATGAATACGCCCCTGTTGTGGCTGCTCACGCCAACTTCTTGAAGGCGAACAGCACCGCGAGCGTCAGCATCGAAGGCAACACCGACGAATTGGGCAGCCGTGAATACAACATCGCCTTGGGTCAGCAACGTGCCGAGGCGGTTCGCCGTGCATTGATGCTTTTGGGCGTGTCTGAGTCCCAAATCGAGGCGGTGAGCTTCGGGGAAGAAAAGCCCGCGGTACCTGGCGCCGACGCTGAGTCGCGCGCGAAGAATCGCCGTGCGTTCTTCAATTACCGCTAATTGAAAAATCACGAAAGCCCAGCGGCCTTTCCGGTCGTTGGGTTTTTTTTCGCGCTAAGTTTGGTATCCTTTAGCGCGACAGTTGACCGATAAGTTGATAGAGAAGTTTAAATATGCGACGCATTGCCTTGATTTTACTAACGATTCCCTTTCTCACCGCTACGGGCGGGGCGTCAGCGGCCGGCTTGTTCGAGGACACCGAAGCGCGCAAGGCCATCATTGATTTGCGCCAGAAAGTGCAACAGTTGGAGGCTAAGTCCGGTGCATCAAGTACCGAGATGACCCTGAAGAATGACCAACTGAGTCAAAAAATCGATCAATTACCCAATGCGCAAAGCCTGCTTGAGTTGGCGGGACAAAACGATGAGTTACGCGACCAAATGGCCCGCCTGCTCGGACGTCATGAGGAGCTGACGCGTGCATTGGAAATCCTGCGTGAGCGCGTCAACGGGATGGAAGCCCGTTTGTCCAAGCTCGAGCCGACCAATGTGACGCTCGACGGCGAAACATTCGCTGTGTCGCCAAATGAGAAGGCCGCGTACGATCAAGCCATGCAGGCACTGCGTGCCAGTGACTTTCCAAAGGCTGAGAGCTACTTGCGCCAGTTTGACGACCAGTTTCCGCAATCCGGTTATCGGCCAACTGTCCTGTTCTGGCTTGGTAATGCCGCATATGCGACGGGACGCTACCAGGACGCGCTAACGGCTTTTAGCCAATTACTCTTGACGTTTCCCACACACAGCCGCGTCCCAGAGGCGATGCTGGCCTCAGCCAATTGCCAGTTTGAACTGCAGCAAAAAGAAGCAGCTGTCGCGACGCTCTCCGCGCTTGTGGCAGGATACCCCAACACGCAAGCCGCGGAAGCGGCGAAGCAGCGCTTGGATGCGCTGAAGTAAATCTCTTACCACCCTCACCACCTTTACCCCACGTAATCATGGATCTTCAGGACCAATCGGCGCTCACACAGCTGACTCAGCAGGTGTTGCTCGCAGGCTTTGCCATTACCACGGTGCTCGGCTGGGTGATGCAGCGCAGCCACTTTTGCACAATGGGTGCCGTCAGTGACATCATCAATATGGGGGATTGGACCCGGATGAGGACATGGGTGTTGGCGATCGCCACGGCCACACTTGGGCTATACGGTCTGGCCAGCTTCGGTTGGGTTGATCCGTTGGCCAGCATCTATGCGAGTGGTCGCGTGTTGTGGCTCTCCGCCGTGCTGGGCGGCTTTCTGTTCGGTATCGGCATGGTTTTGGCTTCGGGTTGCAGCAGCAAGACCTTGCTAAGAATTGGTAGCGGCAGTTTGAAGTCAGTGGTCGTATTCATGGTCATGGGACTCTTCGCCTTTATGACGCTTCGCGGCGTGTTTGCGGTGATCAGAGCGTCAACGGTTGACCAGGTCGGGTTCGACATGTCGTCGGCGCTGCTACCCTACATCGTTGGCGATTTTGTGGGGCATGCGTTTCCCCTGATGGTTCTTGCAGCGATCCCAAGTGGACTCATGCTGGTTTGGTGTTTTTGGAGCAGCGATTTCCGCCGCAGTGCCCAATGGGTTTACGGCATTGTCATTGGCTTGGCGGTTGTCGCGATGTGGTTCGTATCAGGTCATCTTGGTTTTTTGGCCGAGCACCCAGAGACGCTGGAGCCAGCCTACTTAGCCACAAACACAGGCCGGATGGAGGCCTTGAGCTTCACCGCGCCGATGGCCTACACCCTCAACTGGTTCATTTATTTCAGTGATGTGCGTAACGTTTTGACGTTAGGCGTTGTGTCTGTATTTGGCTTGATAGCGGGCAGCTTTGTTGCCAGCATTCAGGAAAAAAATTTTCGCTGGGAGGGTTTCTCAAGCACCACTGACACGGCGCTCCACCTCATCGGCGCCGCGCTGATGGGGATCGGTGGCGTCACAGCCTTGGGATGCACGTTTGGACAGGGTTTATCGGGCATCTCAACCCTGAGCCTGACCAGTATGCTTGCGCTTATCGGCATCTTCGCGGGGAGCCTGGTTGGCTTCAAGGCCCAGATGTGGGTGTTGATGCGTGACTGATGACAGCCAGGCGTTCGACCGCCAGTTTGGTGGTGTGGGGCGCCTTTTCGGTGCCTCGGGCGCAGACCGCATATTCAACAGCCATGCGGTCGTTGTCGGTATTGGTGGCGTGGGCTCGTGGTCGGCAGAAGCCTTTGCGCGTTCGGGCGTGTCAACCATCACATTGATCGACCTTGATCACATCGCACCTTCGAATATCAATCGCCAAATTCACGCGACGCAGGAGACTTTTGGCAAGGCCAAAGTCCTGGCGATGCGTGATCGTATTTTGTCAATCAACCCGGCCTGCGATGTGCATGTCATCGAGGAGTTCGTCTCCGAGGCGAACATCTCCGCGTGCCTCGATCCGATCCTTCTAGAGGCGGGCCCCCGACAGATTTGTGTTGTTGATGCTTGTGACCAGGTTCGGGCCAAGGCGGCGTTAGCCGCATGGGCCGTCGCTCATCACGTGATATTTGTAACGGTCGGTGCGGCAGGTGGTAAACGACTGGCACATCGGATCGATTGTGACGATATCGCCTCTGTCACGCATGATCCGCTCATTGCACAAGTTCGCTATCACTTGCGCCGATACCATGGGGGGAAGCGTGCGGGCGCGATGGGCGTGACGGGTATTTTTAGTCGAGAGGCGGTCGCGAAATCACAAACCGTCGGCGCAGCAGAGGGTAACCTCAATTGCCACGGCTATGGCTCGATGGTGGCCGTAACCGCCAGCTTCGGAATGGCCGCCGCAGGTTGGTGTCTGGATCAATTCGCGAAGCAAAAGGTCGATGCTTAAATGTGTAAAAATTTTGGTGGTGCTTGCGAAGATGGTCATTTTGACGGTATACTAGAAGGCTTAGGCGGTAACGAAAAAGTCCCACAAAGACACAGTTTGTTGCCGTTTAGTGGGTCGTTAGCTCAGTTGGTAGAGCAGCGGACTTTTAATCCGTTTGTCGTGGGTTCGACCCCCGCACGACCCACCAAATCAACACTAAAAAGCCCCAGATCCCCACGGTCTGGGGCTTTTTTATTGGCAGTAGCAGAGGGCGTCGTCAATCAACCAGCGCGATAACAGCACACAACTGGTATCCAACGCCCCAGACCGATTGAATGATGTTCTCTGCGGCGGGTTCCCCAGAGCCCCTCAACTTTCGCCGCATCCGCGTGATGAGCTCCTCCAGCGCGTGCTTGGTCATGCTCGCTCCTTCAACGTCCGCGAACAAGTCACGAAGGTCCCCAGAGGCGAGGGTGTTTTTCGGGGCTTGCGTGAGCGCGAGTATCAGCGCCTTTTCTTTGGCCGTTAGACGCAACTTTACGCCGTCGTTGGGGGCCTGTAACGAGCGCTCGCGAAGACTGAGTTGCCAAGCATGTTGCTGTTGTCTGTTCTCCAGGCGGTTTGCGAGCCCTTGTAAAACCAGCAGTAGCTCTGTCGGCGCCACTGGTTTTGTGAGGTAAAAGTCCGCACCGCCTTGTCGATACCCAGCGATTTTGTCGGTCATTGCAGATCGCGCGGTCATGATGACGATACCAGCCTCAGGTTGGTTTTTCCTGAGGCGATTCGCAATTTGAATACCACTCTCACCCGGCAAATTGATATCAATCACAAATAGATTGGCAGGTTCGCGTGTGATCAGATCGTTCAGAGCAGAACCGCTGTTGACCGCTTCCACCACAAAGCCGTAGCTACTCAAGTGGAGCACAACCTCCTCTCTGAGGAGCGGATCGTCTTCGACAATGATGAGACGCGTGGGATTCATTTCAGTCATGGGATTGTGATCTCAAAATCAATGTGCTCACTGTCAATTCTCGCTTCGATGATCCCGCCGAGTCTCTCGATGGCCGATTTGACCAGTCCCAAGCCAAGCCCCATTCCTGGCTGTCCGCTGGTGGTCACATGTCGGTAATAGGGCTTAAACAGTTGCGATAGATCGGGGATCGCATTGGGTGATAGCCGATTCCTGACGGTGATACGTATCGCGTCCACAGTTCCAAGCGGCTCAATGGCAACCTCAATCGCTGTCCCCGGTGGGCTGTATTTCTCTGCGTTGACGATCAAGTTCTCGATGGCAACACGGAAAATCGCTTGATTCAGAACACGATACGCCGTCGTAGGTATGCGCAGCTTGAAGCGCTCGGGCTGGTCCGAGTCGTGCGTTATGTCTTGGATTAACTGGCAAATGTCGAGTTGCTCCGTTTCTAGGCGCGTATCGGTGTGGCGCAGTTTATTTGATAATGCAACATGGTCAAGCAGGCCATCAATGCGATCAACGGAGGCCATCAGCCGGCGGAAGCGCTCCTGATCCCCTGCGACATCACTCAACTTACTTTTTAACGCAGACACAGCAAATCGAATCGTACCCAATGGGTTTTTGATTTCGTGCGTCATCATATCGATGAGCATGCCGCGCTCCTTCGTCGCTTCCTCGTGCTGCTTGGCCTCGGAAATCATCATCTGTAGTTTCTGGTTTTCTTCAACTTTCAAAAGTTTTTGCCGTGTGTTCTCGTTTATCAAGAACCACAGTAAGAAAAGCGCGACACCCAAACCACTCAGCTTCCGGTCAGCAAGCCCCTGGAACACGGCGCTGTTGTCGCTCTCGACAATCAGGTTGGTGCTACTGATGACACCCCACGAGAGCATGAAGATAAAAATCAGGCAGCCTGTGACCAATACGCGCCGGGTATTCGCTGGTATTGTTCGCGCCGTCAACACCCCGAAAAGTGCGATGGGAGGCAGGCTCATCAATGCGAAAAGGTTGGTGGGGATCGCCACATCCGCGTAGCCCATCAAAATCAGAACGGCAGCCATGAGCTGAATGAGCCAAAGCGCCTGTATGAGCCTCTCAAATGCTTTTCTACTTTGGTAGTTACGGACAATCGCGTGTATCAGGAATGCGAAAGCCAACGTTCGACCCATCAGCGCGAGGTGCGTGACGGTAAGCCATGCCTTGGGCGAAAAAAGCGGAAACCATTCGGCTAGCTGTCCGTTGGTCCCCGTTAAGGTTAGGAACACAGTTGACTGTAAAAACAGGAATGCGGAGCTTAGCCGACTCTTTTCGCTGGCTGCAAAAAAAAGACCAAAGAGTAACAATCCGGCGGCAATGGTGACAGACACACTCAGGGATGCCAGCCTCGCAGCGGAGTCAGTGCGAAGCACGTTGATATCCAGGACCTCGACTGAGAGGGTCAGTATGGTTGGCGTTTGCACCCTGACATAAATGGGTCCGGATGCTTTGGGGTTAAGTTTGACGCAATGTTGGCCATCCAGACATGGGTTCATGCTGCGGCGCTTTGCTTGTGCGCCGGCATCCGTGCGACGCCAGCGTCCATCGACCAACTCAAAGAACGTCACATGAGGTAGCTGATAGGGGCTGACGCGAATACCTATGTCGAAGGCACGAGCGGCCTCAGCATCCGTCGCCATCGGCAACGTGACACGAATCCAAACGGGGTTTCGCTGATAGCCAAGGCTCAGTTCGCCACTTGAAGGCGTGTAACTGACATAGGTCGGTGGATCTGGTGAGTCGCCGGGCGTTGTCGCCACAAAATAAGCGATAGCGGCAGTCGTTGTACCGGCGAAGGCCCCACCGGCGCATACAAGCGTGATGAACAGCGCGCACAGGAAACGAGACACTTTAGCCATGGTTATGGTCATGATAGCCATGTCCGAAAGGCTCATGCGGTTGTCAGCCATCGACAACAGTGAACCCAGCGGGCTTTCATGTGGAATTGTGTGGAAGCGTCTCAGAATGAACACACGCACCTATCGTTTACCCTAGATTTTTTAAAACCCGTGTGCAACTGTGCATGCTCGTGCTCCTTTATGCGCAAACGCCAAAGCGACGCATTAGATTCTCCAGAACTCGCTTTTTAAGCGTGATCACCGGGAGCAATAAATGCCGAATTTAGAAGAGATCAGAGCCGAAAAAATTCAGGTACGTCTCGAGAAGGTTGCGTTGGATGCCCAGATATCCAAAGCCCTGCAGGCATCTGAGGCTTTGGCTAACCAGCTGCGCGAACTACAAAAAGAGCAAACTTCAGCCGCACAACGCAGCGCATCGAGTCGTTCGATGGATGCCTACTTAGGGGTTCGTCACTCAGATGATGATGAGCGGCCGGTCGTTCGCAGGCGACACCAACGCAGCACCACGGAGGCGATTGCACGTTGTTTAAGCGGACGTGGTTGATCCGCCAATAGACCCAAAGGAACAAGATGATCAGTGAAGAGCAAACACTTTTTGATAAGTACGGGGGTATCCCTGTCATAACGGCGCTGGTTGCTCGGTTCTATGAGCGGGTGTTAATGAGCCCTGCTTTGGCACCGTATTTCGACGGTATCGACATGCCCGCTCTGGTCGATCACCAAGTCGCGTTCATGCGATTCGTGATGGGCAAACCGTCCGAGATTTTTTCAAGTGGCCGGATGGCCGATGCCCACCAAAAATTCAAAATATCTGCGACAGACTTCGATGAGGCCGTGCGTGTTCTCACGCAGGTCTTGGAGGAGGGGGGCGTTTCGGAAGCTGATCTCTTAACGGTGGTGAGTCGCGTGGCGGCTTTCGCCGATGACATTATTTACAAGGAGGCACTCAAATGAACCGAGATCTTCAAATTAGGATGTCAATTTCCCAGTTGCGTGTGGAAAAAGTGACCCTCGATAACCACATCCAAAAGGCGGTCCGAGCCTCTGAGCGCTTGGCTCGCTATGACGAAGAGTTGAGCGAAACCCAAGCAGAAATCATGGCGTATCGCAAAACATACGGGAAAGATCCGGTGCATTACGACGCGAACGGGCGAGTCTCAAAGACACGTCCGCGTGACAAAGATGGCATCGAAATACCGGTGCCACTCTCTGAGAAGCTTTACGAGTGGTTTAGCGGACGCCGTTAGCAGGATTCTATTTGAGGGTTTCAAAAGCCTTGTAATGGGTCAGGAAAACGCGCCCAGACAGGTGCTGCAAAAAATGAGTCGTGGCAAGCTTATCCATGACGGGGCCTTTGACCTCTGACAGGTGAAACTGAATCCCCGCATCCTTTAAGCGTGCGTCAATGGCCTCGAGGCTTTCCAGTGCGCTCGCATCAATTGCGTTAACAGCGGAGCACTGCAAAATGACATGCGACAGCCCGCTACGGCGCGCCACCGCTTCGTTGACTGAATCCTCCAACGCGCGGCGAGCATTATTTCGGTCAGTAGCTGGCGGGCAGGTTCGGCTGGGACCTCTGGAACCAACATTTGGGGCTCGAACTTGGGTTCGTTGGCTGCGGTTTTGGCGATGCCACTGGACAGGGCGTCCAGCACGTCACCCATTTTTTCAGCCCGTGGGTTCGAAGACGAGGTGTTGTTAGTAGCCATGGACTTGCTCCTTGATGCCTATATGCAGTGGTTTCATATAGGTTCATACCGGTTGGCCTGGCATTTTTTCTCAGCAGGGTTGTTTCCATGCCCTTAAACGCTACGACCCAAAGCTCTAGACAGCGTAGAAGGGCTGGCATAGCCAGTTCGCGCAGCAATTTGCTTCAGCCCAATACCGGTCTGCACCAGTTGCCGTGCAATGGCCAGCCGCAAATTTTCTAAATACTTGCCGGGCGACACCTGCATCACATCTTTGAAGTAATTGGCAAACGATGTTCTCGACATGCCTGCCAAGTTAGCCAAAGTTTCCAGGGTCCAAGGGTGAGCGGGTTTGGCGTGCATGGCCACCAAACTTCTGGCAATTCGCGGATCTGACAACGCAAGAAACAGCCCTGATTCTTGTTGCGGTCGAGATGTCAGGTGCCGCATCAAACTGATCAGCAAGATATCGCCTGCATGATTGATAAATAGCGGTTGGCCACAACGACTGGCCTGCATTTCATTGGTAATCAGCGTCATGACTTGCACGAGCGATGGATCAGCGTCCCTCATACCAATTGAGATTGGCCGAGGTAGCTCAGCTAAAAAGCTGGGCCCCATGGGGCCATCAAAAACAACGTCAAAACTCATCAAGCAACGCTGATCGGCTTCAAGGATATTTTGGAGCGCGTGCTCTGCAGGACAAACCAATAAGGACAGTGTTTCCAACTGAGTAGCCGAAAAGCTATCGGAGGAAAGCTCTGATGTCCCCGTCTTGACGATGTGTAACGAAAACCCGTCCGCCTTGGAGGTCTGCGTTACTTTTGGGCTGAGTCCTTCCAGCAGGGCAGTGAGTCGATCTAAGCGAGGGGCATCCATTTGTACGAATTGCAAATTTTGATGTACGTATTGTTGCATCAAGTACAAGATAATGCAATGTATTGAGGGTGCCTCTAACTTGGTCAGGATCCATGTTTTCAAAAATTGCATCAATCACACTCCCGATCTTCACCTTGGTGCTGGTCGGCTTTCTGTACAGTCGCCGGGTCAAACCTGACCTAGGGGGTGCCAACAAACTGGTCGTGGACGTCGCACTGCCCGTCTTGATCTTTATTTCGCTGTCTGCCAAGTCTTTTGACCCGATTTCCGCCCTTTCATTCACTGGGGCATCTGTGGTGTTGATTTTTCTGAGTGGATTGATCGCTTGGCCGCTGGCCAAATTTTCAGGCGCAACTCAGCGAGCGTTCTTGCCCTGTGCGATGTTCACCAACGTTGGCCCAATTGGGATCCCCTTGATTGCCCTGGCCTACGGGCCAGAAGGAATGGCAGCTGCAGTGGTTTTATTGGTGATCTCGAACATTTTGCATTTCACGCTGGGCGCTGGTGTGATGAGCGGCAAAGTCGACTGGCGCATGGTGTATGCCAACCCACTCGTTTGGGCAACGGTGTTGGGTGTGGCCAGTTCTCAAATGCAGATGTCTCTACCTGATTGGGTTCAAACCTCCTGCACCATGATTGGCAGCGTGTTGGTTCCGATGATGTTGATGTCCCTTGGGGCAAGGCTTGCCAGCAGTCAAATTGCAGACGCTTGGGTGGGAGTTCAGTCAGGTGTGCTGATTTTGGTCGTCAGAGTCGCGGCTGTCTTTTTGACCCTTTGGTTCATTCCCTTGCAAGGGCTGGAGCGAGGAGCTTTGATTTTGTTTGCATGCTTGCCACCCGCGGTCTTCAACTTTATGCTCGCTGACAAATTTCAGGTGGAGCCCAACAAGGTGGCGTCCACCGTCATCGTCGGACATTTGCTGAGCCTTGCGTTTCTGCCGCTTGGCATTTGGCTGGCATTCATTTAGTTATTTCATCACACCACACCAAGGAATTAGTCATCATCAAGTTCTATTTCCATCCGTCACCCAATCCATTGAAGATCGCGCTGTACCTGGAAGAGACTGGTGAGCCCTAGGAGCTCATTCCAGTGGATACGCGCAAAGGTGAGCAGCACTCTGATGCTTTCAAGGCCATCAATCCCAACGCCAAGACACCGGCCATGCTGGACGATGACGTTCGAGTTTTTGATAGCAACGCCATGTTGCTTTATTTGGCTGAAAAGATTGGCAAGTTCGTACCTGCCGATACGCCCCAAAACAAAGCTGAGATGTACTCGTGGCTGATGTTTGTAGCGACCGGCATAGGCCCTTACTGTGGCCAAGCCGTTCACTTCAAACACTTTGCACCCGAGCCCAATGACTATGCGGTGAATCGCTATGACTTTGAAGCATGGCGGCACTGGCACCTTATCAATGACCATTTGGCCAATCAGCCTTACATGATGGGCAATGAGTACACCATCGTGGACATGTCCGTTTGGGGCTGGGCGCGTGTCGCACCCTTTGTTTTGGGTGCGGATGCTTGGGAAAAACTCCCCCATGTCAAACGCTTGCTCGATGAAATGAACGCGCGTCCTGCGGCGCAGCGCGCAGAAGCCTTGAAAACGAAGTTCACTTTCAAAGCGGAAATGGATGAGGACGCACGAAAAAAACTTTTCCCATCCAACGAGCGTCTTAAAACCGCTGGGGTATGACGAATGATTGACTTTTATTACTGGACCACGCCGAACGGTCACAAGGTCACGATGTTCTTGGAAGAGTCAGGCCTTGACTACAACATCAAACCCATCAATATCAGCAAGGGTGAACAATTTGCCGCTGATTTTTTGAAGATTGCCCCCAACAATCGAATTCCGGCCATCGTTGACTACTCGCCTCTAGGTGGCGTTGAACCCATCGCGATTTTTGAGTCAGGCGCCATTCTTTTGTACTTGGCAGACAAGACACAAAAGTTTATTCCTCAAGATTTGCGTGGAAGAAATGAATGCCTTCAATGGCTGTTTTGGCAAATGGGTGGCTTGGGTCCCATGGCTGGACAAAACCATCACTTTGTTCAGTACGCCCCAGAGCAATTGCCTTACGCCATCGATCGGTACGTCAAAGAGACTTCGCGCTTGTATGGCGTCCTGAATAAGCATCTGTCAGATGGCCGTGAGTACATTTGCGGCGACTACTCCATAGCCGACATGGCTGCCTATCCTTGGGTCGTGCCGCATGAGCGTCAGCGCCAGGACATGAGCCAGTTTCCCTCTCTAGCGTCATGGTTTGAACGAATTAAAAACCGTCCAGCAACACAGCAAGCCTATGAGATTGCCAAGTCAATCAATACAGCGCCCACCGTTGACCAGAATGCCAAGTCTATTTTGTTTGGCCAAGATGCCAAGACAGTTGTTTGATCCACAGAGAGAAAAATTCAATGAAGATAAAAGCGGTTGTTTTTGATGCCTACGGCACCTTGTTTGACGTGTACTCCATCCAAATTCTGGCTGAAGAGTTCTACCCCGGTAACGGGGCTGATATCGCGGTGAAGTGGCGCGACAAGCAAATTGAATACACACGGTTGATCACACAGTCAGATCCGCACAACGCATCGGGTAGCCAATACTTCCGCCCGTTTTGGGAATTAACGCGCTTGTCGTTGGAGTACACGTTAGACCGACTCAAACTGGAGCGTGAATCAGGTCAGGTTGAAAAACTGATGCAGCAATATGCACACCTCACGCCATTTACAGAAAATCTGGCAGTGCTTCAAAAGATCAAAGAGATGGGTCTCACGACAGCCATCCTCTCCAATGGCAGTGTGGATATGCTCACATCGGCAGTCAAGAGCGCGGGGATGGAAGATGTTTTAGACCATCTCATCTCGGTCGATCCGATTCGCCTGTTTAAGACCTCTCCCGAAAGTTACGGGTTGGACCAACAAGCCATTCCGGTCAACAAAGATGAAGTTCTATTTGTATCCAGCAATGCTTGGGATGCTTTGGGTGCAACCTGGTTTGGCTTTACTACGCATTGGGTCAATCGACAAGGGTTGCCGTTTGAAGCGTTATCTCCTCGGCCGCATTTTTCAGGCTCTGACCTTAATTCAGTATTGGATTCTTTGGGCTAAATTGCAATGAGACCATGTCTTTGATTTGATAAATTTTCAAGTTACATGCCCGAACCAAATCGCTGTCTCAACATTTAGAATGATGCATTGAACCGTTATAGCCTTCCCAAAACAGCAATCCCTTTTCCTCAATCACGCATCCGAAGAATATTGGTTGGATACCAACGCTCTCTAATTTCTTAACGAATACGGTGGAGGGCATTCCCATCAACGCGAATCGTGGTTGTCCAGCTGCTATGTCCTTTGCCGCTTTTTCTGCGCCACTCGTACTCGTGTCAAAGTACCCAAATGGAATCGATGTCTTTTCTTCAAGCGAGGACAACTCCGATGCAGCTGGAATCTGCAATGAGGCTGTTGCTAATAAGATCAGCAAGCTTGAACGCAGGTGATGGTTAAGCATTTTCTTTCGAAAATTTCCCGATAAAAAACTTATAAAACGATGACACTTTTTAAAAAAGCGAAAAGATAGCGGTGAACTCAAACACTCTGACAAAAAATCTAATTTGTGAGTAGTTGTAGAAAGTTCAACTTTCAGAAAAAGTACAAGCGTCAAAACTTCCTGTTGTCACTCGGTCGAGATTGAGGATCACACGGCTGTGATGTTTTTGGATTTGTAAATCCATACACTTCGCCGTCATTCATCGTCCAAATAAAAAAATCCATACACTTTTAGTGAACTGAAAAACCCTCGTTTTTGACCAGTTGCGGCGTTTTGAACTCTCAGAAAAAGCACAAGCGTCAAAACTTTTGACGCTTGATGTCCTAATAGTTCTAAATGCCTAATGCGCGATAGTTCTTTATAATTACTGACTATGCTACATTTATACTACAAATGCGATTCTTTATCGCGTAAATCATTGATTTATATGCAGAAAAGCTAGCTGCTACCAGTGTTCACACGGCAGGGGTCACAGGTTCGAACCCTGTACCACCCACCAGTAATAAGCCAGTTAAATCAAGCACTTAGGAG
>ENA-UOYK01000530-UOYK01000530.1-marine-metagenome-genome-assembly--contig:-NODE-530-length-12800-cov-3.882732_pt1 | contig 12800 bp, 8 predicted proteins | sample MGYA00238174_ERZ767213 | MGnify/ENA primary metagenome ERZ767213 (study PRJEB28944, sample SAMN06267167) | marine metagenome | isolation source: Columbia River Estuary | place: USA:Columbia River Estuary...
CAAAATCGTGAGCAAACGAGGCTAGAGGTTTGTGCAGTACACACAAGCACGGGCGCATTAAGCACGATTCGTACCGAAACCGATGAGCACTGGATTGATCTAGTGGCCGGAAGCCCGACATTGCTTGCAGATGGTCGACTCGCGATGTGCTGCGAACGCAATGGTGTGAGGGCGCTCACCATTGGCGATCAAGTTGTAACGAGCAGTGAAATACAAGTGCGAAACATCATCGCAACAACGCCTACTGCGATCTATTTTGGAGCAAACCCAATTGCGGATCCAACGGTGCTGCACGTGATGCGCTGTGCACTCTCGGATCTTTCGGTGTCTTCGCTGACAGACGAACCAGGCGTATTCACTGCTGCAGTTGGTGGCGACACAGTCGTTATTCGCAGCGCCATGTTGGGCGAAGTGCGCACCGCTACTCGCGTGAATGGCAAACATCAGATTGCAAACAATGCCGAAACATGCCTGCTCACCCCAAATGTGACACTGCACCGTGTTGGTGCAAACAAGATTGCTACTGCGATTGTGATGCCGCAAAATCACGACGGCTCACCATTGCCTATTTTGTTTGACCCATATGGCGGGCCACACGCACAGCGAGTGTTGTGCGCGTCCAGCGCATACTTTGCTTCGCAGTGGTTTGCCAACCAAGGCTTTTGCGTTGTTATTGCCGACGGACGTGGCACACCGGGGCGTGGCACGCAGTGGGAACGCGACGTCCACCATGACCTCGCCACCAAGATCCTTGATGATCAAATTGAAGTGCTGCGCGAACTTCCAAAACTGGTGCCGTGCGCCGACACAACACGAGTAGGTATTCGTGGTTGGAGTTTTGGTGGCTACTTGGCCGCACTTGCGGTGCTTCGTGCCCCCGACATGTTTCATTGCGCAGTTGCTGGTGCGCCTGTAACCAAATGGGATCTGTACGACACGCACTACACCGAGCGCTACATGGGCGACCCACACACGCATACTGCCGATTACGAAGCAACTTCACTTGTTGCCCACGCACATTTACTGGAGCGCCCACTACTTCTTATCCACGGGCTTGCAGACGACAACGTACTTGCAGCACACACACTGCAGTTTTCAACCGCACTGCTGCATCACGGCAAAGTACATGAGTTGCTCGCGCTCAGCGGAGTCACACACATGACACCCCAAGAAGTGGTTGCAGAGAATCTCTTACTGCACCAACTTCAATTTTTGCAGCGAGCTCTAGCCAAGTAGTTGTCCGACCGCAATGCGGTCGCGACCAGACAAATCTTGTTTGATCTCTGCGCCAACAAAACCGGATGCAGACATCATTGCGAGCACATCCGCGCCTTGCTGATACCCGATCTCAAGAACGAGCCACCCCAATTGCTTCAGCCATGTTGAAGCGCCTTCAATCACTGAGCGCAAATCTGCGATCCCATTGTCGTGTGCATACAAAGCCGAATGTGGCTCGTACATATGAACGTCTGGCGCAACTTCGCTTGAAGCATGGGCGATATACGGCGGATTGCAAATTGCAATATCGATCATGCCTGCCAAGTCTTGAGGCAACGCATTCCACCAACTGCCATGTGCAATACGCACATTTGCTGCTGCCCTGCCAATACCAATCATGTTTGCGCGAGCAACATCAAGGGCATCAACCGATGCATCGGTAAGCCACACTTGCGCGGCTTCGGCGCCAAGTTCGAATGCCATTGACAGACCAATCACGCCACTGCCCGTGCCCAAATCGACAACCTGCAAAGGAGTTTTGCTCGACTGTGTTCGTGCAATATCAAGAGCGACTTGCACAACCTGCTCTGTCTCGGGCCGAGGAATCAACACACGCTTGTCAACCATGATGTCGAGGTGCCGAAAGGCCCAGCGCTTCATTACATATTGCAACGGCACTCCACTGAGTCGATCTTGCAGCATTGCCTGCACGCTTTTTGCGCACGCCACTGTCACAAACTGATCTTGTTCGGTAGAAAACTCGGCAGAATCCATGCCACTCGCGTGCTCGCACAACCAACGCGCCTCTTGAGCATTACCCAACTGCTGTGTTGTTGACGCAAGCATCTCGCGCCACGAAACGTTGTCTGTCGCGTCGGCCACTGCGGTCTACTCGCTTAGTGAACTTCGACGGAAGCGCCAGCCAACTGTTCGATCTCGAACTGCGCGGTCAGCGCGTCAATCACTGGATCAAGATTGCCCATCAACACATCTTGCAATTGGTACAACGTAAAGCCAATGCGATGGTCGGTGATGCGATTTTCTTTAAAGTTGTAGGTGCGAATCTTTTCGCCACGTCCGCCCTTGCCCACCTGGGCCTTGCGTTGTGCAGACATTTTTTCGGCTTGCTCGTCTTCGCGCAACTTGAGCAAGCGCGAACGCAAGACGGTCATTGCTCGCAGGCGGTTTTGCAACTGGCTGCGCTCGTCTTGCATTGCAACAACCAAACCAGACGGTTTGTGAGTGATGCGCACCGCAGAGTCGGTGGTGTTGACACCCTGACCGCCAGGACCGCTGGCGCGATAGACGTCAATATGTAAATCTTTTTCGTCGATCTCGACGTCGACTTCTTCGGCTTCTGGCAACACCATCACAGTTGCAGACGATGTGTGAATGCGGCCTTGTGCTTCGGTGACTGGCACGCGTTGCACTCGGTGTGGTCCACCTTCGAAGCGCAACTTTGTCCACACTGTGTCACCTTTGGCCGACACAGTGATCTGGTTGATGCCGCCCATTGGCGAGTTGTCGCGCGACAACACTTCCCATGCCCAACCCTGCCTTGCTGCGTATGCGGCGTACATCTCAAACAAGTCGCCTGCAAAGAGGTTTGCTTCTTCGCCGCCTTCTGCGCCACGAATTTCGATGATGATGTTTTTGCCATCATTCGGATCGGATGGCAACAACAACACTTTGAGTCGTTCTTCCAACTCGGACAACTTGATTACTCCGGCATCGATCTCGGCTTGCAGTTGCTCGCGCTCAGAGCCATCGGCATCGGCAAGCAACTCGCGTGCGGCCTCGGTGTTGCCTTCGGTGTCAAGATACTCGCGGATACACAGCACCAATGGTGTTTGCTGCTTGTAGCGACGCGAAGCATCACGCAATTTTGCTTGATCGCTCAACACTTCTTGGCTAGCCAAACTCTCTTCAAGTGCCCTGTAATCGGCATCAATTTGAACGAGTCTGTCTAACACGCCTCTTAGGCTACGACTTTTTTAGCGAACAACGGGTGCGACTTCAACGAAACGTGCAGGAATACGCAGTGATTTTGCCAACTTTGCCAACGATGGCGTGACGTTGTTGGTGTGGGTTGCGATGACAAGTTGTGCATCGGGTGCAATACGAGCACGCGCATCTGCTGCAAATGAAACAACGTCTACATCAACAGATGCTGTGCACACAACAACAATTTGTCGACCATCATCGGTCGTGCCCACTGCACAACAAGGCACCGCATCCTTCACATTGAGACGCATGGCTGGTGGCTCGGTTGCTTGTAGCGACGAAGCACCAACCAATTGTGGCTCAACGATCACACGATGCCTCAGCAAACGTTCGGCGGCAAGCCTGTTGAGTGGGTGATGCTCCGCCCCGCTTTGACGATGGCCGCGCACGATGTTGACAACCTTGATCAACGACTCGAGTGTGGCAACTTTGCCATGCAGCATTTGGAATGTCTCGCGGTCGTGAGCGCCAACACCAATCTCGAGACGAGGTTCGTTGTCATTTTCGTCAACAACGACTCTGCACACTTCAAGTCCCATCACTTCGCCGCTCAACACACCGTGTTCGCGAACAATATCGGCACCAGACTCGCCAATAATCGAAGCAAATTGTTCGTGCGTGTTGGGTACTGCTGATGACGGCATCACAGGATCGGATTCGGCACGAGCGACTTGTTTGTCGGCAACAAGCCACACACGAATGTCTCGATCAAACAACTGTGCGCGCCGCGACACAAGACCAGCATCAGACGTAACGAAGATGTCGAGAGACGTGGCATCAAACTTTTGTGCCCACAACAGCACTGGGCCAAGCGAGCGCTCACATTGTTCGAGCACCGCAACCCATGCATGGTTTGCGCTTACGGCACCTGCACCAAGAGCAAACTCGACAAACTCTGGTTGCTCGACTGCACCGATGCTTGACATTGCACTACGCAGAGCAAGCTGCGCCACACGGCTTTTCTGATTGTTGTTCTCACTCATGCGAGAAAGGCCAATGACGTGTTGCTGATTTAGGCGTTTGGTTGCTTGGCGATTTCGGACAAGAACTCATCGTTGTTCTTAAACGTCTTCAATCGATCGATCAACAACTCGAGACCTGGAGCAGCGTTGCCACCCTCGGCCAAACCGCTCAACACTCGGCGCAGTTTCCAGACCATCTGCAATTGCTTGCGATCAAACAACAACTCTTCGTGTCGCGTTGATGATGCATCAACATCAATGGCTGGGTAAATACGGCGCTCCGAGATCTTGCGATCGAGACGAAGCTCCATGTTGCCCGTGCCCTTGAACTCTTCGAAAATTGCATCGTCCATGCGGCTGTTTGTCTCGACCAATGCTGTTGCAAGGATCGTGAGGCTGCCGCCTTCTTCAACGTTGCGAGCCGAACCAAAGAATTTCTTTGGTGGATACAAAGCACCCGCGTCGATACCACCGGACATGATGCGGCCGGTTGCAGGAGCGGACAAGTTGTATGCACGAGACAAACGAGTTATGCCGTCGAGAATAATGACGACGTCTTCGCCCATCTCGACCATGCGCTTTGCTTTTTCAAGCACGAGCTCGGCCACCTGAGTGTGCTCTTCGGACGGACGATCGAAAGTTGAAGCAATTACTTCACCCTTCACCGTGCGTTTCATGTCGGTCACTTCTTCAGGACGCTCGTCGATCAACAACACGATCAATTTCACTTCTGGGTGATTGCGTTCGATCGACGTTGCGATCGTTTTCATGATCGTCGTTTTACCGGCCTTTGGAGGCGACACGATCATTCCACGTTGACCCTTGCCGATTGGCGAGATCAAGTCGATGATGCGTGCGGTCATGTTGTTTGGGTCTGCAGAGTTTTCGAGTCCAAGTTTGGAGTCAGGAAACAATGCAGTGAGGTCTTCGAAACGAGGGCGTGCCTTGACTTTGTCGGCAGCAACACCATTGATCGTTGCCACATCGAGCATTGCTGGGTTCTTTTCATTGCGTCCGGCTGGCTTGCACATACCGGTGACGTGATCGCCCTTGCGCAGACCATATTGACGTGTCAAACGAACGGCCACATATGCGTCGCCTGCGCTTGCCAGATATCCATTGACGCGCAAGAAGCCGTAGCCCTCGTCGCGCAGATCGAGATAACCAGAAACCAATACTGGCTCGGTCGAAATCGGTTCGTTGCTTACCTCTGGCTCGAACGACTCGTAGCGATCGTTGCCCTGTGGGCCTTCATCGCGTGGACCTTTTCCACGTCGACGACGATTGCGGTTGCGATTGCGGTTTGGACCACCCTCGGCTCCATTTTCTTGAAAACTATTTTGGCGATCCTGATTGCGATTGTTGTTTGGATTGCGGTTTGGACCACGATCATTGTTTCGATCATGATTGCGATCGTTGTTTTGATTGCGGTTTGGACCGCGATCATTGCCACGATCCGAACCAGCCGGACGCTCGCTTGCACGACGTGCATCGGGCGCAACTGGCGTTCCTTCGTGTTCGGCTAATTCAATTTCCCAATCAGCAAGTGGTTCGCCACCTGCACCAAGTGCTGGTTGCGCAGCGGCTGGAGATGAGGTCTTTGTAGCGACTCGCGACGTTGGCTTGGCAGCAACCGGTGTTGGTGCTGCAGGCTTTGTTTGTTCAAGGATCATGTCGATGAGTTCTGACTTTTTTGCACGCGATGCCGACTTGACGCCGAGTGCTGACGCAATTGCTGTCAGTTGCTCGCGGTCTTTGGCTTCTAATGCTGATTTTTCAAGGGCTCCACTGGCCATTGGTCCTACTTTCAAGGGCGTTCACACAAATGTGAGTTGCCCATCTGACCGCAGATGCGTCACGCGAAAATCAACGTCGCAGGTTTGCGGGGGCTTCACTCGGGAATCCGAGCCATATTCAGAGTAGCCCCCCTGCCTCACTAATTACAACATGAAATGTTGATGTGGCTAAACAATCAATTTTTAGCTGCGCTGGCGTGCGGCAACAAACGCTTCTACGGCCTGTAGATCATTCGGTAGATCAACAATTCGCTCGGCTCTTTCCATGAGGTCTGACAGGTGCTCTGGCAACGGTGGCTCTACGCCTGTTGCCTTCTTCACTGCGTCAGGAAACTTGGCCGGGTGTGCAGTTGCCAAGGTAATTGTGGGTACACCAGGCTCGGCGCAATGCTCTGCTGACGCAATACCAACTGCAGTGTGCGGATCAACAAACATGCCGTGGTCGTGGTGCATGCGCTTCATCACCGACAATGTTTCGGCGTCATCACTTCGGTGCGCACGGAACATCGGCGCAATCCATGATGCGTATTGATCTGGTTCAACCGACAACTTGCCTTGTGCACGAAACGCATCGAGTTGTTGCGCAGTTGCTCCCCCATCACGATCGTTCATCTCGAACAACAAACGCTCAAAGTTGGAAGACACCTGAATGTCCATGCTTGGGCTCAGTGTTGGCACAACAGATGTCATTTGCATCGCATGCGTATCAAAAAAACGGGTGAGAATATCGTTGCTGTTTGATCCAACAATCAATTTTTCGATCGGTGCACCCATCTGTTTTGCAATCCAACCGGCAAGCACGTTGCCAAAGTTGCCTGTAGGCACGCTAAATGATGCGCTGCGATCTAACGCTTGAAGCGCAGTGAAGTAATAGACGGTCTGAGCCATGACGCGTGCCCAGTTGATGGAGTTGACTGCGGACAAATTGTTGGCATCACGAAATGGCGCGTCATTAAACATGGCCTTGACCAAATCTTGGCAATCATCAAACGTGCCGTCGATGGCAACGGTGTGCACATTTGGTGCATTAACTGTGGTCATTTGCCTACGTTGCACATCGCTCACCCGACCACGCGGATACAAAATCACAATGTCGACGTTGTTGCACGACTTGACGCCATCAATTGCTGCGCTTCCAGTGTCTCCACTGGTTGCACCAACGATCATCACTCGCTGATTACGTTGGCTGAGTACGTGATCAAATAGTTTGCCAATAAGTTGCAACGCCACATCTTTAAACGCAAGTGTTGGACCGTGAAACAGCTCGAGTAAATAATGTTCTGGCGCAATTTGCACCAGTGGCACTACATCTGGATGCCTAAATGACGAATATGCCTCGCGGCTGAGGCGCATCATGGTTGGCGCATCAATCTCGGTACCAATAAACGGCTGCATGATTGCTGCTGCACGGTCGGCATAACTGCCACTAGTTGGTGCGTTTACGGTTGGCCATGTTTGAGGCACATACAAACCGCCATCTGTGGCTAGGCCAGCCAAGAGCGCGTCACAAAAACCCAACTCTGGGGCACGACCGCGTGTAGAGATGTAACGCATACGAAAAATATTTTAGTCGGCGATGACCCGCAGGAGGCCACCCACATGCGTGACCACATCAAGTTTTTTCAATTCGGTGATGCATGCTTGCATTGCTGCCTCATTTGCGTTGTGCGTCAGAAAAACGAGGCGTGCACCGTGACCAATTCCGTCTTGTTCAGCCGCACGGATGCTCACATCGTGACGAGCAAAAACTCCAGTAACTGCGTGCAATACGCCTGGCTTGTCGGCAACCTCGAGTGGCAACAAATACTCACACGATGTGTCAGACATTGGTTGCAACTTTGGCGCACTCAACACGCCAAGCGTTGCATGCGCGCCTTTATTGAGATTGATTGATGCATCGATCACGTCGCCGAGTATCGAAGATGCAGTTGGGTCTCCGCCCGCACCGCGACCATAAAACATGAGTGAGCCCGATGCTTCGCCGTCAACTACAACCGCGTTAAAAGCTTCGCGCACCGATGCGAGTGGATGCTGCATCGAGACCATTGCAGGGTGCACGCGCACCGACACTGCACCAGATGTTTTGTCAAACTCGGTGACGCCCAACAACTTGACTGCATAACCCAAGCGTTTTGCAATTGCGATGTCGGCTGCTGTGATCTTGGTGATGCCTTCGCTATACACGTCGCTCGCAACAACATTGCAACCAAATGCAATACTCGCGATGATCGAAATTTTTGCAGCAGCATCTAGGCCCTCGACATCGGCTGTCGGGTCACTTTCTGCATAACCAAGTTGTTGCGCACCAGCCAGTGCGTCTTCATAACTCGCGCCGTCTTCGCTCATCTTGGTGAGAATGTAATTTGTTGTTCCATTGACAATGCCGAGCACTCGCCTGATTGGCTCGCCACGCAAACTTTCGCGCAATGGACGAATAAGTGGAATACCTCCGCACACTGCAGCCTCAAACAACAAGTCGATGCCTGCATTGTCGGCTGCCGCAAATAACTCTGCGCCATGAGTCGCGATCAACGCCTTGTTGGCGGTCACGACTGGTTTGCCACTTGCTAAAGCCTTCAAGATCAAGCCACGGGCTTGGTCGATACCACCCATTACTTCGACAACGAGGTCGACTGTTGGGTCGTTGACTACAAACTCTGCATCGGTTGTCAGCACATCGGCAGCCAGCGAATTTTTGTGCGCGTCAATGTTGCGAACCGCTACGCGTGCAATAACGAGTTGCACGCCACTGCGGGCGGCAATTGCGGAAGCTTGTTGCTTCACGAGCTGTACAAACGCGGCACCAACCGTGCCATGGCCAATTACTCCGATACGAACTTGAATTGCAGCCATGCCTTCACGCTATTGGCTCTACGGCCCTGATTTCTAGCGAATATCGAGTCTGGTCAGATCCTCATTGGTTTCACGGCGCACAACAAGGCGTGCATTGCCATTACTCACAAACACCACCGGCGGCCGAGTCACTTTGTTGTAGTTGGAGCCCATCGAATGACCATATGCACCCGTTACCGGAGTTGCGAGCACATCACCGATAGCAAGGCCAGAAGGCACAAGTGCCTCATTGATCAACACATCGCCGCTCTCGCAATGCTTGCCAACAAGTCGCACAACTTCAGTGCGATCGGCATTGGCTCGTGCTGGCAAAAATGCTTCGTAGCCACTGCCATACAACACAGGTCGTGGATTGTCGCTCATGCCGCCATCGACTGCAACGTACGTGCGCACACCAGGAATGTTCTTAATTGTGCCAACTGAATACAACGTGACAGCAGCAGATGCAACGATTGATCTGCCTGGTTCGACAAACACCGTGATGCCTTTGTTGAGATGAGCCGTTGCGCTGTGCAAGTGACCAGCCCACTCGGTAATCGTTGGTGCATGTTCGGATGCAACGTATGCGACACCAAGGCCACCGCCAAGAGTGACCTCGTCTACGGCAAGTTCATTTGCAAGGTCAACCATGATTTTTGCGGCGAGCGTAAAGTTTTCGGCAGCAAACACATTTGACCCGATGTGGCAATGAATGCCCACGAGTTGCACCGACGAAGAATCTTTCGCACGTTGTGCAGCCTTGCGAGCATCGCCATTGCCAAGATTGAAACCAAACTTCGAGTCGTCTTGTCCTGTCGACACAAACTCGTGCGTGTGCACATACACGCCAGGCGTTACACGCAACTGCACTCGCGGTGCCGGCAGGCCTTGAGCATGCAGCGCATCCAGACGATCGAGTTCGTCAAAATTGTCAACAACGATGTGTCGAACCCCTGCAGTAATGGCGGCACGTAATTCGTCTTCGCTCTTGTTGTTGCCATGCATCACACAGTGGCTAGCCGGCACACCGGCATTGAGCGCCACAAACAACTCGCCACCTGTGGCTACATCGAGCAACAAACCTTCTTCGTGCGCAAGGCGCGCCATTGCAGTGCACAAAAATGCCTTCGTTGCGTACACCACTCGTTCACGACCAAATGCTGCAACTGCTTCGCGACAACGCGCGCGCAAATGCTCTTCGTCATACACAAACACTGGCGTACCAAACTCGGCAGCAACATCGGACAGCATGCGCCCACCAATACTCATCTGACCATCGGGAGCAATGACAGCATTATCTGGCAACAAGTGCTTGGCAATTGCGGTCACATCTGCTCCGGAGTCTCGATGCCCAACAATGAAAGACCTTGCGACATTACGCGCGCCGTAAAATCGCACAGTGCAAGGCGGCTCGTGCGCTGTGCATCATTTTCTGCGCGCATCACTGGGCAATGCTCGTAAAAGGCGCTGAATTCACTGGCCAAATCATACAAATAGGTGCACAACCTGTGCGGGCTGTATTTGTCGAGCGTGTCCAACACCGCGGTGTCAAACTGCAACAACCGCAGCACGAGTGCGCGCTCGGCTTCGTGTTCAACAAGCGGTGTTACGCCACGAACGCTTGCCCGATCTACACCAGCCTTGCGGAAAATGCTGCAGATTCGAGCATGCGCATACTGCAAATACGGCGACGTGTTGCCATCAAACGAGAGCATGCGCTCCCAATCAAACACGTAATCCTTAATCCGATCCGTCGACAAGTCGGCGTATTTAATCGCGCCTATGCCCACCTGCTTGGCAATCGCATTGTGTTGAGCATCTGACCAATCAGGGTTCTTTGCTCGCACTGCATCTTTTGCACGCTCAACAGCTTCTGTCAAGAGTGCATCAAGCTTCACAACTTCTCCACTGCGACTCTTCAAAATCTTGCGATCACTACCAAGCACATTTCCAAACGCAACGTGCACCATCTGTGTATCTTCGGGGACCCAACCGGCCTTGCGCGAGACAACACCAACCATCTCGAGATGTTGGGCTTGTGGTGCGCCAACGATATACAAAATGACTGTTGCACCAAGTCGTTCGACACGATCAATCACGCATGCCAAATCGCTAGTCGCGTAGTTGTAGCCACCATCTGTTTTGCGAATGATGAGCGGCAACGGCTCGTTGTCGCGATTGACAAAACCATCGACAAATACAACTTCTGCACCGTCACTCGTCTCGAGCATCTTTGCTGCGTCAAGTCGTTCGACCACTTGGGCCAACAAGTGGTTGTACGCGCTCTCGCCCATGATGTCGTCGGCAGTGAGCAAGACGTCGAGCGACCTGTACACGCGATCGAAATAGCGAGTGCTCTCGCCCACCAACAACTTCCACATGCGCAATGTCTCGACGTCGCCACCCTGCAACAACACCACACGTGCACGCGCGCGTTCTTTAAAACTGTCATCTGCATCAAACTTTGTGCGTGCTTGTTTATAAAACGAATCGAGGTCGCCAACCGAAAGTTCATTGGCTGCTTCAGTTTCGCCAAGATCAATCAAATGTTCGATGAGCATTCCAAATGGCGTGCCCCAGTCACCAATGTGATTCTCACGAATAACTTTGTGACCAACAAACTCGAGCATGCGCACAATTGCGTCACCGATCACTGTTGACCGCAAGTGCCCAACATGCATTTCTTTGGCAACGTTTGGTGCCGAATAATCGATCACGACAGTTTGTGTTTTGGTCGCGCTCGATACACCGAGTCGTGGATCGGCTGCTGCGCGGGCGAGTTCGGCTGCTAAAAACTCGGGAGCAAAAGTGATGTTGATAAAGCCTGGCCCTGCAATCTCGACACTGCTGCACACACTCGACAAATCTGCTTCGTCGAGTACGAGTTGCGCGACCTCACGCGGGGTCTTGCCAAGCTGCTTTGCAAGCGCCAACGACCCATTGACCTGAGCATCTGCGCGATCACTTCTGCGAACGACCGCATCAGCATCGGCTTCCGAAATGCCACCGATGCGCGCAAACGTCGGCTTCAGCCGCTGCGCGATGGTAATTATCGGATCGGCCATAGTCCTTCTATTGTTGCCGACCGCCACCCACTACAACGACTACTTAACGTAAAAGTGCACAACTGCTCACCGCTAACCTTCACTGTGAGGCCCTCGTAGCTCAGTGGATAGAGCGTCGGTTTCCGGAACCGCAGGTCGCATGTTCGATTCATGCCGAGGGCACTGGGTCATGCCGAGGGCACTGGATCAACTTGTAGTTCATGGGTGATTTTTCCTCTATACAACTGAAACCCAAGCGATGCATAGAGCCCATATGCCCCGGTGGGATTTTCGGTATCAACTGTCAATGCAGCATGTGTGAAGCCATCTTTCGCGTACGAATGCCATGCATGAGTAATGAGATTTTTTGCAATGGATTGTTTTCGGTGTTCAGCCAACGTCGCCAGCTTGTCGATCCAACCGATTCTTTTACCCAATAATTCGTCATCTGACTCGTACCGATGCGTAAGCAACAGTCCAACTATTTCTTGTTGCTGGTTTACAGCAAAAAACGAATGATCTAGTCGAGCAGTTGAACCATTGACCATCTGAAGCCAATGTTCACTGCTAGTTGGAGTTGAGCCCCAATGATCTTGAAACGCAATGTTTTTTACATTTCGAGCTTCTTCATTACGAGCTAGATCCCAAGGCGCAATCACATATTTCTGATTCACATTTACTTCTGGAAGGTTGTTGAGTTCTCGAATCATGTCTTCTTCAAACCGGACTGGCTTCATGCCAAACTTTGCAAACAGTCGCGCAGCAGATTCGTTTTGCTGACTTACATCTGTGCGCAAATATTTAGGAAGCGTGCGACCTGTTGCACGCAACAACGATTCACCGTGCTGCACCGCCCACGTCATTAATTCTGTGCCAACACCTTGTTGGCGAAACTCCGGCAACACTCCTCCAAAGACGTAGCAACGCTCTTCTTTGGATTCCGA
>ENA-UOYK01000532-UOYK01000532.1-marine-metagenome-genome-assembly--contig:-NODE-532-length-12759-cov-3.831809_pt1 | contig 12759 bp, 16 predicted proteins | sample MGYA00238174_ERZ767213 | MGnify/ENA primary metagenome ERZ767213 (study PRJEB28944, sample SAMN06267167) | marine metagenome | isolation source: Columbia River Estuary | place: USA:Columbia River Estuary...
TGAGCTCTCCAGTCCGGAGCAGCGTGTAAGTCGTTACTTCCGGGGTGACCACCTTCACGCGACCCTTCTGCATGAATAGGGTTTGAACATATTGCCGCCCCTCTCCGCGAACTGATTCCTTGATTACCCAACCGGCGAGAGACGAGCCCGGGAACAACAGGCACGCCAAGACCAACAACGCGAGATTTCGCATGATCGTCTCCTTCGTCTCCGGTCCCTTGCCAAAGACCTTGAGCGGGATGCCACGCCAAAGCACCTGTTGGCCTGCGGTCGAGTTGACGGTCACAGAGGTGCGCGCGTGATCCAGCAGTTGCGCCAGTTTTCCGCCCCGCACGTAATGAACGCGGTCCTCAACACCCAAACGTTTTGCTTCGTCGCGAATGATTTGGCGCAGCGGAGAGCGGCCATTTTCCAGCGGGTGTGCTTTGAACACGAGGTGGTGGTGGCGCGGGGTGCCTTTGGCGAAGCCTTCTAGCACAACCGTGATGAACTCGCCCATGCGGGTAAATGGCGAATGCATATGAAAACTGGCGTCATGTTCGAGTTGCATCAAAACGAGGTGATACGGAAATCCGCCAAATCTGATCCGCGCCGTGGCGAGAATGCGGTCCAAGGCAATAAAGGGCATCAGCAGCAAGCGGCGGGTATATAGCGCAGCCTCTGTCAGTACCGGCAATTCGCGGTGCCGTGCCAGTTTGCGGTAGTTGCTATTCCGAAACAGCACGAACCAATGGTAAATTGCTCCGTAAAGAACGTGGTGGCGCATGTCACCCCAATGGGCAGGTGGCGTCGGAACTTCGAGATCGGAAAGTGCTAATGCGGCTTGCATGTCCTCCACGCTGAGATCCATCAGACGAGAGTTGCCGTTTGTGCCGCCACGCTCGTAACTGACTCAATAGGGGCGCATGTAGCCTTCTTCAAAGACATGAACCCGCAGGCCTGCCGCCTTGGCCAATTCCACGGCTTGCGCGTGGATCGGGCGTGTGTCGCCATAAAGCACGATGTCGGTGATGCTGTGGGTGTTGATCAGGTCGGTAAAATAAGCGGGCCAGTTTTCTGTCGTGTCACGGTAGGAGATATATCCTGCAGCGCCAAACCAGAAAGCACGGTCGCCCGCGTTAAAGCCGACGCGCCATACCTCACCGCCAGCTTTGCGCAGCATTTTAGCGAGCCTGTGGAAAAATGGCCCGTGTGGTCCCTATAGGAACAAAAAGCGGCGGTCTGCAGTGGTGGTCACGGTGTAGGATTATCCTGAAACTGATCAACACTAGCTTACTTGCATGCCCTTTTGGCAGGAATAAGGCATATCTGAAACGCGGGCGCCGTGGCATGGCTTGATTGCAACACCTCAAGGGGCTAGGTCTGGAGAAACTTCAAAGAGGAATTGCCATGTTTACAGGCATTGTCAGCGATCTGGGCGCGGTGCGCGCATTAGAGAAAAAAGGTGATTTGCGTGCAAGAATTGGCACCAGTTACGACGTGAACGGTATTGATCTGGGTGCGTCGATCGCATGCGATGGCGTGTGCCTGACGGTCGTGTCGATGGGCAGCGATGGCGGCAATTGGTTTGATGTCGAGATTTCTGCGGAAAGTGTGAACCTGACGAACATCTCTGGGTGGGATGTTGGACGCACCTTGAACCTAGAGCGGGCGCTGCGATTGGGGGACGAACTTGGCGGGCATATCGTGTCAGGCCATGTAGACGGTGTCGCCGAGATTATCAACATGACCGATGAGGGCGACAGTACGCGGTTTGTTTTCCGCGCGCCAAAGGCCTTGGCGAAGTTCATTGCGCCCAAAGGGTCTGTTGCCTTGAATGGCACGTCTTTGACGGTGAATGCGGTGGATGGGTGTGACTTTGGCGTCAATATCATCCCGCATACCAAGGAAGTCACCACTTGGGGCAAGTCTCAAGTTGGCGACTTTGTGAATTTGGAAATCGACACGATGGCGCGGTATGTGGCGCGGTTGCGGGAATTTGATTAAGGGATGATGGGTTAAAACCCATCCTACGCCGTCACGCACACCACATGTGTTACGCGAAACTAAGTAGGGTGGGTCTTGACCCACCACGGTTGAAAAGGACGCCACGATGATGAGTTTGCCGCTGCCTGAGTTTGAGAAGCCTGTGAAGCTACTGCTTGTTGTGGCTGACGCGGAGGCGCATGTTGAGAACGCGGTCTTAATGATGGACGCGCATAATATCGGCTTTGAACTGCTCGACATGCCATCATCCGCCGAAATCCCCACCGCAATTGCGATTGCCGCAAGGATGAGCAATTTTGACGGCTTTGTCGTCTTGGCAGATGCGCAAACTCCTGAAAGTGCGCAAGGTTTGCAGATGCTTGGGCTACAGGGCTTATGTATCGGTTACGGATTAGACTCAAAAGACGCGGATAAAGCGACATCAGCGGTTGCTGCGGCCTTGCACCTTGTGGCAACCAGCCGTAAGTGGGGCCGTCCTGACAATGGCGTCGGGTTCACAAGCGAAATTCTATTGGCGCAGGGCGGCAAGACCACAGCATGACGATCTCAAACAACCAACTCCGCAAAATGAAATCCGCAGCCCGCTTTTACGCGGTGCAGGCCTTGTTTCAGATGGAATCGTCTGGCCAGACTGTCGAGCGCGTGATCGCAGAGTTTGAAACGCACCGTTTTGGCGAGATCTACGACGATATCGAGATGCAAGAGGGTGACGTCGGCACGTTCCGCATGCTGGTTGAAAAGGCCGTTGATGATCAGGCGATTATCGACCAAATGACCGACCGCGCGCTTGTTGCCAAATGGCCGATTGCCCGCATTGATCCGACTTGGCGCGCCTTGTTCCGTGCTGCTGGTGCAGAACTGCGCAACAAGATCACCCCGCCAAAGGTCGTGATTGTTGAGTTCGTGCACGTGGCCGAGGCGTTTAGCCACGACGGCAAAGAGCCGAAGTTTGTGAATGCGGTTCTGGATCATATGGCTCGCGAGGCGCGTCCAGACGCATTTTAAGCGGAATTTCACCAAGTTGGGTGATATCTCGGCTTCACGAACAGTGGGATATAGGTGGCCTTAGTCAAAAAGGACCTATCCCATGTTATTCAAATCGACCTTATTCGTTTGTGCAGCGCTTACACAGGTACTGGCATTCGCCCCGTCTGTGTCTGATGCGGCCTGTCGCTTGTGCATGCCAGAACCAGTCTTGGAGCCTATCGTGATTGAGCCTCGCCCGATTAACGGCGGGCAGCGGGACATGAACGGAGAGTCAGGCAGGACCTCGCGCGAAACCATAGAGTTTGGCGATACCTCTGTGCCAAAGTCGACGGTCGCGATTGGGGGCTTTGGACTTTTGATGTTCATGTTGGATGGTCTTGGTACCTCAGGGGCTACTCAGTAGGACCTGTTGTATGTTAGTGTTTCTTTGAAATGCGAAGGATAGTCCCATGGCTGATATGCAAAACACCCCAAAACCTGACATTATGGACGCCGTGCGTAAGTTCCGCACAAGGTTTAAGAACGTCGGCTATGTCCTTATTGTTCTTGGCGTTTTGGCGATTTTGTTTCCGCTTATTTTCTCGATTGCAGCGAAAACTTTGCTTGGGTGGGTGTTCTTGCTTACTGGCGCCGCGATGCTCTATCACGCGTTCCAATCCAAGGAATGGCAGTCGGCGATTTGGTCGGGCCTGATTGCGCTGATGCATATCGCACTTGGCGTTTACTTGGGCTTTTTCGCGCTGACGGGCCTCATTGGCCTGACGTTTTTCGTGGGTATCGCGTTTTTGGCGCAGGGTGCTTTTGAAGGCATGATCGCCATGCAGCACCGGCCAAAGAAGGGGTGGGGCTGGCTTGCGTTTAACGGATTTGCCACGCTGGCGATGGGGACATTGTTGATCGCTGGGCTGCCGTCGACCGCGCTTTGGGCGATTGGGCTGTTGTTGGGGATCAACTTCCTGACGTCAGGCATTGCCTTTGTGGCATTGGCTAACGCTGCTGGAGAGTAAGGTGGCGGGAACCGCTGCATCCGTTCAGGGATTTATTCCCGTGAACCTGTATGTACAGGTGGGCGCCAGGTAATTGGACCAGGGTCCAAACAGAGCCAGCTCCCTGGGATTTGCTTACGGCCACTGGAATGTAACCCCGATAGCGATCGAGAAGAGCAGAAACCCGCCAACACTACAGATAGGGTGGCGGAGGGTTTCCCGCAAGGGGCCTTGGTGTTACTGGGCGAAACCCATCGTTTCGAGCAGGTCATGTGGCGCAAAACGCAGCACCAGACGCTCGATCACGCCGACGGCGATCAGGGACATGCAAACTTTTGCGAAAGTAACATCAGTGAAAAGTGTCATGGGGCAGCTCCATAATTAAGTTACCCCTCTTCTGACGTTCGATTCCGCCCAAATCGTGGCCCGCTTAGGTCCATTTTGGACGCGACCCTACGTAACTTGCCCCTATTGCGCCCTATTTCGCAAAGGCTTGACCGATGTTTACCTTTTGTTCATAAAACGACCATGCCAAATGACCTGATCCTGCCCGACATGATGCCCGGACAACTGCTTGCGCGCGGTGTGTCGCGTCATTTGCGTCAGCATGATTTTGTCAGTGTTGAGGAATTGGTACCGACAAGGGGCTTGCGCGTCGACGTGATGGGTCTTGGTCCTAAGGGCGAGATTTGGGTGATTGAGTGCAAATCGAGCCGCGTTGATTTCCAGACTGACAGCAAATGGCAAGGATACCTTGAATGGTGCGACCGGTTCTTTTGGGCGGTCGATCAGAATTTTCCGACGGAATTGCTGCCTGATGATACGGGGCTGATTATTGCGGATGCTTATGATGCGGAGATTATACGCATGGGGCCTGAGACCAAGCTGGCGGGGGCAAGGCGTAGGGTGATGACCCAGAAGTTTGCCCGCCATGCCGCGGTGCGTGCACAGGCGGCGCGTGATCCGAGTGTGGGGGAGCGTTACGGTCTGAAGTAGCGCCGAAGTGCTGGGGGCCAGCCCCCAGACCCCCGAGGTATTTTAAATCAGAAGAAAGAGTTAGCGCTTTTTCATCATACGAGCGGCTTGGGCTGCTGCACGCATTTCTTCGGCGATTTCTTCGGCTTCTTCGGGTTCAAAATCCATGGGGATTTCTACGCCATTAGATTCGATGAAAAGTCGCACCATACCTGTGTCGGTTGGCCCGATTTGCATGTTTGCTTCTACGTCGCGTTCGTCGTTGATACCCATAATGGTGTCCTATTTTGCGTTGTTTGCCTGATCTATCCTGCCCATTGACCGATTGGCAAGGAAAAGGCGGGTAGGGGTCTTGCAATCAAAACGGCTTGGGGCTAAATCCAACCCCGATGCCGCCTTAGCTCAGTTGGTTAGAGCACTGGTTTGTGGAACCAGGGGTCCCCCGTTCAAGCCGGGGAGGCGGTACCATCCCCCCATTTGTTAATGTCACACTGTGTGCACCGCGCGTGCACCAAGCGTGCACCGTAAATACGCCGCATGACATCTGTGATTGCAGCGGTTAGAGAGCGTGCAAGTTTAGTTTTGGAGCCTGCACATGGCCGCGCGTTTGATCGAATTTGAAATTGAAGCCAATCCAGCCCCGCGTTTGGATAAGGCGCTGGGTCGTGATGTGCCCGAGGAGGCCTCGCTGTCGCGGTCACGTTTGGCCAAGCTGATTGCCGATGGTGCGGTGCAGGTGAATGGCGTTGTTGTGACCGATCCCCGTTTTCGGGTGGAAGAGGGCGCGCAGATTGCTGTTGTCGTGGATGTGGCCGAGGAGAGCCATATTGGTGCCGAGGATATCCCGCTGACCGTGGTCTATGAGGATGATGATCTGATTGTCATAAATAAGCCGTCGGGCATGGTGGTGCATCCCGCACCCGGTACACCGACGGGCACGCTGGTAAATGCGCTGATCCATCATTGTGGCGAGAGCCTGTCTGGTGTGGGCGGCATGAAGCGCCCCGGCATTGTGCACCGCATTGATAAAGAGACGACGGGTCTGCTCGTGGTCGCAAAATCCGATAAGGCGCATCATAGCTTGGCCAAGCAGTTCGCCGATCACAGTGTTGAGCGCCGCTATATTGCGATGTGCTATGGTGTGCCTGAGGCCAATGATCCGCGTTTGCGTGGGATCAAGGGGGCATCGTTTGAGCCGGGGAATATTCTGAAGGTGCAGACGTTCTTGGGCCGTCATAAGACGGACAGGCAGCGGCAGGCTGTGTCGTTAACCACGGGCCGTCATGCGGTGACCCGCTGCCGTATTCTGGAGCCGCTGGGCACCCCTGCGGTGTCTTGTTTGGTCGAATGCTGGCTGGAGACGGGCCGCACCCACCAGATCAGGGTGCACATGGCCCATTGCGGTCATGCGCTGATGGGCGATCCGACCTACGGCGGTAAGCGCAAGATGTCGCCAAAGGCGATTGGTGAAGTGGGTGTTGAAGCGATTGCCAGCTTCCCGCGTCAGGCGTTACATGCCGCGACCTTGGGCTTTGTGCATCCGATTACGGACGAATTCATGGAATTCGAGGCGGATTTGCCGGATGATATGGTTGATTTGTTGACGGCTTTGGGCAGCAAGATGGTTCAAGCCTCGGATTAATTGATGCCGTTGGCGCGCTGCACTTCGCGGATATATGCCACGATCATGGTGACATCGCCACGGGTCAGGCCCGCGACGGGGGGCATATTGCCGAAGGGCCAGTGGTGGGACTGCACGCCGAGGGCTGCGGCGCGTTGAAAAGCTTCGTCGCGTGGTGGTTGGGCTCGTAGATTTTGTGAATAAGCGGCGGGGCCTTGCCGTCTGTGCCTGCGCCATTGGGCCCGTGGCAGGACGCGCAATTTGCGTCGTAGGCGGTTTTGCCGATTTGTGCGTTATCCGAGAGGGTCGCGGGCAGAGTGACCTCGGCCAATGCTGTGCCAACGGCCATCGTGTCTGGCGCTTTGGTGGGCCAAAGGGCGTAGGCTGCGATGCCAATGGCTGCGACGGAGACGATAATTTTTACATTTTTCATTGTTTGCCCTTTGGTTTTTTACACCTTTGGGCCTTCCAGTGGGGGATTGGTCAAGCGATAAAATCTCAAAGTGTAGATTTCAAGCGGTCTCATGTGCGTGAATGCACTGACACATTCCTTTAAGTTCGCGTGATTGAGGTTCATATTACGTTTAAGTTTTATGGGTACACAGTCTTGAAACGAGACCGCGTTATGACCATATCCATGTTAAGCCCTTAAACATTGGGTTGGGAGTTAAGAAGAATGAGCAATTTGAAAAATCTGCCGGCACCATCACCGGAACAAGGCCTGAACCGCTACATGCAGGAAATTCGCAAATTTCCGATGTTGGAGCCTGAGGAAGAATACATGTTGGCCAAACGTTGGGTTGACCATGAGGATACGGAAGCCGCCCATAAGATGGTGACATCGCACCTGCGCTTGGCGGCCAAGATCGCAATGGGTTACCGTGGTTACGGATTGCCGCAATCCGAGGTAATCTCGGAGGCGAATGTGGGCCTAATGCAGGCTGTTAAGAAGTTTGACCCAGAGAAGGGTTTCCGCCTCGCGACCTATGCGATGTGGTGGATCCGCGCGTCTATTCAGGAATATGTGCTGCGCTCTTGGTCGATGGTGAAGCTTGGCACGACATCCGCGCAAAAGAAGTTGTTCTTTAACCTGCGTAAGGCAAAGAACCGCATCGGCGCACTTGAAGAGGGCGATTTGCGCCCTGAGAACGTGTCGCGGATTGCAACCGATTTGGGTGTGACCGAGGATGAGGTGGTATCAATGAACCGCCGCATGTCGGGTGGTGATGCCTCGTTGAACGCGATTGTCGGCTCCGACGGTGAAGGTGCGACGCAGTGGCAGGACTGGTTGACCGACGATAGTGTTGATACCGCTGGCGATTACGAGGAAAGCGATGAGCTGACCGCGCGCCGTGCGTTGATGGCCGAGGCGATGGACGTTTTGAACGAGCGCGAGAAGGACATTCTGGTGCAGCGTCGTTTGGCCGAGGAAACGATCACGCTTGAGGATTTGAGCGGCCAATATGATGTGAGCCGTGAACGTATCCGCCAGATCGAGGTGCGTGCATTTGAGAAGTTGCAAACGCGGATGCATGAATTGGCGCGTGAGCGTGGGATGCTTGCCGACGCTTAAAGGGTTTTTAGTGAGTGATAGGGGTCTCCGGTTTTCGGGGGCCCTTTTTTGTGGGCGGCCCTAATTTTATGCATGCGGCGCAGGTCTTTGGGATCGGTGAAAGATGGACGTTTTCGTTTTGGATTTGCTGGGCTAGGCTTGGGCGAAAGAGGGGGATGCTATGCAGCTAAATGATATCGTTGATCTAGAGCGGTTTGCGCTTGGGGATGCCGCGTTTATTAGGCAGTGTCGTGAGACATTGGACCGTGATGGCGTGTTAGTCTTGCCTGATTTTTTGCGGGCAGACGCCTTGGCTATGGTACATGCCGAGAGTGTCGGCAAACAGGATCGCGCGTATTTTTGTGCGCAAAACCACTCGGTGTACCTGACACCGCATAATGCGGAATTTGGCGATGATCACCCCGCGAATAGGCAGGTGGTCTCAAGCAAGGGATGCATTTGCGATGATGAGGTCGCAGAGGATTCGCCGCTGCGGTTGCTCTATGATCACCCTGATTTTCGTGGATTTGTCGCAGGCACGACGGGGCAGGCGGAGTTGCACCCCTACGCGGACACGATGTCATCGATCAATGTGCATTACGCGGGGCAGGGGCAAGAATTGGGCTGGCATTTCGACAACTCGTCCTTTGCGATCACGCTGCTTATTCAGAAACCTGATGCGGGCAGTCGGTTTGAGTTCATCAAGGATTTGCGCGACGCGAAGGCGGGGCGGATGAATTACGAGGGTGTGGAAGACTTGCTGGATGGCCGTGTGCAGCCTGATGTTTTGACGATGGAAGCGGGCACGCTTGTGCTGTTCCGTGGCCGCAATTCGATCCACCGCGTGTCGCCAAATGAGAGCGACAAGATGCGGATGTTGGCCGTGCTGGCCTATAATGCGGAAGCGGATGTATCGCTATCTGAGAATGTAAGAATGACGTTTTACGGGAGATTATCATGACATTGCGCTGGGGAATTTTAGGAGCTGCGAAGTTTGCACGCGAACATATGGGGCCTGCTATTCATGCGGCGAAGGGCGCAGAGTTGGTCGCCTTGGCAACATCTGATCCCGCGAAGGCCGCGCCGTTTTTGGAATTTGCCCCGCAGATTTGGGTGCATGACAGCTATGACGCGCTGCTTGCAGATCCGAACGTGGATGCGGTTTATGTACCGCTGCCGAATAATTTACATGTTGAATGGACATTGAAGGCGCTCAAAGCGGGAAAACATGTGTTGTGTGAAAAGCCGATCGCGATGCAGGCCAGCGACTTTGACGCGCTGGAGGCTGGTGCGAAGGAGGCAGGCAAGCTCTGCGCCGAGGCTTATATGATCGTGCACCATCCGCAGTTTATCCGCGCACGCGAGCTGGTGCGCAGCGGCGCGATTGGCAAGCTTGTCCATGTTGATACGGTGTTTAGCTATAACAACGCGGGCGATGTGACCAATATTCGCAACAAGGCGGATATGGGCGGCGGGGGCTTGCGTGACATCGGGGTGTATACCTTTGGTGCGGCGCGGTTTGTGTCGGGGGCGGAGCCTGTGAGCGTGCCTTATGCCAAGGTGCGCTATGGAAACGGGGTCGATGTGTTTGCCCAAGTGGCGGCGGATTTTCCTGAGTTTACCTATAGTGCTATCGTCTCGATCCGCATGCAGCCGCGCCAAGAGATCACGTTTCACGGCGATAAGGGGCTGTTGCGCCTGACCTGTCCGTTCAACGCGAACCTGCATGATCTGGCGGAATTGGTGCTGGAGAATGACGGGCAGCGGGTGGTGACAGAGCGCTGGCCTGCGGCGAACCACTATGTGCTTCAGGTCGAGAATTTCGGTGCTAGTGCCACCACGGGTGCGGCTTATCCTTGCCCGCTGGCGTTCTCGCGTGGCACACAAGTGATGATGGATATGGTATTTGAGGCAGGAGGCCCCGCATGAACGATCACGACGAAGAGCCGCATTACGAGAGCATGTGGATGCGCCTGATTTCGATGATTATCGTAGGCGTGCTGATGGGCTTTGCCCAGTCGCTGTTTTGGGTGATCGCGGTGGCACAGTTCATCATTATGTTGGTGAATAAGCGCGAACCGAACGAGCAATTGTCCGAGTTTGGCACCACGATGGGTGTCTGGATGGCCAAGGCGATCCGGTATCAGACGGCAGGGTCAGAGGTGAAGCCTTGGCCGTGGACGGAGTTGGATTGAAGCGTCAGCCACAGATATGGCTGACGCAAGAGACTGACTATAAGTTAATTTCCATCTCAACGTGCATGCCAGATTCCCGATGGCCAGGAAGTTCGCAAGAGAACTCTTCCGGGCCGTCGGTTGTCTGAACCGGCACAATAAACCACTCGACGGTCTGATGTGGTCCGACTTCGACTTCGCGAATGGCGCCTTTTACTTCAGTGATCAGGTTGCCCTCGGCGTCAGACGCCTCGATCTTGCGGGTGAAAATCCGTTCACCAATGCCGTTGAGCGCAAGCTCGTGCTTGAAGTCGTCGGTATTTGTCAAAACCATTCGATAGGCTTGGCCCGTTACAAAAGTATTGATCGAGGGTCTGATGAACATCCCATCATCATCACTCCCGAGCAAAACTGTCACATCAATAATATTGGCGCGGCTGAGGTCACCTTCAGCGATGGCAGCCCCGCCAATCGAAACCGCAATTGCGGCACAGGTCATCAAAATATTCTTCATGTTCTTCCCCTTGTTGTTATAAATTGTTGATTATCGATTTTCGAAATCTCGGCGCTATTCGGCTCATTTGTCGGCGGCAGAATTTGTCGCGTTGACACTTGACGCTAACACGGGGCAGCGACCTGTCTCAGGTTTCGGGTCGATTTAGTCGGGGAGATGGTGTGTGATGCATAAGTGCACCACACAAGCAAAAACAACTAAGGATTGATTTTTGAGCGAAAATTGGCTGATTAGCCCGTTCGCCGATTGCGGCAATGTCGGCGCGGTTACGCCTCCATAGCTTCCAATTCGTCGATCATGCCTTCGATCATCGACAGGCCTTTGTCCCAGAATTTGGGATCTGAGGCGTCGAGGCCGAAGGGGGCCAAGAGTTCGGAGTGGTGTTTGGACCCGCCTGCGCGCAGCATGTCGAAGTATTTCTCTTTAAAATCAGGGTCGCCTTCTGCGTAGACGGCATAGAGCGCGTTCACGAGGCCGTCGCCGAATGCATAGGCGTAGACGTAGAACGGCGAATGCACGAAGTGTGGGATGTAGGCCCAGAAGGTCGCGTAGCCTGGGGTGTAGTCGAAGACTTCGCCAAGGGATTCTGCCTGCACGGACATCCAGAGCGCGTTGATGTCGTCTGGGGTGAGTTCACCTTGTGCGCGGGCGGCGTGTAGTTTGCATTCAAAGTCGTAGAAGGCGATTTGGCGCACGACGGTGTTAATCATGTCCTCGACCTTGCCTGCGAGCAGGATCTTGCGCTCTTGCTGGGTTTTGGCACCCTCAAGGAGTTTCTGGAAGGTGAGCATTTCGCCAAAGACGGAGGCTGTTTCGGCAAGGGTCAAAGGTGTGGAGGACAAGAGTTCGCCTTGGCCTGCGGCGAGGACTTGGTGGACGCCGTGGCCCAATTCATGCGCCAATGTCATCACGTCGCGCGGTTTGCCAAGGTAGTTGAGCATCACGTAGGGATGGACGGTGGTGACGGTGGGGTGTGCGAATGCGCCCGGCGCTTTACCCGGTTTTACGCCTGCGTCGATCCAGCCTTTGGTGAAGAACGGCTTGGCCAGTTCGGCCATTTCGGGGGAGAAATCGGCATAGGCGTCCATAACGGTTTTTTCGGCCTCGTCCCAAGATACGGTGCGGGTCATTTCCATCGGCAGGGGCGCGTTACGGTCCCATGTTTGCATGCGGTCTAGGCCTAACCATTTGGCTTTTAACGCATAATAGCGGTGCGATAGGCGCGGGTAGGCGGCAACAACGGCATTGCGCAGGGCCTCGACGACCTCTGGCTCGACGTGGTTGGACAGATGGCGGCCCGTTTGCGGGGTCGGCATTTTACGCCAGCGGTCTTCAATCTCTTTTTCCTTTGCAAGCGTGTTGTGCACGCGGGCGAAGGTTTTGATGTTGGCTTGGAATACGTCGGCGAGGGCATGGGTCGCAGCCTCGCGCTTGCTGCGGTCTTGGTCGGTGAGCAGGTTGAGCGTGGCCTCAAGGTTCAGCGTGTCGCCGTCCACGTCAAACTCAAGGCCCGCCATGGTTTCGTCAAACAGACGGTTCCATGCGGTAGTTCCAACTGTGGATTGGTCGTGCAGGAATTTCTCAAGCTCGTCGGACAACTGGTGCGGCTTCATCGCGCGCATGCGGTCAAACACCGGCTTGTAGCGGTAGTACGGGACGGCCGGCATCATGTGATGGATGAGGTGGTAGTTCTGTCCCTGCAGCAGGAAGTTGGCGAAGGGGAAAAGCGACACGCGCGTATTGCGGTAGCGACCCGTCTCATGGTGGTCATGGTGTGGCGTCCAGGTGAAGAAGGTGAGCATCGCCGTCTGACCGATCCACCATGGAATGAGCCACAGAAACAGCACCTCGCGCCAATAGCCCATCGCCAGGAGTCCGATCACGATCAGCGAATAGGTGGTGAAGCTGATGAAGGTGTAGACATATTCGCGGCGTGTACAGTTGAAACGCCCGCAATCCCGGTA
>ENA-UOYK01000535-UOYK01000535.1-marine-metagenome-genome-assembly--contig:-NODE-535-length-12742-cov-4.272088_pt1 | contig 12742 bp, 11 predicted proteins | sample MGYA00238174_ERZ767213 | MGnify/ENA primary metagenome ERZ767213 (study PRJEB28944, sample SAMN06267167) | marine metagenome | isolation source: Columbia River Estuary | place: USA:Columbia River Estuary...
GTCCCGAGCGCCTCGCGCGCGAGCTCGGCGGCGAAGATCGCCTCCTTGGCCGTGCGCACGCCGGAAGTGTTCGGCAGGATGAGATGCTTCTTCGGGTCGAGCGCGGACAGGATGCCGTCGTCCTTGGCGCCGAAGCGCACGCGCTTGATCGCCATCGTCACCACCTCGGCGCCGGAAGCGTCGAGCACGGCGCGGAGCTGCGCGGCGGAGGCGTACTTGCCCGTGCCCGTGAGGAGGCGCGAAGCGAAGGTGCGGTCGGCGATACGGAGCGAAGACATCGGAGCCTGCACAATCCGAGACTCCTCGGGGTTGTCCAGCCCTCGCCTCGGGAAACCTAGCCGGCGACCGCTTCGACCAACGTTTTCGCGGCGGAAACCGGGTCGTCCGCCAAGGCGATGGCGCCGCTGACGGCGATCCCGTGGGCACCGAGGGCGCGGACGACGGGCCAGTCGGCGGCTGTGACGCCGCCGATCGCGTAGCAAGGCAAGGGCGCGGCGGCGGCGATGAGGTCGGTTAAGGATTCCGAAGAGTGGACCGCGGCGAGCTTCTGCTTGCTGAGCGTATGGCGGAACGGACCGACGCCCGCGTAGTCGACCCGGACACCGGCGAAGCGGGCGACGTGGGCGGGCTCGTTGAGCGTCACGCCGACGATCGCGAACTCGCCGAGCAGGGCGCGGGCGGCGGCGGGCGAGGCGTCGTCACCACCGAGATGGACGCCATCGGCCTCGGCGCGCAGGGCGACTTCCGGCGAATCGTTCACCACGAACACCGCGCCGAAGTCGCGGCACAGTTCGGCGATGGCCAACGCCTCGGCGACCCAGATATCGGGCGGCAGATGCTTCGCGCGCAATTGGATCCAGCGTACGCCGCCTTCGAGCGCGGCGCGGGCCTGTTCGCGATGCGCGCGCGGAGCGGCGTCGAGCGTCAGGAACTGCAGGCGCGGGAACACGGACTAGTAAGTGCGCTTCAGCTTGCGGGCTTCCTTGCCGTACCAGGCGCGCTCGAGGTCGAGGAAGGCGCGGACCGGATCCGGCTGCTTCCAGACCGAGCCGATGAAGGCGATGCCGTCGAAGCCCATCTCGCGGGCCTTCGCGGCGTTCTTCGGGGTGATGCCGCCGAGGGCGTGGACGGGGGCGCCGCCCTCGGACTTCCAGCGCTGCAGGATGACTTCGTATTCGCGGAGCGTGCGGCGGGGGCGGTGGTCCTTCTTGGAGACGGACTCGAAGATCGGCGTCAGGAAGACGTAGCCGCAGGCCTTGTCGGTCGTGCGCAGCTCTTCGTAGTCATGGCACTTCGCGCTGACCGCCGCGTGCTTGGGCCAGCGACGCGGGACGCGTTCGCCCGGGTGCATCTGGAAACCGCCGAGGCGGTGGGCCTCGACGAGTTCCGGCTCTTCGCCGAGCACGATGCGGGGCCAGAAAGCCTCGGGGATCGTGCGGAGGAACTGCTCGTAATGACGGCGCTCCCAGTCCTTGCGGACCTGCACGTGCAGACGGCCGAGGCCCGCGTCGAACAGCCGGCGGACCATCTTCGGGTCCCAGCTGCCGTCATTGGGGGTGAACAGGACGAGGTTCTCCGGGGCCGGGGCTTCCGGCTCGTTGACGAAGAGACCTTTGATGAACTTGAACATGAGGGGTCGGGGAGATCAGCCGCCTTGGGCGGCGCGGATGACGAGGATGCGGGCGCCTTCGGCCAGGGCCTGGGCGGACCAGCGGGAGCGAGGCACGACCTGTTCGTCGACGGCGGCGGCCACGGCCGGCTCCTGGGCCACGCCGAGTTCCGCGAGGAGGTCGGCCAGCGTCCGGGCGGCGGTCTCCTTGGGCTCATCGTTGACGGTCACGCGCATACGGGACGACCCTGCCCCCCCGTGGGCGGGCTGGCAAGCGGAGGTTTGGGGTTGCGGGCGGAGGCCCGTGGGATTGGCTGAAACCCATGAAAACCCTGCGCCTCTGCCTGCTCTCCGCCCTGGCCGTCGTGGCCGGCCTCGCCCTTTCCTCCTGCTCCAACAAACAAGAATCCATGAAAGAATCCTCCGCCGCCGGATCCACCCCCCGCGCCATCATCCACACCAACTACGGCGACATGACCGTCGAGTTCTGGCCCGACGTCGCCCCGCGCACCGTGGACAACTTCCTCAAGCTGTCCCGGGAGAATTTCTACAACGGCACGGCCTTCCACCGCGTCATCAAGGGCTTCATGATCCAAGGCGGCTGCCCGAACTCCAAGGTCGGCGCCCGCGGCGCCCCCGGCACCGGCGGCCCCGGCTACCAGGTCAAGGCCGAGTTCAACAACCGCGCCCACGTGAAGGGCGTCCTCTCCATGGCCCGCTCCAGCGACCCGGACAGCGCCGGCAGCCAGTTCTTCGTCTGCCATGGCGACGCCTCCTTCCTGAACAACAAGTACACCGCCTTCGGCAAGCTCGTCGCCGGCGAAGAGACCCTCAACAAGATCGCCAACATCCGCTGCGTCGGCATGGAAGGCTCCACCCCGACCGAGCGCGTGGAGATCACCAGCGTCGAAATCGTCGAGGCCAAGTAAGGCTTCGGCCTTTACAGCCCCCCTCCCGCTCCCTAAAACGAACTTCCCCATGAAATCCCTACGTTACCTCGCGGTCCTTCCCCTGATGGCCGCCGCCGCCCAGGCCCTCACCCTCGACGTCCAGCTCGGCTACGGTAAGCCCTCCGCCCCGATCTCCGGCGGCGCGGGCGCCGACAACACCTCCGTCGTCGGCCTCGGCATCGGTACCTACCTCACCGAGAACTCCCACCTCGGCCTCAACCTGAGCACCCGTGACATCGTCACCGCTGACCCGGTCGACGCCACCGCCCGCACCGCGATCGTCGAATACACCTACGAGCTCAACTCCACGGGTGGCATCAAGCCCTTCATCGGCGCCGGCATCGGCTACGGCTGGCTGAAGAACACCGCCAAGTCCACCGCCCTCGCTTCCGACGTCTTCGCCGGCATGCGCTTCGAAGTCACCGAGTCCGTCGACTTCACCGTCACCGCCCGCCTGCACCAGCTCTACAACGTCGACTTCGCCAACGTCGTCAACGAAGAGAACCGCCAGGTGAACAGCTTCGAAGCGGTCGCCGGTCTCCGCTTCAAGTTCTAAGCGGTCGCCACCCGCCCAAACAAAAGCCGCCCGATCGGGCGGCTTTTTTGTGCCTGCGCGGGAAGCAGTTCAGGGCTGCAGCAGGCCTTGATCCTTCATCCACTCGCCGAGCAGGTCGGTCCAGCGGCGGGCGGCGAGGCAGCGCTCAGAGGCGCCCCAGCCGTGGCCGCCCTTGGCCCAGACGTGTACTTCGGCGGAGCCACCCATCGACTTGAGGAGCTTGGCGAAAGCCATCGAGCCTTCCGCCGGATACTTGTCATCGGCGCTGTGCGCGAAGAACGCCGGCACCGGCTTGACGCCCTTGGGCGGGACGACGCCGTCCGGACCCTCGCGGAGCACGCTATCCGGCTGGTCCTTCTCGAAGAGGTAAGCCGGGTAGACCATCACCGCGAAATCCGGGCGCGGCGCGTCGGGCGCCGCCGGAGCGTAGGCGACGCGCGCGGCGAGGTTGCCCCCGGCGGAGAAGCCGAGGATGCCGATCTTCTTCGGGTCGGCGTTCCATTCGGCCGCACGGGCGCGGACGATCCGCAACGTCTCGCGGGCGTCCATCACCGGCACGACCCAGGGCTTGTTCGGATCGCGGCGCGGCACGCGGTATTTCAGGACCACCGCGGCGCAACCGAGGGCATGGAGCCTTTCGGCGACCGTGACGCCCTCGTGCTGTTCGGCGAGGCCGCCATAACCACCGCCCGGGCAGATGATGACGATCGGGGAATTCGGCTTCGCGGCCGGCCAGGGTACGAACTCCGGCGTGAAGACATCGGTGCGACCCAAAGTCTTAGGATTGATCGTACCCTTGGGGTCGGAGTCCGGCTTGGGCTTCAAGGTTTCGGCGGGCGGGGCGCCTTCCCAGACCGCGACGGGGGCGAGGGGGCCGGCGGCGCAGCCGACGAACGCGAGGAGCAGGGGCGCGAGGAGCAGGGTCTTCATGGGGAAATCATTCGTGGCGGAGGGCCTCGATCGGGTCGAGCTTGGCGGCGCGCAGGGCGGGATAGACGCCGGCGACGAGACCGATGACCACCGAGAAGGCGAGGCCTTCGCCCATGATCACCCAGTCCAGCGTCGCGACGGCGCCGGTCGGCAACGCCTGCGTCAGGATGAAGTTCATCAACGCGACGATGCCCACCGAGACCAGCAGGCCGATGAGGCCGCCGACGACCGATACTACCGCGGCCTCGGCGAGGAACTGCAGGAAGAGGTCCGAGCCGCGGGCGCCGACCGCCTTGCGCACGCCGATCTCGCGGATGCGCTCGTTGATGGAGGCCAGCATCACGTTCATGATGCCGATGCCGCCGACGAAGAGCGAGATGCCGGCCACGCCGCCGAGCGACAGCTTGAAGGCGGCCTCGGTCTTGCGGAAATCCTCGAGCGTCTGCTCGTTGGTCGAGATGGAGAAGTCGCGCAGACCCTTGTGGGCGGCGAGCATGGTGCGTTCGGTCTGGTCGACGGCGTCGCGCAGCTGCTCCGGATCCGCGATGCGCAGGCCGAGGCCGCTGAGCCGGTCGTTGCCGTTGTACTTGGTGAGCGCGGTGCTCACGGGGATGAACGCGCCGCTGTTGCGATAGCGCCAGGCGCCGCCGGAGCTGCGGGAGTTCGCGGAACGCACCTGCATGCCCATGCCCTCGATGTTGTTGAGGATCCCGACCACGGTGAAGCGCCGGCCGCGGACCTTGACCACCTGGCCCACCGGGTCGACGTTCGGCGCGAAGAGCTCGGGGACGACGGCCGAGCCGAGCACGATGACGTCGGCCATGTTGTGCACGTCGAGGTCGCTCACGAAGCGTCCCTGCTCCGGCTCGACCCAGCGCTTGGCCACCGGCAGATAATCGGCGGTCACCCCGGTCACGTAAGTGTTGGTCTCGCGGTCCTCATAGACGATCTTCTCGTAGCCCACGCGGGCTTCCGGCGAGATGTTGCGCACGAGCGGCACCGTGCGGCGGAGGCGCTCGACGTCGCGCATGGTGAGCCCCTCGGAGAGCTCGGCGAGATGCTCCTGCTCCTTCGGCAGCTGCTCGCGCAGGACGGTGATCTTCTCGATGCCGCCCATGGCGTCGACGAACTGCCGGAAATTGCCGACCATCCCTTGCACGACGGTGACCATCGCGACCAGCGAGGCGACGCCGAGGATGATGCCCGACATCGAAAGCAGCGAGCGGACCTTGTTGGCCTGCAGCTCGCGGAGGCCGTTGACGACGGCCGGGCGGACGCGGTCGAAGAGCCTGGTCATCGGACGCGGTCCTCCTGGACGAGCCCGGCGCGCATCGAGATGACGCGGTGGGCCTTCTCGGCGACGGAAAGGTCGTGCGTGACGAGCACGACGGTGATGCCCTCCTTGATCAGGGAGCCGAGCAGGTCCAGCACGCGGTCGACGTTCTTGACGTCGAGGTTGCCGGTCGGTTCGTCGGCGAAGATGATGGACGGCGTGCCGACGATCGCGCGGGCCACCGCGACGCGCTGGCGTTCGCCGCCGGAGAGCTGGGTGGGCCGGTGATCAAGGCGGTGCGACATCCCCACGCGCTCGAGCGCGGTGCGGGCGGCGGCGAGGTTGGCCGCGGGGTCCGAGTTATCGCGGTAAAGCAGCGGCAGGGCGACGTTCTCCACGACGGTGAGGCGCGGCAGCAGGTTGAAGGCCTGGAAAACGAAGCCCACGCGGTGGGAGCGATACCAGGCGCGGCGGTCGGGGTCGAGCCGGGCGACCTCCTCGCCGTCGAAGACGATGCTGCCCTCGCTCGGCGTGTCCATGAAGCCGAGGATGTGCATGAGTGTCGACTTGCCCGAACCGGAGGGGCCGAGGATGGCGACGAACTCGCCCTTCTGGAAATCCAGGTCGACGCCGTCGAGGGCGTGGACGTTCTCATCGCCCATGCGGTAGGTCTTGCGGAGGCCGCGGATGGCGATGAGCGGAGGCATCTCAGCGGGCCTGGGCGGGGCGGATCAGGCCGACCACCTCGCCGATGGCGACGCCTTCCTTGACCTGCGTCCAGCTCGCGTCGCTGAGACCGAGCTTCACGTTGCGGGCCTCCCATTCGCCGTCGGCGGAGCGGACGTAGACGAGGCGGTCGGCGCCGTCGATGAAGACGGCGGAGACGGGGACGGCGACGCAGCCCTTCACGCTGTCCACGGTGACGGTGACATTGCCGCTGATGCCCGGGCGGACGCCGTCGCCCGAAGTGAAGGAAACCTGCGTCGGGAAGACCCGCAGGTCCGGGACCTTGAGGTCCGCGGTGCCGAACGGGGTCATGAACGTGATCTTACCCTGCTTGCGCAGGCCGGGGATGGAATCGAAGGTCACCACGGCGTCCTTGCCGAGTTCGACGCGGGTGGCCGCGAACTCGTTGAGGTTGACGTCGACGCGCAGCACCGAGGTGTCGGACACGGTCATCAGCGGCGTGCCGTTGTTGATGGACTGCGCGCCGATGACGATCTGACCGACGAGCACGTTGCAGTCGGAGACCTGCCCGTCGTGCGGGGCACGGATGATCGTGCGGCGCACCATCTCGACGGCGGTGTCGAGCTTAGCCTGGGCGATGTCGCGCTGGAGCTTGGCGACCTCATACGCGGTGCGATGGTCGAGGACCTCGCGTTCGGAGACGAAGTTCTGCTTCACGAGGACCTCGACGCGGCGGAGGTCGCGCTCGAGCCGCTCCAGGGTGAACGTCTGCAGCTGGACGGTGCGGCGGGCCTGCTCCTCGTCGGCGTTGGCCAGGACCGGGTCGAGTTCGACCAGGATCTGGTCCTTCTTCACCATGTCGCCGGTCTCGACGTGCAGCTTGAGGATCGGGCCGCTGACCTGGGCGCGGATGGAGCTATAGATGACCGCGCGGACGAAGCCGGCGGCTTCCACCGTCTCACGGATGTCGCGCTTCTCCGCGCGGGCCTCGGACGAGGAGGCGCCGGTGCGCACGGGCTTCTTGGCGGGCCAGAAGGCGAAGGCGAGGCCGCCGACGACCACGGCGAGGAGGAAAGGTTTGAGGAACTTCATGGGGTGGTGGTCAGAGTGGGCAGCGGATCCGCGGGGCCGAGGCCGGCGCCGACCTTCTGCTCGACGGCATCCATGGTGAAGCCATGGCGCGTCAGGATGGAGCCGTCGAGGCGGGCGACCTTGGCGGAGGCCGCGCGCGCGTCGAGATGCGACTGGACCCAGGCGAGCTGGGCCGCGTCGAGCGAAGCCTGCGCCTGCAGCACGCGGGGCAGGTCCGACTGGCCGGCGGCGAAGCGAGCGCGTTCACCTTCGTAGGACTGGCGCTGGAGTTCGAGCGCCGACGTAGCGGCCTCGACGCGCGCGCGGGCGGCCTCGAGTTCGCGCCAGGTAGCGCGGGCGGAAAAGACGAGCGACTGGCGGACGTCGGCGAGCCGCAGTTCGGCCTGCCGGCGGGACCGGGAAGCCGCGCGGAGATTCGCCTCGGCCTCGCGGAAGCCGAGCGGGAAGGACAACCGGAGCTCCGCGAAGTTCGTCCAACCGGCCTGCCGACGGTAGTTGTCGAGGCCGCCGGAGACGCCACCGCCGGCGGGACCCGCGTCGCCGTAGCGGCCGGAGCCGACGGAGAGGTTGAGGCTGGGCTGGTCGTTCTGCTCGGCCTGCGCCACGAGCGCGTCGGCCTGCACGATATTGGCGCGCTGGATCTCGGTGGCGAAATCGAAGTCGGCGACGACGCGGATCCAGGGCGCGAAGGAGGCGGCCGCGGGGACGGCGGTCGTGGGCAGCGGATCCACCGCGAGCGGCTGCTCCACGTCTTCCGCCGTGCCTTGGCCGAGGAGACGACGGAGGCTCATCTCGGCGTTGTCGAGCGCCTGGCGGGCGTTCAGGACGCCGACGCGCTGGGCGGCGACGTCCGCCTCGGCCTGCAGCTCATCGAGGATGGTCGCGTCGCCGAGGGAGCGGCGGGCCCGGATCTGTTCGAGCAAGGAAGAGGCCGACTTCAGGCTGGTCTCGCGGAAGGCGACGAGCGCGCGGGCGGAGGCGAGCGTCCAATAACCGACCTCCGCGTCGCGGATCAGATCGAGCGCGGTGGCGCGCAAGGAGAGCCGGCTACGCAGCGCGGCCTGACGCGCGCTGATGAGCGCGGTGAGGTTCACGGCCTGCCAGCCGCCGGCGAGCAGCGGCTGCGTGTAGGCGATGTTGGTGCCGACGCCGTAGGACGAGGCGAGGCCGACGGAACCGGAATCGGCCCAGGTGCGCGTGAGGCCGGTGCCGACCGAGAGCGTGCCGCCCCAGGTGTAACGCTGACTCAGGCTCAGGTTGGAATCATAGAGCCGGTCCGCCGGATTATCCGCCAGGATCTCGGCGGGCGTCCGGCTGCCGTTCAGACGGTTGGTCCAGGCGAAAGTCGGGTCGAAGACGGAGAGCGAGACGTCGACGGCGTCGAGGGCGCGCCAGGCATCGAGGCGGGTGACGGCCAGGCCGAGGTTATGCTCGAGGGTGCGGTCGACCGCCTGCTGCAAAGTCAGGCTAGGCGCGGAAGCGGGCACGGCCGGTCCGGCGACGAGCAAAGTCGCCGAAGACAGGAAGGCCATGGTGAGCGCGAGCCGCATCAAGTTAGGGGTAAGTACCCATCTAGGCAGAGTTTGTTCCCGCCGTAAAGCAAAGCGGCGCACCTTTCGGCGCGCCGCGGTGACCGGAAGGACCGGCGCTCACTTGCCCGGCACGATCTCGACGAGCTCGACCTCGAACTCGAGGACGGACTTACCGGGGATCGGACCCTGGCCCTGGTCGCCGTAGGCGATGGCGGAGGGGCAATAGAGGACGATCTTGCCGCCGATGCCGATGAGCTGGACCCCTTCGGTCCAGGCCGGGATCACGCCGCTGAGGGGGAACTCGGACGGCTCATTGTTACGGGTCTTGGTCGAATCGAAGACCTTGCCGTCGACGAGCTTGCCCTCGTAGCGGCACTTCACCGTGGAGGCGGCGCTGGGCTTGGGATCGGAGCCCGGAGCGAGGATCTTGTAGCGGAGGCCGGAGGCGGTCTTCGTCACCGACTTGTCGGCGTCGATCTTGGCGAGGAATTCGTCGTTCTGCTTGCCCCACTTGCCGGCCTTGGCGTTGACGCGCTCCTGGAACATGGCGTCGGCGCCCTCGCCGAGTTCGGCGGGGTTGAAGTTCGGCTTGTCGCCGCGCATCGCCTGGCGCACGCCGGCGAGGAAGAGGTCGATCTCCTCGTCGGTGAGCTCGAGCTGCGAGTTCACTTGCGGCATGGGGGACTGGCTGGCGATGGAGAAGCCGAGCATGGTCCAGGCCTGTTTGACCTGTTCAGGGGTGAGGGTTTTCACTTTGGGTGCGGGGGGAGGAGTGGGGGCTTCGGCGGCGGGCTTGGGCGCGTCGGCGGCTTGAAGGGAGGCGACGGCGACGGCCAACGCGGCGAGGACGGGGTATTTCATGGGAAAGGATTACCTAGCCGATTCAGGCCTTCGGGGGAAGCACCTTCGCATGCTCCTGCAAAGAGCACACCGTCAGCGGGTGCTCGCGCAGGGAGCGGATGCCCAGGATGGCCGCCCGGGCGGCGTTCATGGTGGAAGCCATGTAGACGCCGCGGAGGACGGCTTCGGCGCGCATCGCGTTCTCGTCCTTGCGCGGCAGCATGCCGGCGGCGGTGTTCACGATCATCTGCAACTGGCCGTTCTTGAGGAGGTCGAGCGCATTGGGGCGGGCGCCTTCGGAGATCTTGCCGAGCTTGGTGACCTTGACGCCGGCGGCCTCGATGGCCGCGGCGGTGCCGCTGGTGGAGAAGATGTTGAAACCGAGGGCGGCCAGGTCGCGGGCGACGGCGACGGCGCCGTCCTTGTCGCGGTCCTTGACGGAGAGGAAGGCGCTGCCGGCGACCGGAAGCGCGGGCTGGGCGGCCATCTGCGCCTTGGCGTAGGCCATGCCGAGGTCATCATCGCAACCCATCACCTCGCCGGTCGAACGCATCTCGGGCGAGAGCGCGACGGGGGCGCCCGGGAAGCGGCTGAACGGGAAGACGGATTCCTTGACGGACCAGAAGGGCGGACGGATCTCGCGGGTGAAGCCGAGGTCCTTGAGCTTGGCGCCGAGCATGCAGAGCGAAGCCAGCTTCGCGAGCGGCACGCCGATGGCCTTCGAGACGAAGGGGATCGTGCGCGAGGCGCGCGGGTTGACCTCGAGCATGAACACGATGCCGTCCTTGATCGCGAATTGGATGTTCATCAGGCCGACGACCTTCAGGCGCTTGGCGAGGGAATGGGTGATGCGACGGACTTCGTCGACAAGGGCGGGCGAGAGGGAGTGCGGGGGCAGCACCATGCCGGCGTCGCCGGAGTGCACGCCCGCGTGCTCGATGTGCTCGAGCATGCCGCCGATGACGGTGGTCTCGCCGTCGGAGATCGCGTCGACGTCGAGTTCGATCGCGTCTTCGAGGAACTTGTCGAGCAGCACCGGCTTGCCCGGGGCGACGTCGAAGGCCTCGCGGACGACGGACTTCAGCTCATCCATGCCGTAGACGATGAACATGCCGCGGCCGCCGAGCACGAAGGACGGACGGAGGAGGACCGGGAAGCCGATCTCTTCGGCGGCCTGGTAGGCTTCTTCGGCCGAGAGGGCGGTCTTGTTGACCGGCTGGCGGATGCCGAGCTCGATGAGGATGTCCTTGAACTGCTGGCGGTCCTCGGCGAGCGCGATGCTCGCGGGCGAGGTGCCGACGACCGTGACACCGGCGGCTTCAAGGTCGGCGGCGAGGTTGAGCGGGGTCTGGCCGCCGAACTGCACGATCGCGCCGACGCACTGCTCGGTGCGGTAGATCTCGAGGATGTCCTCGAGCGTGAGCGGCTCGAAGTAGAGGCGGTCGGAAGTGTCGTAGTCGGTCGAGACCGTCTCGGGATTGGAGTTCACCATCACCGTCTCATAGCCCGCGGCGCGGAGCGCGTAGGAGGCGTGGACGCAGCAGTAGTCGAACTCGATGCCCTGGCCGATGCGGTTCGGGCCGCCGCCGAGGATCATCACCTTCTTCTTGGCGGAAGGACGGACCTCGGACTCGTCGCCGTAGGTGGAGTAGAAGTAAGGCGTGAAGGATTCGAATTCCGCGGCGCAGGTGTCGACGAGGCGGAAGACCGTCTTGATGCCGGCGGCGTTGCGCTGGGAGTAGACCGAAGCCGGCGCGAGGCCGGTCGCGTGGGCGATCTGACGGTCGGCGAAGCCGGCTTCCTTGGCCTGACGGAGCAGGTCGGTGGAGACGGACTTGCCGGCGGCCTTGAGCGCGAGCTCGATATCGACGATGCCGCGCAGCTGGCGCAGGAACCACGGATCGATCTTGGAAAGGTCGAAGATCTCCTTCTCGGTCAGGCCGGCGAGCATCGCGTAGCGGACGAAGAACGGACGTTCCGGATTCGGGCGGGCGAGGCGCGCGCGGATCTCGGTGAGGTCGGTGAAGGCGGCGTCGCCGAACTTGCCGCCGCAGCCGAAGCCCCAGGCGCCGATCTCGAGGGAGCGGAGCGCCTTCTGGAAGGATTCCTTGAACGTGCGACCGATCGCCATCGCCTCGCCGACGGACTTCATCGCGGAGGTGAGGGTCGTGTCGGCGCCGACGAACTTCTCGAACGTGAAGCGCGGGATCTTCGTGACGACGTAGTCGATCGTCGGCTCGAAGCAGGCCGGCGTCGACTTGGTGATATCGTTCTGCAGCTCGTCGAGCGAATAGCCGACGGCGAGCTTGGCGGCGATCTTGGCGATCGGGAAGCCGGTGGCCTTGGAGGCGAGGGCGGACGAACGCGACACGCGCGGGTTCATCTCGATGACGATCATGCGGCCGTTGGCCGGGTTGACGGAGAACTGGATGTTCGAACCGCCGGTCTCGACGCCGACGGCGCGGATGACGGCGAACGAGGCGTCGCGCATCAGCTGGTATTCCTTGTCGGTCAGCGTGAGCGCGGGGGCGACGGTGATGGAGTCGCCGGTGTGGACGCCCATCGGGTCGAAGTTCTCGATCGAGCAGATGATGACGCACTGGTCCTTGTGGTCGCGCATCACTTCCATCTCGTATTCCTTCCAGCCGAGCAGGCATTCCTCGACGAGGACCTCATGCACCGGCGAAGCGTCGAGGCCGGCTTGGGCCATGCGGTCATACTCTTCGCGGTTATAGGCGATACCGCCGCCCGTGCCACCTAAGGTGTAGGACGGACGGATGATGACGGGGAATTCGCCGCCGATGAGCGCAATCGTCTCGCGGGCTTCCTCGAGGTTCTTGACCACGCGCGAGCGCGGGACATCGAGGCCGATCTCCAGCATCAGCTTCTTGAACTTCTCGCGGTCTTCGCCGCGCTCAATCGCGTCTTCTTTCGCACCGATGAGCTCAACGCCGTACTTGGCGAGGATGCCCGTGCGGGCGAGCTTGAGGGAAAGATTCAGGGCCGTCTGGCCGCCGAGCGTCGGGAGGAGTGCATCGGGCTTTTCCTTGGCGATGATGCGTTCCACGGATTCGACCGTGAGTGGCTCCACGTAAGTGACGTCCGCGGTCTCGGGATCCGTCATAATCGTGGCCGGATTAGAATTCACCAAGATCACGCGGTAGCCTTCCTCGCGGAGGGCCTTACACGCTTGGGTGCCGGAATAATCGAACTCGCAGGCCTGGCCGATGATGATCGGTCCCGAGCCGATGATGAGGATGGTGCGGATATCGG
>ENA-UOYK01000537-UOYK01000537.1-marine-metagenome-genome-assembly--contig:-NODE-537-length-12712-cov-3.113494_pt1 | contig 12712 bp, 10 predicted proteins | sample MGYA00238174_ERZ767213 | MGnify/ENA primary metagenome ERZ767213 (study PRJEB28944, sample SAMN06267167) | marine metagenome | isolation source: Columbia River Estuary | place: USA:Columbia River Estuary...
CTCGCCGACTACATCAACTTCATGGTGGAGGACGAGCACACCAGGATGATTGCTTGCCTGGTCGAAGGCGTTCGACGTCCACGAGCGTTCATGGCGGCGGCGGAAAAAGCGCTGCGTCGAGCGGACGCGGCTGGATCACGCTGCAGCCGCCAAGCAGCACTGCGGCCGCAGCGCATGCCGCCCAGGAAGCCAGCCAGCTTGTATTCACGGCCGCCCGTCCGCGCCCAACACGAGGCGCGTGAGGGTATCGCCACGCCGCAGGCTCAACGTGACCGCAGCAGCGTCGCCAATGGCGCCAACAACCCGGGCGCCTTATCCTCTTCATAGCCCAACCGTTGCTTGGCAAATCCTTCGATCCATTGGACAGAGCGCATCAATTGCGCCACCTGCCCAAAGCACGACAAAACGCCCAAGACAAAGACGATCAAAATCGCCCCGTTCAGATAGGGGTTCGACCAAAAAATCGCGTCTAGCTGTGCAAATCCGATATAAAGCCCCGCACCAACCAGCCCAAGTGCGACCATCATCGATGTGATCTGGCGCACGGGTTGGGAAAACTGCGGCTCTACCTCGATTTCCTTTGTTAATGGGTCCACAAAGGCGTCCTCATCATTATTGTTAACGTCACCATAGGCAATGCCCGCACGCAAACCAATGAAATTCCGAAGTTCAGAAAATCACCCTTCCGCGATGGCTTTTACACGGGTCACAAGCCACGCCATATCCGCGTCGGCAATGCCCATCTGGTCCAGATGCGCCGCCGTATTATACAAATACTCTGGGTTCGGGCCGCGCCCGCCAACAGCCCCCGCAATCATCTGCGCCTGCTTTTCCAGTTCAAACTGACAATATTGTTCGTGGTCTGGATCAATCACATAGGCCAAGGCTTCAACCTCGCCCGCTTCGGTCATCAGCATCACATTGGCCTCAACATACGCCGATGAAATCAGTTCCCGCGCCCGCAGTTCGGCCAAGACCTGTGCCTCTTCCTCGGGCTTCACCTGAAACGCTACGCCTGTGCATTGCCCGCCAACCACGGCATCGAGTGCCAGCACCAGTCCGGGATTTTCAACCGTGCCGCGGTGATGGATCGACAACATGCAAAAACTGCGATGGTAGTCTTTGAGGACAGCTTTCACCTTTGCCGCAGGTTCGAACCCGGGGTTCCAAAGAAGTGATCCATATCCGAAAACCCACAGCGCCATGATATCTGGTCCTTTTCAACTGGCCCCTATAAACACGACCGCAACAAAGACGCCAAGGGGGAACCATGCGCAAACTCACTTTCATCGTCGCCATTCTGGCCGCACTCTATGCGGGCTACTGGTTCATCGGCTCCTCCGCTGTCGAAAAGGGCGTCACAGGCCAGATTGCAAAGATGAACGAGGCAGGCTGGGACATCACCTATAGCGACCTTGGTACCAAAGGTTTCCCATCGCGTTTTGACACCTCGGCCACCGATCTTTCGGTCACAACGCCAGAGGCTGGGTTCACGTGGAATGTGCCGTTTGTGCAGGCCAACGCCCTGTCCTATCGCCCCAATAGTGTGATCGCGGTCTTTCCCAACCAGCAAGAAATCATCGTGAATGGTCAGCCGATTGTTGTAAATTCGGATGGTCTGCGTGCCAACCTCGCGGTCGCTGCGGGCACCGATCTTGAGCTGTCGAACCTGACTGCCGAAGTCGGAGAAATGTCACTTGAGCTGCCAAGCGGCCCACTGACTTCAATCTCCAGCGGCCTTTTCGCCCTGCGCCCCGCTATTGCGCCGCTGACTTATGACGCTTACCTGACGCTCGATAACCTCGACTTGCCCCCGGCATTGCGCGCCCTGCTTGACCCCCGCGGCACCTTACCAGAGACCCTGAGCCAGACGGTAATTGACGCCCAAATCACGCTGGACGAAAAACTGGACCGCCACGCACTTGCAAGCAAACAACTGCCGCTTGTCGACAAAGTCGAGCTGAATAGCGCGGCCATGACATGGGGCGCGTTGGAGCTGCGCGGCACAGGCGAAATCACCATTGATCTGGGCGGCGTGCCGACAGGCCAAATCACCCTTAGCGCCACAAACTGGCAGCAAATGTTTGATATTGCATTAAAAATCGGCGCACTCGATGCCCAAGTCGGCCGCACATTACGCAACGCAGGCCTACTTTTGTCAGGCGGATCAAACGACATCTCAATCCCGCTCAGCTTCAAAGGCGGGAACATGTTCATCGGACCAATCCCCGCAGGCGCCGCCCCGCGCTTTCGTTAATCCTTCGAGAACAACCCAGACAGTGCCCGCTTCACGATCCCCGTGACGGCGGGCCGTTTGGTCGCGTGGTAGGGCAACGGACGGCAAACCTCTAACGCCGCCACACCAACCCGCGCAGTCAGCGCGCCGTTGATTACACCTTCACCAAAACGGCGCGATACTTTCGACAAAACGCCACCGCCTGCAACCGATCCAATCAGATCATCGCCCACAGCCACAGCCCCTGTCGCCACCAAATGCGACAGCACCGTGCGGGTCAGCCGCCAACTGCCAAAAGCACCTGACCGCCCGCCATATATTTCGGCAATGCGGCGGATCATGCGCAGGTTGGCCGTCAGCGCCGTAAACACATCCGCAAGCGCCAGAGGCACAATCGCCGTCACCATCGCCACCTGCCTTGCGGCCGCCTCAACCTCGCGCACCGCCCGCTCATCCAAGGGCGCAAGCAGCGTCACCTCGGCCAAACCCAAGAGGCCGTCAGCGTCCAAAACATCCGCCCGCTGTTCAGCAAATCGCGCACGGCCCCACGTCATGTCGTCGCGGCCCGCGTATAATTTCCCCAGCTTATCAACCACACCACGGGCAGCACCCAAATCATGAGAGGCTAGCGCATCTGCGGCATCCTTATGCACGCGGTCCAAACGGCTCAACCGTGCAAATGCCGCCAATTCTCGCAGCGCAATCACCAATAAAACAAGGCAGAACAGTGCAACCAAGCCAAAGGCGATCATGCCCAAAACAGGTGACCGCGCCAGCAATCCGTTCACGTAATCCCATGCCGCCAAGGACACGACAAAGCCGACCAATGCCACCAAAAGCGACCAAAACCACCGCGCCAATCGCGACGGTTTGCGGGCTGCTAAGGCGGCTACCTGCTGCATCGCCGCACGTTCGCCCACGACATCTGGGACAGCGGGGGCAGTGTCTGGACGGGCAATTTCGCCCTCTTCCAGGTCAATCAAAATCGGACCCTTCATAGGCGATCCCCAATCAAAAACTGTGCGGCTTTATCAAGTCTGATATGCGGCGGCCCATCACCGGGGCGCAACTCCAAGGGTGCCGGCGCAAAATTCATAATCGCATAATCCTGATCTAACCACGACTCCGCCCCTGCCCGCGCGGGCCCTAACAAATGCGCAGGATCACTCGGTAATTTTCCCGGATAAAACGCAGCCTGCTTGCCCGTTTCCAACAATCGTCCACGTACGACATCAAGCGGCCCATCGCGGTGCGCCACCGTTTCCTCAACCGTGGCCCGCAAGGATGCAATCGACATCGCCGCCGTTGTGGCGCCAGCAAAATCCGCACGATCCTTGGCGTCACGCAACAACGCCTCGGTGATCGCGGTCAATTGCCCATGCTGGGAATGGTGCAAATGGTCCGCCTTTGTCGCGGCAAACAAAATCTTTTCAACCTTGCGCCCCTGAAACAGACGCGTCAAAAACGCATTCCGCCCAGGCCTGAACGCACCCAAAATTGCGGCCATCGCAGAGCGCAAATCATCCACCGCACGCGGCCCCGCATGGATCGCACCCAGCACATCGACCAGCACAATCTGACGGTCGATCTTGGCAAAATGATCGCGGAAAAACGGCTTTACGACATTGCGCTTGTAGCTCTCAAAGCGGCGCTCGAACTCGCGACCCAAACTACCGCGCTTGCCCGTAAACTCCGCCAAAGGCGCAAAGGTCAACACAGGGGATCCCGCCAAATCCCGAGGCAGCAAAAACCGCCCCGGCGTACAGTCGGAATATCCCGCCTCACGCGACGCATTCAGATGCGCGGTAAAACTGGCGGCCAATGCCTTGGCCTGTCCCTCGTCCAATTCCGTATCGGTATCAACGCCCGCCAAATCCGCCAAAAATGCCGCGCCATTGGGGCGTCCTTCGGCCCGCGCTATCGCAGCCTTTGACCACTTCACATAGGATAAATCCAACAAACCAAGGTCCAAAAGCCACTCACCGGGATAATCCACGATATCAATATGCACCGTACGCGGCCCTGAAAAACTCGACAAAATCCCCGTCGGCTGCACCTTGAGCGACAGGCGCAATTCGCTAATCTGACGCGTCCCCTCTGGCCAAGACGGCGCAGGTGCGGTCAATTGCCCAAGGTAATTTTCAAAGTCAAAACGCGGCAGCGTGTCATCGGGTTGTGGCTGCAAATAGGCCGTGCGAATCGCCCCGCTTTGTGCCGCGATCAATTGCGGCATCCGACCACGGTTCATCAAATTCGCGACCAATGCTGTGATGAAAACCGTCTTGCCCGCGCGGCTTAATCCCGTCACGCCAAGGCGGATCACAGGGTCGCCAAAGGGTGCGGCTAATGTATCCGTCACGGCATCGACGCCGCGCACGATTTGATCTGCGATTGTTGCGATGACCACTGATACGCCCTCTCACGTCCATTTCCCCATAGATAGGCATAGCGCGCGGCATTGTGTAGGGATTGATTTTCGCGCGCCCTCCCCCTAAGCGATGTGCATGCCTCGTTTTGCCCTTCTTATCGAATATAACGGTTCGCCGTTTTCTGGCTGGCAACGCCAGAATGATCAGCCCTCCGTGCAGGGCGCGATTGAGGATGCTTTGGCGAAGCTAGAGGCTGGCCCCCACACCATTGGCGCTGCTGGTCGCACCGATGCGGGTGTTCACGGCTTTGGACAGGTCGCCCATTGTGACCTGCTGCAAGACTGGGATCCGTTTCGGCTCTCCGAGGCGCTCAACTTCCATCTCAAGCCCCTGCCCGTTGCGATTGTGAATTGCGCCCGTGTCGATGACGCATGGCACGCCCGTTTTGATGCGTTGGAACGGCGCTATCTTTTCAAACTGGTCAGCCGCCGTGCGCCCCTGACCTTTGATCTTGGTACTGCGTGGCGGGTCAATCATCCGCTGGATGCAGGTGCCATGCAGGCCGCCGCTGACATGCTGATTGGCAATCATGATTTCACGACGTTTCGGTCGACCATGTGTCAGGCGAAAAGTCCCATAAAAACCCTTGATGAGTTACGCATTGAAACAATCGCGCGGCCAAACGGGATGGAATTTCACTTCCACGTTCGCGCCCGCTCGTTCCTGCACAACCAAGTCCGCAGCTTTGTGGGCACATTAGAACGTGTCGGTGCGGGTGCATGGACACCTGAAGATGTGAAATCCGCCCTCGCGGCCAAAGACCGCGCCGCTTGCGGCCCCGTTAGCCCCCCCGACGGGCTCTATCTGGCCGCTGTGCGCTATTCCACAGACCCATTCGCCTGATTATTTGCGGTGCACGCCCGGTGCACGCTCTGTGCACGTATAAAACAGGTGGATTGCCGCTGAAATGTGATCAGCGATTGCTATGCATTCGTGCAACAATGCTTTAAGAAAACGTGAAATAATAATGATTTGGGGACTGGACCAAATGAAACGAGCAACGCCACATCTGGTTGCACTAGCATTTTTGCCTACTATCGCTTGGGGGCAAGCGGTGTCTTTTGACGTCGCGGGCGACAACGAGCGTCTGACCGAGATATTGCAAAGCGCCTCGCTCGTCGAAAGCCTCGATCCAACCGAGAACCCCGCCCCCCAGGACTACATCGCCGCCGCCCGCGCCGACTACCGCCGCTTGCTGACAGCGCTTTATTCTCGGGGGTATTATGCGGGTACTATTTCCATTTCAGTCAATGGCTTAGAGGCGTCTAACATCGCCCCACTGGACGCCCCAAGCACGATTTCAACCATCGCTTATGCGGTTGATCCGGGTAAAAGGTTTACATTTGGCAAGGTCAGCGTCGCACCAATTCCTGCGGGAACATTGATGCCCGAAAGCTTTACGTCTGGTGCAATCGCGCGGTCTGGTGCTGTGACAGAAGCGGTGGCATCGGGTGTTGACGCTTGGCGCAATTCTGGCCATGCAAAAGCCGCTGCTGGCGACCAACAAATCAGCGCCCACCACAGCGAAGAAGTCCTTGATGTTGCAATCAAAATTAACGAAGGTCCACAACTGACTTTCGGTGAGCTGACTATCACAGGCAACAAAGATGTCCGTTCCGCGCGTATCGCGAAAATCGCAGGCTTGCCCGTCGGGCAAACCTACGCGCCACAGGACCTGCTCGATGCTGAGCGCCGCCTGCGTAAAACAGGGGCTTTTGATAGCGTAACTGCGGTTGAAGCCGAAAACATCGGCGCCAATAATACTCTCCCCATCGAGATGAAAATTGTCGAAAGCCGCCCGCGCCGCATCGGGTTTGGCCTTGAATTGTCATCCATTGAAGGGGTGAAGGTGTCGACCTATTGGATGCATCGGAACTTCCTTGGTGGCGCAGAACGTTTCCGCGTTGATGGCGAAGTTTCCGGCATCGGTGGCGAAACGGGTGGCATCGACTACAAGCTGTCGACCAGTTTGGAACGCCCTGCGGTTTATGGCGCGGACACCGACCTTTATACGCGCATTGAAGTGGGCCGCACGGATGAGCCGAGTTACTTGATTGATTATGCATCGTTGGAATTCGGCCTTACACGGCCCATCGGCGAAGACATCACGGCCTCTGCAGGGATCGGCTATCTTGGTGCCCGCGAAGTCAGCGATATCGGCACACGCACGTTCCACATTATCTCGCTCCCGTTGGGGGCCACAATAGAGCGTCGCGACGAACCTACAAACGCAAAAAAAGGCTATTATATCAATGCGGAAGTGACGCCGTTCACAGAGATCGATGCAGGCGCGGGCGCGTCGCGCATTTTCGTGGATGCCCGCGCTTACAAGACATTTGGCGAAAGCCAAAATATGATACTGGCAGCCCGCACGCAGGTTGGTACTGTTCTTGGTGGTGACGTGGAAAACACGCCTGACGACTTCCTTTTCTATTCGGGCGGCGGCGGCACGGTGCGCGGACAATCCTACGATTCACTTGCTGTTGAGCGGGTTTACGAAGGCGAGACATACACGACGGGCGGCAGCTCTTTCGCGGGTGCGCAGCTTGAGGCGCGCTATTCGGTGACTGACAGTATCGGGCTTGTGGGCTTTTATGACGTTGGCCAGATCACAGCTGGTGAAGGCTGGTCGGGCAATTCTCAATGGCATGCGGGCGCTGGGGTTGGCGTAAGGTACAACACTGGGATTGGTCCCATCAGGCTCGATATCGGCACGCCTGCAAGCGGCGACAACATCGGCAAAAATGTGCAGGTCTATATTGGGATCGGACAATCATTTTGAAGCATCTCATCCTCATCGGCACCATCGCATTTGTTCCCGCTCAACTGTTGGCGCAAGACCAAGCGGAAGAAGACAAAAGCTATCTGACGACCCTGATTGAAGACAACCTTTCGGGGGCGTCGCGCGATGTGAATATCGTGGGCTTTGAGGGTGCGTTAAGTTCGGCGGCTACGATCAAATTACTGACGGTTTCGGATGCTGAGGGCATTTGGCTAAGTCTCGAAGACGTGGTGCTCGACTGGAACCGTGCGGCACTGTTGCGCGGGCAGATTGATGTCAACGAATTGGGGGCCTCAAAGATTACCATCGCGCGCGCGCCAATCGCCGATGCAAACGCCCTGCCCAGCCCTGAGGCGCAAGGCTTTAGCTTGCCAGACCTCCCCGTCGGGATTTCACTGGATAAATTGGACATCGCAGAAATTGTCCTTGGCGAAAGCTTTTTGGGCGAAGAGCTTCGCCTGAGCCTGACGGGTGACGCTGCCCTTTCTGGTGGAGAAGGATCGGCTGCGATTATCGCCACGCGGCTCGGTGACAAGCTTGGGTCATTCAAGATTGACGGGTCTTACGGGAACATAAGCCGCCAATTGGCGCTGACTTTGGGCGTCGAGGAAGGACCGAACGGCATTGCCGCGACTAAACTTGCCCTTCCCGGCGCACCGGCGACGAAACTGCTGATTGATGGATCGGGTCCGATTGATGACTACGCCGCAAAATTGACGCTCGCGACCGATGGACAAGACCGACTTGCCGGTGATTTCACGTTGAAAGCAACCGATACGGGTCAGGTTGTTCAGCTTAATCTCGGCGGCGATGTGACGCCATTATTCGCGCCCGAATACCAAGACTTTTTTGGTGATGACGTGCTTTTGGATGTGCGTGCCAAAGTGTTGAATGACGGACAAGTCAGCTTAGAGGCCTTTGATATTGCAGCCAAATCCGTTCAAATGTCGGGTAGCGCGGAAATTGGCGCAGAAGGCTGGCCAAAACGGCTCGATTTGTCGGGTCAAATTGCGGACACTGGTGGCCAGATCGTTCTACTTCCACTGTCTGGGCCGAAAACTTATGTCGATAACGCCAAGATCAACCTGACTTACGACGCCGCTGTCTCAAACGACTGGACCGCGCATTTTGATATCGCGGGCTATGACCGTCCGGGGATGTTGATACGCGAACTTTTGCTTGAGGGTGGCGGTATTCTGGTGTCTGGCGATGGTGATGCTGTTGGCGAAGTGACCGCCAATTTTGCCTATGGCGCAAGTGGTCTTGAGCTTGACAATACGGGTGCCGCCGAGGCGTTTGGCGATAAGATTTCTGGCGTCTTGATGGCGACTCGCACCGAAGGGTTCCCGACAAAAATCAGCACGTTCACGCTCACAGGCCCCGGCATTGAGGCCGCTGCGGATGCAGTGATCACGCAGACTAAACCAGGTCTCAGCATCCAAAGTAATGTGCTATTGGATGTCGACACATTGAGCCGTTTTTCGACACTTGCGGGGCGCGATCTTGGGGGCTCAGGCTCGCTTGCGATTGGCAGCGAGATCAAGCCGCTGGACGGTATGTTCGATGTGGTTTTGTCGGGCACCAGCCAAGACCTCGTAATCGGCATTCCGCAATTGGATGCTGTTTTCAAGGGCGGTGGCACGATTTCAGCCAGTGCGGTTCGTGATGAAGATGGCACGCGGCTTGAGGCGTTTAAGATCAAAACGACACAGGCCGACCTGACGGCATCCGCCAATTTGACGAGCCTACAGAGTGTTGGGAATGTTGATCTGATTGTTGAGGATGTCTCGCTGATTGAGCCCAAATTGAGTGGTCCTGCGCGGATAACAGGCACAGCGCAACGCGATCTCGAAGGGATCACTACGGCGAATATTCAAGGGTCCGACAGCGTGTCCAACCTTGCGCTGAACGCGATTTTACGCCCGTTGGCTGAGGGTCAAGCGATTGAAGTCGCTGGCCTTTCGACTATTCGCGATCTTCGGCATTATGCGAGGCTTGTGGGCCGCGATATGTCGGGTGGGGCCGAGGTCGAGCTTGGCTCCACGATCTTGGAGAATGGACTTCGGGTCGAAGGGACGCTGAATGCAGCAACCTCCAATCTGGCCGTGGGGGTCGCACAGCTTGATCCGCTGCTACGCGGTGATGGCACGGTATCTGCGCGATTTGCGCGGCTTGATGCGGATCGGTTCTCGCTCTCTGATCTCAAGGTATCGACGCCAGAACTGTCACTTCAAGGCAATGCCTCTGGCGGTGTCAGCGGTGAGGCCAATTTGGATTTGACCGCCCGTATCAATGATGTTGGCCTGCTAGGCCAAGGTTTGCGCGGCGCTGTGGACGCTGAGGTGAATGCCACGCGTGATGCCGATGACAACGCGACTGTTAAAGCCTCTGTTTCGGGGCCTGGGACAGCGATTGATCTCGCGGCGAATGTCGCACCAGACTATGCCATTTCGGGGGTTGTTACCGCTGATGTTGCGAACCTTGCGACCTATCGCAACCTGATCGGACAGCCCGTTTCTGGCGGGTTGAGTGCGCGGGTTGAGGGGAACATGCAGCCTGACCTTTCGTCCTTTGCCGCAAACCTTACGGCCAGCACTTCCAGCATCGGGATCGGCAATCCATTGGTCGATGTACTGTTCACAGGTACGGGTCAATTGCGCGCGCAGGCAGGCCTAAAAGACGGCACGCTGAACTTGCAAGACTTTAGCTATTCCACCAACAACCTTTCGATCTCTGGCGACTTGGGCGGGAAATCTGGCAACGGCCGTGGCGCGTTTGAGGCGCGTCTGCGCGATGTTGGTCTTTTGACGGATCAATTGAGCGGGCCTGTCACTGCGGCTGGGACTGCGTCACTTGATAACGCAGGCAATTGGGGCATTGATGCGCTTGCATCTGGTCCGGGTGGGATCACGATCAACACCTCGGGTCAGATCGGCAAGAATGGCCAATTGAACCTGAATTCCTCTGGCCGCGCCCCGCTTGGCCTTGCCAATAACCTGCTTGAACCACGCCGCCTGTCGGGTGACGCGACGTTCGATATCAACGTGAATGGACCAGCGGCACTCGAATCCGTCTCAGGCCGTATCGACCTTATCGATGCCCGTCTTGCCGCGCCGACATTGGGACAAGCGCTGACGAATATGGTGGGCGGCGTGACCCTGCAAAACGGGGCGGCCAATATCAACCTCTCCGCTGATGTCCAGACAGGTGGATCACTTGCGGTGGATGGCCCTGTGATACTGACCAGCCCGCAAACGGCCGATATTGCGATTACTTTGCGTGACATCATTCTGAAAGATCCCGAACTCTATCAAACCACGATTACTGGCGGCTTGACTGTTAAGGGCGCATTGCAAGGCGGTGCTGTGATCGCGGGTAAATTGGAGTTGGGTCAGACCGATATTCAGGTGCCGTCCTCTGATGTCGGCGCGTTGGGCGATTTGCCCGTTGTGACCCATTTTGGCCAGTCTGCCGCCGTGGAAGACACCCTTGCAAAAGCTGGTGCATTGGCTTCTGGTGCGGATGTGGTGGAAAGCACAACGACGGGGCCAGTGTTCCCGCTTGATATTCGCATTAGCGCACCGTCGCGTATCTTTATTCGCGGTCGCGGCTTGGACGCCGAGCTGGGCGGCTCACTTAGAATCGGGGGCACCACGCAGGTCGTGCAACCCACAGGTCTGTTTGAATTGACCCGTGGCCGCATCGACATCTTGCAACAGCGCTTTGAGTTGACCGAGGGCAGCGCATCGCTTCAAGGGAGTTTCGAGCCTTACATCCGGCTGGTCGCACAGACCGAGGCACGCACAGGCACGACCATCAAGATCATCGTCGAAGGGCCAGCAAGCGCCCCAGAAGTGACGTTTGAATCTATTCCAAGCCTACCGCAAGACGAAGTACTTTCCCAACTTATCTTTGGCCGCGATCTCGCGAACATCAGCCCACTACAGGCCGTGCAACTTGCCGCAGCAGTCAGTACATTGGCGGGTCGCGGGGGTGGCGGTTTGATCAACTCGTTCCGCGAAGGGATCGGCCTTGATGATTTCGACGTGACCACGGATGACGACGGCAATGCGGCTGTGCGTGCAGGTAAATACCTGTCCGACACCGTTTATACCGACGTGACCGTGTCCAGCGACGGGACGACGGATCTCAGCATTAACCTCGACATCACAAACCAAGTCACGGCAAAAGGCACGGTGAACAATGACGGCGAAACAAGTATCGGAATCTTTTTCCAACGTGACTACTGATCTAGCGCTAGCCAGCCGCGACGGTTTGCCTGATGCCTTGCGCGTCTTGCTGGCTGAATACCCGCGCGCCATTTGGGAAACCGATCCCGGCTTTGACGGGTTGATCCGCTTTTGGCTCGACCGTCATATGATGTTTCGCCGTGTGATGGTGGATATGCAGGAGGATGCCCGCCGCCTTGTGGATGCCAAGGTAGAGCCTGCGCAATATGCGTCGCGCCTATCACGCTATGGCGGCATGTTTGTGAACGGGTTGCACGAGCATCACACGATTGAGGACACGCATTATTTCCCGAAACTCAGCACCAAAGACCCGCGGATCGCGGGCGGCTTTGCTATACTCGACAAAGATCACCACGACATCGACGAACACCTCAACGCCTTTGTCGCGAGCGCAAACGGCATACTTCAAGCGCGTGACAAGCGCGAGGTGATGCAAACGTTGGTGGGGCATTTTGAGGCTGAACTTAGCGGGCTAGAGCGCCTGCTAGATCGACATTTGAATGACGAGGAAGAATTGATCGTCCCCGTCATTCTTAAGTTTGGTGATCCGAACTAGGCGCGGTTCATCCGGTTTTCGATCAGATCATCCACAACCGATGGATCGGCCAGCGTGGACGTATCACCCAGTGTGCTATGATCATTCTCGGCAATCTTGCGCAGAATACGGCGCATGATTTTACCAGAGCGTGTTTTCGGCAAACCAGGTGCCCATTGGATCAGATCAGGCTTGGCAATCGGACCAATCTCCGTGCGGACCCACTTTTCAAGCTCCTTGCGCAGCTCTTCAGTCGGCTCTTGGCCGTTCATCAAAGTGACGTAGGCATAGATACCCTGCCCTTTGATTGCATGCGGGTAGCCCACAACAGCGGCCTCAGCCACGGCAGCATGTGCCACCAGAGCGCTCTCGACCTCTGCGGTGCCCATTCGGTGACCAGAGACAGATCGGAAGAGCGTCGTGTAGGGAAAGAGTGTAGGCTATAGTGTAGATCTCGGTGGTCGCCGTATCATTAAAAAA
>ENA-UOYK01000538-UOYK01000538.1-marine-metagenome-genome-assembly--contig:-NODE-538-length-12701-cov-3.592126_pt1 | contig 12701 bp, 10 predicted proteins | sample MGYA00238174_ERZ767213 | MGnify/ENA primary metagenome ERZ767213 (study PRJEB28944, sample SAMN06267167) | marine metagenome | isolation source: Columbia River Estuary | place: USA:Columbia River Estuary...
TTTTTTCAAGCAGAAGACGGCATACGAGATAATGAGCGGTGACTGGAGTTCAGACGTGTGCTCTTCCGATCTGCGCATCGCCGGTGGCCATGGCCAGGGATTTCGGGAAACGCTGGTGCTCCGTCGGCAGGACGCGGAAGCCGTGGCGTTCGTAGATCGCCGGCTTGACCTCGGAGAAGAGCAGGAAGCGCGTGTCGAGCTGGGCGAAGCGATGGAGTTCCATGACGGCTCGCAGGAGCAACGAGGCGTAGCCTTTGCCGCGTTGATCAGGCGAGGTCGCGACGGAGGCGAGTCCGATGAGGCTTTCGCGGAAGCGCAGGACGTTCAGCGCGGACACCGGCTGGCCGGACACATCCTCGAGCAGATAACGCGTACCGCGGACATGGTTCGGATCCTGATCCTTATCGGCGCAATATTGGTCAAAGGTCTTGCCGTGCTTCCACGCGTCGTAGCCGAAGGTCAGGACGGTTCGCAGGTCTTCCGGCTGGACGAGACGGAGCCGAGCCACCGGCGTGAAACGCTGGCGGCCGTCTTCGATCGTACCTTCGAACATCGGCTGCGGCCGAACCCACGTGCGCGCCGCCGGATTATCATAGAGACAACGGTAGACCACCTGCGGCGAGAGGTCCTCGGAATGCGCGGCGATCCCGAGCCGGAGGTAATGGTTGCCCTTGTAGTGGCGATAGAGGGTCCAGGACATGGCTAAACAGGGGACATGGTGACACGGGGACACGCTGGCAAGGCTGTTGAGCAAATCCCCTTGTCACCTTGCCCACGTGCCCACGTGGCCCCTGGGCGGACAGCGTCCGCCCACTACTTCGCCGGACCCCAATGGGACGTGAAGGGGTGCAGGATGAAGAGCGGCTTGCCGACCACGGCGTCGGCGGGGACTTCGCCCCAGCCGCGCGAGTCGAAGCTATTGGCGGAGTTGTCACCGAGCGCGAAGTAATGCTTCGCCGAGACGGTGTGTTCCTGGTCCAGCGGGATGGCGTAGCGGTCGCCGCCGGCGTCCGGCAGGTAACCGTAATAACCTTGGTCCATCGCGCGGCGGCTGTTGAGCGCCATCGGTTCGGGCGAGGTCACGACCTGGCCGTCGACGAGGAGCTCGCCCTGTTCGTTCACGCGGAGTTTCTGGCCGGGGACGCCGGCGAGACGCTTCACGTAATAGTTCTGCGAAGGCTGGCCGTACTGATCGTTGAGGCCGGGGATCGTGTTCGTGCGGAAGACGAAGGTGTCGCCGCGGGACGGGTCGACGAAGTGGTACGACATCCGGTCGACGAAGAGCATGTCACCCGTGAGGATGTCGAAGTTGAACAACGGCGCGCCGGCCGTGGCCGACTTACCGGTGAGCAGCACCGGGCCGAAGGGACTGTTCTGGATGCGACCCTCGCGGACGGCCTTGGCGAAGACCACGCGCCAGCGGTCCTGATCCTGGCGGGGCAGCTTCAACTTGGACTCTTCCGGGAAATACGTGCGCAGGATGACCGTCTCGAAGCCGAAGTCGGCGGGCACCTTGACGGACTGCAGGGTCTTGCCGACGAGCATCTCGTACTTGTCGGCGGCGCCCTTCCAGATGCCCGTACCGAAAAGGCCGTCGTCGGCCTCGCGGATGCGGGAGCGCAGGCCGTACTCGGTCTGACCGTTGGGTCCGCGCTGCATCACGATCGGGATGGCGACCGGACCCGAGGCCTCGGCGGGGATCACGTACGTCCAGGTCCACTGGACCTTGTCGAGGACCTGCTGCGCGACGCTCGGGGCCGGCGCGTCGGGCGCGCGCACCTCGGCGGTCATGCCGTTGTACGTGGGCCACATCGAATTCGTCGGGATCTTGAACGGCTGCAGGAAGAAGCTGCGGATGGCTCCGGCCACGATGGCGGCCATCACGACCATCTCAGTGTAGTCCGTCCCGGAAGTCACCGGGTAGATCTTGCCGCCGTTACGGGTCAGGACCTCATGCAGGCGGTTGAGCAACGCCTCGACTTCCGTGATCTCGCGGGTGCGGTCCTTGATGGCCGCGCGGACCTTGTCGGCCAGCTCGAGCTGGTCGTTGAGGTCGGCGCGCGCCAGGACATCGCCGCGGTAGAGGTGGACCTTCTCCGAACCTTCGAGCAAGGCCTTGCCGATCTTGCGGAGCTTGCGGCGGTAGTAGAAAGACATGGGGGACGCCCCCAAACTAGCGGGCGCCGACCGGAGGGAAAGCCCGAACTAGGTCCTCAGCCCTCGTTCTTGAGGATCTTGATGAAGGCCTCCTGCGGGATGTCGACCTTGCCGATCTGCTTCATGCGCTTCTTGCCCTCCTTCTGCTTGTCGAGGAGCTTGCGCTTACGGGAGATGTCGCCGCCGTAGCACTTCGCGGTCACGTCCTTGCCGACCGAGCCGATGGTCTCGCGGGCGATGACCTTGGAGCCGACGGCCGCCTGGATGGCGATCTTGAAAAGCTGGCGCGGGAGGAGCTCCTTGAGCCGCTCGCAAAGGTTACGACCGCGGCCTTCGGCCTTGGAGGCGTGCACGATCGAGGAGAAGGCGTCGACCGGCTCTTCGTTGACGCGGATGTCCATCTTCACGAGGTCCGAGGTGACGTATTCGCCGAGCTCGTAGTCCATCGAACCGTAACCGCGGGTGATGGACTTCATGCGGTCGTTGAAGTCGACGAGGATCTCGTTGAGCGGCAGGAGGCAGACGAGGACGACGCGGTCGCCGTCGATGGTCTCGGTGCGCTCGCAGATGCCACGCTTCTCCTGGACGAGCGTGAGCATGTCGCCGATCGAGGTGCCCGGGATGTGGATGTTGGCGCGGATGGTCGGCTCTTCGATGTGCTCGATGGCGGACGGGTCCGGCATGGACACCGGGTTGTCGAGGATGTGCTCCACGCCGTCGGTGGTGTAGACCTTGTAGACGACGGACGGGTAGGTCGAAAGGATGTCGAGGTCGTACTCGCGGCGGAGGCGTTCCTGGACGATCTCCATGTGGAGCAGGCCGAGGAAGCCGCAGCGGAAACCGAAGCCCAGCGCGGTCGAGCTCTCGGCGGTGTAGGTCAGCGAAGAGTCGTTGATCGCCAGCTTGGCGAGCGAGGTCTTGAGCTTCTCGTAATCGGCCGTGTCGAGCGGGTAGATGCCGCTGAACACCATCGGGCTGACTTCCTTGAAGCCCGGGACGGGCTCCTTGGCGGGGTCGCTGGCGAGGGTGATCGTGTCGCCGACCTTCACGTCCGCGACTTCGCGGATGTTGATGACGATGTAACCGACGGAGCCGGGGCCGAGTTCGTCCTGCGGCTTCATCTTGGGCGAGAAGACGCCGACTTCCTTGATGACGGAGCGCACGCCGTTGAACATCAGCTCGATCGTCTGGCCGGCCTTGAAGGTGCCCGAGAAGACGCGGACGTAGCTGATGACGCCCTTGTAGGAGTCGAAGAGGGAATCGAAGACCAGCGCGCGGTGCTGCGGGTAATCGGACCAGCGGGGCGGCGGGACGCGCTTGATGATCGCGGCGAAGATCTCGTCGATGCCGATGCCGGACTTGCCGGAGGCGAGGACGGCGTCCTGCGCGGGGATGGTGAGGATGTCCTCGACCTGGCGGCGGGCTTCTTCCGGGCGGGCGCTCGGGAGGTCGACCTTGTTGATGACCGGGACGATCTCGAGGCCCTGGTTCATCGCGAGGGTGGCGTTGGCGACCGTCTGGGCTTCCACGCCCTGGGACGCGTCGATCAGGAGCACCGCGCCTTCGCAGGCGGCGAGGGAGCGCGAGACTTCGTAGGCGAAGTCGACGTGGCCCGGGGTGTCGATGAGGTTGAGGATGTACTGCTTACCGTCCGGCGCGGTGAAGTTCATCGTCACCGGGTGGCACTTGATCGTGATGCCCTTCTCGCGCTCGAGGTCCATCGCGTCGAGGAGCTGCTCCTTCATCTGGCGCTTCTCGATCGTCTTCGTGTGCTCGAGCAGGCGGTCGGAAAGGGTCGTCTTGCCGTGGTCGACGTGCGCGATGATGCAGAAGTTGCGGATGTGGTCTAAGGACACGGTAAAGAGGGAAAGGGCTTAATAGGACTGCGGACGGGGCGCTTGTCCAGCGTTAGCCCCCTCCGGAAGGGGTTTTAGGCGGGAATATCGGCGAACTCGTGCAGCGAAGCCACGGGGGCCGCGGGCGCGGAGCGCTTCATCATGCCGGCCAAGACGCCGCCGGGGCCGCATTCGTAGAACTGGGCGATGCCGGTGTCGGCGGCGGCCTTGCAATCGTCTTCCCAGAGCACCGAGGAGACCACCTGCTTGACCAGCGCGGCGCGGAGATCGGCCGGCTCGGCGAGCGTGCCGCCGGTGGTGTTGGAGTAGACGGTGACCTGGGGGCGCTTGAATTCGACGCCCTGCAGGAAGGCCTCGAAGGCCTGGCGGGCGGGCTCCATGAGGCGGCTGTGGTAGGCGCCGGCGACGACGAGGGGCTTCACGAGCTTGAACGGGCCGAACTCCTTGGCGCGGGCGACGGCCTGGGCGACCTTGTCGGCGTCGCCGGAGATCACGACCTGGCCGGGGCAGTTGAAGTTCGCGGCGTCGATGTCGAACGCGGCGCAGAGCTTGAAGATGTCCTCGCGGGTGCCGCCGATGACCGCGGCCATGCCGCCCTTGGTCTGATCGCAGGCGAGCTGCATCAGGCGGCCGCGCTCGGCGACGACCTTGAGGCCGGTCTCGAAATCCCAGACACCGGCGAAGGCGTAAGCGGTCAGTTCGCCGAGGGAGAGGCCGAGGCAGGCCTTGAGGTCGTTGAGCTTGCCACGCTCCTTGAGGATCTGGGCGATGGCGTAGCCTTGGACGTAAAGGGCGGGCTGGCAGACGCGGGTCTCGGTCAGGAGCTCAGCCGGGCCTTCGAAGCAGGCCTGACGGAGGTCGAACGGCAGCACCTTGGCGGCGCGGTCGTAGAGGTCCTTGGCGGAGGCCGAACCTTCGTACAGGGACTTACCCATGCCGACGACTTGGGCGCCTTGACCGGAGAACAGGAGAGCAGTGGACATTGGATGGAAGGAGGGAAAAAGGGCGAAAGGGTCAATGATGGAGACAAAAGCCAGGGGACATGCTGGCAAGGGGACACGTGGACATGGGGAGATGCCCAAAGAGGACATAGGAGGGGAATGGCTTACTGGCCGTGCCCACGTGTCACCGTGCCCACGTGCCCCCTGATTCACCCCTCCTTCCTTGACCACCCCACCCCCGCCCCCTACCCCTTCCCTTTCTTTCACCATGCCTATCGCCCTCCTCTCCGTCAGCGACAAGACCGGCCTCCTGCCCTTCGCCCAGGCCCTCGTCAAGGAACACGGTTACAAGCTCCTCTCGACCGGCGGCACCTCGAAGATGCTCCGCGACGCCGGCCTGCCGGTGACCGACGTCAGCGAGCACACGGGCTTCCCCGAGATCATGGAAGGCCGCGTGAAGACCCTGCACCCGAAGGTGCACGGCGGCCTCCTCTGCCGTCGCGATTCGCATGAGCACCTCGACGAAGCCAAGAAGCACGGCATCGAGCTCATCGACCTCGTCGTCGTGAACCTCTACCCGTTCGAAGCCACCGTCGCGAAGCCGAACTGCTCCTTCGAAGACGCCATCGAGAACATCGATATCGGCGGCCCGTCCATGCTCCGCAGCGCGGCCAAGAACCATGCCTCCGTCTCCGTCGTCACCGACCCGGCCGACTACGAGCGCGTGCTCGCCGCGATGAAGGCCCCCGAGACGCTCGGCGAACTCCGCCGCGAACTCGCCCTCAAGGTCTTCCAGCGCACCTCGGCCTACGACGCCGCGATCGCCAACTACCTCGAGTCGCAGGCCCAGCCCGGCCTCGGCAACGTCCTCGGCCTGCCCTCCCGCTTCACGTCCACCCTGCCCATCGCCCAGCGCCTCCGCTACGGCGAGAACCCGCACCAGCAGGCCGCGCTCTACGGCTCCTTCCACGAGGCCTTCGAACAGCTGCAGGGCAAGGAACTCAGCTATAACAACATCCTCGATATCACCGCCGCGACCTACCTCATCGGCGAGTTCGAGCGCCCGACGGTCTGCATCCTGAAGCACACCAACCCCTGCGGCGTGGCTTCGGCCGACACCCTCCTCGAAGCCTGGCACAAGGCCTTCGAGACCGACAAGCAGGCCCCGTTCGGCGGCATCATCGTCGCCAACCGCACCATCGACAAGGGCCTCGCCGAGGCCATCGCCGAGATCTTCTCCGAAGTCATCATCGCGCCGGAGTTCGACGCCGACGCCCTCGCGATCTTCGGCAAGAAGAAGAACCTCCGCCTCATGCGCGCCAAGGTCGGCCTCCGCGCCGACACCCTCCGCGAAGTCCGCGCCGTCATCGGCGGCGTGCTCGTCCAGGACCGCGACCAGAAGCCCGCCAACCCGCGCGACTTCAAGGTCGTGACCAAGCGCCAGCCCACCGCCGACGAGATGACCGCCCTGCTCTTCGGCTGGCGCGTCGTCCGCCACGTGAAGTCCAACGCGATCGTCTACGCCGGCAAGGAACGCACGCTCAGCGTCGGCGCCGGCCAGATGTCCCGCATCGACTCCTCCCGCATCGCGGTCTGGAAGGCCGGCGAAGCCAAGCTCTCCCTGCAGGGCTCGGCCATCGCGTCCGACGCCTTCTTCCCCTTCCCCGACGGCCTGCTCGCCGCGGCCGACGCCGGCGCGACCTGCGCCATCCAGCCGGGAGGCTCCGTGAAGGACGCCGACGTCATCGCCGCCGCCGACGCGCGCGGCATGGCGATGGTCTTCACCGGCATGCGGCACTTTAAGCACTGAGTTCCGCGCAGCGGAACTCAGCGCTTAAAGCGCAGGGGACACGCTGGCACGGTGACAAGGGGACAAGGGGTATTACCGCACCAAGCGAGGCGGACATCTTCCTTTTATGGGCGGCCATGCCGCCGCATCACCCCGTGTCACCGTGTCACCTTGCCCACTTGCCCCCTCAGATCTTGACCCCGATCTTCTCGAGCAGGCGGGCGAGTTCGTCGTCGCTGCTGAAGGGGATCGAGATGCTGCCCTTGCTGCCCTTGCGGACGACCGACACGGGCGTGGCGAAGTGAGAGGCGAGACGCTTCTGGACGTCGGCCACGACGGCCTGGACGGTCTGCTTGCGCTCGGTCTTCTTGGTCGCGGCGAGCTTCTTGACCTCGGCTTCGGTGGCGCGGACGGACAGGCCTTTCTCGATGACGAGGCGGGCGACGAGCATGCGGTGCGCGGCGTTCTCGATGCCGAGCAGCGCCTTGGCGTGGCCGGCGGAAAGCTGGCCCTTACGCAGGAAGCCCTGGAGGTCGTTGTCGAGGGCGAGGAGGCGGACGCTGTTGGCGATGGTCGCGCGCGGCTTGCCGAGGCGCTCGGCGACGGCGTCCTGCGTGAGGTTGAAGTCGCGCATGAGCGAGGCGAAGCCGAGGGCTTCGTCGATCGGATTGAGGTCCGCGCGCTGGAGGTTCTCGATGAGCGCGAGCACGGCGCTGGACGCGTCGCTGGCGTCGATGATGCGCGCGGTGATGGTCTTCTGGCCGATGAGCTTGAACGCGCGGAAGCGGCGCTCGCCGGCGATGAGCTCGTAGCCGTCCTTCACCTTGCGGACGACGATCGGCTGCATGAGGCCTTCGGAGCGGATCGAGTCGGCGAGTTCCTTGACCTGGGCGTCGTCGAAATCGCGGCGCGGCTGGCGGGGATTCGGGACGATCGAGGTCAGCGGCAGTTCCTGCAGCAAGAGACCCGGAGCGATCGGAGCCGCGACCGGCGCAGAGGCAGGCGCCGCGGGCACGGCGGCGGGCGCGGCGGCCGACTGCGCGGGCTTCACGCCACCGCCGATGAGGGAACCGAGACCGCGACCGAGGGACTTCTTAGGAGGGGTGGCCATGTGGGCTTTGCTTGAGAGGGGTTCAGCGACCGGTGTTTTCCGGCTGCGGGACGAAGATATCGACATCCGCTTTCAGGGCGGCAGGCGAGGAAAGGTTATTCGCTTTCAGGATCCATTCGACCTTGGAACCGTGGCGGAGGGCGATCCTGGAGACGGTATCTCCTGATTTGACACGATATTTAACTCCGGTCTGCGGCTGATCGGAAGGGGCGCCTTCGGACGGCTCCGTGGCCTGAGCGGTCGGCTTGGAGGACTTCGTCGCCGGGGTGGTACCGGACTTGCCGAGGGCGGCGTTCACCTGGCGCGTCAGCTCGGCGAGCGCGGCATTCACATCGTCGGTCTGCTGCTTCAGACGACGGTCGACGTCGCCCAGGATCTCCGCGCGAGCCTTGGCGACGCCTTCGTTCGTCGAAGCCGACTGGCCTTGGCCGGCCTTCTGACGGTTGAGGGCGGCGCGCAGGTCGGCGTTCTCGAGCTTCAGCTTCTCGACCTCGGTGCGCAGGTCGGCGAGATCCTGCTGCATGCCCGCGAGCTGGGCGTTCTGAGCGGAGAGCGGAAGAAAACCGAGGAGGAGGAAAAGGATGCCGAGACGCATGGACACAGGAAAACATGCCCAAGGAGGGAGAGCAAGCAAGGTAGGGTAAGTCACAAGGGACAGGGGCAGGCCATTATTACCTGTCCCTGCCCCTGTCCCTGTCCCTGCCCCTGTCCCTGCCCCTGTCCCTGTCCCTGCCCCTTGAAATAGTCTGTATCCCCGCCCTTCCCCGCCCTACCTTGGCCGCCGATGTCCAAGGTCTTGGTAGCCCTTTCCGGCGGCGTAGACAGCGCCGTGGCGGCCCTTCTGCTCAAGCAGCAAGGGCATGAGGTGCATGCCGCCTACTTCCGGACCTGGATGAACGAGGAAGGCCTGCCCTTCCCGGGCGAATGCCCTTGGGAGGACGACGTCCGCAACGCCCAGGCGGTCGCGGAGCACCTCGGCCTGCCCTTCCGCATCATCGACCTCGTCCAGGACTACCGCGATACGGTCGTCCAATACCTCGTCGACGGCTACCGCCGCGGCCTGACCCCGAACCCCGACATCATCTGCAACCGCGAGATGAAGTTCGGCGTCTTCCTGCGTAAGGCGCTCAAGGACGGCTACGATGTCATCGCGACCGGCCACTACGCGCGCCGGCGCGAGAACGCCGACGGGACGTTCGATCTCCTCGAAGGCCTCGACCCGAACAAGGACCAGTCCTATTTCCTCGCGCTGCTGCGCCAGGAACAGCTCGCGAAGGCGATCTTCCCGATCGGCGAACTGCTGAAGCCTGAAGTACGCAAGCTCGCCGCCGACGCGCAGCTGCCGAACGCCGAACGCAAGGACAGCCAAGGCATCTGCTTCCTCGGCCAGGTGCCGGTCCAGGACTTCCTCGAACGTCATATTCCCGACGCACCCGGCCCGATCGTGAACCCCGCCGGCAAGGCGATCGGCCAGCACCGCGGACTCCATCGCTACACCATCGGCCAGCGCAAGGGCATCGGCCTGCCGTCCAATACCGACAACGAATATTTCGTCGTCGTGAAAAAAGATTTCGCGACCAATACCCTGCACGTGGCCTTCGACAAGCCCGACGCCCCGTGGCTTTACACCGGCGAAGCCGTCGCCCGCGACTTCACCTGGATCAACCAGCCCGTCGGCGGCGAACAGGACATCCTGGCCCGGGTGCGTTACCGCGACAAAGCCACGCCCGCCCGCTTCATCCCTCAGGCCGACGGCACCGTCCGCCTCCGCTTCGCCGAGACCCAGCGCGGCCTCGCCCCCGGCCAGGTCCTCGCCGTCTACCACGACCGCGTCCTGATGGGCGGGGGAGTGTTTGTTTAAGAGGCAGGGACGCGACGCCGTCGCGTCCCTGCCCCGCCCGATCACCTCGCAACCTTGACCTTATCCGGTTTGTCCAGACTTTGACCCCATGCCCGAAGGCTCCGCCGTCCAACGCATGTTCTCCGGGATCGCCTCCCGTTACGACTTCGCGAACCGCGTCCTCAGCCTCGGCCTGTGCGTCGGTTGGCGCGAGCAACTCGTCGCCGCCGCCAAGGCCGCCCAGCCGAAGACCGTGGCGGACCTCGCTACCGGCAGCGGCGACGTCGCCTTCGCCCTGCGTCGCGACCTTCCCGCCGACTGCGCCATCGTCGGCTACGATTTCTGCGAACCGATGCTCGAGATCGGCCGCGTCCGCGCGCAGCAGGAAGGCGTCGCGTTGGAGTTCAAGACCGGCGACTGCATGCGTCTGCCGATCGCTGACGCCTCGCAGGATGTCGTCACGATCGCCTACGGTGTCCGCAATTTCGAAGACCGCGTCAAAGGCCTCGGCGAACTGCGCCGCATCCTGCGCGCCGGCGGCACGCTGCTGATCCTCGAGTTCTCGCAGCCGAGCGCCTGGTTCGCGCCGTTCCACTTCATCCACGTGCGCTGCGTGCTGCCGGTGCTCGCCGGCGTACTCACCGGGGACTTCGGGGCTTATAAATATCTCGGCACCAGCATCGCCGGTTTCCCCGACGCCGCCGGGCTCGATGCGGAGCTCAAGGCCGCCGGATTCGCCAAGGTGAGCCATAAAAGGATGCTTTTCGGCACCGTGGCCCTGCATCAGGCGCAGGCCTGAAAAATTCCTTGCCTTAGGGGCCGGGGGTCGTTTGCTCAAACCCCTCACTACGGGCTCGTGGTGAAATGGATATCATTTCTGACTACGGATCAGACGTTTGGGGTTCGAATCCCTACGAGCCCACCACTTTGAGCGCTAACCGGATTAAAACCCCGGTTAGTTGTATTGGGCGGCAAGGCGGAGCCTATGCCGCCCAAGAGCGGTTAGCGGTTGGCGGTTAGCGGATAGGAAGCCACTCAAGCCCAACACCCGATTTGGGTAGGGTCGGGACCGCGTCACGACCTAGCCTGCCTTAGGTAGGGTTGAGCGCCCTCGCTCAACCGCGGCTGACCGAGGCGGTCAGCCCTACCTGGCCGCCGCATGGTGGCCAGAGGTAGGGGCGTGGCTACGCCGCGCCCTCCGTTGAAGAGTGCACGATGAAGCGTGCCCCTACCCAAGGACAACCCCCGGCCAATCATCCGGTTTCCGGTTCCCCCTTGAGTGACTTGTGCTCCTAACCGCTAACCGCCAACCGCTAACCGCTTAAACCTTCCTCGGTTCCGGCATCTTCGTGCCGGAAGGATACACATAGGCCCGGTCTTCGAAATTACGCAGTTCGACGATCCCGTCATGGATAGCCTGGACGTATTCCGGGTTGATCGGGACCTTCCCGCCGCCGCCGGGGGTGTCGATGATCAGCTGCGGGACGGCGTAGCCGGTGGTGTGGCCACGGAGCGCGCGGATGATGTCGATGCCCTTCTGGATGGGCGCACGGAAATGGGTCGAGCCTTCGATCAGGTCGCAGGCGTAGAGGTAATACGGACGGACCCGCATCATGAGCAGGCGGTGCACCAGCGACTTCATCACCTCGGCATCGTCATTGATGCCGGCGAGAAGGACGGACTGGTTACCCAGAGGTACGCCGGCGAAAGACAGGCGCTCGCAGGCGGTCGCGAGTTCGCGGGTGATCTCCTTGGGATGATTCGTGTGGATGCTCATCCAGATCGGCCCGTGCTTGCGGAAGATCTCGGCGAGCTCAGGCGTGATGCGCTGCGGAAGGAAGACCGGGATCCGCGACCCGAGGCGGATGAATTCGACGTGCTTGATCGCGCGGAGACGGCCGAGGAGAGCGTCCAGTTTGGCGTCGGAGAGCAGCAATGGGTCGCCGCCGGAGAGCAGCACGTCGCGGATCTCGGGGTGGGCTTCGATATACTTCAGGCCGGCCTCGAGCTCGGGATGGAAGTCATACGCCTGGGCATTGGAGACCAGGCGGCTACGCGTGCAGTAACGGCAATAGGAAGCGCAGCGGTCGGTGACCAAGAAGAGGACGCGGTCCGGGTAGCGGTGGACGATACCGGGGACGGGCATGGTGCCCTCTTCGCCGACGGGGTCTTCGGATTCACCGGCGGCGACGTAGGACTCCTCGATGCGCGGGATGACCTGCCGGCGCACCGGGCAGTTCGGATCCTTGGGGTCGATCAGGTTGAAGAAATGCGGGGTGATCGACAGCGAGAGCTTATGCGGGGCGAACAGGCACCCTTCCCGCTCCTCCTTGGTCAGCTCGAGCCTCTCTTCCAGCTGGGCCAACGTCGTGATCCGGTTGCGGAGCTGCCAATGCCAGTCATTCCACTCCGCGGCGGGCACGTCTTTCCACAGGCCTTGGCCGGCATGCCAGTTTTCGCGGAGGTCCTGAGGATACATCGGCTAAGCCCGTCACCTTAACGGCCGGGACGCGTATTGCAAACGGGGAAGCAAACCGGCCTCAAGGGAGCGGCGGCCTGCCCTTGCGCTTGAACCATCCGGAGAACGGATGCCAGAGCTGGCCGAAATAGCCCGGCGGCACCGGCTCGGTCGCGCCGAAGTTCTGCGGCATCCGCTCCTTGGGCATGTAGTAAGTGCCGAAGAGGATGTCCCACAGCGGCAGCAGTCCGGCGAAATTCTTATCGATGGCCGCGGGGTCCTTCGAGTGGTGCCAGCGATGGTAGACCGGCGAAGCGATGACGTGGCGGAACGGACCCCAATCCCAATCGACGTCCGCATGGCCGAGCAGCGCGAAGACCCCGAGGGCGGGCCCGGCGAGGGCGGCGGCCACGGGGTCGAAGCCCAGCAGGATGAACGGGAAGACGAGCAGCGCGTTCGCGACGACGTCGTTCACCGGGTGCGCGCGCACGCCGCTCAACCAGTCCAGCTGCTCGGAGCTATGGTGCACCGCGTGGAAGCGCCAGAGTC
>ENA-UOYK01000546-UOYK01000546.1-marine-metagenome-genome-assembly--contig:-NODE-546-length-12627-cov-3.105339_pt1 | contig 12627 bp, 10 predicted proteins | sample MGYA00238174_ERZ767213 | MGnify/ENA primary metagenome ERZ767213 (study PRJEB28944, sample SAMN06267167) | marine metagenome | isolation source: Columbia River Estuary | place: USA:Columbia River Estuary...
TAGGCTGCTAAACATACCGCCGCCGCCGCCCATTCCACCAAGGAAACCGAAGATGTTCTTAAACAGACCACCAACAGAACCCATAATGTTAGACATCCAGCCACCACCAGTCATACTACCTTCAAGGCTACCTGTGATAGATTGACCAACGGTTTGACCTAGTTTCTGACCCATTGACTGACCAGACTGAAACAAACCTGCAAAGAAGTTTGTAAACATGTCTTTCATACCAGAGGCTTGGAACATTGCGTCAACAAAAGAATTAAGAACAGTGTCAATAATACGGTCAGTAACAGTATCAAGAACACCTATAATCCCTTCGCCAAGTGTTTGAGCACCACGGATAACTTCACCAAGGTTCTTTTTGATAGACTCAGCGATAGCATCTGTAGAGCTACGTGCTGTGTCGGTCATGCCTTGTTCAAGTTGCATACGGCGTTCAAGCTCTAGGTTCATTTCTCTTGCCAGAGCAAGATCAGTACCCGCAGTATCTAGAATGTTCTTACGAAGTTCTGCAATACGCAAACTATTTTCAACAGCAAACTGGAAGCGTTCAGGTGTAAGGCCAACCAAAGATGCAATATCAAGTTGAGAACCCATACCTTCTAGTGCTTTCTGAATACCCAGAATAGTACCGCTGGCAAGAATTTCTGCCATACGCTCGCGTTGCTCATCCAATGTTCTAAGAGCATTAGCACGAATAACAGACTCACTCTGTGCAGAGTTATTCAATGCCTTTTGAGCATCGTTGTAACGTCCAACAGCAATAGTCAACTGATCAATTTGACGTTGAGAAAGCGCACCGATTTCTTGAATAGACGCACTAAACCCTGCAGAAGACAAACCAGAAGAAAGTTTCTCCAAGAAGGTTTCTGTTTTGCCACTCTTATCATCGTTGCCACTAAAACCGCCCATTACACTGTTAAGATATTCTTGGCTTTCCTGCAAACGTCTTTCAAGCGCACGTCGAATACCAACATCGACATTAGCACCAGAGGCACCAATACTTTGAAGTTGTAGAGACAAGGTTTGTACAGCCGCAGAAGCAGCAACAATCTTGTTAATTGTGCTAACATCTAGAGCCAAAATACGCTCCAGAGGCATTGCATTATCTACCGAACTCATAGCGTCTTCAATCAAACCAACACGGTCTGCTTCAATACGATAAGCAAGGTTGTTAAGCTCAACCATAGTTTCAAGAGACTGACGTTGACGACCAATTTCTACAGTAATGTCTCTGCGTTGTTGCGCACTAAGAGACTCGTCTTCAAGAAGTTGTCTTTGTAGACGAGAAATACTCTTAATTTTGCCTTGCATTCTTTCGTATTCACCACCAAGGTAAATAGCTTCTTCGCTAAGAGCCGCAACAGAAGCAACCATAGGATCAAATGCAAGAGAACCAGAGATACCTACAGAATCTAACTGAGACTGCAAGCCTTCAAGACGGCTCTGAATTTCATCAGTTGTTTCTTGAGGAACTGATTGTTCAATAATATGATTCAGAACGTTAGCATACATTTCTGCATTATGGTTCAAACGATCAAGATATTCTTGTGTGTAACCAGCCAGTGTTTCTGGAGCTTGATCAAAGATATCCATATTGGTTATCAGATTATTACCCGCTTCAATAAAGGCATCTAGCTGCGCATTTGTAAATCGTCTTGCAAGTTCTTCAGGTTCAATATCAACACCGAAATCTGCCACTTTTGTCAAAATTTCTTCTGCATTAGTTAGCTTAGCTTGACGCTGTTCAAGCAAGATTTGACGAGCATTTTCACGAGCAACTGTCTGAAGAATACCCGCTAGCTCACCTGCAAGACCTGTATCATTGCCAATACCGCCACGACCAAAAGCTTGTACACCCGCACCAACTTCGTTAAATCCTACACCACGTCCAAATTGGTTAATTAGACGAGAGAAGTCAGAAACGCTTTCTGAGAAAGTAACGAATTCTTCTTGGCTCATACGATCCAAAGCACCAGCATCCAATACACCCATCAATCGGCCCATCAATTCAACAAGTGCGCGACCTTGGTCACTTTCTTCAAGCATTGGACGCATCTCAGAAGTGAGAATAGTTGAAATAGCGTCTGATAAACGACCTTCATCAGCCTGAGATTGAGCGCGTGTTAGGGCAGCACGTTCAGATTCAGTTAGAACATCACCAAACGGATTTAGACTTTGACTAGTACGGCCACCAATAAACTCGATACCACCTAGAATAGTTTTAAGGCTATCTCCAAGATTACGTCCACGTTCTGTTTCAGGAACAGCTGGTGCTCTACGAAGTTCATCACGAACAGCATAAACTGCACGTTGAACATTTCGTGTTTCAGCCCGACTAAGTTCACCTTCATTCATAAGTGTTGTATTAGCTTCTTCGAAGATACGATTAGCTTCACGGCTAACTCGCATCAAACGATCAAGATCATCGTCAGAAATACTAGACAAATCAACATTAGCAAGTTCAGCAGCAAGGTTAATCTTAATATCACCAATCTGATCAAAATCAAACAAACCTTCGAGTTCGTTACGTGCGTCTCTTGTACGACGATCTGCCATGCCAAAGAATTTACGAACAGAGTCATAAGCGTTACCTAGTTTATCAAAGAAACCATCACCTTCGCCGAAGATCCATACACCAAGCAAACCAATAGCTGCAACTGCGCCAACAACAATAGCCCCCGCCATAGAGAATATTGCAGCAAAAGCACCTGTAATTGCTGTAACAATCGAGGTTGCAAGGCTACCTACACCTGCCATAATACCTGTAAACAAAGCACCACCAAGGCGAGCACCTGTAGCTACTGCGGTTGAAACAAGTCCTGAGATAGACTTAGCTACAAACCCTGTAACCTTAGTAACTGCCTTCATAAGAGGTCCACCAAGCATAGGCCCAAGGATAGAAAGACCTATAATACCTACGTCAGAGTATTTTGAAATCGTACTTTCAAGACCACCCATTTCCTCTGAAGCTGCATCAGCAGTTCCAGTCAATGCATAAAGTGCTGCACCTGCAATAAGTGCTACTCTACCAAAACGCTTGACAACTGCGCCAAGACTTGAAATACCTGCGCCGCGAATACGAGCAAAAGAAGCTACATAAGAAGCTGACATTTTAGCAGATTCAATAGCACCTACTCGGCTGGTCATAGTCATCATAGACCTAATACCATTAAAGGCTTTTGCAGCTGTTGCACCTAGTTGAGTACCCCAACCACCTGCCATAATTGTGCTAAATGCACTACCGCCTACATTTGCAACTTTCTGCAAATCTTGAATAATCGCAGTTGGTCCACGAGTACCAAACATAGTCAAATAAGCAAAACCAAGCTGTGCAATACCTTGTCCCAATGTGTCAGGAATACCCGAAAGCAAAGCTGTTGCACCGACAGTAAAGAAAGTCAATCGTGTCAGAACAGCCTTGGGGTCTGCTGTACCACCAAATAGAATTCGAGAAGCCAGACCCTGACCAGCACCAAACAAGTTAGCACCACTGCCAACACCTGCCATCTTAATAATACCAGTAAGAGCAGGTTGAATAACATTAAAGGCAAGTTCACGGAATTTCTTGCTAACGATAGAAAGTCCTGCAGTACCAAAGATCAAACCAACGATAAGACCATCCCCTCCAAAGAAAGGAATAGAGTTAATTGTTCTTAGAAGAAATCCAGGAATACCACCAAAAGCTTCTGCAACACCCTTCCCAAAGCCTTTTACAACTTGTACAAGACCTTGAACAATCATAGGAATGTTCTCAATAATGGCAGCTGCAAAGTTTCCTGCGGCTCGACCAATACCTGTACCAAGGTCTTCTAAAAACCCAGATGAAATAAATGCAGGTCCAAAGTTACTTGCAAGTTCATTTGCAATAATCGCACCAAGACCAATAAGTTCAAGTTTAAGCAGAGGAGCAAAAAGCTTGGGTGCAAAAGCAGAACCAACTGCAGTAGTAACAGCAAACGCAATATACGACCCAATACCAGGGGCAATTTCTTTGATTTTCTTGTATAGGTCTGATACCATATTGGCAGCACCACTAGAAATAGTACGACCAAAATTAACAGCAGTATTAACAAGAGTTACTGCAGTTTCTTTGATAGAACTTGTCGAAATCTCAATTTCAAGAATATTCCTACCGCCACCAGAGGGCAACAAATTAGAAAGTGCTTCTTTAAAGCCACTTGCTCTTTTACTAATTGTTTTATAAACAGAGTTAATAGTATTACCAAAACTTTGTACACGGGCTTCAGCACGACCTAGCCAGTATTGTGCTAAACCTGCAGTTTGCTCCATAGTGTCAGTCCACCAAGAGTTAGCAATAACTTCGTCGTAAAGCCAGAAGAATTTACGCTCAATTAAGTCAAGATACCCCTTAACAGATTTCCATGCAGCACCAAGGTTCTTTTCAGCAATATCTTTAACCCCTGTAAACATAGATTGAAGCGTCTTTTGGATCTTATTTACAGCTATAGAAATTTCAGATTTTATTGCGCCCATAACTCGATTAATTTGTTGAGCAGCAATATAAGCACCTAGAACCAGATCATTCCAAACTTCTAGAGCTTTAATATTTTTAACAAGATCTTTAATGATAAGATTTGTTAATTCCATAACAAAGTTTAAATCTTCAAAAGAGCCACTACGGAAACGTAGCAATCGCTGATCTAGAATACCCAAACCAACCAAAGTCCTTTCAATAGTAATAAAAGCAGGGTTGATAAAGTTCGTAATTTGGTTTCCAAAGTTGAACCATTGACGACCATAACCGTCAATCGTCATAGCTAAATCATCTAGCGCTGCCCTAATTTCTTCTGGACCTTCGGCTCTAAAAACATTACCGATTTTGCCACGAAGACCAGACATCATAGAATCAGCCATGTCATCGCCAATTTTGTTTGTAATTTTGAGATATTCTTGACGAGCCTCTAAGAATGGAGATAGCAACGTTGCCTTAAGCTGGTCACTAACAGTACGCATAGGCAGAATAAGCTGATAAATAGCATCACCAATGCGACCAAAGTAAGCACCAAGAACATTAGCAACACCACCCGCAATAAGAGAAAAGTCTCTAAAGCCAGTGATAATATCACCTCTGAGTATGAAAGCCATACTATTTAGCTGACCAACGTTATCACGAAGATAAGTGCTCATTCTATTTAGTTGATCAGTGAATAAATAAGAGAAACCTAGTGTCTTACTGATTTCACCAGTTACACGACCAACAGAATCACCAAATACTTCAAAGGCTTGTGCCGTAGTGCCTTCAAGATCTGCAAATTCTTTATTGATTGCTTCCGCTTGTTTTAGAAGACCTTTGAACACAACATCAGTTGTAATCTTGCCTTCTTCAGCCAACTCGCGAAGTTTACCGAGAGGTTGCCCCATAGAATCCGCAATAGCCTGAGCAAGTCGAGGAGCCTGTTCAAGCACGGAGTTAAGTTCTTGTCCGCGAAGCTGACCAGAAGCCAAACCTTGACCCAACTGGAAAATAGCTGCACGAGCGGATTCAGCTCCAGAACCAGAGATAGCAATACTCTTTTGAACGGCTTCTGTTACTTGAAGTAATTGTTCTGTAGATGCCCCTGTACCTTGAAGCGAACGACCAAAACGGTTAAACGTCTCGGCAGCACCATCAATAGAGCCTCTAGAACGAGCAGAGATTTCATATAGTTTACCAAGTACTTGTGTCATCTCTTCCGTACGGCCTGTAACTAGGGCAATACGGTTTTCAAGATTGATAAGAGAATCTGTATACTTGTTAATATTTCTAATAGCTAGTTGTGCTGAAAAAGCAGCACCAAGACCGACAGCTAAACGGCCTATAGATTTAGTTACATTGTTTACGGTTTTATCGATATTACCAACGGACTTCTCAAGTCTTGCAAGATCCTGTCGAGCCTGTTGCGAATTAGACCGTACTCTAATTTCTACACCACTCATAGTGTTCCTCCTTAATAAAATTGCCCTACAACAGTATCTCGATGTAATGAGATGCCATCATAGGGCAAGGATGTTAGGGGCTACGTTAGTTCGCCAATAGTAAGAAGCACCGCTTCAATGAAGTATTTAGGTGCTTGCCGACTTGATCCGTTGTTTAGATATTCGATGTGCTCTACAGGGTTACGGATAGTACCTGCGGCTTCTCCAAAGATAGTTCTAGTCTTTGTATTAGACCACCCACGTCTTGCTTCACCTGTATCTACAGGGGTTACAATACGTAGTTGTTCTGTTGCATAATCAATACGTGCATGGGTTTCCATTGCACCAATTTCAGCCACTTCTCGTTTAATACGAGCAAGCTCTTTGTCAAAGTTAACAACTTCAAGGCTGATTATCGGCTTTGCCATTCTTATCTCCTGTTAGCAAATCCCAACCAGATCCATCACCATTCTTTGCTCTAAGCATCTTTTCAAGGAACTTACCTTGTGGCATAACTTTGCCAGCTTCAATTTTAGAGTCTTCGTAATTTCGAACAGCACGAATTGTTGGAAATAAGTTTTCAGCAGATTCTTTGATACCTTGCGCACGTAATAGCATGTAAGTGCGGTTGTCCTCTCGATATCCGACAGGTCTCCTGCGGAAGTAAGTAATCCACTTTAGTAGTTCTGTATAAGGCATTTCCTGCTCAATTTTATAAACAGGAATGCCAAGGTTATAAGCCACTTCGAAGATTACTTCTTCCTGATCGGTTAGTTTCCCGAAGCGCCACCATCGCCCATGCCAGAGAACCCAAGAACAGCTTCAGAAAGCTTGTTCAGTTCTGCCAACGGGAACGAGTCAAATTCTTGATCGGTCATTTCTTCTGCACCGATAACAGCACGACGAAGGACGTCACGCAATACTCCAAGCTGAGAATCATCTTTCTTAGACGATGCAGCTTTCTTTACGAGGTCTTGGATAGCCATAACTTCCGAGACCGACAGTTTGCGGACTTCAACTTTGTCATCCATAAACGAGACTTCTTTTGTAATAACTTTACCTACTAGATGTTTCATAATACTTTTCCTTTATTGCAATTTATCTTTTTCAGTGAACAGGTGCGGATTCGCAGCTTGGAAGTCATCCAAGATTTTACGAACCGTATGAAGAACGGAGAGTGTTTCTAGACATTCTTTTCCTTCACGGGATCCTTCATCAAAGTCTTGAAAACGATCAAATGATTTTCGAATACTAATGTCTACGCTTCGACGCATATGACGAAATGTCGTACGCATAACAAAGCTTTTACTAAATGGTTTATCTGTCATGTAATACTTCTTTTTATGGATGAGGGGGAAACCTCTAAAGATCTCCCCCAAAACTAACTTAGATAGTCGCAGGACCGAAGAAGTCGGTTTGAGCCGACAACGTAACGGTTGCAGTAGTTGCGTCTGTCAGAGCAGGGTTCACCAGAATAGCTTCGATCTTACCGATGAAGTAGAATTCAGTGTTTTCAACTGCCAGAGTAACGTCTGCGCCTTCGTCTTTAGTAACGGGGCCAGCAGCCATCATGAAGCGGAACGCAACCTGTTGACCAACAAGACCGTGAATTGCTTGCATGTCAGCAGCAACGTAGTTAACGGTAACTTCCAGAGTCGGGGCGTCCGACTGACCTTGCACCTGCGAAGAGGTTGCTTGGCCGTAAACAGGAACGTTAACGATGTTCGCAGGAGTACCTACAGAAGGGAATTCGCGAACAGAAGGCATACGGACGTGATCTGCGTCAGCCGTGCCAGGAACAGAACCAACGAACAGAGCAGCGATTTCCGAAGCGGTATCGGTGCCAGTAGGGATGGTGCCTTTGAAAAGGTCAAGGTATGTATAAATACCTGCGCCAAGTGTCGAAATGTGTGCCATTTGTTATTCTCCGTATTTCTTAAATGGTATAGTGTATCTTGCGCTATAAAGCGATTGATTAGATGGGTCAAGCCCTTCCATTGTAACAAAGGAAGTCCCAAGCTGTGTTTTATTAGTTAAAGTTTTGTTTTGAAGAACAGAATCAAGTTCATCCGCAATTTTCATAATGCGTTTTTGACCTTCACCTGCTTTAACGAAAATCTTAATAAACATTACACCGCTAACAACTTTCCTACCTTCATAGGCATAGTTGTTGCTATCTGCGGGTATAATGTTCATACGCAAATATTCGTCAGGATTTACAATAGTACCTTGATAGTTATCAGGATAAATTGCAATCTGCTTTGAAGTCCAAGCTAAAGAGGCAAAAACAGATTGAATTTCTGTGAGAATAGTCTCAAACATTTTACCTCTCCTTAACTATAATTACTGTAATAGTAAAGCCATTATCATCATAGTCTACAATGTTGTGACGCTTACCATCAATAGTAATAGAGTCGTAAACACTAAGGTCTAGACCAGACTTCATAATTGCAGTTTTAGTAAAACCTTCACCAGATGGCTTTTCTGTTGAAGTAACAATAACCTCAACAGTTTCCGTTGAACTGATGCTTTTAGTTTCACCTAATTGAAAATCAAAACTAGAAACTGCCTTTGATCGCAACTCTGCACTTACTACTAAGTCTCCTGCAGATTTGAAAGCTTTATCTACAGCAGTGCGTACTCGTGCAGAAATTGACATTAGTTAGCCCTCCACCATGTTAGGCTAGTACCACTGCTACGAAGCAGAGGCTTAATAGTCGAAACTACTAGCTTTGCTTTCGTAGGAGTTTTAGTGGTATCTGAGTTTTTATCTTCAATAGCGATTGAGCCAATTTTGATACTTTCAAAAGTTTGAGTAGTACCAGAAAGAAGATCCTCATTGTCAATCAAATGCAGTGCTTGTTCATAAACAGCAACTTTAACCTGTTGTGGAATCTCGTTTTCAGCAACAGATACAGTAAGGCCCAAACGAGGGTCATTGTAGATTGCATTCTTACGAGGCCACGCAAGAGCTTGGGAAGGACTAATAGCCGAGCCAATCCAAGCATGATTGTCTACAATCTGTGTTGCAGTAACCAATGCCTGTTCTTTAATCTCATCTTCAGAGTTAAACCAGTTAGCACTGTCGATGCGAGTTTCAAAGTATAGTTCAGCCTCATCTAAAGTCACATAGCTGTTAGTATTTAGAACTAGTGCCATTAGTCCCTCCTAAATTATTAGGCGTGGAAGATAGGCAGGATACCCAAGTTCAGTGCGTCCATTTTACGGTTCCACGAAGCAGCAGTACCCAGACCAGCGTTCGAAACGAAAGCAGTAGTTGAGCCAGCCCAATCGTAACCCATTGGATGCATTACGAAGCCATAACGGTACCAAACGTTAGTCGAACCACCACCGTTGTAAGAAGCAGCAACGCGATCGACTTCAACAGGAGTCGGAACGCCAACAGCAGCAGCAGCTACCGAGCCAGGCTTCACAACGAAAGTGCATTTTGCGGACTGAGTGTTCAGATCGCCAGCAGCTTCACCAGCAATACGCTGTTGAGCGCGAGTCATCACCAGACGGAATTTGCCGCCGAAGATTGTCGAGAACTCAAGGTTGCCATCTGTGACCATAGTTTGGTCAACAAGGTTAGCAGCACGCATTTCTGCCATAACTTCAGGAGAAGTTACCAGATACATGTAATCGGGTTCGTAGTCTTTGAAAGCCATACCAATAGCTTTGAACAGACGCTCACCACGAGCAGCACCAATAGCAGACGAGTCGAACAGACGACGAGCGTCTACAGAACCAGTTGCAGCAGCACCGAATTCACCTTCAGCGTTGATGTCAACGAACATACCAGTTGCAGCAGCGTCAGCGTCAGTATCGAAGCTAACCAGACCGCCGTTACCTGCACCACCTGCATCGCCACGAGCGACTTCAGCAGAAGCAACACCCTTCAGAACCGACAAAAGAGCGTTATGCTCGTCTTGTGCGCGAACTTCAGCAAAGTCACGACCAATTTTGGCCAGACCGTTTTGCTTCGAGATAACTTCTTGCATGTTGACTTGCTCTGCACCGAAGGTACGAACTGTCTTCACGAAGTTAGCAACGTCAGTTGCGATATCGGTGTAAGTACCGTTAGCAGCTGTGTTCAACGAAGCGATGTTGATGTTTGCGTTCAGCGGTTTGTACCAACGGAACTGACCAATGAACGATTCACCCGAAGCGTCAATGCGCTGATCAGCAGCAACGATACCAGTCGAGTTCAGTTTCTTTTCAGTTGTGTAGGCTTCGTCAGAGTAAGCCGAAATTGCCAGAGCAATGTTTTGAAAATCTGTATTTGTAATAGCCATGATTTTATTCCTTATTTATAACTATTAGATATTAAAGTTACCTAGCTGGCCTTTAGCCGCCAAATTAAGCACTTCCTGAGTAGACAGTTCTGCAAGAGATTTCTTTTGATTCATTGCAGGAGCGCCGTTAGGAGCACCATTTCCTGCACCCGTATTTGATTTAGCACGGAACAGGAAAGAGTTGTCTTCATTCTTAGAGTAAGAAATGATGAAATCTTGAATAGTAGTACCTGATTGATGAACCCAAGCACCATTTTCGTTTTGAACAAGTTGCTCAACGATATCACGGCGAGCCATATCTCGACTGCGATCGTTACGGAATTCCAACCCTGCAAGAGCGGAATTTACAACGTTGTCACGAGTAAGTTTGGTATTAGCTTCTTCGAATACACGAAGTTTTGCTTGTGCTTCTGCCAATTTCATTTCAAGGGCTTCTTGCATTTTACCTTCTTCCTCAAGACGTTTAATCTGCTCTTCTTTACGGGCTTGTTCAATTTCAGCCTTAAGTTTTAGAGCTTCATCACGTTCTTTTGCCATACGATCCATATTAGCTTTCATTTTAGCTAGTCGTTCTTGTACGGCCTGTTCAATCGGATCAAGTTCTTGTTCTTGTTCTTTGGTTTCCTCTTGAACATTTTCTTGTTCATTAGCTTCATTGAGCTCATTTTCTACTTCTTCATTGATTTGATTATCTTCACTCATGTTTTTTCCTTTCAAGCACAGCTTGAGTTATAATGTTAATTTGTATTGACTCACAGAGTCGTTAAAAGTTGTTTATAGCTTGTAAGCTATTTTTCTGTTTTATAGTTCATAGGCTATTACAAATAACTATGGACCAATACCGTACCAGTCAAACCCATCAGCGATAGGAGCTAGAATGTCACGGCGTGTAATTTTATTTGGAGGGTCAATTAAGCCTCTCCTCTTAGCTTCATCAAGAAGCTTTAAGTAAGTATTATAAGACATGCCTTGCTTGCGCATTTCTTGCAAGGTGCGTCTTATAGTATCGCCCCCAAGAGCATCTGCATAGATGGTTCTAAGAGCGTCCTTTGCCTTCATAGCATCTCCAATATTAGTGAAGAATGCGTCATGAATTGTTGCAGTACCAATACCGTTTTTACGTCCCCACAAGTGGAATCGTCTAACAATAACAGCATCGTTACTATGGTTTCCATTAACACCTAGGCCAATACGAGCGTCATTCAAAGAAGACTTCCCAAGAAGTTTTCCGTCTTCAGCTTTTGCCTCATAGATGTTAGATACTTTACGACCCGTAACAGGGTCAGTAAACTCAATACGTTCTTGCAAACGGGGTCTATACCGTTGCATCATAACTTTACCGTCGAATGTAACCCACGGAATATCAACCTTTTGTGTTTCTGTTACATAAGCCTTAGCCACATCTTTCCAGAAGTTAATAAACTGATCTGTAACAGGCGCACGAGCAGCAAGGTTCTTAGACATAATCCGAGATACTTCTGCAAACTCTTTAGGGCCAATAATGCCCTTTCGAGAGTTCATAAGCTTTTCAACAAAAGCAGCAGTATCAGGATGAACTTCAATAGCTTGTTTCATAAGCGTACTACCAGCAGGTTCATTGTTATTGATAAGATCAACAAGTTCTGCTCTGAAAGACTGAAGCTCTTTTACAGAAGTTTCTGCATCAAGCTTTTGAGCAATTTTAATCTTACCATCAATAATTCTAAGCTGTTCACTTAAATTAGCTTTAGTAACGGTTACATAACCTTTACCTTCAAGAACTTTAGACAGCTTACCTGCTACGTTGGCGGTTTTAGTTGCATCGCCAGCACCATAGAAGCTTACCATGTTTTGCGCCTTAGCACCTTTAGCAAGATCTTCCCAAGTTAGGTTAGCATCTCTAAGGGCAGGTATTTTCAAAAATTCTGGATCGTTAACAGTATCCATAGCAACAAGGTCATACAAACGGTTCTTCTGAGTAGTTGCAAGAACATTAGAAGCTTCCGAAATAGCCCTATCGCCCGTAGACAATCCAATAATTTGAGCACCTGATGACGACGCATCGTTCTCAATCATAAGCTGAGTTTTGTATGTGTTAAGCTTTTTAAGGTTATTAAAATCACCATCTACATGCTTATGAATACGAGCGTACTCAAGTGCCATACGAGCCATCTTTGGTACTTCTGGACCTTCTAAGCCTCTAATAAGGGGGTGTTCAAGAAACTCACGAAGTCTACGATCTCTTTGAGTTGTTTGCATCATCAGATTACCTAAATCAAGAATCTTCTCTCTATTACGACCAAAGATTGCTTGACGTCCAGCTTGAGTAAGTGCCTCTGTACCTGGACCTATTAAAGCACCAATTTGAGTACGAAGTTCATATACAGCAGCCGCATCGATATTAACAGCTTTACCTGAGTTTAGGAAAGGA
>ENA-UOYK01000555-UOYK01000555.1-marine-metagenome-genome-assembly--contig:-NODE-555-length-12544-cov-2.888105_pt1 | contig 12544 bp, 11 predicted proteins | sample MGYA00238174_ERZ767213 | MGnify/ENA primary metagenome ERZ767213 (study PRJEB28944, sample SAMN06267167) | marine metagenome | isolation source: Columbia River Estuary | place: USA:Columbia River Estuary...
CAAAGGCCTCAATACCGTTTGAATTTGGCTCAGAAAGTACTTTAGCTGTTTCAAAAACAATTGCTGGATTGTCTTTTTTGGATGCTTTTTCAACTAAGGAAGCATTTAGGTAAGCCAATCCACTCAATAGAACCATTAGAATAGAGGTGGTAAAGAAAAATCTTTTAGCCATAGAGGTATTGGCGAAATAGTACAATAAATAAAGTGTTACAGAAATACAGGCCAAAAGGATACAGAAAAACCCCCATTGATTTTCACTTTGGGACTTAATAAGTTTTAAATAGGCTTTTCCAATACCATTGACTTCTTTAGAAGGAATGGCATCTATGGTCATTTTTTGGGCAAACCCCAAGTTTTTAATCACTTCTTGGTCATTTGGGTTTAGCAGAAGAGATTTTTCAAAATAATAGATGCTTGACGCTATGTCATTTTGTTTGTAATACACATTCCCTAGGTTGTAATACAATTCTGCACTGTGGTAACCAGCAGCAATTATTTTTTCATAATAATCTATGGCTAGTTGAAAATTAGATTCGTTATAGGCTTGGGTAGCGGCATTAAAAAAAGCAGTTTCTTGGCTGTATTTATTTACAATTCCTTCATTTTTGACCTCCTGGTTTTTTTCGGTTGTGCCTTTTAATAAACTATTTTGTGTGTCATTTTGTGCTGCCACAGGAAACATAGTGACTAGGGTGAAAAGCCAAAAGAACACAAGCCAATTAGTGTGTGCTTTAAGTGTATGTCTAGAGGCATTTGATTTGTAATTAGGCTTCATAGAGGTGTTTTTTTTCATCGTGAACCATAATTTTACCATTATAACTGTGTATCTAATTGGCTTATTGCGCTTATTGCATTTAGATAGTCTGCTTCAATTTCAACGGCTGTAAAAGGGCTGTATCTTGCGGCTTCACAATGCTCTAATAATGTAATTAATAGGCCTGTGGTTTCTTTTGAAATAGATTTTTTGTTAAAAATATTATAGATATTTTCTTTGTTAAAATCTGCATTGCCTAATTTTAATTTTCCTTTTAGGTAGAGCTGTAATCCTTTTTCAAGGGCTACATAAAAAGCGTCTTTGTTTGCTTTTTTTCCTTTGGCTTCTGAGAGGAATTTTTTAGCCAATCGTTGTGATCTCTTGCTCAAAGCAGACGCTTGGTCCGTTTTTTTAGTTGTGATGAATCGGTGTGTTAATACCGTTAGTAGTAGTAAAGCGAAAGGGAGTATGTATAACAACCAAAAAGTTTTGCCGTTAAAGAATGCGCTTTGTACTAATGGAACTAGCGTTGTTTTTGTTTTAATAAACCCAAAGGCATTGTTTTCTGCTACGGCTTGTTTGGTTGCAGTAGTCACCGTATTATTTTCATTTTTGGGGTTTTCATTGTACGTAGGACCCTCAATAACATTAACAACTACTGGCGTAGCATCTAGGGTAATGTATTTTTCCAAAGAAGGATCAAAATAACTAAAAGCGACAGAAGGAATAGGGTATTTTCCTTTGTATGCAGGTACTACGGTATAGCTATTACTGATTTTACCTCGCATCCCTGATAAATTCGTTGTAATTTTCTCTTCAAATTCTGGTTCATATACTTCTAGTGCCGCTGGAAGTTTAAGTTCAGGCACTTTAAATAATTTTAAGTTTCCATTTCCATTCACTTCTACCACAGCCTGAAGAGATTCATTGGCATTCAATATGTTTTTAGAAGTTCTTACAAAAAAATCAAATTTTCCTACCGCCCCACTAAACGAAGCCGGTTTACCTGCTTCAGGCAAGGGTTTTACCTGTATGGTTCTATTCCCAGCTGTAACCGTTTTATTGGTTTGCGCATACAGTCTTCCCCCGAAGAAGTCCCTTCTGTTGGTGGGCACCTCTGCGGTGACATCTAAAGCCAAGGGTTCTAATTGAAGTTCTCCTGTTTTTTGAGGATACAATACCACCTTTTTAAGGGCTACATATTGCATAGGCTTTCCGTTGTATGTTCCAGATTGAAAGGTGTACTGAGTGACAGGAATGTCTTGGTTCCAAAAGTTATTAAAGGTGGGGTTGTCTATGGGTCTAAAGTTTGTCACACTGATATCTGCACCTACATATAGTTTGTAAATCACGGTGACCATCTCATTAAGGTAAGGATTGGTTTTAGAGACCTCTGCTACTAGATATAGGTTTTCATTGGCTACATCTTCTGCCGTCATGTCTTCACTTGGCTTTTTGACCGCATCTGTTACAGTCACTTTTTGAGCAGATGTTTTATAGCTAGTTCCGTCTATTTCTATTTGAGCTTGTGCAATGGTTAAATTTCCTTTTCTAGTGGGTGCAATGGTGTATGAAAAAGTTTTTGAAAAACTCCTTACACCGTTTACCCAAGATGAACTTATGGCTTGAGTAGGCCCCATGACTACCTTAAAACCTTCAAAAGATGGCGGGACAAAGTTGTCTCCATCTTTGTTCATTACAAAATCTACTCGAATGCGTTCGTTTATACCCATGCTGCTTTTACTCAGCACCATTTTAAAGCTTACAGGCTCTTGTTTTTCTCGCCATGAATCTCCCCCAAAGATGGTGGTTATACCTAGTAAAAGAAACAAATATGTTTTTGCAATTAAGGACATTACCAATCTTTTTTAGTTTTTACAGGAGCCCCTTTCACTTTTTTACCCTCCAGTTTTTCTTGAGATTTTTTCTCTGCGTTCTGCATGGCATCTAGCAAGTTTTGAATTTGTTGTGGGGAGAGCTGACTTTTGCGTTCCTCTGGTTTCCCTTGGTCTTCTTTGGGTTTTTGAGGGGTTTCTTTTTTATCTTCACCATCCCCTTTTTTCTGTTCTTCTTTTTCAGGGTCTTTTGGTGCGGAATCTTCGTCTTTTTTTTCACCGTCTCCTTTATCAGGATCGCCGTTTGGATCTTTTTTCTGATCCCCTTCCTGGTCTTTATTGTCTTTATTTTCTTGGTCTTCCTGGTCTTTTTTATCTTGGTCTTTTTGATCTTTATTGTCCTGGTCCTTATCTTGCTCTTGTTTTTCCTTTTTGAGCATTTCTTTGGCAATGGCTAAATTATACCGTGTCTCGTTGTCTGTTGGTTCATTTCTCAAGGCTTCTTTATAGGTTTCCACAGCTTTTTCATAGCTTTTATTTTTCATGAAAGGATTTCCTAAGTTGTGAAGCGCAGTGTGTTTTTCCTGCTTGTTTTTACCTGCAATAACCGCTTTTTTTAATGGGGTTAAGGCTTCTTCAAAAGCCTCTTTTTGGTAGAGAGCACTTCCTAAATTATAGGCAGGTGTTGCGTCTTCAGGATTAATTCCAATCGCTGTTCTATAGGATTTTTCAGCAGCTACAAACGCATTATTGGATAAGGATTCATTTCCTTTATAAGTAAGGTTTTGTGCCTCTATGACCTTTTTAGTGTCTATAGGTTTTGCCGCCACTTCCTTCTTGTTTTCAAGGGGTGTCCCAGATAAATCTTGTTTGCCTTCCTGTGAATAGGCGCTTAATCCAAGAATTAAACATCCAAAGAGCCCTAATTTATTAAGCTGCTGTCTCATCTTCTTTTTCATTAAATAAATTTAATTTTGAAATCCACCCTGTTTTTCCTTCCCAAATAATTTGATCTAAAAAAAACATTAAAATGCCCAGGCCTAAAAACCATTGAAATTGGTCTTTATAATCTGAGAATTGCTTTGCTTCAAAAGCCATTTTATCCATTTGATTTAACTGCTCTTTTATGATCGCTACTGCTGAAGCCGTATTTTCTCCATCTATATAGATGCCATTTCCCTCTGAGGCTATTTCAAACAATGTTTCTGTATTTCTTTTTGTGATAACAACTTCCCCTTCCGCGTCTCTTTTCAGACTTTCTACAATGCCTTTTTTCTTGATTGGTATAGGGGCTCCTTTTTCTGTTCCAACACCAATAGTGAATATTTTAATCCCTGCTTCAGTCGCTTTTGATACTGCATTAACGGCTCCACCTTCTGAATGATCTTCTCCATCAGAGACTATAAAAAGCACCCTGTTTGTTTGAGCTGCATCGTTGTAATAAGTAGTAGCCAGTTCAATAGCATCTGAAATGGCAGTTCCTTGCGAAGAAAGCATGTCTGTATTCATCCCTTGAAGAAACATTTTTGCTGCGCCAAAATCTGTCGTGATAGGTAACTGGGGATATGCCTGAGCGGCATATGCAATTATTCCAATACGATCACTGGCCAGTTCATTGATTATCTCTGAAACCAGGCGCTTAGCTTTTTCCATTCTGTTGGGCGCAATGTCTTCTGCCAACATACTTTTGGAGACGTCTACAGCGAATACAATGTCTACTCCCTCTCTTTTTACGGTCTCTAGCTTTGTTCCAGCCTTTGGATTCACTAAGGCAATCACAATTGCCGCGACACCAAGAAGTTGTAAGGAAAATTTAAGGGGCGCTTTAAAGGCTGACTTTTTTGGGGCCAATCTATTTAGGAGAAGCCCATCTGAAAAACTCCTTTGGGTCTTTTTTTTCCAAAGCTGTACCCCCAAAAACACCAATAGCATTATGGGCAATAGCAGCAAGGCATAAAAATATATTTTCTGATCGAATTGAATCATGTTTTTTTTAAATAAAACTTTTAAACAGCGTATTTTTGAGTGCCCATTCTAACAGGAAAAAGACAAGTCCAGCAATTGCCCAGGGCCTGAATTTTTCTTCATAAGCATAGAATTTAAAAGTGGCTACTTCTGTTTTTTCTAAGCTATTAATTTCATTGTAAATAGCTTCTAATTTTTTGTTATCTGTTGCTCTAAAATATTTACCTCCTGTCAATGTGGCTATTTGCTCTAATAAAGCTTCATCTATTTGAACCTCTGCCATTCCGTACCTAAAACTCCCATCTGGGTTGTAAGCAATAGGGGAAAGTGCATTGCCGTTAGTTCCAAGTCCAATGGTATAGGTTTTAATATCATATTCAACCGCTAATTCTGCTGCAGTGGCAGGTTCAATAAACCCCGCGTTATTTACACCATCTGTTAACAATATAATCACTTTACTCAATGCTTTACTGTCTTTTAACCTATTCACTGAGGTGGCTAAACCCATCCCAATAGCAGTTCCGTCAGTTAATGCTCCGTATTTAATCTCTTTTAATGCTTCTAAAACCAATCTTTTGTCTGAAGTAATAGGGGTCTTTGTGTAGCTTTCTCCTGCATAAACAACTAGTCCAATTCTGTCATTGGGCCGGTCTTTTATAAAATTAGACGCCACTTCTTTTAATGCAACCAATCTATTTGGACTTAAATCCTTTGCCAACATACTAGAAGACACATCTATGGCCATAACTATGTCTATTCCCTTTGTGGTTTCAGTTTTTGTGTTTTCTGAACTATTTTGAGGCCTAGCAAGGCCAATAATTAAAGCGCTTATTGACAATAATCTCAATATAAAAAGCATGGGTTTTAAGCGGTTGTAAATACTGTTGTTAAAACCTTTTGTACTAGGCATTTTAAGTGGCACTAGTGATTTTTCTTGCTTAAATAACTGCCATGCCACCAACAATGGAATGACTAATAAGAGCCATAAAAATTCTGGATTTGCAAAGGGATTTTGAAACATATTAAAAAGTTCTTTTAAGCTAATTATTTAGGATTTTGGGGCAAAGCTATTTTTTCAAAAGCAATACTTTCCATAATTTTTTGCGAAATCTGTTCCGCGTATTCATCTTTGTCAATCCATCGCATTCCAATAGACTGTACAAATCCTTTACCGCCAAAGTAGAGTAAAATATAGTCTTCTTTTGTAAGTGATTTGTCGCCATCTAAAGCAAAGTCTGCGGTTCCAAAAGTTTTAATCCCCTTGACACCTTCTTGAGCTTCGAAATTTTCCTGTTTTGTGATGATATTTTTAGCGCCTAAGGATTCAAGGTTTTTAAGTCCCTGTTCTGTTAGTGCGTTAAAATCGGGTGCTTTGTCAGAAACTAACATTTTTGTTTCTATATCCAAAAAAAGCACCCCTTTAGGATGTTTGTAGTAAAATTGCTGCACGGATTTCTCCCCTGAATTCAATACAACATCTAAAGAGCGTTCTAGTGCCTCTGGGGTTTCTATGACAATAGCAGGCACACCGTATTCGCTTTTTATCCAATCTTTTTCTAGTAGAATTTTGGTTGGGTTTCTAAGGGCCGTATCCCATAAGTTTTGAGGGCCGTAATAACCAACAGCAGCAAAGCACAGGGATAGTAAAATAGCAGCGGCTAGAACCACTTTTCTTTTTCTAGACTTATTTATTTCATTTGCTTTTTTTGCGGACTCACTTGCTGCAATTATAGCCAGCTCTTCTTCTGTAGGCGGTGCAATAGAAGCTTTTGTTTTTACAACAATTTGTTTCAATTTGCTTCTGTCTTGTTCTGCAGCCTTCATTTCTGGTGTAGATTTTGCAAATTTAACAAGATCGGCCGTTTGTAGAATCTGTTTGAACTGCGTAATTGTTTCTTGTTCAAGGGTAAGTGTTCCCGAATCCCTGAGCAGCTCCAACCGTTCAATGAGCTGGTCTGTAGTACTTTCTAATGCGGCAATATGTACCTCTTCTTCTAGGTAACCCCTAACAATATTAGTGAGTTCACTGTAATAAGCTTTGTATTCTTCTTTGATTAAATACTGAGAATTTTCTAGCTGGTCTAGGGCCAAAAGCGCTTTGTCATAGGGCGGGAGTTCCCGCTCTGCTGCGGCGCGTTTTTTCTTAAGCCTTCTCAAATAAGCAAAGATTAAGGCACCTAAACTCAATAAAATAAACAGCAATTGCCAGAACCATTCGTAAGTAGCTATTTTTTCTACGGAAGCCAAAGGTTTAATATCGTATAAATTTTGTTTGAGGGTGTCTACTGGAACGTCTAATACCTTAAGCTTTAAAGGAGTAGTGAAATAGGCTTGATTATTGACTAAAACCAGTTGCTTTGGAATAGTATATGATCCAGAGTCAAATTGTGTTAAAGCGTATTTTTTAAGCAGCTGTAATTTTCCTTGGTATTCAAGGGAGTCTACTTCTGAAGCGGAAACCAATTCTAATGGAGCGAATGATTGTGCTTCCGTAGGAAAATCCACCAAGTCTGTTGGGCCAACAGAAACAGCTATACTGAGCGTTATTTGTGCACCAATTTTAATTTCAGTACTATCAATAACTGCAACAGGGTTGAAAAGGACTTTTTGTTCTTGAGAAAATGAGGTGCCGCAGCTCAAAATCAGCAGAAGTAAAAGTGTTTTTGTCACACTTTTAATTTTGGGTATAGTTTTAATATTGTTGAATGTCTGTGTCATATTATCTCCCCCTTTGTTTAAAGTAGCCCAATAATTTTTTCACATAACTCTCATCTACCCTACAGCTAATTTGCCCGCAACCAGATTTTCTAAAACTTTCTTCAAAGTATTCTTTACGTTCTCTTTGATAGTTTTCGTAGGCGTTTCTCACCTTTTTTGATTGGGTAGCAACTGTTTCAATTTTACCTGTTTCTGCATCTAAAATAGGAACAAAGCCAAGGTTTGGAATTTGTTCCTCTTTAGGATCATAGATACGAATACCGGTAAGATCATGTTTTTTGCCTACAATCCTTAAACTTTGAAGGTATTCTTCTGAAATAAAATCAGAAAGCACAAAAACAATGGCCTTTTTCTTGAGTACATTCCCAAGGTATTTTAATGCAAAGGATAAATCTGTTTTTTGACTTTTTGGTTTAAACTCTAAAAGTTCTCTAATAATTCTAAGAATATGGCTTTTCCCTTTCTTAGGAGGAATAAATAACTCTATTTGATCTGTAAAAAGTAATACCCCTACTTTGTCATTATTCTGCAAAGCAGAAAAAGCAAGGGTCGCAGTAATTTCTATTAATAGGTCTTTCTTAAAAGCGGTGGTTGTTCCAAACAAACCAGACCCACTAACATCTACAACCATCATTAAGGTGAGCTCTCTTTCCTCTTCAAAAACTTTAATATAAGGCTCGTTTTGTCTTGCAGTCACATTCCAATCTATGGCCCTAACATCGTCTCCAAATTGGTATTGGCGAACTTCTGAAAAAGTCATACCACGGCCTTTAAAAGTAGAGTGGTACTCTCCGCCAAAAATATGGTCAGAAAGCCTTCTGGTCTTTATCTCTATTTTCCTTACTTTTTTTAAAAGGTCTTTAGTTTCCATAAATGAATTGAAATAGTATTTGGAATATTAAGCGTTATTTTCCAATACTTTATGGCACTTCTATTTCGTTTACAATGGTATTGATTAAATCTTCTGAGGTTACATTTTCTGCTTCTGCCTCATAAGTAATTCCAATTCTATGCCTTAATACGTCGTGAACTACAGCCCTAACATCTTCTGGTATCACATACCCCCTTCTTTTAATAAAGGCATAGCACTTTGCTGCCATAGCCAGGTTAATACTTCCCCTTGGAGATGCACCAAAACTAATTAATGGCTTGAGACTTTCTAAATTGTATTTTTCAGGAAAACGGGTGGCAAAAATAAGATCTAATATATACTTCTCAATTTTCTCATCCATATATACTTCACGAACAGCTGCTTGGGCAGATAATATCTGTTTTACTGTTACGACAGGATTTACTTTTTCGTAGGCCTGACTCATGGCTTGCCTCATGACCAATTGCTCCTCAGACATCTTGGGGTAAGTAATCACAGTTTTTAGCATAAATCGATCTACTTGCGCTTCTGGAAGGGGGTAAGTACCCTCTTGTTCTACAGGGTTTTGTGTGGCCAAAACCAAGAAAGGCTTGTCTAAGATAAAGGTTTCATCTCCAATAGTAACTTGTTTTTCTTGCATGGCTTCTAGCAAGGCAGATTGCACTTTAGCAGGGGCTCTATTAATTTCATCTGCCAAAACAAAATTGGCAAAAATTGGACCTTTCTTAATAGAAAAATCATTTTCTTTCATGTTGAAAATCATGGTACCAACAACGTCAGCAGGAAGTAAATCTGGTGTGAATTGAATTCTACTAAAACTTCCCTTCACTGCTTTTGCCAAAGTATTTATAGCCAAAGTTTTAGCCAAACCAGGGACTCCCTCTAACAAAATATGTCCTTGACCTAATAAGCCAATCAGCAGCCTTTCTACCATGTGCTTTTGACCTACAATTACTTTGTTCATTTCAAATTGTAACGCGTCTATAAAACCACTCTCATTGACTATTTTTTTATTAATAGCCGCCATGTCTATCGAACTCTTTTCTTCCATAGTGTTTAGATAATTTACTGTGTTTGTATCTGCAATTTAATTACAGCGTTGCAATTAAAAAATTTATTCACAGACCTCTTGTTAATACAGCGTTAAAAAATGACTAAACCCCATATTTTTATGAAGTTTTTAAGGAATTTATGCCTAATTTCAATCTTTGTTTTACCTCAAAGGATAAAGCAATGGAATAAAAACCCAGGATTAAAATTAATTAAACATGACAACATCACTGAATTCTCCTGAATATTCTCAGATCATTGTAGGTACTATGAATTGGGGTAGCTGGGGTGCATCTCTATCTACAAAGGAAGTTTCAACTCGCATAGAAGCCGCTTTTAAATTGGGACTGACTACTTTTGACCATGCAGATATATACGGGGATTACACCACAGAAACTGCCTTTGGAACGGGTTTTAAAGCAAGTGGACTTTCAAGAGAATCTGTACAGTTTATTAGTAAATGTGGTATTGCGCTTGCTAATAAATCAAGAGGCACGGTGACCAATCACTATAATTATACCTATCAGTATATTTTGAACAGTGTCCAACGCTCCTTGGAAGAATTACAAACAGATTATTTAGATCTTTTATTACTTCACAGACCCAGTCCTTTAATGGATCCAATTGAAATTCAACAGGCGATTCAAACACTTTTAGATAAAGGCTATATTAAGTCTTTTGGGCTGTCTAATTTCACTCCTTCTCAGACCACTATAATACAACAGAAACTTAAGGTTAGCGCGAATCAAATGGAAATTTCACTCAAGGCCAGTGATCCATTTTTTAATGGCGCATTAGACCATTGTCTAATGCATCAGATTACGCCTATGGCCTGGGCGCCTTTGGGAGGAATTTTATCAAATAAATCCCTTCCATTAGCTTTGGAAAAAGCTTTTGAGGAAATGGAAAAAAAATATGCGCTTACTAGAGACGCTATTTTGTTGGCTTGGCTATTGAAACACCCAGCAGCAATACATCCGGTGATTGGAACTACAAAGGTTGAACGCTATAAAAATGCACTTAGTGCCATGAATATAGATTTTGAGATAGAAGATTGGTTTTATCTTTTAGCTGCCTTTAGAGGGCATGATATTCCTTAAAAAAAAATATAAGGGTGCAGGGAAAAACATATGAGTGCAGGAAAAAACATGTGGGTAAAGAGGAAACATATGGGTAAAGAGAAACCATATGGGTGCAGGGAAAAACACATAAGCACACAAATAAAACAGCAATAAAATAGCAAAAACAACAGATGAGTACAGAAAAGAAAACAGCTCTGATTACAGGCGCGAGTAGTGGAATTGGAAAAGCGACTGCAGTACATTTAGCAGAAATGGGTTACCAGCTTGTTTTATGTGGGAGGAACGCGGTACGCTTGCATGAAGTAGCCCTAGATTTAGCCAAAAAGACCCTTGTTCAAACGCTTTTATTTGACGTAGTAAATAAAACAGCTGTATTAGATGCCATTGCCTCTTTGAAGGAGCCATTTAATGAGATAGATGTGTTGGTAAATAATGCAGGTAATGCCCATGGTTTAGATTTATTCCAAGACGCTTCACTAGAGGATTGGGATGCCATGTTAGATATTAATGTTAAAGGATTGCTCTATGTGACAAAAGCAATTTTGCCAGGTATGCTCACGAGAAAAAAAGGCCATATTATTCATATTGGATCTACTGCAGGAAAAGAAGTTTATCCCAAAGGCAATGTTTATTGTGCTTCTAAACACGCTGTAGACGCCATTAATAATGCCATGAGGATAGACCTGAACGGAACAGGCATAAAAGTGGGTGCCATACATCCGGGACTTGTAGAAACTTCCTTTAGTGAAGTTCGTTTTAAAGGAGACCAAGACAGGGCCGCTCAGGTGTATAAAGGCTTTGCTCCATTACAGGCCAGTGATATTGCAGATGTGATAGGGTTTGTAATTTCAAGACCCTACCATGTGAATATAGCAGATTTAATTGTTATGCCTACTGCTCAGGCAAACAGCACTACGCTCTTTAAAGGGAATTAATGAAGAAATAATTCAACAATGATCAACAAACGTCTTTTGGTTAAAAGCCTACTTTCCCATAATGGGGAGAACAGTTTTTATGACAAAAAGCGGTGTATTAACATTGGCTCAAAAGAGGGTAAAGCCAAGTTTTTAAAGCATGTCTGTGCTCTGGCCAATAGCAATCCAAAAAACAGGTCTTTTATTGTTATTGGTGTTTCAGATGCAGAGAATCTCATTGTTGGTGTTGACTTTTTTGACGATTCAAAAATTCAAAACTTGGTCAATGCATACCTTAATAATGCGCCTGTTATTTCTTATGAAAACATCCATTTTCCAGATTTAGAAGCAGGAAAGGTTATTGGTTTAGTCACTATTGGCTCTTCTGGAAAAGTATGCAGCTTGAGAAAAAACATTTGGAAATATTACGGAGGCACTGTTTTTATAAGAGAAGGCAGTATTAGCTTACCAAAAGACACCGGCGTTAATTTATTAGACTTCAATGCAGCAGCTGTAGCTGCTATAGAATTAAGTGCTCAAAATAACATTAAACTAACCCTAGATGGGGTCATAGATTTTATTAACAACAGGCACAAAGACCTCAAATGTCATTACAGGGTTTTTAAGGATCAGTTTGTGGTTTGTTGGGCAGGAATTTCAAAAAAACAAAAGGGGAACACTTATTTTTCTAGGGTAGACATTGAATTAATTACGGAACAAGTAAAACTTTTCTATTCAGATTTAGATGAGGTGATGATTGATTTTGACAATAATTCATTTACCATTGTGGAATATGTCAGTTTGGGATTGGGCACAGATATAATGCATTATCCGCTTGAGAAAACTCAAATAATTTTCGAAGACAATGGCACCTATAGCATAGATACAGTATTGATGTTCGCTCCGCCTCTTTTCGATTTAAAACTCTTGCACCATGTATTTAATAACAGTAAATATCTTGTAGAAAAGCTCGAAAATTATGGGGTGTTTAGTCAAGAAGAATGCATAGAAATAGACGCACTCCCCCAAACCCTTCTACTGTGTTATTTAAACGGTTTTTTAGACGCAAAAGTACTTTTAGAAAAAATAAAACCCTTTTTAACAATAGTCTTAATACGAAGACAGAAACTGAGCTCAAGCTTGACGATATCAGTAAATGGGGCCCGGGGGAATATAAACTGGAGATGAAGGCAGAAGATGTCTTCGGCGAAAAAGTAGTTGTGACACGGTTTTTTACACTTTATGCTCCATCATCCGCCAAATTACCCATGAAGCTGGCAAATTGGTTCGTTCCGCTTAAAGCTTTGGGAGAGCCGGGAGAAAATGCCTCATTCCTTATCGGAACGGCTTTTAAA
>ENA-UOYK01000556-UOYK01000556.1-marine-metagenome-genome-assembly--contig:-NODE-556-length-12530-cov-5.884526_pt1 | contig 12530 bp, 11 predicted proteins | sample MGYA00238174_ERZ767213 | MGnify/ENA primary metagenome ERZ767213 (study PRJEB28944, sample SAMN06267167) | marine metagenome | isolation source: Columbia River Estuary | place: USA:Columbia River Estuary...
CCTCATGCCGTGGTATTTGTTGATGATATGGCTGACATTGGCGCTTTAGATGTTGCTCCGGTCGTGCGACCGCGGGATTCATATCCTGAAGGTGTTAACGTGGAATTTGTGAAGATTATCGAAGGCAACACAATTGCAATGCGAGTATTTGAACGCGGATCTGGTGAAACTCGCTCGTGCGGTACTGGCACATGCGCCGTGGCGCTTGCTGCAACATTGCATACCAAAGCGAAGCTTCCAGCCACATGGATTATTACTCCACCAGGCGGACGGTTAGAAGTTTCTATCGATGGACATTCAAATGCAACATTAACCGGACCTGCGCTTTTAATTCGCGATGTAGATATCTCGGAGTTTCTGGTTGAGTAAGGATTTTGATGACGAGTTCGAGTCATTACTGCGCGAAAGCGCCCGAGTTGCCGCTGAATATGATGCCAGCGACGAAGATGAACATAGCGATCAATCTCAAGAACTAGCTGAGCGTCATGCGCTGCGCCGCGTTAAAGGTTTCTCAACAGAGCTTCAAGACATTTCTGAAGCTGAATACCGCCAACTACAACTAGAACGAGTTGTCTTAGTTGGTGTGTGGACTGAAGGAACAATTAAAGATGCTGAGAATTCACTCGCAGAGCTCAAAGCCTTAGCAGAGACTGCCGGCTCTGAAGTTTTAGAAGGTTTGATTCAGCGAAGAGATAAACCAGATCCTGCAACTTACATTGGTTCAGGAAAGGTAATAGAGCTAAAACAAGTTGTTATGTCGACAGGTGCCGACACTGTTGTTTGCGATGGAGAGCTGTCACCTTCGCAACTACGGCAATTAGAAGATAAATTGAAGGTTAAAGTTGTAGATCGCACCGCTTTGATTTTGGATATTTTTGCTCAGCATGCAAAGAGTAAAGAAGGTAAGGCTCAAGTTGAACTAGCCCAGATTGCATATTTGTTGCCACGACTTCGTGGTTGGGGAGATTCACTCTCTCGCCAAGTTGGTGGTCGAGCAGCAGGTGGTGCTGGTATCGGTGGTCGCGGACCAGGTGAAACAAAAATCGAAACAGATAGACGTCGTATTCGAGACAAAATGGCAAAACTTCGACGTGAAATCGCCGAGATGAAGGTTTCCAGAGATACCAAGCGACAAGAGCGTCGCCGATTTAATATTCCATCCGTTGCTATTGCTGGATACACAAATGCCGGTAAATCATCATTGCTCAACAAGTTAACTAATGCAGGAGTTCTAGTAGAGAACGCACTTTTTGCAACTCTAGATCCGACTGTCCGTAAATCTGAAACAGCCGATGGCCGTGTTTACACATTGAGTGACACTGTTGGTTTTGTTCGCCATCTCCCACATCAATTAATTGATGCATTCAAATCAACCCTCGAAGAAGTATCCGAAGCCGATCTCATCGTGCATGTGGTCGATGGATCACACCCTGATCCATTTGAACAAATTCGAGCGGTCAGATTAGTTATCGATGAAATTGGTGGCAAGGATATTCCTGAAATTATTGCGATTAATAAGGTTGATGTTGCTGATCCAGCAGTGGTCATTGAAATTTTACGCAGAGAGCCCAACAGTTATGCATTTTCAGTCCGAACCGGATTTGGAATCGAAGGCTTATTACATGCAATTGAGGCCTCGCTGCCCAGACCTTCAATCGAGATTAATGTTGTAATTCCTTACGATCGAGGAGATTTGGTCCACGCAATTCATGAAAGTGGAGAAATCTTTTCAGAGCAGTACTTACCTGAAGGAACTTCAATTCACGCCCGCGTTAATGGTGGATTGGCTCAAAGAATCGAGAATTCCCACACAAGTGGGGAATAACACCGACACGCCGCTCTGTAGATCCTGCATAACCCTGTCAAATGCGCCATGATGCGCCCGTTAGCAGTTATTACGAATTATCGAAAGGCGGTGAGAGCAATGGCAACAGATTACGACACACCCAGAAAAACTGATGAGGAACTTCATGAGGAGTCTCTAGAAGAACTCAAGGCCAAGCGTGTTGATGCTCAATCCGGTCAGATCGATGTCGATGAAGCAGAAGCTGCAGAAAGTCTTGAATTACCTGGTGCAGATTTATCAGGAGAAGAGTTAGCTGTTCGAGTTGTTCCAAAGCAAGTTGATGAGTTCACATGCTCACGATGCTTCTTGGTTCACCACGTTACTCAGCTCGCTAAGGGCGAAGGCGCAAAAGCTGTTTGTAAAGAGTGCAATTAACTCTTTAGTTTTTAATAGCCTTTATTAATTGCGCACCAGCATTACTACTAATCAACCAGTATGGCGTTGAATCCCTTGTGTCATTTATTGCGACTTGAACACCTTTAGGGGTCCAAAATCTAATGGCAAGAAATGCTCGGGGATCTGCATCGCGAGTTCTAACACGTTTGATCGCTTCATTATCTAGATCGATGCACTCGCCAATAAGACTGAGGTTGATGTGTGCTTTGCCAACTCGAAGTTCTTTATCAGCAACTTCGATTGTTAAGGTGGTCGCAGAATAAATCCACACTAAGGCAGCAGTTACAAGGGCAAGTGAGATCAACGCCGATGTGTCTCCAAGGGCAGACCAAATCGAAATCACCAAGGTGAGCATGAAAAAGTAAACAATGGCCAAGAGCCATAGTGGTGCACGTATCACTTCGCGGTATCGCATGGGAGTTACCGTATCGGATATGAAGGCGGTAACCTTGCCGTATGGCTCGGATTCCAAGTACAACAGCTCCTGAAGGTGCACCTATTCCGGAGCGTCATGCAATGGCACCGGTTGCCGGTTCTAAAATCCCATCACACTTTGGGCACTGTTTTGGTTGCGGGGAATTGCATCCGACTGGTCTGCATCTCGTTGCATATGCGGGCGAAGGCTTAGATATCACCGCCAAATTTACAGTTAATGAAAATCATCAAGGAGCACCAGGTCTGGCTCATGGCGGTCTTTTGTCATTGGCATTTGATGAAGCGCTTGGAAAATTGATGTGGTTGCTGCGTGCACCTGCGGTAACTGGACGCCTAGAAACCGATTTCATTAAGCCAGTTCCTATGGGCAGTACATTGCATATCACCGCCGAAATTACTGGGCAGGTAAATCGTAAGGTTTACACATCAGCTATTGGCCGTCTAAATTCTGCAGATGGCGAAATCGCTGTGCGAGCAGCAGCGCTCTATATTGTTGTTCCTATGGATCACTTCATGAATAACGCGCCTAAAGAGTACTTAGCGCAAATGGCAAAGACACCTGAATTAATGGCATTTGTCGATCCAACATTCGAGATTAACCCATAACTATGGCAAATGTGCAGGTGTTGATTACACGCATAGATTCCTCAGTGCCACTTCCAACATATGCCAAAGGCGGCGATGCTGGCGCAGACATAGTTACTCGAGTTGATGTGACCTTGCAGCCGGGGGAGCGTGCCCTGGTTCCTACAGGGATCGCAATTGCATTACCTGATGGTTATGTCGCATTAGTTCACCCACGATCAGGATTAGCAATCAAGCATGGCGTAACGATGGTGAACGCTCCAGGAACTGTGGATGCTGGATACCGAGGAGAATTGCAATGCATAATGATTAATCATGACCCAAAAGAAGCAATGACTTTTCACAAAGGCGATCGAATTGCGCAGTTGGTAATTCAAAAAGTAGAACGTGCCGAGTTTGTAGAGGTTAAGGATTTGCCAGGATCGGGACGTGGCACAGGTGGCTTTGGATCAACGGGTCGCACATGAGTCAACATGATGAAGACCGTGACAAAGTTGTTAACGCTTTAGGCGGGAAAAAAGGCCTCATTGATTCGGGTGTTCCAGCTGTTGTTTTCTTAGTTGTTTTTAATTTTACTCAAGAGGTAAACATCGCTATCTGGGCGGCACTTTCTCTCTCAATCACATTAGCAATAATTAGATTGATCATGAAAGATACGATCCAGCACTCTGTTTCTGGAGTAATCGGAGTCTTAATCTGTGCTTATTTTGCCAATCGCAGCGGTAATGCAAGTGATTTCTATATTCCAAAGCTTCTAACAAACCTTGGATATGGAAGCGTGTATTTGTTAGCAAATCTTGCTGGTTGGCCAATCTTAGGTTTAGTACTTGGCCCTTTATTGGGGGAAAATTTCACTTGGCGTAACAATCCTGCCCGAAAGAAAATGTATATCAAAGCAAGTTGGCTTTGGGTTGCGATGTTCTTTGTGCGAATTGCGGTTCAGTATCCGATTTATAAGAGTGGAAACGTCAATCTGCTGGGTACTGTAAATCTTGCGATGGGATATCCGTTATTTTTCATTACGGCGTATGCAACATGGTTGGTGATTAAGGCCGGGCCACCTGCACAAAAGGTAGCTAATTAAGAAATAAAGCAGGCTTTAATCTGTGCTTCAGCATCGGCTGAAGCAATAAACAACAATTCATCTCCTGCAGCAAATACATCGTGAGCCTTTGCAGTAATTACTCTGCCATCTCGAACAATGGCTGCAATTGCAGCATTTTCTGGAAGCTCAATCTCTTCAACAGTCTTTCCAATGCATGCAGAACCATCTGGCAGTGTAAGTTCTACAAGGTTTGCTTGGCCTTTTCTAAATGAGAATAAGCGAACAACATCGCCGACACTAACAGCCTCTTCAACGAGAGCGGAAATAATGCGTGGCGTGGAAACTGCAACATCTACACCCCATGAAGAATCAAATAGCCATTCATTTTTTGGGTGATTAATTCTGGCTATAACTCGGGGTACGCCGTATTCAGTCTTACCAAGTAGTGATGTAACAAGGTTTGCTTTGTCGTCACCAGTTGCTGCCACTAGTACCTGGCAGTTATTAAGGTGTGCATTATCTAGAGATGTGATCTCACATGCATCTGCCATAAGCCATTCAGCATCTGGGACGCTCTCTAATTTCAACGCTTTGGGATCCTTGTCAATCAAGAGAACTTGATGACCATTATCTAAAAGTTCGCGAGCAATGGCTCGTCCAACATTTCCGGCTCCTGCTATTGCAATTCTCATTGACGTTCACCTTCTGGGCTACTTGCAAGGATTTCCTCGGTTCGAGCCACATCTGTCTCTGAGACCATCACATGGATCAGATCACCTTGCTGCAAGACTGTGTGTTCATCGGGAATTAAGCCTTTGCCGAGGCGTGTAATGAATGCAACGCGCGCAGGTGTCAGGGCGTCAATCAAAAGAATGGGGCGGCCGTTCCACGAGCTATGTGGATGCACTTCGCACAGTTGGATTATGCCTGTTGCATCGCGCCACTCAGATCTAGAACCTTCTGGAGCAAGACGTCTAAGAATTTGATCAGTCGTCCACAAAACAGTTGCAACAGTTGGAATACCTAAGCGCTGATAAATTTCTGCGCGTCCTGGGTCGTAGATACGTGCAACAACATTTTGGATACCGTACATTTCGCGCGCTACTCGTGCTGCGAGAATATTTGAGTTGTCACCATTACTAACAGCGGCGAAAGCATCAGCATCTTGAATACCTGCTTCAAGTAGCACTTCGCGATCAAAGCCAACACCTGTGACTGTGCGGCCCTTAAAATTAGGACCTAGTCGGCGAAATGCTTCTCGGGCCTGGTCGATGACTGCGACTGTATGACCGGCTGCTTCGAGTTCGGTGGCGAGTGATGAACCAACTCGACCGCAACCCATGATGACTACGTGCACAGGAGGTAACTTACACCCATAGGCTTACATCCATGGCATCAAAGAAGAGTTCAACCCTAAAAAGTGGAGATCTCGTGCAGGTCACCATCGAAAAAGTGGCGCACGGGGGACATTTTATTGCGCGTCATGACGGGGCGGTGATCTTTGTTCGACATGCGATTCCGGGTGAAAAGTGCACTATTCAAATCACAAGCACTGGATCATCCTTTAATCGCGCCGATGTGGTTTCAGTCGAAGCGCCATCTGAGTTCCGTGTTCAAGCTCCTTGCTCTTTTGCCCATAGAAATGGTTGCGGCGGATGCGATTTCCAGCATATTTCAGTTGCGCATCAGCGGACTTTAAAATCTGATGTAATTGCCGAGCAATTCTCGCGTATTGCAAAGATGGATCTGCGCGTAGAGGTCGAAAAGGTCGGGGAGAGTACCCATTGGCGAACAAGGGCTATTGCAACTACTGACCGAAATGGAAAACTAGGATTCTATAAATCAAGATCACACTCGATTGCGCCAGTAACAGATTGCATCATTTGCGTTGAGGGCATGAACTTTAATGAAATTGCCAGTCGTGATCTCAAAGGCGATATTCGAGTTGAAATCAGCGCATCAAATACCGGTGAACGCTCTATCGCTTTAGCACCAGCCCGAGGCGAAGAAAAGGCGAGATTGACTGAAGGCCCTGCGGTTCTACACGAGAATGTACTCGGACGAACATTAGAAGTAAGTCAAGAATCATTTTGGCAAAGTCACAAAAAAGCACCAGAAGTACTGACACAAGCAGTACTTGAGTTTGCACAGTTGAAATCTGGCGAGCACGTTTTAGATCTCTATGGTGGTGTTGGTTTATTTTCAGCTGCGATTCTGGAGGCAGTTGGACCGACTGGACATGTTGATCTAATTGAGGGAAGTAAAGTAGCCACAGCTGATGCAGGTAGAAACTTTGCTGCTTTTTCAAACATAACAATTGCAACTGGTGATGTCGCAAAGTTACTGCCACGAATTACGGCAGCAGATGTAGTTGTTTTGGATCCACCTCGAGATGGAGCGGGAAAGGAAGCGGTTGCTCATATAGCGAGATTGGCACCTCGCGCAATTGTGTATGTGGCATGTGACCCTGCTGCATTGGCCAGAGATACTGCCTATCTTGCAGATCACAGTTATTCACTCGTAAAAGTGCGTGCTTTTGATCTCTTTCCAATGACACATCACATCGAATGTGTTGCTCTGTATGCGCGCGCTGAGGTATCTTCAGCACTCTAAAGGCTTCTACGAAAGGCAAATAATGAGTAAAAACTCTTTTAACGCACAAAAGAATCTAGATGTTGCGGGTAAGAGTTTTGAGATTTTCGATATCTCCTCAATCGATGGCGCTTCAAACCTTCCATTTAGCCTCAAGGTCTTACTAGAAAACTTACTTCGCACCGAGGATGGCGCCAACATCACCGCCGACCACATCAAGGCACTTGCCTCGTGGGATCCAGCTGTTGAGCCAGATACAGAAATTCAATTCACTCCTGCTCGTGTTGTTATGCAGGACTTCACCGGAGTTCCTTGCGTAGTAGACCTTGCAACAATGCGTGAGGCAATTGTTGAACTAGGGGGAGATGCCTCAAAGGTAAACCCTCTGGCACCAGCAGAGCTTGTTATCGATCACTCTGTTATCGCAGATAAGTTCGGAAGCAAGGATTCATTCGAGCAGAACACAGACATCGAATATGAACGAAACCAAGAGCGCTACCGTTTCTTGCGTTGGGGTCAGAGCGCATTTGATGAGTTCAAGGTAGTTCCACCTGGAACAGGAATTGTTCACCAGGTAAACATTGAATATTTGGCACGCGTTGTTATGACTCGTAGCGTTAACGGAACGCTTCGCGCATACCCAGACACCGTTGTAGGAACAGATTCACACACAACAATGGTTAACGGACTAGGTGTCCTTGGCTGGGGTGTTGGTGGTATCGAGGCAGAAGCAGCGTTGCTCGGTCAGCCAGTTTCGATGTTAATTCCTCGCGTGGTCGGCTTCAAGCTAACTGGCGCATTGCCATTAGGCACGACTGCAACTGATATGGCGTTGACCATTACTGAAATTTTGCGAAAAGTTGGCGTTGTTGGAAAGTTTGTGGAGTTCTTTGGCCCTGGAGTTACATCGGTTCCCATGGCTAACCGAACAACAATCGGAAACATGAGCCCTGAATATGGTTCAACATGTGCAATTTTCCCAATCGATGAAGAAACCCTTCGCTACCTGCGTCTAACAGGTCGCAGTGATGATCAGGTCGCTTTAGTTGAGCAGTATGCAAAGAAGCAAGGAATGTGGCATGACCCATCAGTTGAACCGCGTTTCTCACAGGTAGTAGAGCTAGATCTTTCAACTGTAGTTCCATCTATTTCGGGTCCAAAGCGTCCGCAGGATCGTATCTCTCTGAGTGATTCAAAGAGCGCGTTTGAAAAGATTCTTCCGACTTACTACACCGACAAGACAGCTAAAGGTGAGGTAACTGCTGGATCAACTCGTGTGAAAAATGGTGATGTTGTAATTGCATCAATTACTTCATGTACAAATACATCTAATCCATCTGTCATGATCGGTGCAGCACTTCTTGCTAAGAAAGCTGTAGAGAAGGGCTTAAAGTCCAAGCCTTGGGTTAAGACAACTCTTGCTCCTGGATCAAAGGTTGTAACTGATTACTATGATCGCGCAGATTTAACTCGATATATGGAAGCACTTGGATTCCACCTTGTTGGTTATGGATGCGTTACCTGTATCGGTAACTCAGGTCCACTACCGATTAATATTAGTAAAGCGATTAATGAGTCAGATTTAGCTGTTACCGCTGTTCTATCAGGTAACCGAAACTTCGAAGGTCGCATTAGCCCAGATGTAAAGATGAACTACCTTGCTTCGCCTCCGCTAGTAGTTGCTTATGCAATTGCTGGCACCATGGATCATGATTTCGAGAAAGATGCGTTGGGCAAGGACACGAGCGGAAATGATGTATTCCTAAAAGACATCTGGCCAACTCCACAAGAAATCCAAGGCGTTATTGACTCTTCAATCTCATCAGAAATGTTTAAAAAGGATTATGCAACTGTCTTTGAAGGCGATCATCGCTGGAAGTCACTTGCTACACCAACAGGCAAGGTTTTCGAATGGGATCCCAAGTCAACCTATGTTCGCAAGCCTCCGTACTTTGAAGGTATGCCTAAAGATCCAACACCTGTGACAGATATTTCTGGAGCTCGTGTCTTGGCAGTTCTGGGTGATTCAGTAACAACAGATCACATTTCACCTGCTGGAAACATCAAAGCTGATTCACCAGCCGGTAAGTACCTTGCAGAGCATGGAATTGATCGCGCAGATTTCAACTCATACGGTTCACGTCGTGGAAACCACGAGATCATGATTCGCGGAACTTTTGCAAATATTCGCTTAAAGAACTTACTTCTAGATGGTGTTGAGGGTGGATTTACTCGCAACTTCCTATCTGGCGGAGAGCAAACAACAATTTATGATGCATCAGTTGCATACCAAGCTGCTGGAACACCATTGGTAATCCTTGCTGGCAAGGAGTACGGATCAGGTTCATCACGTGACTGGGCCGCAAAGGGAACAGCGCTATTGGGCGTTCGGGCAGTTATTGCCGAGAGCTTTGAACGTATTCACCGTTCAAACCTAATTGGTATGGGTGTCTTGCCATTGCAGTTCAAGGATGGTGAAACAGCTGCATCACTTGGCCTGAACGGAACTGAAACTTTTGCTATCACCGGAATCACTGCACTAAACAGTGGGGGAGTTCCAAAGGAGCTAACAGTTACTGCAGGTTCAATTACCTTTACTGCAAAGGTTCGCATTGATACACCGGGTGAAGCAGATTACTACCGCCACGGTGGAATCATGCAGTACGTATTGCGCTCACTTCTCTAATAACTTAATTAGTTGTTAGGCAGGAAGAGATGCAACACCCTTTTCATGGAAGCGCTTTCCTGTAACCGATTCGCTAATTCCTTCGCGATCTAGGTACGGCAAGATTCCTCCAAGATGCATTGGCCAGCCAGCACCCATCAACATGCACAGATCAATCTCTGCTGGTGTTGAGACAACGCCCTCATCAAGCATTGAACGTGCTTCTTCAGCTAACGCCGTCAATGCACGTGTCCGAACCTGCTCTGCTGTTGATGGTGTTGTTCCCTTTTCAACTAAAGCTAACGCTGCAGGATTGGCTCCTACTGATCCATCCTCATTTTTGATGTAGAAGTGTCGAACTCCTTCTTTAACCATGCGCTGCATAGTTGGAGAGATTCGGTAACGAGGACCAAGGTTGTTATGCAGAGTCTCTGAAACATGCAAAGCCACACCTGGGCCCACAAGATCAAGTAACTGGAATGGAGACATCGGGAATCCGATTTCCATCATTGCAGAGTCTGCAACAGCAGGTGGTGTTCCTTCATCAAGTGCATCTGTCACCTCACCCATGAAGCGTGTGAGCAAGCGGTTGACGACAAATCCTGGAGCGTCCTTACAGATAATCATTGTCTTCTTGAGCTCTTTACCAACTGCAATGGCTGTGGCAGTTGTTGCATCATCTGTTGTTGATGTGCGGGCAACTTCAAGTAGTGGCATTACAGCAACTGGATTAAAGAAGTGGAATCCAACTACGCGCTCAGGATTCTTTAATCCTTCAGTCATGCGCTCTACCGATAGGGAAGAGGTGTTTGTTGCCAAGACACACTCAGGTGAAACGATTGTTTCTAACTTCTTAAAGAGATCTTGTTTCAATGATAATTCTTCGAAGATTGCTTCAATAATGAAGTCACAACCTGCAAAAACAGATTGATCTGCAGATCCTGAGATCAGTAATGAGAGACGGCCAGCTGCTTCAGCGCTCATGCGCTTCTTCTCAACTAACTTTGCCAACTCATTTTTGACCCAAGCAACACCTTTGTCTGCGCGTTCTTGATCAATATCTGTCATAACAACTGGGCACTTCAAGTTGCGAAGCAAAAGGAGTGCTAGCTGTGAAGCCATCAAGCCTGCTCCAACAACACCGACCTTTGTTACTTTGCGTGCCAATGCTGGCTTTGGAGCACCTTCAACCTTCTTGCGCTTTTTCTGAATTAAGTTAAATGCGTATAAGGATGAGCGAAGTGGGTCAGACATTGTTAGATCACCCAATGCTTGATCTTCTGCATCAAAGCCTTGGCTCAATGAACAGGTTTGAGCGGCCGTGATCAGGTCGAGTGCTTTCTTTGGGGAGGCAATCGTTGCACCACCATACTTCTTTAATGCTGCAGCTTTTCCTGTAGCTAATGCTGATTCCCAAGCTGGATCATTACTGTAATCAGCACGCTCAATCTTTGTTGTGCCGTTGAGGATGCCAACGGCAAATGCGATCGATCTCTCCAAGAAATCTGCAGGTTCAAAGACTGCATCGACAACGCCAAGTTTTAGTGCTTCTTTTGCTTTCATCATTGTGTTGTTGTTCAGAGCGTTTAACAAAATTACCTGCACAGCACGTTCTGGACCGATCAACTTAGGCAAAATAGTTGCCCCGCCCCATCCCGGAATTAATCCTAGAAATACTTCAGGAAGTCCGGTAAGTGCAGTTGATGCGAGTGTGCGGTACTGGCTATGCAAGCCAACTTCTAATCCGCCACCAAGGGCTAAACCATTAATGAATGCAAATGTTGGGATCTTTGACTCACCTAAGCGGCGAAAAACATCATGCCCAAGTTTTCCGAATGCAACTGATTGGTTACGTTCTGATAAAAAAGATATTCCCGAGAGATCAGCACCAGCCGCGAAAATAAATGGCTTACCAGTTATCGCAATTGCGGAAGGATTACGACCCATCGCATCTGTAATGGCATCGTTTAAGGCATTCAGAGAAAGTGCTCCGAAAGTATTTGGGCGGTTGTGGTCATGGCCGTTATCTAAAGTAATGAGCGCCATTGTTCCTTTGCCACCAAAGGCAGACAGATCAATATCTCGAACAAGTGCATTAGTAACAACCTCTTCAGGTGCTCCAGCTGGAAGCGTGATATCTGCGCTCATAATTACTTAGCTCCCTTAAAGTTTGGGTTTTCCCAGATGACTGTGCCACCCATACCTAGACCGATACACATGGTTGTAATGCCATAACGAACCTCGGGATGTGTTTCAAAGGTGCGAGCTAGGTTAAGAATTAAGCGAACACCAGATGATGCCAATGGATGGCCAACTGCTATTGCTCCACCGTATGGGTTTACGCGAGGATCATCATCTGCAATTCCAAAGTGATCTAGAAAGGCTATAACCTGCACTGCAAAAGCCTCATTGACTTCAAATGCGCCAATATCTTCGATCTTGAGCCCTGCTTGCTTTAATGCCTTTAGTGTTGATGGAACAGGTCCGTAACCCATGATCTCTGGCTCAACACCGGCAAAAGCGTAGGTAACCATCTTGGCTTTAATTGTTAATCCAAGTTCTAAAGCTTTTTCTTCACTAGCAAGGAGTGCTGCTGTTGCTCCATCATTTAATCCAGATGAGTTTCCTGGTGTAACTCGACCTGCTGGACGAAACGGAGTCTTTAATCCTGCAAGACCTTCCATCGTTGTTGATGGACGCGGAGCTTCATCAATGGTCGCAACTGTCCAACCAAGTTCTGCGCTACGAGCCGCGGTTGGGATTAAATCTCTTTGAATCTTTCCATCGGCATATGCTTTTGCGGTTTTCACCTGCGAGTTCATGGCATAACGATCTGCACGTTCCTTAGTTAATTGTGGAAAGCGATCATGCAATCTTTCTGCAGTTGCACCCATTGCAAGTGCATCTTGTTCAACGATGCGCTCTGCAAGGTAGCGAGGATTTGGATCCATGAGTTCTCCCATTGG
>ENA-UOYK01000563-UOYK01000563.1-marine-metagenome-genome-assembly--contig:-NODE-563-length-12498-cov-3.327751_pt1 | contig 12498 bp, 9 predicted proteins | sample MGYA00238174_ERZ767213 | MGnify/ENA primary metagenome ERZ767213 (study PRJEB28944, sample SAMN06267167) | marine metagenome | isolation source: Columbia River Estuary | place: USA:Columbia River Estuary...
AATCGCGATCCAAACATTCAAAAAGAAATACCCCAATTCACTAGCTATGTGTGCAAATGTAACTAACGAACAAGAAATGGATGATTTTTTTACTGCATGCAATGAATTTTTAAATGGTGTTGATGTTGTAATCGCTGGTGCTGGTATAGGTGGTCCTGCAGCATTAATTGAAGATTTAAATTACTCAGACTGGAAAGATACACTCGCCACAACATTGGACGGTACATTTTTATTAGTTCGATGGGCCGCAAAACATATGCGCAAAAATAAATCTGGCTTGGTAATTCTTTTGTCATCATCTGCAGGATTGTTCGGTTACCCCTATCGCAGTCCATATGCCGTAGCAAAATGGGGGATTGTAGGATTAACAAAAACATTAGCTATGGAAATGGGAAGCGATGGCATTCGTGTAAATTGCATATGCCCTGGAGCTGTAGAAGGTGATCGGATGGACCGGGTAGTGCAAAATGAAGCTAAGGCGAGAGGTGTTGATGAGCAAAAAGTACGCGATGATTATGTTTCGGCTGTATCATTGAAAACATGGGTTACTGCTGATGACATCGCGAATATGATTCACTTTTTAGATAGTCCGTCTGGCATGAAAATCTCTGGTCAAGCTTTGGCCGTTGATGGCCACACAGAGGCTATTACTTAGCATTAAAAAAAACTTAATTAAGACATTTATAAAATGAGAAAAAAATGGAAAAAAAAGCAGCAATAATTGGTGGTGGTGTTATTGGTGGGGGTTGGCTTGCAAGATTTTTGCTTAATGGATGGGATGTAAATTTATATGATCCAGATCCTGAATCTGAGCGCAAAATAAAAGCAGTTTTAGAAAATGCACGGCATGCTTTGCCAATGTTGTATGATGTCAATTTACCTACTGAAGGATCACTTAAGTTTTGTGAAAATATAAAAGATGCAGTTGATGGAGCTACTTGGATCCAAGAAAGTGTGCCTGAGAGATTGGCCCTCAAACATAAAGTATTTAATGAAATAATAAATTATGCATCCTCTGATGCAGTTATTGGCTCTTCAACATCAGGGTTCAAACCATCAGAGCTTCAAGAAGAATCCATAAGACCTGATTCAATTATTGTTACACACCCTTTTAATCCAGTCTATTTGTTACCATTAATTGAGCTAGTTCCTTCCCCTGCAAATTCAGAAGCTATTATAAATAAAGCAAAAGAAATATTAACTTCCCTAGGAATGTTCCCATTACACGTTAGAAAAGAAATTGATGCACATATTGCAGATAGATTTTTAGAAGCTGTTTGGCGCGAAGGTTTATGGCTCATAAAGGATGGAATTGCCACAACTCAAGAAATAGATGATGCCATTCGATATGGTTTTGGATTGCGATGGGCTCAAATGGGATTATTCGAAACCTATAGGATAGCCGGTGGAGAAGAAGGAATGGCACATTTCATTTCTCAATTTGGCCCATGTTTACAATGGCCATGGACTAAACTTATGGATGTTCCTGAACTTACTGATGAGTTAATTGATCAGATTGCTAACCAATCTGATATGCAATCAGGACACAAATCTATTCGGGAACTAGAGAGATTACGTGATAACAATTTAATAGCTATTCTTCGTTCATTAAAAAATGAAAATACAGCTGCAGGTGCTTTAATTAATAAACATGAACAAATAATAAAACCAGAATTGCCTTCAGAATATAATGGCCCCATTACCACCATCAATAGAGTTATTCCAAACGATTGGACAGACTACAATGGACATATGAATGAAAGCAGATACGGACAAATTTTTTCTGATGCTGCTGATATAATTATGAAAACAGTGGGGGCAAATGAAGCATACATTGCATCTGGACTAAGCTATTTTACCGTAGATATTTCAATTAAGTTTCTAGCTGAGACCCACGCAGGATCAAACATTCATGTGAAATCATTTATCCTTCAAGGCGAAGGAAAAAAAATGCGTTTATTCCATCAAATGTTTGGCGATGATGGTAATCTAATGGCTACTGGGGAACAAATGTTAATTCATGTTAGCTTAAAAACAAGACGTGCATGTGAACCAAGAAAAGATGTTCTTACCAACTTAGAAAGAATTGCAGCTGCTCACAGTAAAATTGAAGATCCGAGGGGAGAAAAATAATGAATTTTGGATTATCACAAGAGCAAGAAATGATCGTTGGTACTGTACGTGATTTTGTTGAAAAAGAAATTTACCCTCATGAAGCTGAAGTAGAACGAACGGGAAATGTTCCTATAGAATTAGGCCAATCAATAAAACAAAAAGTTATAGATTTAGGTTTTTATGCCTGTAACTTTCCTGAAAGTGTGGGTGGCGCAGGTTTAAGCCATCTTGATTTTACACTTGTTGAGAGAGAACTAGGTAGAGGCTCTATGGCCTTAACTCATTTTTTTGGAAGACCTCAAAATATTCTTATGGCGTGTCGAGATGAACAAATAGAGCGCTATCTTCTACCAGCAGTAAAAGGTGAAATCACAGATGCATTGGCCATGACTGAACCAGATGCAGGAAGTGATGTTCGCGGAATGAAATGCAGCGCTATATCCGATGGCTCAGATTGGATTATTAATGGATCAAAACACTTTATATCTGGTGCTGAGCATGCTGATTTTTTCATAGTATTTGTTGCAACTGGTGTTGACGAAACACCGCGAGGTCCAAAAAAACGGATTACTACATTTCTAGTAGACCGCGGAACAAAAGGCTTTGAAGTTCGAAATGGATATAATTCAGTTAGCCATAAGGGATATAAAAATTGCATTTTAGACTTTGATAACTGTCGCTTACCAAAAGAGGCTGTTTTAGGCGAAATTGATGGTGGTTTTGCCGTAATGAATGAATGGCTTTATGCAACAAGAATAACAGTTGCAGCATTTTCAGTTGGTCGAGCTAGAAGATGCTTTGATTATGCACTTAATTATGCTGCAGAACGAAAACAATTTGGGCAAGCAATTGGAAAATTCCAGGGCGTAGGCTTTCAGATTGCTGACATGATAACAGATATAGACGCTGCAGATTTATTGACATTAAAATCTGCTTGGATGCTTGATCAGGGACAACCATCAAATCGAGAAATCGCAAGCGCAAAAGTATTTGCCTCAGAAACTTTAGCAAGTGTAACTGATAAAACATTACAAATATTTGGTGGGATGGGTTTAATGGATGATTTTCCTATTGAACGGTTTTGGAGAGATGCCCGAGTAGAACGTATCTGGGATGGAACATCTGAAATTCAACGCCATATAATTAGTCGTGAATTACTTCGCCCATTGGGTGCATAAATGAATAACCTTGGAAGCTTATTACATCCCAAATCTATTGCCGTAATAGGTGGTGGATCATGGTGTGAAAATGTTATTGAACAATGCAGAAAAATGGACTTTCAGGGTGCTATTTGGGCAGTTCATCCAAAACGTACTGAAATCAATGGAATTACCTGCTTCAAAACTGTGGAAGATCTTCCATACGGACCAGATGCAAGTTTCATAGGCGTAAATAGATTTACAACAATTGAAGTAATAAAATCATTAAATTCCATAAAAGCAAAAGGTGCTGTTTGTTTTGCAAGTGGGTTTTCAGAGTCTGTGTCAGAAGATGCAACGAGTGCTGATTTAGAACGCCAGTTAGTACTGGCTGCTGGTGAAATGGCTATCTTGGGTCCAAATTGTTATGGGTTTATAAACTACCTTGATGGGTCACTTCTTTGGCCAGATCAGCATGGTGGCGAACGGGTAAAAACGGGTGTAGCCATTATTACCCAATCCTCGAATATTGCTATCAATTTGACAATGCAAAAGCGAGGACTTCCAATTGCTTTTATCTCTTCTGTTGGGAACCAAGCTCAAGTCAGTTTAGCAGAAATGGCTACTGAATTTTTGAAAGATCCACGTGTAACAGCTTTAGGGCTTCACATTGAAGGGATTAAAGATGTTGTTGAATTTGAAAGAATGGTACATATCGCCAACAATCTAGGAAAACCAATAATTATATTAAAAGTTGGAAGCTCCGATCAGGCGCAAGCTGCAACGATTTCCCATACTGCATCAATCGCTGGAAGTAACGCTGGCGCAACTGCTTTATTCAATCGTTTGGGTGTGGTTCAAGTGCAAAATCTAACCATATTTTTAGAAACACTAAAATTAGCACATGTAGTTGGGGAGCAACCAAATAATAAGGTCTTATCAATGTCTTGTTCTGGAGGTGAAGCAAGCCTGATGGCTGACATAGGGCAGGCAGTAGGAATTAATTTCCCACCACTGAGCAAAAATCAATCTGCAAGGTTGCGAAATACCTTGGGAAAAATGGTAAAATTAGCAAATCCTTTAGATTACCATACTTATATTTGGGGTAATTGGGAGGCAATGACCCAAACTTTTATTGCTGCACTAAAAGATTCAGACTGCATTGGTTTATTAGTTTTAGACTTCCCACGCATTGATCGATGTGATCCACAAATGTGGGTTGATGTCATTCCTTCCCTTGTTGAGGCAAAAAACAAAACAGGATGCCAGATTGGAGTTGTTGGTTCCATTTCAGATACCTTACCAGAAAAGATTGCAAAAGAATTATTAGAAAAAGGTATTATTCCGTTTGGGGGTATCGAAAGTGCTTTAGATTCCATTGCCAAATTCGCAACTTATTCAAAAATGAAATCTGAAAATATTTTACCACCAATCATCCCATTAAATTTAAAAGTATTAACTGAAGCGACAGCAAAAAAAATGCTTGGCGAATTTGATATCCAACTACCAATTTCACAAACGGTATCTAATTATGAAGACATCAAAGATGCTGCAAATAATGTTGGGTTCCCAGTTGTTTTGAAAGGCGAAGGTAGCGCCCATAAAACCGAAGCAGGACTTGTTGCGTTAAATTTACAAAATCAAACTGATATCCTTAATGCTGCAAAAGTTATGCCAAGCGAAACATTTTTAATAGAAAAGATGATTGCTGATAGTTTAATAGAATTGTTAGTTGGAGTAGTTTTAGATGAAGCTCATGGTTATGTTTTAACAATTGCTTCAGGAGGAAAGCTCACTGAAATATTCGATGATAAAATTTCTTTATTAATACCCGCAAATAATGAAGACATTTTAAAATCATTAAAAACACTCAAAATGTGGCCATTGTTTTTAGGGTATAGAGGTGCACCATCTCCCGATATAAATTGCATATTAAAAACAATTCAAAATGTTCAAAATTTCGTTATTTCTAATCATGGGAAAATATCAGAAGTTGAAATCAACCCACTCATATGTAGAGAACTAGATGCCCTTGTAGCTGATGCACTAATAAAAATAGGAGAAAAAAATGACTGAAAGTCCAATCAAAACAATTCAAGACGGTCATGTTTTAGAAGTCATTTTAGATCGACCAAAAGCTAATGCCATAGATCTAAAAACAAGCAGAATTATGGGAGATATTTTTGCAAGTTTTAGAGACAATCCAGAACTCCGTGTAGCTATAATTACAGGAGCTGGCCCAAAATTTTTCTGCCCAGGATGGGATTTGAAAGCTGCTGCGGATGGTGACGAAGTAGACGGTGATTATGGCCAAGGTGGTTTTGGAGGACTTCAAGAACTAAAAAATCTAAACAAACCCGTTATTGCTGCAGTAAATGGCATTTGTTGTGGAGGTGGATTAGAGCTGGCATTATCTGCAGACATTATTCTTTCTGCAGAGCATGCCCAATTTGCTTTACCAGAAATAAACTCAGGAACAGTTGCTGATGCAGCTTCAATAAAATTACCAAAGCGTATTCCTTATCACATTGCAATGGAAATGCTATTTACAGGAAGGTGGATTGATGCAGAGGAAGCTGCACGTTGGGGATTAATAAATCAAATTCACCCTGCAGAAGAATTAATGAATGAAGCCCGAAATATGGCTAAAATATTGGCCGCTGGTCCACCTTTAGTTTACGCTGCAATTAAAGAAGTCGTTCGTGAAGCCGAGAACATGAAGTTTCAGGATGCATTAAACACTATAACATCAAGTGAGCTTCCCACTGTGAAAACTCTTTATACATCAGAGGATCAACTTGAAGGTGCAAAAGCATTTTCAGAAAAGCGTAAACCAGTTTGGAAAGGCAAGTAACTCAAATAAAATTCCAGAACTAATCTTCGCGGGTAAATCAGATATTATTTCTTAATTCATATTTCTGAATCTTACCTGTTGCAGTCTTTGGGAGTACTCCAAATACAACCTTTTTAGGGCGTTTAAAACCAGCAAGATGATCGCGGCAAAAAGATATAATTTCGTTTTCAGTTACAGATTTTCCATCTTTTAATTCAATGAAAGCACAAGGTACTTCACCCCACTTTTCATCTTTCATTGCGACAACAGCAGCTAGAGCAACAGCCTCATGTCGATGTAAAATACCTTCGACTTCAACAGATGAAATATTCTCACCACCTGATATTATTATGTCTTTTAATCTGTCCTTAACTTCAACATAGCCATTTGCATGCATTACGGCTAAATCTTCAGATCTAAACCAGCCATCTGCAAAAGCTTCAGATGTTGCTTTTGGGTTTTTCAAATATCCCTTCATGACAGTATTGCCACGAATTAATATTTCTCCAAATGTTTCACCATCTGCTGGGACATCTATTCCGTTGGGATCAACTACACGCAAGCCATCAGTATGAACCATTCCTGCTCCTTGTCGTGATTTCATTATTGCACGTTGATGCTGCGGCAAATCATCCCAATCACTATTCCAAGTAGACATAACTGTGTGTCCGTATGTTTCAGTTAACCCGTAAACTTGCGTAACATTAAAGCCAAGTTTTTCAATGCCTTCTAAAACTGCGGCTGGAGGTGGTGCACCAGCAGTCATTACATTTACTGTATAATTGAATTTTTTTCGGTCATTATCATTTGCATTTAAAATCATTCCTAAAACTATTGGCGCACCTCCAAAGTGCGAAATGCCGTGTTCACTTATTGCATTGTAAATGACTGCAGGTGTAATAGCGCGCGTACATACAATGGTTCCAGCCAAAGCAGCCATAGCCCAGCCATGGCACCATCCATTACAGTGAAATAACGGGACTGTATAAAGGTATTTTGGATGCCTTGGTAATCCCCAATCAGAAATTACTCCCATAGACATCAAATAAGCGCCCCGATGGTGATAAACAACGCCTTTAGGGCGACCTGTTGAGCCTGAGGTATAATTTAGTGCAATTGCATCCCATTCATCTGTTGGCATTTCCCAGTTTGCACTTTCATCACCTAATTTAATAAAATCAGAATAATCAATTGTACCAATTCGATTTGGATTTGGATTGTCTTGCAAATCAGCGATATCAACTACAAGTATATCTCGTCCTTTAATTGCTTCTGCTGCCTGAGGTGCAAGTTCACCATCAACAATAAAAACCTTAGCTTCTCCATGATCAAGAATATATGCGATAGTATCAGAGTCTAACCGCGTATTTATAGTATTTAAAACGGCCCCAGACATAGGAATACCAAAATGCGCTTCAATCATTTCAGGAGTATTAGCAGCGAGGATTGCAACTGTGTCACCTTTCCCAACCCCATTCTTGTTTAATGCAGATGCTAATTGAATTGATCGTTTATATAATTGCGACCAGCTATAATTACGACTTTCATAGATTACGGCATCACGATCTGGAAACATTAATGCAGTGCGTTTTATAAACGAAAGCGGTGATAATGCTGCATGGTTTGCAGAATTTTTTTCAAAATCGTCATAAATGCTCATTATAGCCTCCTAATTTCTTATAGCTTCACCAGTATCCAATAGACTGGAAATGCGAACAATAGTCTCTGGTGTTTTTGCCAAATTTAGAAATGCACGTCGTTCTCGATCATACATATCTTGTTCAGATACAGTAATAGAATTTTCGTCAGCACTGTTAACTACAATTTCAGCAACTTGCATTGCTACTGTCTTATCATGAGGAAAAAATAAACCTTCATTTATTCCATTTTGCATGAAGTCAGACATTTTTTTAATCATAGCAGATCCAGGAAGTTCAAAAACTGGTTCAATTGGTGGTTGATATTCTTTTTGTAATTTTGCCATCTCAGTACTAGCAACATGCATTAATTTATCACGGTTTAGAACCTCAACATCTCTATCTTTTAGATAATATTGCATCCGAGCTGAAAGATCTGGACTTGTACCAATTTGCCCATAGCCAATTTGCATCCATGTATTCCAAGAAGCTTTCTCCCAATCTCCTGTTGCTTGATACCAGCGTAATAAAGTTTCTTTAACTCCACCCCCACCTGGTACAACACCAACCCCAGTCTCAACTAAACCAAAAACTGTATTTGTATGTGCAATAAGTTTGTCACAATGCGCTAAAACTTCAAAACCACCACCAATAGATAATCCTGAAGGTGCACCAATAACAGGTACAGGCGAATATTTAAGAGCTTTAACAGATTGTTGGAAACTATTCAAAAATTCATCAATTCCATTCCAGTTGGAAGCTTCAATAAGTGAGCGGAAACGGTTCAAATCAACTCCTGCTGAGAAATGCTGTGCATCATTGTGAATTATAATACCATCCCCATGATTTTTAGCTGCTGCTAGAACTATTTCCATAGATTCTGCCGTGAGTGCATTTGCCTTGGAATGGAATTCGAGTAATCGCAAATTTCCTTTTAACTCGTACAAGCTAGCTGCAGAATTGGTTAACAATGGTGTCATGCTTTGTTTAGTCATATGAAAACGAATTGTATTTTCAGGCAAAATAACAGGTGAATAAAATGTATTATTTTCAAAATTTAATACATTTAAACTAGATTTACTTACAGTATAAAACGGTCCAATTTTCTCACTTAAAGATATGGCTTTTGGTACAGTTAAACCTGCCTCTTTAATTAATTTTACAACTACATTTGCTCCTAAAGCATCAATCAATTCGAATGGACCACGGACCCAATTAAAACCAAGTTTCATTGCATCATCAATATCTTGAGGACTAGATGTTACTGCTGGTATTAAATCTGCAGCATAAGCTAAAGTACGGGCTAAAAATCGTTTGCAGAAGGTTGCATGGTTATCAGAACCATTAATCATAACTATTAAAGTTTCGTCCCCAGCAGCTTGTGCATCAGCAGCTTTTTGAGCACTTATTGGTAAAGTCTTCTGCCGAAGGCGTATTTTGCCATTAGTCAAATCAACTGCACAATTTGTTTTATTTTCTATTCGATAAAAACCACCTTTACCTTTATCACCTGTAAATCCATTTTGTATCATATCTCTAATCAAGGGCATTACAGGATTATTTAATGTACCAACTTTATGAAACAAATCATCTTCTGGAAGGATATCACCTAGTGTGTTTACAACATCAGACATCAAATCAATACCAATTAGATCGTATAATCCAAAAACACCAGTTTTAGGTATACCCATTGGCCTACCCATTAAGGCATCAGCTTCTTCAACAGTAAGCTTATTTTTTGATGCTTCATCCATTCCAACTTGAAGTGCAAATACACCAACTCTATTGCCTAAAAATCCAGGAGTATCATTACATCGAACAACACCTTTTCCCATGACCCGATCATTATAATCTGCAAGTTGATCCATTATTTTTTCATCAGTATTTGCACCTCGAACGAGCTCTAATAAACGCATGTATCTGACTGGGTTAAAATAATGTGTGATAGCAAATCGTTTTTGAAAATCTTCAGGCATATCTTCAACCAACAAAGAAATTGGTATTGTCGATGTATTTGAGGTTACAACACAGTTAGGATTTATGACTTCATTAAGTCGTTTATATAAATCTTTTTTAATATCTAAACGCTCTACAACTGCTTCAACAATCCAATCACAATTTGCCAATTTATCAAAGTCATCGCGAATATTACCTACTTCAATTAAATCAATGCGAGATTTATGAACAAGTGCAGGTGGATCAGATTTTAAAAGTCTCTTTTTTGCATCTTTCAATACACCAATAGGATCATCATCACGCGGCAAATCCATCAATAAAACTTTATTTCCTGCATTTGCAATTTGGGCAGCAATACCACTTCCCATTGTACCTGCACCTATAACTGCAATTTGTTTAAATTCTGGCATATTTTAACTCTTAGTAAAAAATGTGCGTAAAGCACGGTTAACTTCTTCTGGATGTTCTGAGGGCAACATATGACCAGCGTTTTCAATTACGGTAATATTGTTTGTGTTAAGAGCTTCTGCTGCTTTTAAGCCAAATTTCATGGGTGTCATTTTATCTTTTTGAGCAATAATAATTTGTGAAGGGCACGAGATATTATCAGCTGCAATATGGCCATTTGTGTAATCAACGCATGCCTTGAGATCAGCATGTAATGCTCCTAATTTGTTTGCAGCCATTAACTGAACGCCAAAATTAAGATGATTTTGGCCTGGCATTGTATTGTCGTGATTATGACCTTCAGGGCCATGCCCCCAATCAATCATTGCATCAATTGCAGATTGCTCTTTATTTTTTGCCATTTCAATTAGATTACTATTAACAGGAATTGATAATGCTGTTGCTACTAATGATAATTGTGAAACTCTATCTGGATATCGATATGCCATATCCAAGCCGATCAAACCACCTTGAGAATGTCCTATAATCTGTACTTTTTCTATACCGAGCTCATCCATCAGGGCTATTTGCCAATCAGACATTGCCTCAATAGTAGCCAAGGGAGCCCCAGATGATAAACCATGAGATGGCATATCTGCAGATATTACAGGCCAACCTCGGTTCGCAAAAAATCGCCCTTGCAAAATAAATGAAAGATGACTTTGCCCAGATCCATGTATGAACCATAAAGGGTGACCTTTTATTTCAAATGCTCTTCCCCCAGTTGACGCAAATATTACTTCATTATTTATATTAATTTTCATAGCTTAGCTCCTTGCTTTTGAAGCGCGCTTTAATGCCTGTTCAAAATCTGATTTCAAATCATCAAAATCTTCTAAACCAACTGAAATTCGCAACATATCATCGGTTAATCCAGCAGCTTTCATTGCTTCAGGACTCAAATGGCTTTGTGTGGTTGATCCTGGATGTATAACAAGCGTTTTTGCATCACCAACATTTGCAAGATGTGACGCGACCTGGACACTTTCTATAAAAGATTGACCTGCTTCACGCCCCCCCTTTAAGCCACATGCTATTACTGACCCCGCACCTTTTGGCATCAGACGTTTAGCAACTTCATAATCTGGATGTTCGGGTAATGTTGGGTGTTTAATCCAGGAAATACTTTCATGACTAGATAAAAAATCTAACATTTTTTTAGTATTTTCTATATGCCGATCCATGCGTAAACTTAGTGTTTCAATACCTTGCATTAGGTGAAAAGCGTTAGTCGGGGAGAGGCATGGTCCAACATTATACATACCTTCTGTTCGCACGCGATTAATAAATGCTGCAGGACCAAACTCTTCATATAAATTCACTCCTTGGAAACCAAAATGTGACTCAGTTATTGATTTGCCATTTTAACAGACCAAGAAAGTCCAAAGATAATGGATAAGAAATTAAAAAAGATAGTACTTGTTTTTAGCTTACTGATGTGTTGGTTTACGATGAACTCACAAACACAAAAGGACTCTTTAAAAAATATCTGGAACAATACTACTATTTCAGACTCACTGCGGTTTAAAGCAATTAAAGACTATTATTATAAAAACACGTATGCCAAGCCAGACACTGTTATTTCACTCACTAAATACCATTACCAGTTAGGTAAAGAAAAAGGAGTCGTTAAAGAAATGGCTAGTGCTCTTAATGAAAGGTCATATGCACACTATATCAAAGGGGATCTTAACACGTCCATTGAAGTGCTCAAACAATCAATTAGTTTGTTTGAAAAAATTAACGACCCAAAAAATCTGATAGTTATACAGTCTAATTTAGGAAGTATTTATAACGAGCAAAAAGAATATTTAAAAGCTTTTAACTCATTTAACACCTCCCTAAAAATTATAAGAGATTTTAAATTAAAAACTTCTGAGGCTCGTATTCTTGCACAAATTGGGGACATATACAACACTCTAGATGAACTGGATTTAGCCATGGAATATTTTGACAAATCGCTTACTATTTGCGTGGCAAGTAAAATCACTAAACAAAATCAAATTGGCACTATCTTTTTAAAGAAAGCTGAAATATATTACAAAAAACAACAATACAATCAGGCCCTCGAGTATTCAAATAAGGCGATCATCGAATTTAATGACACAAATAATAAAAATACCTTATCTAATTGTTACATGCTACTTGCAAAAGCCAACAAAAAACTATTTGAAAAAGATCTTGCACTAACTTATACAGACAAGGCTCTAGCAATAAACTATGAATTAGACAATAATTCATCAATAATTGAAACGCAAATTTTAAAATCATATTTACTACTAGACACCAAACCCGCACGGGCAAGAAACCTAAGTGAAAAAAGTTTACAACTTCTTATCATTTGGTTGGACTGGTTCTACTAAGCATTGGC
>ENA-UOYK01000564-UOYK01000564.1-marine-metagenome-genome-assembly--contig:-NODE-564-length-12493-cov-3.895055_pt1 | contig 12493 bp, 12 predicted proteins | sample MGYA00238174_ERZ767213 | MGnify/ENA primary metagenome ERZ767213 (study PRJEB28944, sample SAMN06267167) | marine metagenome | isolation source: Columbia River Estuary | place: USA:Columbia River Estuary...
AGGATGGTGCACCAGTGAGCGCCGGAACGGCTACGGCCGGCGGGCGTCCGGGCGGTGCCGGGGGGATGGGACCTGGTGGTCCGCCGCGTCCGGGCGGTCCCGGACCCGGGGGTCCAGGTGGCGGTGGCCCGATGGGGGGTTTGTTCGTCCAGGCCCAGAAGTCCAGCGACTTCAAGGGGACGGTGAAGCGACTGGCTCGTCGGCTGCGCCCCCAGGCCGAGCAGATCGTCGGCGACGATATGGACACCGTGACCTGGTTCGAGCCGGAGGCCGATCCGCGTCTCGCCGCGCTCGCCGAGTCGCTGAAGCTCCTGCCCGCCGAGCAACGCGAGGTCGTCGTCCTCAAGGTCTGGGGCGACCTGACCTTCGACGAGATCGGCGAACAACTTTCGATTTCTCCGAACACCGCGGCCTCGCGGTGGCGCTATGCCATGGAGGCCCTGCGCCGAAACATCACCGCCCGCACCCATGACTGATCCCGACCACGACCTCGAGCAGGCCCTCCGCGCCCTGCGTCCGCGCCCGCCCGGCCCCGCCGTCGCGGCCCGTATCGACGCGGAGCTCGCTCCGCCCGTCGCGCGACGTGGCGTCGTCATCGCCTGGTCGGCCGGCTTCGCCGCCGCCGCGGCCGCGCTCGCCGCCTTCGTCTTCCTCGCGGAGCCCGCCGAGCCGGCGGCGCCCGCCTATCAGCTCGTGCGGGCCGATCGTTCGCGCCCGGAAGTCCAGCTGTTCCGCCCCGTCGAACTCGCCGACGGCTCGTATGCCCGTCCCGTGCGCGTGCGCTGGGAGGACACCACCCGCTGGGAGGACGCGCGCACCCAGACGCACCTGATCGATTATCGTCCCAATGACCGGTTGACCTTGCTGCCGTTGGAGACGCATTGAACAAATCTCACGACCGCCGACGCTCATCTCCTAAAGGACTCCCATGAATACCTTCCGCCAGATTCCGCTCCACATGCTCCTGCTCGCCGGCCTCCTCGGCACGGCCGAGGCCAAGGACAATGAGCAACCAGCCGGCTCCGCCGCCAAGCCCGCTGCCGCCGGCGTCGCCTACGCCGGCCTGAACGTCGGCCCGCGCGATGAAGCGGTCGCTTCCGTGCCCGCCGGCGTCGGCATCGTGGTCGGCTTCATCGACCCGAAGGGCCCCTCCGTCGGCAAGGTCGAGGAAGGCGACATCCTCACGCGCCTCGACGACCAGGTGCTCTTCAACGCCGACCAATTCCGCGCGCTCGTGCGCACGCGTCAGCCTGGCGAGAAGGTGAAGCTCACGCTCCTGCGCGGTCCCGAGCCCATGGTCGTCGAACTCACGCTAGCCGCCCGGACCGACCGCGAGCCGCGCGCCGAAGCCAAGGACGGAGCCCGCGCCGCGGCCCGCGGCCTCCCGCCGGGGGTGACCATCGTCGGTCCCGGCGGCGTGATCCCGCCGGAACTCCTCAAGCAGTTGCAAGACCTGCAGGCCGGCGTCTTGCCCGCGCCTGGCGGTCGTTCGCACATCCCGTCGGTCGATGAACTGCGTGCGCGCGCGGGGTCGAGCACGTCCAACTCGCACTCGTTCTCGTTCAGCTTCGGCAGCGGCGCGAAGAGCTCCTCGACGTCCATGGCTTCCGACGCCGAGGGCTCGGTCACGATCCAGCAGGAAGACGGCAAGAAGCGGGCGGTCGTGAAAGATCGCGACGGCAAGATGATCTTCGAGGGCGATGTCACCGACCGGGCCGCCGTCGAGAAGCTGCCGCCCGAGGTCCGTCGTCGCCTCCAGCTCGTCGAAGGTCGCGGCTTCAGCCTGCCCGGTAATCCGGGCGCCCAGCCGGCCGGCAAGCCTGCGGCCGAAGAGCCGAAGAAGAAGTTCGACCCGAAGCAGGGCGCCTGAGCGGACGCGCCTAGGTGGCCGCCGGAGGGTGGCCTAAGGTAGGGGCAGGACTACGTCATGCCCTTCCTCCGCGGAAAGGGCGCGGCGTAGCCACGCCCCTACCTTGGCGTTCACCGTGCGGCGAACGCGGTTACTGGGGAGGCGGGCCCTTCTTGCCTTTCCCTTTGCCCTTGGCGCCCGGGCCGCTCTGTCCGCCGAGGTTGGCGTGGGCGTCCATGCGCATCTTGTTGAACGAAGGATCCGGCGTGCCCTTGAGCTTGCGCGGGATGAAGGGGAACTCTTCGGTCAGCACGTAATAATAAGTCCCCTGCGGGAACTCCGGGGTCACGCCCGTGCGTCCGCCGAACTCGTCGAGGTCGCCGTGTCCGGGCACGTATTCGTAATCCAAGCCGAACGAACCGTCGGGCTTGCCGGTGGGGGTCTCCTTGCCGTCGCCGCCGCGGTCGGCGGTCTTGAGACGGTAGCTGCTCTTCATCGGCTTGAGCGCGCTCTTCGGGTCTTCGGACTTCGCGTAGGCGTGGATCGCGTAGACCGGGTAGCCGTCGGCCGCCCAGCCGACGTGGGTCATCTTCGGTTCGCCGCCGGAGAGCCGGGCGATGAGCAGGGTGGGGAGGCCGTGGTAATGGTAGGCGCCGTTGGGTTGGACGTGGCCGTGGTTCTGGTCGATACCGAGGCCGACCGGGATCCGCGGGGTGGTGCCCATCTCGGTGTTGCTCTTCAGCGCCTCGTAGTGCCAGGGGTTGCTCCGGTCGCCGTCGTTATAGACTTCGGCGGTACCCGGGTCGAAGACCACGCCGTTCAGGGCGACGCCCCAGGCGTAAGGGAAGCGGCCGGGTTGCGCGGTCGCAGGCTGTGGGTGGGCGGGCACCTCGAGACGGTATTTCTGCTCGGAGATGGCGTTGGGGTTACCCCGGTTGGGGAAAGCGGCCACCTGATGGTCCGGGATGCCGTTGGACTCGATGATCCGCTTGTCGCCTTTGACGGTGATCGTGACCTTGTTCTGGGCGGGGGGCGCGCTGTCGGCCAGCTTCAGGGCAGGGCCGGCGGCCAGGAAGGTCGCCGCCAGCAGGGTGAGGAGTGGGGCGTTCATCGGATATATTATCAAACCGCGGGGGCGGGGATTAGTTGCGGGTGGGCGAAGGCTCCGGGGTGGGGAAGGGTTGGCTTTTCCCGCAAAACCGCTTCTGCTGGGGCATGGCCTCCACCACCGAGCTCCTTTCCCGCGCCGTCGCCGGCCTCAACGGCCTGGCCACCGTCTTCCTCCTGGTCGGCATCTTCCGGATCAAGGCCGGTGACCGCGAAGGCCACGGCAAGGCCATGAAATGGGCGGTGATGACTTCGGCTCTCTTCCTCGCCGTCTACCTTGCCTCCAAGGTCCACCTCTGGGTCGCCCTCGGCCGGACCAACGTCACCTACGCTCCGGCCGACCCTGCTTCGGTCTGGGCCGGACTCAAGGGACTCTACCTCTTCATCCTGATCCCGCACGTCATCCTGGCCATCGTCGTCACGCCCTTCGTCCTGCGTGCCGTCTGGCTGGCCAAGGTCGGCCGCCTCGAGGAGCACAAGCGGCTCACGCGCTGGGTCTTCCCGGTCTGGCTCTACGTGTCCGTCACCGGCGTCATCGTCTGGGCCTTCATGGAGTTCAGCGGTTCCCTGGCGGCGGTCGCCGCGACGGCGAAGTAAGCGGGTCATTTTCCCCTCGCCCCGTAGTGAATTTCCGCTTTCACTTCCGCGGTCGTCATGGATAGCGAGCCTTCTTCCCGCAACCCGCAGACCGAGAAGCTGTTTCTCTGGGCCTCGTTCATCCTCTTCTGCACCGTGCTCGCCTTCACCTGGTCGACCTACGGCGACGAAGTCGCGCGTCTCGAAGGCCTGCGCGCCAGCGAACATCAGAAAGAGCAGGCTTACGCGGCGCTCGAACGCGCGCGCGCGCAGACCGACCGCTACATCGACCGTTTCGGGCGCGACCCGGAGTTCGTCCGTGACCAGGCCCGCGAACGCATGGGCGTCGCCGAGCCCGGCGAGATCGTGATCCGCGTCGACGGCGCCCGTGGCATGGCCACGCCCGCCAAGCCGGCGGCCCAGCCTGCGCCCGCTCCGGCCGGCCGCTGAGCGTCCTTGCTTGCCTGTCCGCCCTCCCGCGGGCATTGGTTCGTCATGTCCGCACGGAAGAAAGCCCAGGCCACCTGGGGCGGCCGGTTCAGCGCCGGTCCTGCCGAACTGATGCTGCGTTTCGGCGAGTCCGTCTCGTTCGACCATCGTCTCTGGGCCCAGGATATCCGCGGCTCGCAGGCCCACGCCACGATGCTCGCCCAGGCCGGCATCCTGACCAAGACGGAGCGCGACGCGATCCTGCGGGGCCTCGACGCCATCGCCCAGGAGATCGCCGCCGGCAAGTTCGTCTGGAGCCGCGACCTCGAGGACGTGCACATGAACATCGAGAGCGCGCTCACGAAGCGCGTCCCGGCCGCCGCCAAGCTGCACACCGCCCGCTCGCGTAACGACCAGGTCGCCACCGACGTCCGCCTCTGGATCAAGGACCAGTGCGACGCCGCCGACGCGGCGCTCGTCTCGCTGCTCAAGACCTTGGTGAAGCTCGCTGCGGCCAACGCCGATGTGATCCTCCCGGGCTACACGCACCTGCAGCGCGCCCAGCCGGTCTCCGCCGCCCATCACCTGCTCGCCTACGCCGAGATGTTCGGCCGCGACCGCACGCGTCTCGCCGCCGCCAAGGCTTCCGCCAACTGGTGCCCGCTCGGTTCCGGCGCCATCGCCGGCACGACGCTGCCGATCCGCCGCGAAGTCACCGCGAAGCTGCTCGGCTTCGTCGACGCGAAGGGCCGCCCGCAGGTCACGCGTAATTCCATGGACGCCGTCGCCGACCGCGATCCGGCCACGGAGTTCTGCTTCGCCGCCGCCCTCTGCGGCGTGCACCTCTCCCGTCTGGCCGAGGACATGGTCCTCTGGTCCTCCGCCGAGTTCGGCTTCGCGCGCATGCCGGACGAGTTCTCGACGGGTTCGTCGCTGATGCCGCAGAAGCGCAATCCCGACTCCATGGAGCTCCTCCGGGGCAAGGCCGCGCGCTTCCAGGCTTCGCTCACGCACCTGCTCTCGCTCACCAAGGGCCTGCCGCTCACGTACAACCGCGACCTGCAGGACGACAAGCCGCCGCTCTTCGACGCCGCCGACCAGCTCATCCTGTCCGTCGCCGTCGCCGACGCCACGCTCGCGGGCACGAAGTTCCACAAGGCCCGCTGCCTCGCCGCCGCGTCCGATCCCGCGCTCCTCGCCACCGACCTCGCCGACTGGCTCGTCCGCAAGGGCATGCCGTTCCGCCACGCGCACCACGCGGTCGGTCGCCTCGTCGCGCTCGCCGAGAAGTCCGGCGTGCCGCTCGATAAGCTTTCCGATACCGCCGCGCTGACCGCCGACAAGGCCTTCACGAAGGGCTGGCGCGAAGTCTTCAGCCTCCAGCGTGGTTTCGCCGCGCGCGAGAACACGGGCATGCCCGGCCCCAAGGCCGTCGCCCGCGAGATCGCGCGTTGGAAGCAATCCCTGCGCTGAGCACGGATGCACGTCGGGCTGCTCATCGCCTCCTGCCTGACCGCGAGCCTCTCGCCCGGGCCGGCGGCGCTGTCGACCATCGAGACTTCGCTCCGTTACGGTAAACGACGCGCCTTCTGGCATACCATCGGCCTCGCCGTGGGCGAGACGCCGCACCTTTTCCTGGCGCTGTTCGGTACGCAGTGGCTGGCGCAACAGGCCCCGCACGCGCTCACCGCCGTCGCAGCGGCCGGGATGGCTTACTTCCTGTATCTTGGCTGGCAGCATCTGGTCCGTCCGCGTTCGAGCCTGCCGGAATCCGCCGGACTCGAGGGCGGCGCCGGGCGGCTCTTCCTGCGGGGCGCGTGGGTGAACTTCTCGAACCCGAAGACGATCCCGTTCTTCCTCGTCATCATCCAGGCCGCGAGCGTGCCGACCGACGCGTTCGCCTGGTCGACCACCGGCGTCTTCCTGTCGTGCACGCTGGGGGCGGAGGTCGGGGTGATGAGTTTCTACGCGTTCCTCGGTGACCGCCTGCGCGTGCGCCTCAAGGACGCCGCCACGATCCGCATGGTCGACCGTGCGCTCGGGGTGCTCTGGACGGCCCTGGGCCTGCTGATGACCTGGCGGGTGTGGCAATTGCTCGAAGGTTCGCATTAACCGTTGGCCCGCGGGCTTGTCAGCCCGACCGCGTGGAATTATAGATCGGTATGAGCTTACCCCGCCTCACCCGTCTGGCCGCCTGCGCGGTCGCCTTGGTCGCATCGCTTTTCGCCGAAGAGACGCCTAAGAAGGTCGGCATCATCGGCCTCGATACTTCGCACGTCGTGGCCTTCACGACCGTCCTCAACAAAGGCCCGAAGAACCCGGCCGATGCCGCGAAGTTCGCCGGCTTCCGCGTGACGCACGCCTACGCGCAGGGCAGCAAGGATATCCCCGAGAGCACTTCGCGGGTCCCGGAATACACCGAGAAGCTCAAAGGCATGGGCGTCGAGATCGTCGGCTCGATCGAACAGCTCTGCGCGCAGGTGGATTTCGTGCTGCTGGAGTCGAATGACGGCCGCGTGCATCTCGAGCAGCTCCTGCCGGTGCTCAAGGCAGGCAAGACGGTCTTCATCGACAAGCCGATCGCCGGCTCGCTCGCCGACGTCATCCGTATCCAGGACGCCGCCAAGCAGGCCGGCACGCTGTATTTCTGCTCTTCGTCGCTTCGCTTCGCCGCCGGCACGCAGGCCGTCGCGCAAGGCTCGATCGGCAAGGTCAAGACGGCCCATACGACGAGCCCGGCCAGCCTCGAGTCGCATCACCCCGACCTGTACTGGTATGGCGTCCATGGTTGCGAAAGCCTATTCACCGTCATGGGCACGGGCTGCGTTTCGGTGAAGCGCGAGAAATCGCCCGAAGGCTTGATCCAGGTCACCGGCAATTGGGGCGACGGCCGCGTGGGCATCTATCGCGAAGCGGACCGCAAGGCCAAGGGCGGGCCCTACGGCGGCAAGGCCGTCGGCGAGAAAGGTGAAGCCCCGATCGGCAAGTTCGACGGCTATGAAGTGCTGCTTGAGGCGATCGTGAAGATGTTCCGCACGGGTAAGGCGCCGGTCTCCGCCGAAGAGACCCTCGAACTTTACGCCTTCATGGAAGCCGCCGACGAGAGCAAGCGTCAGGGCGGCGCCGAGGTGAAGCTCGCCGACGTGCTCGCCAAGGCGCGGGCGGAAGCGGGTAAGTAGAGGACTGAATGGAGGACTGAATGGAAGAGATGAACTTCAGGTGGCGGGTGACAGCTCCGGGTGGCAGGTGGCGGGTAGGGCGGCGATGACATCGCATCCGCCTGTCTTGAGGTAGGGCGGTGATTGCCATCACCGCCGTTCGTATCCTCAGGCGGGAAGTCATCGGGTCTTAGCTAGGCTCGGTGAAATACGGCATCTGTCCGCAAACGGACGTGATGGTGATCACGTCCCTACCCAAGGCAGACGCACGAATTCAAGGGGAGACCGGAAACCGGGAAGGATGCTGCGGGCATTATGCCCTTAGCCAATCATCCGGTCTCCGAATTTTTTGAATTCATATCTTTCCAACAAAAAAGCCGCCCGGGTGGGCGGCCATGGGAGGACAGCACGTGGTGCTGTCCATACCTGCAGATTACCGGGAGACGCCGAAGCGGAAGACGAGCTTCTGCGCGTAGGCTTCGCCGGGGCGCAGGATGCCGCTAGGGTAGCCCATTCGATGGAAGTCCGGCTGGTTCGGCGAGTCAGGGAAGAGGCCGGGTTCGAGGCAGAAGCCTTGGCGGAAGGCGAAGGGCTTCGCCCAGCGGCCTTGGACGGTGCCGGTGAGGAAGTTGCCGGTGTAGAGCTGCAGGCCCGGGGCGTCGGTGAGGACTTCGAGGGTGCGTCCGCTGGTGGGCTCGCTCACGAAGGCGGCCGACTTGAGCGACTTGTCCGGACCGAGCACGTAGCAGTGATCGTAGCCGCGGGCGCGGCGGAGCTGGTCATGCGGGGCGCCGATGCGCTCACCGATGGCGTGCGGGCGACGGAAGTCGAAAGGCGTACCGCTGACGTCCATGAGTTCGCCCGTCGGGATCAGCGCCGGGCTGACGGGCACGAGCTGGTCGGCGCGCAGCGTGACCTGGTGGTCGAGGACGCTGCCTTGGCCGGCCAGATTGAAGAACACGTGGTTCGTGAGATTGCACGCCGTCGGGGCGTCGGTGGTCGCCGCGAAGTCGATCGTGAGCTCGTCGGAGGCGTCGGCCAGGGTGTAGGTGACCGTGACGCTGAGCGTGCCCGGGTAGCCTTCTTCGCCGGCCGGGCTGACGTAGGTGAAGCGGACAGACGAAGCGGACTCCGTGCGGAGGGCTTCGGACTGCCAGAGGCGTTTGTCGAGACCGCGGAGGCCGCCGTGGAGGTGGTTGCCGTTATTGTTCTGGGCGAGGGCGATCGTCTGTCCGTCGAGGGTGAGTTTGCCGTCGGCAAGGCGGTTGGCATAGCGTCCGACCGTGCTGCCGAGGAACGGATTACCGGCGACGTAGTCTTCGAGGGAGCGCAGGCCGAGGGTCACCTCGCCGAGGCGTCCATGGATGTCGGGCACACGGATCGAGGTCAGCGTCGCGCCGAATTCGCAGACGGAGACTTCCATGCCGCGGGCGTTCGTGAGCGTGTGGAGCTGGACCGGGCGACCTTCGACCACGCCGAACTGGCGGCGGAGGGTGAGACCCGCGCGGCGGGAGCGACGCAGGGCGAGGAAGCCGGTGATCAGCAGGGTGCCGTAAGCCAGTGCTTCGGGGGAGAGCATGGGGAGAAGTTGCGGGGAGGGAGGCGGGTCGGCAAATCAAAGTGGGGAGAGAAGGATGGAGGACTGAATGGAGGACTGCGTTGAGGACTGCGTTGAGGACTGAATGGAGGGCTGAATTGATGAGCCGATTGCTGAATCGATGACAGAGGACTGAATCGAGGGCAGAATGGAAAAGAAACGATTCAGGTGGCGGGTGGCAGCCCCGGGTGGCTGGTGGCGGGAGATGCATCGGGTAGGGATGCGATGACATCGCATCCGCCTGTCTCGAGGTAGGGTCGGGACCGCGTCACGACATAGTTGCAGCCATCTTCGGCTGCCACCCGCCACCTGAAAATGTCCGCAGCCAATCATCCGGTTTCCGGTCTCCCTTTGAGTTCTTGGAATCTCCAACCGCCAACCGCCAGCCGCCTCCGCCTGATATGGGTAGGGGCGTGGCTACGCCGCGCCCTGCGTATGGGAGGGCACGATGAATCATGCCCCTACCATTGCGTTCACCGTTCGGCGACCGCCCCCAACAAAAAGGCCGCCCGGGTGGGCGGCCTTGGTCGGAGCGGGCAAGAGACTTACTTCTTCTTCGCCTCCTTCGGCGTGGCGGCGGCGACGGAGCCGGCGGTGAGCGCGGTCCAGTCGGCGGCGATACGCAGGGCTTCCTGGAGCTGGATATCGTATTCCGGCCATTCGTCGTCTTCGAGCGGATCGCGCATGCGCGCGCTGCGCTTGGACTTGGCGGCGGCGCCGGGACCGTCCTTCTTGTCCTGTTCGATGGCCGCATCGAGCTTTACTTCGCTCACCTTGAAGGACTGCTTGGCGTAATCGGTCAGCTCGCGGCGGACCTGTTCGCGGAATTCCAGGTCGTCCTTCCGTTCGGTGCGACGCTGGTCGAGCGAGAGCGAGACCTCCTTGCGGACCTGCCGGCTCTTGGTCCAGTCGATCGTGCGGGAGAGCGTGAGGAACTCCGGGAGTTCGGACTGACGGCGGGCGGAATTGGCGGCCAGCGTGGCGATGAGGCCTTCCGAGATCTTCGCCTTCAGCCAATCGCCCTCGTCGGGCTTGGTCAGCGTGGGCGTCACCGAATCCCAGGGCAGGGCGCGTTCGAGGTCGCCTTCGCCGACGGGCAGCACCGAGTAGACGGAGGGGACGACGATGTCGGCCGGCACGCCCTTGAGCTGGATGGAGGAGCCGCTGGGCGCATACCACTTCTGGATGGTCACCTTGACGGCCGACTTGAGGCTGCGGTCGAAGCGGCTCAGCTCGATGATGTTCTGGACCGAACCCTTACCGTGGGTGGTCATGTCGCCGACCACGATGGCGCGGCGGTGGTCGCGCATCGCGCCGGCGAAGATCTCGGAAGCCGAGGCGGAGAGCTTGGAGGTCAGCACCACCAGCGGTCCGTCCCAGACGACCTTCTCGTCCTCGTCGCGGTAGTCTTCGGAGCGGCCCTGGCTGTCGCGCACCTGGAGCACCGAGCCCTTCGGGATGAACAGGCCGGAGATGTCGACGGCCTCGTTGAGCAGGCCGCCGCCGTTCTTGCGGAGGTCCATGATGACGGCCTTGATGCCCATCGCCTTCAGCTTGATGAGCAGCTGCTCGATGTCGGCGGAGGGGCTGGAGCCGGTGCCGTCCTGGTTCTTGCCGTAGAAGGACGGGAGCTCGATGACGCCGAGGAGGGCGGTGCTGCCGCCCGAAGGGACTTCGATGGCCTTGGCCGAGGCCATCTGGCCGACGAGCTTGATCTGGTCGCGCTTGAGCGTGACGGTCTTGCGGCCGCCGGCGGCCATGTCGATGAGGAGGCGCACCGTCGTGCCCTGCTTGCCGCGGATCCGGCTGATGGCCTTGGAGAGGCGCATGCCGACGATGTCTTCCATCTCGCCGGCTTCGTCCTGGCCGACCGCGATGATCTTGTCGCCGGGCTTCACCTGGCGGGAGAGGTCGAGCGGACCGCCCGGGAGGAGGTCCTTGACGACGCAGGTGCCGTCTTCGTCGGAGAGCGTGGCGCCGATGCCTACGAGCGAGTTGCGCATCGCGATCTCGAACTCCTCCAGCGACTGCTGGGAGAAGAAGGTCGAGTGCGGGTCGTACTGGCTGGAGTAGGAATTGAGGAAGATCTCTTCGACCTCATGCTGGTCGAAGTCGAGGTAGGTGCGGCCCTTCTCGTAGCGCTTCTTGAGGCGGTCGACGGCTTCCGACGTCTTGGCCGGGGTGATCTCCGGCAGGGCGGTCTCCTTGGCCGACTTGCCCGAGCGGTCTTCGCCGAGCAGTTCGGAAAGCATGTCGAGGCGCAGGCGGCGCTCCCAGAGGGCGTCGGCGTCTTCCGGGGTGGCGGGCCACTCGGCCTTCTTGCGGTCGAGCGGGAAGGTGCCCGGCTGCGTGAGGTCGATCGGACGGTCGAGCAGCGCGAGGTTCTTCGCCGTGCGTTCCGTGACGCGCTTCTTGAACAGGGCGTAGATCTCGAAGCCCGGGGTCAGGTTGCCGCGCTGGAGGTAGAGATCGAGGGTCTTGCCGTAGCGCGTGACGAACTCGTCGACCTCCTTGGCCGTGAAGTACATCTTCGCGCCGTCGAGATTTTCGCAGTAGGTGCGCACCACCGAGTTCATGTCGATGGAGCCCATGTCCTTCTTGCTGATGTGGAGCTTCTCGAGGAGGGCGGCCGTGGCGCGCGTCTCGAGCAGCATCGACTGCGTGGTGGTGAAGCCGCCGGTCTGGGCGGAGACCAGCGCTGCCAGCAGGACCGGCAGGAGGGAAAAGCGGAGTCGCATAAAAGTGGGGTGGGGTGTCAGCGTAGGCGGGCGCTGAGTTCTTCAAGCCTACGTTTCTCGCCGACCGTGAGCGAGCCGAATCCCCCGGCCGAAATCTTGTCCAAGAGCGTGTCTAATTCCGCACGGGCTTGGCCCTTGGTCAGGCTGGCTGGGGATTTTGCCTCATTATTCGTCCCGCTTGAAATCTCTTCCGCGGCGTAGGCGTCGCGGGCGATGGCGCTGGCATCGTCTGGTTCGGAGGTCTTCACGTAACCCTGAGCGTCCTGGACGCGGAGATTTGTCTGATTAAGTCGGCGATAGGCCAGCCAGCCGAGTACCAGGCCGCCGAGGTGGGCCGAGTGGGCGATCGAGTCGTTCCACGCGGCGTGCCATTGCGGCCACGCGTGGCGACCCGGCAGTTCGGCGAAGGCCCAGCCCAGCACCGTGAACAAAGTGATCGCGATGAGCAGCCAGCGGACCTTGAGCGTCACCGGCAGGAAGAAGAACAGCAGCAGCGTGATCTGGTGGTCGAGCTTATCGAGGAGCGCCACGAGCATCAGCGCGTAGACGCCGGCGGAGATCCCGACCAGCAGGCCCGAGCGGTCGCCGCCCAGGCCGGTGAGCGCCCAGACGAGCGCGCCGAAAAGGGTGCCGGAGGCGAGCACGGCGAGCAGCGCCCGCGGGCCGTGCTCACGCTCGACGATGGCGCCCGTCCACCAAAGGATCAGGCAGTTGCCGAGCAGGTGCCAGAATTCGTTGTGCAGCAGGGCGTAAGTGAGCCACTGCCAGACCAGCGGGGCGCTTTCGCGTAGCATGGCCCAGCCGAGGAAGTTCGCGCCGGCGGACTCCTGGATCAGGGTGAGGATGAAGAATGCGACCAGCACGCCGACGACCCACGCGGTGACCGAGATCGGTTCCCGCGCGGGGCGCTGGTCGCGCATGTAGGTCCGGTCGCCGATCCCCATGCGCGTGTGGTCGGGTTCAGAGCTTCTTCACGATCGCGTCGGCGAGGCCATACTCGATGGCCTCCTCGGCGGTCATGTAGAAGTCGCGGTCGGTG
>ENA-UOYK01000572-UOYK01000572.1-marine-metagenome-genome-assembly--contig:-NODE-572-length-12330-cov-3.064229_pt1 | contig 12330 bp, 2 predicted proteins | sample MGYA00238174_ERZ767213 | MGnify/ENA primary metagenome ERZ767213 (study PRJEB28944, sample SAMN06267167) | marine metagenome | isolation source: Columbia River Estuary | place: USA:Columbia River Estuary...
ATCTTGATTCCGTGTTCGAGATTCCTAGAGAGGTGGAAGAGTTTGAAATCTAGTGATCTTGGATAGCATATAGACCTGTTAGAGGATTTGATGGTTAGTGAATTCAGACTTTGCAGACTATGATCATGAGTGATCTTGCCAGTGAATTCCAGTTCCAGTCGCGGGGTGCAATTGAAGTTTTTTTTTTCTTTTTTTTCTCTTAAAGCGGGAGTGTTTCGCGCTCACGCACGATATGCAAGGGGTGTCGGTGCCCCTGGATCCGACTGTTCTGTGGAGACCCTGAGTTTGCACTCCACTGCGGTAGAAGCGGAGTGTACAGACACCGAGTTCAACAGAAACCAGTTTTATTAAATTTAACCATGTGTTGCGTACATTTATTCAGTTGATCAGTAATATCGTCGGAGTCAGTATAAGCTTCGATTCTGGATTTTTTTATGCTTGTGATATTCGTAGAAAGGCGCACTATGGTAATATTTTAAGTTATTCATTTATATATATATGTTAGTTGCAGTTTTTTATGCCTGATTAGTTTTTTTCTCTGAATTATTGTCAAATATATGTGTCTTAATCGTAGCGCCAGATAATCAGGCTTTTTCTGCATAAAATAAATTAAAGTATTGTTTTTTTAGAACTTATACGTATTATATTTAGTTGAATACGCCATGCTATGAATAAATACCCTGAGTTCTTCATTCTATCATCAAAATGAGCGACAGAAAGGGAAAGAAGTATTTCGACAAACCTACATCGAGTATCACTAGGTATATGTAGTCGCGGAATGCGAAACATTCAACATAAATCCTTTAGAGGGGTTGAATTACTTTTTTTTAAGTCAATTTGAGGTCATTATCTTAAGGGGTTGATCCACCTTTTCTTTTGATAATTGAGATTTGAGATTTGAGATTTGAGATATTTCTATGAGTTTCTCCCGTGATCCCTTTAGATTTGCCTTATCGGAAATATTATAAAGGGTAGAGGGAGTGCATATAATTCATTTGAGATTTGAGATCATTATCTTAAGGGGTTGGTCCACCTTTTCTTTTGATAATTGAGATTTGAGATTTGAGATTTGAGATTTGAGATATTTCTATGAGTTTCTCCCGTGATCCCTTTAGATTTGCCTTGTTGGAAATATTATAAAGGGTAGAGGGGGTGTACATAATTCATTTGAAATTTGAGATTGTTATCTTAAGGGGTTGATCCACCTTGTCTTTTGATAATTGAGATTTGAGATTTGAGATATTTCTATGAATTGCTCCTGTGATCCCTTTAGATTTGCCTTGCTGGGAAATATTATAAAGGGTAGAGGGAGTGCATATAATTCATTTGAAATTTGAGATCATTACCTTAAGGGGGCGGTCCACCCTTTTCCGGTGATAAGTAAGATTGAAATAGTTCGAGGAATTTCTCCCGTGATCCCTTTATATTTGCCTTGTTGGAAATATTATAGAGGGTAGAGGGATTTCTGAAATTCATTTGAGATTTGGGGATTGAGATGTCGGGAGCTAACAGAAGACGATCTACATCAGAAGGGGAGAGGGATCACTTAAGTAGTACCTTGAACTTACCTGAGCATACTTCGAATAGCAGAATACCCAGTTTTAATCCAGAAAGATGCGTATCTACCCCACACATTAATACCACGGGTTTTATTGATGATACCTATCGGGATCACAGGGGAGCACGTCTCGAGCCTAGAGCCCGTACCAGATCTAGAGGGGGTTCTAGCTCGCTTGATAATAAATTGAAATCTGATTTTTTTAAGCTAAAGAATGAGATCCTAAAATGGGGCAATTTCGTTAGTAACTCAGCTCAAACGGTAGATGATGTCGAAAGACGTCATATTGCGTTTCGTGCAGAGATAACTCGAAAGATTGGGGAAGTTTTATCAGTAAGGGGGGATGCAAATTTAGCCAATGAATATGAGGGGTTAAGGGATAGATTGAATACGATCCGGAGAACTGCAAGGGAGCTGGCCTCCGCCAGAGCTGATCCTGATCCTTTCTACTTGCACGATGACCCTTTGATCTATCCAGCTACATCTATTCCCCAGAATCCAATCTCTACAAGGAGTATCAATCATGACGGAGTGTTCCTAGACGAGCCAAGAGCTAATAATGGTTCAGTGATACGTGATGTAAGCTCTCAAGGTTCTAATCCTAAATTATCCAACACAGGAATGCCATGTGGGTCGGGATCCATGAGATTGGATCTTGATCACGGTAGCCTGTCTCAATTTCCTGATGATCCTAATCTATTTAAACCAGGAATGCCGCGGGATTCGGAGTCCATGAGAGCGGATCCTGATCCTGGTAGCCTGAACAATCAATCGAGAGCTCGGGTTGAGCATGATGTAATCTCTACCAACTCCTGGATGTTATCCATGAAAACTAGACAGATTACCACTGAGGAACGATTGGATAGTGCAATACAACTGATCATGGAGCTTCAGAGTGCCCAGAACTCCTTCCAGCGGATAGAAGGTGATCTAGATATTCTCAAATCCAATCAGAGGGAGGTATGGAGGAGATTAAAGGTCGATGAGAGGAGATTGGAAGGACTGGGCAAGGAGATGGCAAGCCTTGGTGATAAATTGGATGATAAGGTGGAGATGATCAGAGAGTGGTTCATAGATCTCACGGCTAAGACTACTAGTGAGGTGCCAAAGGAGATAGTAGATTCCCTATTGGAGGTTATCCGTGATACTTCCCCTGGAGTTATAATGGAGGGATTGAGGACCGAGGTGGAAGAGATTAGGGGATCTGTGATCCAGACTCAACGATCCACGGAAGGATTGAAGAGTACTGTTGCTGATTTATCTGTTCAGATGCTTGATATGAGTCAATCCGTACATGCTGTAGATCCTAGTTCATCAAGTAGAGGGAGGGATATGGATGAGTCCTCAAATCAAGAGCGAGAGATTGTGAGAAAGGGGATTGAGAGAATGGAGAAACAGCTAAGGCAAGTTTTAAGATTTGATCTGAGTAAGATTGGGAATGATATTTCTTTGATCAAGAAATTAAAGACGGTGGATGTTCCTACAGTACACACTGCGGTATCAAGTATCCAGAAATCACTCCAGAAATATGTGAAATTTGCTGGGATGAGTCTAGACTACTGTACTACTATGGATGAATTATTGGATATGGGAGAGAACTGGTGCTTATCAGTTGAGGAATTATATACCAAGGCTGAAGTTCACAGTATTAATACTTCAAAGGGAGATACTGCAGATGTTGGGATCTTTTCAGATAATGCCAAGGTTACAGTATATGAATTCTTAGAAGCTGCGGAGATTGCATATCTTGGTTGGGGAAATTCAATGCAGAAGGCGAATCGATTGTACAATCATCACTTATCAGAGGAGATCAAGAGTAAGCTGATAAATATGTCTGATTCCTATGCTGATATGAAGAAATGGCTGATAACCAATTATGGAGGTGTCTCGAGGATTGTCAGCGATATAGTCAGGGACCTAACCAGGAGACCTAAGCCTGGATCCAACAATAGTACTGCATTGTTCACATTTTATGCTCATGTCTCAGGAGCCCTTCAGAGATTAGAGAGATTAACCAAGGTGAATGGTATCAACAGGGAGGATTTAGAGAGTTGTTTATACTCTAGAGCTACGTTGTCTACCCTGGCGTTGGTTCTCACCAATCAAACCCATGCGGACTGGATCACGGAAATGACTAGAGCTGGATTGGATTATAAAAACCCTGTTGGATTGGAAGCCTATAAAATCTTCAAGAATATTTGTATCATTGAGAGGAACAAGGGAGAAGGTTCAAGAGACTTAGAGAAACCAACTTCGGAGCCCAGGATCAGATCTCCAAAGATCAATAAGAGCAGGTCCGCTCACAAGGTTAAGGAGGATATCGAGGAGATGCTTGAGGATGCGAAGGAGATTGGCGTATTCGCAACATCGTTCCATAATATTAAATGGTATCAACCCGGTTTAAAATTTCCATGTCCTGTGAAGAATCATCAACATGAGATGAATACCTGTGGGGAGTTTTTCTCGTTCAATCCGGCTGAGAGATGGAGTAAGATGGAGAAGGGGAAGATTTGTTACAGTTGTCTTAAACCCAAGGATCAATGTTCAACCAAGAAGTGTAGTTTTGAGTCGAAGATACCTGAAACATTGAAATGTCAGGGTTGTGCCCCGTGGGCTCAAGCCAATAGGTTGGCTCCCCTGAGTATATTGTTCTGTAGGAGAAGAGAGCATGCTAATCTCAGAGCCTCATTCCCTGATATGAAGAACGACCTGGAGAAGTACTTGGGAAAGCTTGGAACTACTGTAGTGGATTCATCTATTAAGTTTGCTGCCAATTATACTTTCCAAGTATTCTCAATGGATCCTGGAGCAAATGCATTGGGATGGAGCCAGAGAGAATTCATTGATAAACCTGCCCCCACGATAGATTCTGAAACTGGGCGGAACCTGCAGGTTCCATCAGATCTGATCATTCCAGAGGTATCAGAACATTCATGCTATCTGATGCAAACCGTGAAAATAGGGAGTACTGAAGCTTTGGTTTTTTTTGATAGAGGAGCTAACATACATATCATTGATGGTTCCCTGGCTGAGAAAGAAGGATTGCAAAGAGTCTCCAATACTCCTACGAGCTTGACTGTAGTCGGAGGGAACAAGATAAGATCTAATCATGGAACGTTTAGGTTCAACCTGGGGCCTGGAGACAGGGGTGAGTTTCATGAGATAGTATGTGTAGGGATGGATGATGTAACTGCAGGGTTTGGATCTTATGATTTATCAGATATATGTCAAGAATACAGAGATCAGGCCATTGATGCTGGGAGAGATGTCATTTTACCACCCCGAGTTGGAGGATCCAGAGTACATTTGTTGTTAGGGATCAAGAATACAAAATTGGATCCTAAGCTAGTAAAACTCTTACCATCAGGGATTGCGGTGTATCTGAGCCCATTTAAGGATATATACGGCTCCCGATTGATTTTTGCAGGCCCTCACAAATCTTTCACCAAATCAGATAATGGGAATCGAACTGAAATGTCTAATGCAGTCTTTCTGATAAGGGATCTCATCTATGAAGGTTTAGAGGAGGAGTGTGAAACTAGATGTTATTCCATCATGGTTAATAAGAGACTGGGATTAACTGTCAACCCATACCCAATTAATGAGGAGGATGTTATAGAATCTGCAGGAAGGATCCCGTGTCAGTTCGAGGAGTCCTTGGATGATCATGAGCTTCTGATAGATTTATTGGAAGAGTCGGGCTGTGGAAGGCATGGATTCAACTCAGCTGTGGAAAATTTTAAGAAGATTGTGGTAAATAAAGGCGACAGCAGATCTCAAGTGAGTTATGAAGGGAAATCAAGGGACTTATTGGTTGAGCAGGATGCTCCTAGAAGCCCTGATGCCTGGATTGAGGATGAGAATAATTGTAGTAAACCTGAGATGAATTATGAAGGGAAATCGAGGGACTTCTTGGTTGAGCAGCGTGCTCCTACGAGCTCCGATGCCCTGATCAATGTTGCAAACGTGGGTTTGGAGGATGTACTGGCAGTGAAGGATTGCAGATGTGGAGTTAAGCCATCAGGAAATCAAACCGTCATGAGATTGGCGGACTGTTTAATTCCAGAGTACGTTGGACCTGATCTCCATATAAATGATGGGATCCCAGAGAATGAATCTAGGAGCAATCTATATGGGATTCACAAGGCTCATGTTCCCATTGCGAAATTTAGAAATGCGTTGGATGATGAAGAGTCTGAGGATAGGGTGGGGTTTCGATGTGCAGAATGTGCTAGGTGTTTGACGTGCAAAACCTCAAGTAGGAAGACCGCTGTATCGTTGAGGGAGGCGAGGGAGCAACAGTTCATAGAGGAGAGTGTTAAGATAGACCTGGAGAAGAAGAGGGTTATCGTGAACTATCCATTTCTTAAGGATCCCGTGGAGTATCTCTCTTCAGTACATAACAACCAAAATAACTACAATCAGGCGTTGAAGGTTTACAAGACACAATGCAAGAAGTCAGAGATGGTGAAGGAGGGGATGAGAAAGGTGCACAAGGACTTGGTGGAGAAGGGGTTCATGGTGAAGCTAAGAGACATAGATCCTGTGAAGAGAAAGCTAGTAGAGAGTGCACCATTCCAACATTATAATCCTTGGAGGCTGGTAATGAAAATGGATTCTGTGACGACTCCTATCAGGATGGTGGTGGATCCTACTATGTCCAAACTCAATGAGATATTGGCAAAGGGTGAAAATAAACTTGGATCAATATTCTCAATAATGATCAGATGCAGATGCACTGAGTATGTCTGGAGTTCTGATATCAGCAAATTGTATAATCAATTAGTCATGGATGACCCGTCACTACCGTACTCTTTATTCCTGTACGGAGAGGAGCTGAGCCAAGATAAGGATCCGGAGGTATGGGTCATGGTAAGAGCATGGTATGGAATAGTGAGCACGGGAGGTCAAGCTGGGTTTGCATTAGATAGATTGACAGAGTTACTAGCGGAGAAGTTCCCAGATGCATACAAAACCTTAAGGAATAATAGATATGTGGATGATATAATCTCTGGAGCTAACTCTAGAACCCTGAGAGACATACAGATCAAAGCAGTCGAGGAAGTATTGAAGAGAGGTGGGTTTTCATTAAAATTCATAGTTAAGAGTGGTGAGAAACCCTCAGAGAAGGCCAGCCCGGACGGAGACAGCATGAAACTCTTGGGCTACAAGTGGGACTCAGAGAGGGATGAGTTATCTCCAGGACTGGGAGAATTGAACCTGAATAAGAAGAACAGAGGAGAAAGAAAACCGAACCTGGAACCTGTGAGAAACATTGATGATGCTGAGAAACTCTTATCCAGTGTTAAGTTAACAAGGAGTTTAATAATTGGAAAAATATCTGAGTTTTTCGATCCGTGTGGTTTTTTTGAACCGGTGAAATTACAGATGAAACTATTGACGGGTTCATTGAAGGGGAAAGGATGGGATGAAGTATTACCTGAACAAGACCAGATCCTATGGAGAGAAATACTAAAGGGATATGTAAAACTACCCAAGATAATAATACCAAGATTTTGCTTACCTGGGACTATGGTATCATCTTCAAAGATCAGGTTGATATGCTTGGCAGATGCAGCAGAGTTTGCAGGAGGAGCAGCGATCTATGCAGGAAGAGAACTAGGTACGGGAGGATGGTCATGCTCTTTATTGGCCGCAAAGTCTAAAATGATGAAGGAGACGATTCCGAGAAATGAATTATCTGCAATATTACTGTGTGCAGAGTTGGCATTTATGGTTAAATCTGCATTGGGTTCTGAGATTGGCGAGGTTATATTTGTGACAGACTCAACGATTGCCCTCAGCTGGTGCAGTAATCAGTCTATAAAGCTTAGGTTATTTGTGTATAACAGAGTGATGACTATACTAAGATTGTTTGAATGGGTCACGGAGTCCAAGGAGAATCCGCTATGGCACATCGATGGTACTTTGAACCTGGCGGACTTGTTAACAAAAAAACATGAGATTGAAGTCTCTACTGTATCCCAAGGATCAGACTGGATAGAAGGGATAGAGTGGATGAGAAAGCCTAAGAAAGAAATGCCCTTAACCTCATATGAAGATCTGAAGCTGGAAACCTCGGTAGAAGAAGTTGTAAAAGCGGAGTGTTTCTCTGAATCCTTCATGGAGAAGTTTTCCGGGGATATTAAACCTGAAATAGATGATGGTAGCCCGGCCATAGGTGATGATGATAGTGATGAAACTGGTGGGCTCGGTGCTCTTGCGGCTAACGCGGGGAAGGGTGTAGCAGAGCTACTTGTGGATCCAGTGTTTGAAGGATGGAGAAGAGCTTTGAGGATCATTGGTTACATGCAAGGTTGGAGAACGAAGCATTATCACAGAAAACATACAAAAGTGGACAAGGACTGTAATCTGTGTAAGCTAGGAGATCATCGGTGGGATTCTAGGAATGAAAACAAGAAGGCTGAAGATTATCTGTTCAGATGGGAATCTGAGAGAGTCAGGAGAACTTTGAGACCACTGGAGTTGAGAAGATTTGTAGAACGGGACGGTATTATTTATGATCAAGGAAGGCTGACACCAGAGTTTCAGTTCAAGACTCAAGATTTGGATCAGGTGGGTTATCTGGATAAGCAGGAAATTGTCGGAGAGATCCCTGTGGTTCTACCAGATTCTCCAGTACTGTATGCATACCTGATGTTCCTACATACAAGAGGTAGAGCTCATGCTTCACTGGAATCCACAGTGAAAGAAGTGTTCAAGAAGATGAAGGTGGTGAAGGGACTGAGGAGGTTGATCAAGAAGATCATCCAGGATTGTACTAAATGTCGTCTTATGGAGAAGAAAACTTTGGAATTGAGATTATCAGCACACCCAGAGGCAAGGACTATACTTGCTCCATGTTTTCATTCATGCATGATGGATATTTGCTATGGATTTAAGGGACAATCTTTCAAGAGATCCAGGACTGTGATCAAGATCTATGGATTAGTAATTGTATGTCTGATGTCCGGAGCAACAAACATAATGGCTCTAGAAGGTATTGAGACACAAGATGTGGTTGCAGCTCTAGAACGCCATTCCTGTCGGTATGGAGTTCCTGGGTTCGTCTATGTGGATAATGGAACCCAACTCAAAGCTTTACAGCATGCAAGGTTTCATATCAGGGATTTAGAATCCCAAGTTCAAGATGATTTTGGGATCAAGATTATAGTATCCAACGCCAAGGCTCATTCTGAGAGAGGACGAGTAGAACGAAGAATCCGAGTACTTAGGGAAACCATGGAGAAATTAGGAGTGGATACCACTGTTCCAATGACAGCTCTTCAATGGGATACATTATTCTCTAGGATATCGAATTCAATTGATAATTTACCTATTGCCAGGGGGGATACGTCTAATGGAACTTCACTGGGATATGAGATTATAACACCTAACAGGCTGAAGTTGGGAAGGAATAATTATAGATCCTTAGAAGGGAATGGATTTGATTTGGAAATGTCTTCAAATTTTACTCAAATCTTAGATCGAAATCGATCCATTTATCAGCAATGGTACCAGTTTTTTATACATAATGTACATCTCCTTAATTTGCGTCCAAATAAATGGTTGAAATCTAGTCGGTTGCCTTTGATTAATGATTTGGTCGTTTTTGTCTATAATGATAGTAATCATGCCAAGGAGCCCATTAATTGGAAACTTGGGAAAATCGTCAAAATTGTTGGAAACAAAGTTTCTGTTAGTTATTCTGTTAGGACCACGGGGATTGAGCAAACTTTGGAACGGAGTCTGAGAGACATCAGTATTATTTATTCTGTCGGAGAATTTTTGATTAACACTCAAGATCATTTCGATGAGTGTACTAAGCTATATGGCGTTCAGGAGGAGTAATCCTTACCTGTTCAATATAATACTGATGTCTAAAGTTTGCTTTATTTGTGGGGGGGTTACTATCATTAAGAACGACTCTTGTTATTTTGCAATCACTGATGCTCCTATGAGATGTAAATATTGTATATTAGATTTTGCTGTACTCCATAATCTCCTGGGGCTTGCTGGATTAATCCGGAAATCGTCCCTAGGGGTGGCGGAGGCCATAATTTTGAGTTTGTACAATCTCCATGATCTCTTTGCGTTTGCTGGTGTTATAAACCGGAAAAACTTGCAAGGAGTAGCGGAGATTTTTTATGGGGATTTTAATATCTCATTTTTTAGGATTCTGATGACCAAGGATTTTGTTGAGGCAATCAAGAGGAAGACGACGGAGGAAAGATCCAAGGATTATGTAGATTCCATGAGGATGCTGATTCCACAGCCTGAGCTGAAGGTTTGGGGTGAAAGGAGAGCAGGAAATAAAACTGATATGATAGCCCAGATTGTGGGATATCGTCCCAGAATCAACTCAGGGAGAGATACTGCTTGTATGCAGTTATATCTGAATCGAGTCTCTAAATCAGATTTGGATCAGCCGAGGTTTATGAAAACAGAAGATTACCTGCCCGCTGGAGCCCCCCTGTTGGATTTCCTAGTTGAAGAATCTCTTCAGGTGGGTGGATGGAAGTATCCGAAGTTGGATGATCTGAGGTCCTACCAGCACAACAGAGGGCTAAGCTTGAGGATGCTGGAACAGATGGATGTGAGAGAGTTGGTCTGTGGTGTCAGCTCAAGGACGGAGATCCTGGAGGTATCCAACTGGGTTAGGAACATGCATATGTTGGATCAGGAGAGGTTTGGGACCAAGGTGATATCCCTAGACGTGGAGGACGTAAAGGTTACCTTCTATGATACCTTGAGGATGGCTGGGAAGATTCAAATTCCAGGTGGATCCTCTGTGTTACGGTCTAGAGTGGAGTCTGAACTGATCTATGGTTTCCCCAAGGATGATTGGAGACAAATCCCAGGGAAAATCATGTTCGGGAATGGGATTTCCTGGACCTGTTTGATCTCGCTCAACTTGGAGCATGATGACAGGTATCGGTACATTGTCAAGAAAATGGAAGTGCAATCAGAGATCTTGGATTTGATCCGTGATCTCCCTGTAGCTGCTGGACTTGCTATCCGGAGAGATTTACAGGGAGTAGAGGAGTTCTATTCCTTGATTTCTGGTGAGGAGCTAGTTTTTGGGAATGGATTCGTAGATCTGACGACACTGGCTATTCTAGCAGGATACAAGCTCCAGGCTAGGAACATGACGGCAATGGGAGTCCAGGTGATGGGAACTCTGTTGAATAAGACGGTCTCTACTGGAGATGAAACCTGGGGTTTGAGATGGAAGTATATCCCTAAATGTTTGCAATGTTATGCTCTAGGTGATATCAAGTTTGGGTTTATCACTTATTCCGTCCTAGCTGGATTACTCTTGAGGGATGTATTTCCCGATCCGGACATGGTCTGCAGAACTCTCAGGGGCGACCAGAAGGCTGCGGTTGACTGGTTCCTGGAGTTCGTCATGGAATCTTTGGATTCTGTGGAGTTTCATCAGGCAGTAGAGGAGCTGGCTGGAAACAGGGAAGAGATGATCAGGTCTCTGCGTCTACGAGATCAGTCTGGATGATTAGGAGATTCTCCTCCGCCCTTCATTAAAGTTTGGCTGGAGCTCTTGGGTTCTTGGCCTTCAGTGACTGCTGGAGGATGTCGGTATCTGCTGCAAGCCAGAGAATGGTTTCCCGTACAGCTCCGGGTTCTCGCTCGAGCTGGAATCCAATGGGCTGATGGAAGAAGGATGCTGCCCCCCAAGGAGGAGGATCTGGAGTATGCTAGGTTTGGGTTGTCTAGAGAAGAGATTGGAGACCAGTCTTGGATCCACCCTGTTGCTGGAGCTTGGGGTATGATCCGTCCTGAGAGTGTGAAGGTGAGGCTGTTGAGGTTGAATATAGCTTCCTCAAAGCCCTCTGAGATAGGAAGAAGGTGCTCTGAAGTAGGCCGGAGTCAGAGATGGGCTATTCTGGAGTGGGCCAGGTATAATCCTGAGATGCTTCGGGGTTTTTTTGAGAGAATGATGAAGGACTCTGGGTTCCAGATTCATTATACTAGCCTGTATGATGCTCTGAGGCTAATGTTTCAGAGGTTATTTGATGAGGAGGCTCCTAAAGTTCAGAAGGTGGAGGATGCGCTGAATCGTAGTGTTTGTAATTCGCTCCAGCAGGAACGAGTTGGTTTGGAGAGAGTAGAGGCGGAGGCTGAGATCCGAAAGCAGCGAGTTCAAGAACTTGATAAGTTGAGTAAGGATTGGACGTTCCTGGAGAGGAATCGTTGGGCTGAGACTGCCCCTGTTCTCCCGTCCTGGAGGCCGAGAGGAGGTCGGAAGAGGGTACGGAGCTTAGCTCAAACTGGATCTGGAGCTGAGAAGAGAAAGAGATCTACGTCCCAAGAGGCTAGTACTTTGTCTGGTAAGAAGAGGAAGAGGAAGGCTAGGTCTAAGCTTTCCTGTAGTGACGATGCAACTCCCTCGGGCAAGGAAGCGTGTGTCAGGTCCTCGTCCCAGCCGGATCCAGGTTTACCTGGAGTAAGGAATGGGCATGAGGACCGGGACAACGGGCCTGACCAGGGGGAGGTGTTGGAGGATGTTGTTCTCCTGTCGGAGGACGATCTGGACGAGGAGCAGCTGAACGTAGCTCCCAAGGGAGCTATGGGTGGTTTTCTTGGGGTGGTTCCTAGGAAGAAGAGAGTGATCTCTAGGTGCAATCCTCCTAAGAGAGGGATTGTTCTAGCCTATGATGAGATTATTGAAGGTCCTGGCAGGATAAGCCCTGCCTATGATGATCTTGACTCCGTGTTCGAGATTCCTAGGGAGGTGGAAGAATTTGAAATCT
>ENA-UOYK01000576-UOYK01000576.1-marine-metagenome-genome-assembly--contig:-NODE-576-length-12261-cov-2.697882_pt1 | contig 12261 bp, 10 predicted proteins | sample MGYA00238174_ERZ767213 | MGnify/ENA primary metagenome ERZ767213 (study PRJEB28944, sample SAMN06267167) | marine metagenome | isolation source: Columbia River Estuary | place: USA:Columbia River Estuary...
GGCGAACTTTTGAGCAACTGTTCGGCTGCTGAAGAAACTTGGCCTTCAATATTTGGAATATTGCTGCCGCCCGTACCGCCAGACACAACAACCGAAATTTGAGAACCGGAACGAACCTGCTCATTTGCCAATGGATCTTGAGTAATGATCTGATTCAACGGCACAAGTGGATCATTGCGAACTTCGAAGATCACCAACTGCAAACCAAGTGGAGCAAGCAACTGGGTGGCACTCTCGACAGACAGACCCTGGATAGGGGGCACGGTTTGCAGTTGTTTTGCAGGGTTATAGGTGATGGTCACAACATCACCCTGATAACCAGTGGCAGTGGCTGGTGGGTCTTGTGCATAAACAATGTCGTCACCGACAGCGTCATTGATCACTGCATTGGGTATTGGCGTGAGCCCCAGGTCGAGCAGTATTTGACTCGCTTCGGCTTGGGTGCGGTTGGTGACGTCAGGGATCGTGAGCGAAGTGGCAGAACCGCGATCAACAGTTCGGTAAATGAACACTCCTGCTGCAAGCAAGATGATGGCGGTGAACACCGCACCAAATATGTAAGACGCTGTTCGACGTGGAGCAAAATCGTCATACAAATCTTCATACAAATCTTTGTCGTCAGTCGTTTCCGGCGAGGTGGCAATAACAGGTATCGCCATGGTGTCTGTTGCTTGAGACTGCGTCTTGCGACCTTGCACATCGGTAAGTGCAACTACTTCCTCACCTGCACTAAACCTGCGCAAATCATCGCGTAGTGCATTTGCATGTACATATCGACGTTCTGCCGATTTGGCCATGCACTTGGCAACAATCGCTTCAAACTCTCTTGGCGCATCAGAAGCAAATTCACTCAATGCAGGGGGCACCCCATGCACTTGTTGGTATGCAATACCTACTGCGTTGTCACCAATAAACGGCGCGCGTCCGGCAACCATTTCATACATCACCACACCAAGCGAATAAATATCACTCCGAGGGTCTGGTTGTGAACCTTGTGCTTGTTCGGGAGAGAGGTATGTCGCTGTGCCCATCACCGAGCCAGTTTGTGTGAGGCCCTCTTCAACTGCTGCGCCGAGTGCACGAGCAATTCCAAAGTCAGCAACCTTCACTTGACCGGTAGAGCCAATCAAGATGTTTCCTGGCTTAATGTCGCGGTGCACCACACCGTTGTCGTGGGCAAAACCTAACGCACTCGCAACATCAACCGCCACATCGCAGGCCTGCCTGGCGGTAAGGCGCAACTTTTCTTTCAGGATGCTTGCAAGTGTGCGTCCCTGCACAAATTCCATTGCAATGAAGTAGGTGTTGTTGACTTTGCCCCAGTCATACACCGCAACGATGTTTGGATGAGTGAGACCAGCAGCAGATTGGGCTTCTCGGCGAAAACGCTCGACAAAGTTTGGGTCATTGGCGTACTCAGGAAACAACACCTTGAGCGCCACAGGACGATCAAGCAGTAGGTCATGCGCCAAAAACACTTCGGCCATGCCGCCACGACCAACGCTGCGCTCGACACGATAACGATCGTTGACTACCGGCATATTGCTAACCATGTTGATTAACCATGTTGATTAACCATGTCTATTAACCATGTCTATTAACCATGTCTATTAACCATGTTGATTACCCCTGCGCTTTCAACACAGCATCAAATATTTTGAGATACGAGCGGGCTTTGTCTACCGAATCAAATTGCTGCACCCTGTCTATTTCTCGCTGAAACTCTGACTGCATTGCATTTCGTTTGGTAGTCGAAACTTCAACAACAGTTGGTTTGATCCACAGCAACCCACCAGGCTGTCCTTTGTAAATGGCGATTGTTGCTGACGACGAAGAGTTAGTGAACGCTACAAAATATCCGCTGCGTTGGTGGCGAAGTGCAACAAACCCACCACTGCACAGCACCACTACAACGACCAGTGCAAGAATCCGTTTCTTGATTGACGTGGTGCTTTCGGAAGCAATAACTGGAGCAATATCAGCAACCACTTCTGGTGCCGCTGCGTTGATGTTGACATCAACAACGATCACGGTGATGTTGTCGCGCCCACCGTGCCGTTTTGCAGCAGTCACCAATCGCTCAGCAATGTCTTGTGGCGCGCTGTGCTCTCGCATCATTTCAGTAATTTCGTCAAGCGGCACTTCGTCTACGAGCCCATCGCTGCACAACATAAAGCGGTCACCATCAAACATCGGTATTGTCCACGTATCCACAGACACCTGTTCGTCTATGCCAAGTGCGCGTGTCACGATATTGCGACGCGGATGGGTGCGCGCTTCGTCAACCGTCAGTAGACCCTCAGTAACAAGCTCTTGTACATATGAGTGATCAACGCTCATTTGTCGCAATTCTCCAGAACGGAGGAGATATGTGCGCGAGTCACCAACATTGGCGATCACAATTTGTGATGGCTGATCAGTGTCGCTGGTTGATGTAAGCAACGCTGCAGCGGTAAGTGTCGTTCCCATTCCGCGCTGGTCGGTTGTCGATGTTGCTGATGTGTAGATCGCACTGTTGAGGTCGCGAACCACTTGGGCAAATGCCTCTGCCGACGAAACACCACTGATCGCAACGTTTCGAAGATGTGCAATTGCCATGGCGCTGGCAACTTCGCCCGCGTTGTGTCCACCCATGCCGTCAGCAACAGCAAACAGGTTTTGTTCTGCGATGTGCGCGTCTTCGTTTTGACCCCTCAGATTGCCGGTATCGGTGGCAGCACCGATAGCAAGAGTCAACATGGCACCAACAGGCAACTATGCCTGCTCGAAGTGCAGCTGCAACGATCCAAGCGCAATCAGTTGACCATGACTGAGCAGTGTTGGTTCGGTGATCAGCACGCCATTCACTTTTGTGCCGTTGGTGCTACCGAGATCTTCAATAGTCCAACCGTTGTCGCTAGCACGAAATCGTGCATGTACACGGCTGATGTTGTTGTCAGCAATCACAATGGTGCACGAGGCCTGGCGCCCAATAGTTACGAGATCACCGTCGAGCATGTGGCGCGAACCGTCGGCAAGCACAACAGCAGCAGGTTTTACGTCGAGTTGATGCGGTTGTGCAATCGGCTCACGTGGTGTGGATGCAGTCTTGCCAGTTTTGACCACACATGATCCAATGCGCTGCGCTACATCTTCTTCAAGCGCAACCTCAGCTTCGCCAGCAATGTTGTAACCCTCAAATTTGGCATGATTAGCAATTGCTTGACGCAGTTCACTCAACAGCGGCTTGACAAAATCGCTCAGTGCACCCAAGTCAGATTTATGGAGTCCAACAACATATCGTTGTGCTACATCGCCATTGTGTGTCGCTGCCTGGTCATCCATTGCGGCGATGATTTGGCGACCGATCTCAATTGGTCGAATACCAGTGCGTCGCGTGCGTGTTAACACTTCACCATTCTACGCCGTAACTCCTGCTTGGTTCTGTCTAACTCACTAGCGAATATTGCTCGCTATCCAAGTAGCGCTGCCATCGCCGAGTAAGCAAAAGTAGATCTTTTGGGTCATCGCAAATGTTGGCTTGATGTGTTCCAAAGTGAATCACTCGCACCGTAGGGGTCCAGACGATTCGGTACGCCAAGCTTCTTGCCTTACAGCAGAAATCCAAATCTGCACCATGATGCTGAAACTCTGGACAGAATCCGCCAAGTTCATGAAAGACAGATCGCCTCACAGCGAAACATGTATCCGTAACGCCACTGATTGATCTTGCCACTGCGCTATTGCCCCACCTACCTGGGTCGAGAGAAGAGTTGCCCCACCCAATTCGATGTGGGTTTGGGTCAAGGCTTATACCTGAGCTTTCAATCCGACCATCGTCCATTAAAATCATTGGTCCAACTATGCCAACTTCAGGGTCGATCATTTGACCCAAAAATTGTTCGATCCATGTTGGGGTCGTGACTTGGCTATTTTCATCCATAAAAATAATGGTTTCCCCGCGTGCGTGGCCAAAACCGATGTTGCACATCTCGTAGAAACTTGTCGGTTGCGTTATCTCAACCACCGATATTCGCCGAGAAGAACTGTGGTCTGTCTGATTGAAAGGTACTGCGTATCCTGGGTGTTTATTCAGATCATCAATCACAATGATTTCGTAGTTGTCGTAAGTTGTCATGTTGACAATGTTGGTCACGAGATGCTCAATCATTCGAACAGATGCTCCCCAGACACGTGACTTAGTTCCAATGGTTGGGATGACAATGCTCACCAGTGGGGATGTTGGCAGAAGCGTAAACATGTGGCTGTAGCTTCCCGGTTGCAATTTTGTAACTTCAGCCGCTATTCCACTGCGCTCAAAGTGCTGCTCAATTGCGCGCACTCCAGCTTCGTATGCATATGGCTTGGCCGTTGAATCTCCAGCTGTTGAACCTGGCACAACTCGCCAGTGATACAAGACTTCTGGAATATGGACAATTGAGCGAGCCTGTTCAGTGGCGCGCAAAATTAAGTCGTAGTCCTGTGATCCGTCAAATCCACGCCGAAAGCCGCCGATATCGTCCAGAAGTGTGTTTCGAAATACCGAAAAATGACAACAATAATTCTGGCCGCGGAGGCGACTTTGATCAAATGGTGGTTTTCTATATGAATCATAATGTTGGCCATTTGGTTTGATTTTGTCTTCATCGGTATATACATAGTCCGCATCAGGATTGGCCAATAACGCGGCGGCAACTTTGGCAAGAGCCTCAGAGTCAAGCGTGTCGTCATGATCAAGTAATCCGACAAACTCTCCGGTCGCCATGTCAAGTCCATCTTGTGAGGCATCAACAATCCCACCATTTGTTGCTCGAAGGGCAACTCGAATGCGTGAATCGCTGGCCATCGCACGTTGCAAAATAGTTTGCACATACTTATGGGTTGATCGATCATCAACCACACACCATTCCCAGTTGGTGAATGACTGGTTCTTCATTGATTTGATGCACTCCAATAGTGCATCGGCGGGCGGGTTGTATACAGGGGTTACGATGCTAAAAAAGGGCATCAGCGCACTGTCACTTTCCGGAGATGTTGAAAACTCGAAGCAATATGCGCCTTGGGGCCATCAGTAAATGCCCGAGCTTCCATGTGGCACTGTTGACAATCAATTTATTACGATTCTGAGCCCGTCGAAGCTTCTCCTTCGCCACATTGAGTTGTACTCGAAGTTCGCCGAGTTCAGCGCTTGATCCATAAACCGCATCACATGCTGCGAGGAGTTCTTGTTTGGTTGCTTGGAGTTCTTGTTTGGTTGCTTGGAGTTCTTGTTTGGTTGCTTCAAGCTGGTTACTTTTGAGAGCAAATTGCAGAACGCCAATTTCAGTGAGAAGCCGTTCGCGTGATGCGACCTGTAGTTCATCGGTTCGTTCATCTTGACCAAACATTGAGGTAATCCTACTCTGACGACTCAATTCAATGTCGTTGGACTAGTGCGATCTCGTTGCTAGTGTGAGGCGGCAACTCGGGCGAGTGGCGAAATGGCAGACGCGCTGGCTTCAGGTGCCAGTGTTCGTAAGGACGTGGGGGTTCAAGTCCCCCCTCGCTCACAACTGATGTTGGTAAGGTTTTTAGTAATCGTGAATCAATTATCTGAACTTCGCCGCTCCAAGAACCTGCTTTGGAATCTGACACTTCGAGAACTGCGATCCAAGTACCGACGATCGTTCTTGGGGTGGGCCTGGTCAATGCTCAATCCGTTGTCCAACATGGTGATTTATTGGTTTGTATTCGGTGTGGTATTCGGCGCAACAGCACCGACGGGTCATCCGTCGGGTTTAAATAATTACGCGCTGTACTTGCTCTCTGGCATTTTGCCATGGGGTTTTTTCTCGCTTGTCACCAATCTCGGGCTCGGGTCACTCATTGGCAATGCAGGTTTGGTGCGCAAAGTATTTTTTGCTTGGGAGACACTTGTTTTTGCTCAGGTTATTTTTTCGTTCGTGCAATTCTGTATTGAAATGTCGTTGTTGTGTGTCGCGTTGATTGTGGTCGGCAGTCCGATTTTGCCTTGGATACCAGTTGCATTTTTATTAATGCTTCTATTGGCGGTGTACGCATCTGGTTTTGCACTTGCTGTGTCAGTTGGCGCGGTTTTCTTTCGTGACTTGCGCTATCTCTGGACCATTCTTATTCAAGTGATGTTTTTTGCCACCCCAATTATTTATCCACCAGATCGATTGGACGGCAAACTCCATCCATATATCGAATTTATTTTTCACTGGAACCCTATGGCTGTTTTTATATTGTCTTTCCGTCGACTGCTGTATTCGGGGCGGGCGCCAGAGTTTGGCCACATTGTCTATCTTGTGTGTGCCTCTGTGGTTTCCTTTGTCGTCGGCTGGGCAATCTTTGTCAAACTGTCCAGGCGTTTAGCCGAAGAGGTGTAAGTCGTTATTTAGCGTGGCGCTCGATGCTCCACATTGAGGGCACAGCAACAAGGCCTTCTTCAAACAAATCATTTTGGTGCACGTCAAACCTCACCCAATTTTGGCAGTGGTCATATTCGGTGGTTCCCGTTGCGTCGGTGCAAGCAACCGAGATGTAATAGGTGCCCTCGAGTAGTGGCAGATGTGGAATGTCGATCGTTGCGGTAACTGAATCTGGGATATTGCCAAGATTTGTTGTTGCTCGCTGTGACGTAGTCGACCAGACAACCGTGCCATCGAGTTTGCTGATATAGATCTTGATCACCGGTGCGCGAAGCGGCATTTGTGCAGTAACACGAGTGGTCACTCGCATTGCCGCATTGGTTTCAACGCGTTCAATTGCTTGTCCTGACATGTCGGTCAGCAACACACTGTCAATGTGTGCTTCTTCGGTGCCCCATCTCTCGCGCAAGTCGGCATCTTTGGCGGTGTGTTGCACATAGCTTTCTCCCGTGTATGCAGCGATCACCTCTGCCGCCGGACCGCGCATTTTAAGGCGGCCTTTTTCGAGCCACACCACTTCTTTGCACAGTTGCTGAACTGCACCAAGTCCATGGCTCACGACAACGATCGTGCGGCCTTCGCGGCGAAACTGCTCGATCTTTTCACTGCTCTTGCGCTGGAAGGTCTGATCTCCAACAGTGAGCACTTCGTCGATCAACAAAATCTCTGGCTCAACATGTGCGGCGACAGAGAAACCGAGCCGAATAACCATGCCCGATGAATAATTCTTGACTGCTGTATCAATGAAGCGCTCAAGCCCAGCAAACTCAACGATGCTGTCAAACTGACGCTCGGCGTCTTTTTTCGACAAACCCAAAATCGCTGCGTTCAGATAGACGTTTTCACGACCAGATAGCTCTGGGTGAAATCCCGCACCCAACTCGAGCAATGCTGCGATGTTGCCATTGACCGCAACCTTGCCCCTATCGGGACGGTAGATGCCGGTGAGGCATTTGAGCATGGTGCTTTTGCCAGAACCGTTGGATCCGATAATACCGAGAGTGGATCCGTGGTCTACCTCAAACGAAACATCGTCGAGCGCCCAGAATTCTTCATACTTTGCGCGCCGACCACGCAAGATTGCAGCCTTGATATAGCGATTACGTTCGTGATAAAGCCGAAAGTTTTTGGAAACCGAGTCGACGATTATTGCGGGTTCTGACATGCTCAACCGACTTTACTGCTTTCCCGAATCAGTTGGTTGATCGCGAAGTTGGATGAGATGAGCACGGAGCGATGCAGGTAAAATTTTTCTATCCCAGTTAATAATAAATGAGTCGGCATGCTCCATGTAGTACTGCTGTTCTTCGGTCTGATGAAGAGAATCTTGATACCAAGGCATATGTCTTGCGTGATACGGCGGGCCACTCCTCAGGGACCGGCTGTTGAGATGACCTTCTCCTGGTCGGTACATCGCAAATGTTGTGTCAACTGGTGCGGCAAAGAGGAATGGGGCAATTTGTTTAGTCCAAAATTGCGACTCCCATTTGACAACTTCGTCAGCGTGCATATAGTGCTGTGGAATATCGTCGATCCGTAGACTCAATCCGATTTTGTCAACATCTTGGAATGTCTCCAACGAACTTTGTAGGAAGTCAAAGACATCGGTCGGGCAATCATCGCACGGAACCACATCGGGGTCTGTCACGATGAAATAACTATCAAGCCCAAGTTCGGTCACGAGACCGCTGAGCCAAGGTGCTCTGTGTCCAAGATTAATTTCATTAAACAACACGTGATGGCTGGTGGAGTGCAAGAACTCGACGAGGGGTGGGTATGTGCTGGCATTGTCACAGAGCCAAATGTTTTCCTGACCCATTTTTTCAAACCACTGCAAGAGTGCGACCAAATCAGTCATGCGATCTCGTACATTAATGATGACTGGGTACTGTTTCATTTCGGTGACGATGGTTTATCTCGCAAGAAAGGGAACAAGCGAATCATTCGCTGTCCGATGCGATAACTTGCTGACGTTTCTAACTCTGATATTCGGGCGCGAAGTCTGTCCCGTTGGTCAGTCATTGCGAGATGGGCTCCTACCAAATTGGTGTGGTCTTTGCGCAGGGGATCAAGTTCGCCCTGAATTTCATTACGTTGTTGAACAATTGTCTCCAAACCTTGGCGAACGAGCAATAGTTCTTTTCGCGCTTTGACCAACTCTGCAATCTTGCTCTCTGTGTACAGGCTTATTTGCTCGTTTTTCATCCGCAAGCCATGGGCTTCGGCAAACAGATCTTTGATCAGTTCGTCGCGGTCGTCATGATCATTAGTCATTACTTACAGCATAGTTTCCACACTTCGGCGGCAAGGGGGGCTTGTGTAGATTTGTAGTTAATGCATATCGAAACCAGCCGCATCAACACGCTCTTGCGATGGTGCGAATACGCGTATGTCGTTGTGCTGCTCTTTGCACTTACGCAAGGCCCTGTGTTGAGCATGTGGTTTGCAAGTTCATTGGAGGCCCCAGGTGGAGAAGTATCTGCGCAACTGCTGACTTTTATTGCGGTCCAGATTCCAGCATTAATCTTGCTCGGATATCGACGGGTGCCTCGCTCATCGTTGATTGGGCCCGTAGGTTTGCTCGGGTTATTTTGCGGCTGGATGTGGCTGTCAACGTTATGGGCAACTTTTGGGCAACACACCATTGTCGAGGCCACGACACTGTGTGTCACGTTTCTAACTGGCGTGTATCTCGCGCGAAGTTTTTCGTTACTTGAGCAACTTATTCTTGTTGTGGTTGCAATGCAGCCAGGTTTGTTGTGGTCGCGCTATGCAATAGCAAACGGTTGGAGTAACTCAGTTGTCCAAAATGGCAACTGGGTTGGCATTTACTTCAATCGAAATTCACTTGCTCCAGTAGCAATGGTGAGTTGCTTGGCTGCAAGTGCCCTGCTGTGGATTGTTGTGATGCGCCGGGGTAAAAAGTGGCCCGTCACGTTGATCGCCATGCTGATCGACACCATCTTGTTTGGCGCAGTGATGTTGTTTCATTCACGGTCCAACACATCGATCGGTGGTGCTGTTGTGTTCGCTGCAGTATGGGCATTTTGGACAGTTGTGCGCTCACTTGTTCGACGAAAGCGCATCACTAGTCAATCACTGCAGCGCTTTGTATATCCAGGATTTTTTTTCTGCGCAGCCGTGCTGACTTGGGTAACTGTGCGACTGCAAAGTGTGGTCTTGAGTTTTTTTGGTGAGACGATTGACTTCAACGGACGATCGGCAATCTGGAACTACAGCTGGACAGGATTCCTTGATCGACCTTTGATCGGTTGGGGTTGGATGTCGGCATGGCGCACACCACCATTTCTGAACCGCGATTTATGGTGGTCATTTGTGAATACCGGTTGGTCGCACAGTGGATATATGGATGTCTTGCTCGGTGGGGGGTTAGTCGCAGCAGTGTTATTTGTTGGTGCATTCTTTTGGGGCGGATTACGGAATCTAGGTGATGTCACGAAACAAAATGCTGCTCAATGGACTCCCGCAATTATGTGTTTTGTTTTAGCAACCGCAACCCAAGAAAGTTTTTTTGTCGGCAATCACTTTCTGTGGCTCTTGTTTGCTGCCGCAGTTGCGGGCAACCTATCCGCAGTTAACTCTGCACAACCTGAATCATAAAAGAGCGAGCATCTTGAGGCATCGCCTCAAGAACTTGGACATCTATTGGGCTGACAGGAACATGAGAAATAAGTGGGTGTTGTGGACGGGTATCAATTTCGCCATCCCCAAAGAGTTCCTCGTGCACCTTTTCACCTGAGCGCAAACCAACGATTTCAATTGCCACAGACTTTTGTGAGTTGCGTACGAGTTGTGTTGCCACATCATAAATACTGACGGGTTCTCCCATGTCGAGCACCAACACTTCACCGTTGCTCCCGATTGCACCAGCCTGAATCACCAATTGCACAGCCTCAGAAATAGTCATGAAGTAACGGGTGACTCCACGGTGGGTAACAGTTACTGGTCCACCTTTTTCAATTTGATCTCTGAATGACATCAACACACTGCCTCGAGAACCGAGCACGTTTCCAAACCTTACAGAGATGTACTTGCCGGTTGTCGAGTTGCCACCGAAATGGGCCGTTACTCGTTCGGCAATTCGCTTTGAGTAACCCAAAATGCTGATCGGGTTAGCAGCTTTGTCGGTGGAAATATTGACAAATACTTGAACACCGACACTTTTTGCTGCGCTCAACAATGTCGAGGTACCAAGGACGTTCGTTTGATATGCCTCAAGTGGGTAACGCTCAAGAAGGGGTAGGTGCTTGAGTGCTGCTGCGTGAAAGACAACCTCTGGGCGTCGAGTTTCAAAAATGTGATGAATTGTTGCTGCGTCCCGTAAGTCCGCCAACACTGTTTGAGGTGTATCAAGTAATGCGCGACCATGTATCGACAATTGCACTTCATGAAGTGCGCTTTCATCGCGGTCAAGCATGATCAGTTCGGCAGGGTTAAATCTGGCAAGTTGTCGGCAAAGTTCGCTTCCGATACTGCCGCCCGCACCAGTCACCAATACTCGACGATTGACGATGTAGTCCGAAATTTGCTGCAGATCGGTGTGGATTTTGCGGCGACCTAACAAGTCTTCGTCGGTGAGATCGCGAATATCACTTGGGTTAAGTGGACGTTCATTCAGGTTTTGCACTGGCGGCACAATTTTCACATCCATGCCCAATTTTTGGGCACGAGTGCTGATGTCGCTGATGAGCGACGAGTCAGCGGATGGAATAGCAATGAGCAATGTTGTTGCACCAGTTTTTCCGCGAGCTTCTGCCAAGCTCTCTCGACCGCCGATGACTGGCACACCAGAGATACTTAAGCGATGTGTGGTGGGGTTGTCATCCAGGAAACCAACGGGCAAATATGGTGATGAAGGATTGCGCAACAAGGTATTCACCATTTGGATTCCGCCTTCTCCGGCGCCATAAACCAAGATTTTTGTCGCTGTCTGTTCTGTTGGACGACGTAGCTGCTCGCGAATTAACCGCCATACGTATCGATTTGCTGCCATAAAAAAAAGTCCAGCAAATCCGCCGATCACTATGACACTGCGGGGATAAGGATTTAAAGATTGATCAAAAAAGCGCAGAAAAAGTAGTAGGCCAGTAGAAACGGTGGTTGTAGTGATCAGACCAGCGATTTCATCAAAACTTCCATACCTCCACCTACGTCTATAAATACCGACTACGTATCCAACAATTGCCTGTATGGCAAAGACCACAGGTATTACACGAAACACTGTGTCGCTCGTAGCGCCCATCGGATCAAAATGGCCTTGGTATACAAAACGAGCATAAGACGCGACAATTGCTGTAATCGCAAGAATTGCGGAGTCCAGTACAAACTGGATGATTGAACTTATTGGATAAAAAGAATTTGACCTGGCAATTCGAAGCAAGAACCTCACAAGTCGGGATTTATTCATAACGGTTATTCGCTCGAACCTATTCTGCTACGAGAAGCGCGCCGAGAATCTGGTTTCCAGAGCGCTGCAGGATTTCAATTGTATTTTGCACGTCGCGACAAGCACTCAAGTTTTTGTGCGCAACTAATACATATGAACTTGTGTTGTCCACAAGTTCCTCAACTGACATTGAACGAATATCAGACCTCATGGACAACGCAAGATGGGTAGTCAGTGTCGTCGTCTCTAGAGACTTCAGTGTTTTGTCAATTACAGTGCTTATTCCAATTGGCAGAAGAGTCACCTTGGTCGATTGCAAGGAGCGAGCTTGAACGATTATGGCAGCAGCAACTTGGGACGAACTAGCAGGTGAGTAATCGCTGTCAATTTCACCTAGATATGCAAGCTTGTAGATTGCATCTTGCAGTTTTCGAGCAGATCGAA
>ENA-UOYK01000584-UOYK01000584.1-marine-metagenome-genome-assembly--contig:-NODE-584-length-12120-cov-2.848709_pt1 | contig 12120 bp, 9 predicted proteins | sample MGYA00238174_ERZ767213 | MGnify/ENA primary metagenome ERZ767213 (study PRJEB28944, sample SAMN06267167) | marine metagenome | isolation source: Columbia River Estuary | place: USA:Columbia River Estuary...
TCGGGGTCATCATGTGGCGCTGATTACCGATGAGCGCGGTGCCAAAATTCCGGGCTGTCCTGATAAGATGGCGACACATAAGCTGCCCGCTGGCCGCATTACCAAAAATCTGTCGAGCTGGCTTCCCGGTTTAAAGGCAATCGCCGATGGCCGGGCTATGGCACGCCGCTTATACGAAGATTTTGCACCCAGCGCCGTTGTGGGCTTTGGCGGATATCCCGCATTTCCAGCATTGCTCGGTGCTTTTGCCGAAAAAATACCGACGATCATTCATGAACAAAATGCCGTGCTTGGCCGCGTCAATCGCTTCACGGCGCGGCAAGTGAACGCTATCGCAACCTCCTATCCTGACGTGCTGCGTCTCTCGCCACGCTATGCCAGCAAAGTGCATCTGGTCGGTAACCCGGTCCGCGAAGAGGTGCTTGAATTGCGGGAGCAGCCTTATCCAGCTTTATCGACCGAAGGCATCTTTCGCGTGCTGGTTACGGGCGGAAGCCAAGGCGCAACGGTGCTTTCCAATGTTGTGCCTGACGGGCTATCGAATTTGCCGATGAGTTTACGGCGGCGTTTGCAAGTGACGCAGCAATGCCGCGCAGAAGATATTGATGCTGTGCGCGCGGCTTATGCTGCGCATGATATTCCAGCAGAGTTGGCGACCTATTTACCAGACTTGCCGCAGCGGCTTGGCTGGGCACATATGGTGATATCGCGGGCAGGGGCATCGACCATTGCCGAATTAACATGCGCAGGGCGGCCAGCGATATTGGTCCCGCTGCCTAGCGCGACCGACGATCACCAAAGCTACAATGTTAAAGAAATGGTCGAAGCGGGCGGGGCACGCGCCATTGCGCAGCCAGAATTCACGGCATTGGAGCTAGCCAAGCAGATCCAGATGATAGCGTTTGAGCCTGGAGCGATGGAAAATGCTGCCAAGGCCGCCAAAAGCTGTGGTCGGCCCAACGCCGTCGCCGATCTAGCCGATTTGGTAGAATCCTTTGGCCGCGCGCCCATCATGCATGGCATCAAATCACAAACCCAATCCAGCAGCGGTTTCAGCCCATCCCCCGCACTAGCCAAAGAGAATGCAGCATGAGAGGTGTTCCAACCGATATCGGTATTGTGCATTTCGTTGGCATTGGCGGCATTGGTATGTCGGGCATTGCGGAGGTCATGCACAATTTGGGTTACCAAGTGCAGGGCAGCGATATCGCCGATAGCTATGTTATCGATGGCCTGCGCCAGCGCGGCATCAAGGTAATGATTGGTCATAGCGCCGAAAATCTGGGCGATGCGGCGGTGGTGGTAACATCAACTGCGGTAAAGGCTGGTAATCCAGAACGCGACGCTGCTTTGGAACGGCGCATACCCTTGGTACGACGTGCCGAAATGCTCGCCGAATTGATGCGCTTGAAGCACACGGTCGCGGTGGCTGGCACGCATGGCAAGACGACAACAACGTCGCTGATTGCCGCGATGCTCGACCATGGCGGCATTGACCCGACGGTCATAAACGGCGGCATCATCAACAGCTACGGCTCGAACGCGCGCCTCGGGGCCAGCGACTGGATGGTGGTTGAGGCAGATGAAAGCGACGGTAGCTTCCTGCGGCTTGATGGTACGTTGGCCGTTGTCACCAATATCGATCCTGAGCATCTCGACCATTATGGCGATTTTGATGCGATCAAAAACGCCTTTGTCGAATTCGTCGAAAACGTGCCATTTTATGGCGCGGCGATTATGTGCCTCGATCATCCCGAAGTGCAGGCGATTTTGCCGAAGATCCGCGACCGTCGGATCATCACTTATGGCTTTTCGGCGCAGGCCGATATTCGCGGCGAAAATGTTACCCCGCATCCCGGTGGTAACAGCTTCGATGTAGTTGTCCGCGCCCGCGACGGCTCGCTGCGGACGATACAAAATATTCGGCTTCCCATGCCAGGCCGCCATAATGTGCAAAATGCGCTGGCCGCTGTCGCGGTTGGCCTTGAAATGGGGATGAGTGATGCGGCGATTGCGCATGGCTTTGACAAATTCGGTGGCGTCAAACGGCGGTTTACCAAAGTCGGCGAAGTAGGGCTCAGTGATGGCGTCGTTACGATCATCGACGATTATGGCCATCATCCCGTTGAAATCCGTGCGGTGCTGTCTGCTGCCCGTGAAGGCGCACAGGGTCGGGTTATTGCCGTAGCGCAGCCGCACCGTTTCACGCGGTTGCGCGACCATATGGATGATTTTCAGCAAGCCTTTAACGATGCCGACATGGTGTTCATCTCTCCGGTATATGCCGCGGGCGAGGGACCGATTGATGGCATAGATGCCGCGGCATTGGTGCATGGCATTAAGGCGCGGGGTCATCGATCCGCCGCGACGGTCGCCGATGCAGGTGATTTGGCGCGTAAGTTGGCCGAGGTATTGCAAGGCAATGACATCGTTGTGTGCTTGGGCGCGGGCGATATCACCAAATGGGCCGCTGGCTTGGCCGACGCTATAAAGGCAGCGCGTGCATGACCACGCAGCCCGTGCCGCACGTAGAAGGGCGTTTGACCCAAAATGCGCCATTGGCACCATTGGTGTGGTTCAAATCGGGCGGCTGCGCGGACATATTGTTTGAACCAAAGGATGTCGCCGACCTGCAATCCTTTTTGCGCCAACTTGACCCTGCTACGCCGGTTATGGCGCTGGGCCTCGGTTCGAACCTGATTATTCGCGACGGCGGCGTAAGGGGTGTCGTGGTTCGGCTCGGTAAGGCCTTTGCGAAGGTTGCGTGCATTGATCCAGTTACGCTGGCCTGCGGCGGAGGGGCGTCCGGCATATTGGTGTCCTCGACCGCGCGGGACAAGGGCATAGCCGGCTTAGAATTTTTGCGCTCTATTCCTGGCACCGTCGGTGGATTTGTGCGCATGAATGGCGGCGCTTATGGCGGTGAGGTAAAAGACATATTGCGCGATTGCGATGTCGTGCTGCGCGACGGAACGCTCGTGACCTTGTCTGTCGAAGATTTGCATTATTCCTATCGTCATTCCGAATTGCCCGATGGTGCTATTGTCGTGGCGGCGCGTTTCCAAGGGCGTCCGGGCGAACCCGAAGCGATACAGGCTGAGATGGACCGGATCAGCGCATCGCGCGAAGCATCGCAGCCACTGCGTTCCAAAACCGGCGGCTCAACCTTTAAGAATCCGGATGGCCATAAGGCATGGCAACTGGTCGATGCGGCGGGATGTCGGGGTCTTCGGATTGGCGGTGCGCAGGTGTCCGAAAAACACACCAATTTTTTGATTAATGCAGACGACGCAACCAGCGCGGATATCGAGGCGCTGGGCGAAGAAGTCCGCGCCCGCGTCATGGCGCATTCGGGCGTCGACCTGATATGGGAAATACAGCGCGTGGGTGAAACGAAATGAGTAAGCAAATTCACGTTGCGGTACTGATGGGCGGATGGTCGAACGAACGCCCTGTGTCCTTAATGAGCGGCAATGGTGTGGCCGATGCGCTTGAAAAGGTCGGTTATCAGGTCAGCCGCGTCGATATGGACCGCAATGTCGCACAAGTGCTCACCGCCCTTCGCCCTGACGTAGTGTTTAACGCCTTGCACGGTGTTCCTGGTGAAGATGGCTCGGTGCAGGGTATGCTGGATTTGATGGACATTCCGTACACACATAGCGGCATGGTGACGTCGGTTATCGCCATTGATAAGGAACTGACGAAGCAATGCCTCGTGCCCGCCGGAATTCCGATGCCAAAAGGCACCATGGTCGACAGCGAAAGCCTATTCGTGGCTGACCCACTGCCGCGCCCATATGTCCTAAAACCTGTGAACGAAGGCAGCTCGGTTGGCGTGGCCATCGTTACCGAAGACAGCAATTACGGCAACCCGATTGCGCGCGATGCCAAGGGGCCGTGGCAGGAATTTGATCGGCTGCTCGCCGAACCCTTCATCAAAGGCCGCGAACTGACCGTGGCGGTATTGGGCGACAAGGCTTTGTGTGTGACCGAGTTAAAGCCGAAAAGCGGCTTTTATGATTTTGATGCGAAATATACCGACGGGTTGACCGAACATATTTGCCCTGCGGATATCCCAGATGATATTGCCCAATATATGTTGGAAACCGCGCTGCGTGCGCACCAATTGCTCGGCTGCAAAGGCGCCTCGCGCACCGATTTCCGCTGGGATGATGAGGCGGGCATGGACGGCGTTTTCGTTCTCGAAACCAATACACAGCCGGGCATGACCCCGCTCAGCCTTGTGCCCGAACAAGCACGTCATGTCGGGATCAGCTATGAACAGCTTGTCGACATTATCGTCAAAGAGGCGCTGATGGATAAAGGGGCGGTGGCATAATGGCTGGTGTCACCCGCAAAGCGCCTGCAAAACGCAAGGCGAAAAGCCCAAGTTCCGGGCAAAAGATACTGCAAGCCTCATGGGTTGATCGGTTGATGCATATGCTGCCTTTCTCCGAGCAGGATGTGCAGCGCGTTATAACCTGGATCATATTGGCGGCTATCACGCTGCTGGCCTTTGCCGCTGCGCAATATGCCGGACTTACCGCAGCCGCGTACCAACAATATGCCGCGCTTGCTGCCAAGGCTGGCTTTCAGGTGCAGCGTGTCGAGGTCACCGGCGTGAAGCGATTTGACCAAAAGAGTGTCTATCAATTGGTGTTTGCCGAAGAAGATCGTGCAATGCCCTTGGTGGATATCGACAAGGTGCGGGCGGATTTGCTGAAATATGGGTGGATTAAGGACGCCCGCGTTGCACGGCGCTTGCCCGATACATTGGCGGTTGAGATAATCGAACGCGAGCCGGCCGCGATATGGCAACGGGGTGGGAGATACTCGTTGATCGACGCGAACGGGATCGTTCTTGCCCATGTTCGCGCAGGCGAGGGCGGTGATTTGCCGATCTTGAACGGCAATGATGCCAATACCCATATCGTCGCGTTGAACGCGTTGCTTGACAAAGCTTCGGCGTTGAAATCTCAGGTTTCCGGCGCGAGCTGGATAGGTAACCGACGCTGGGACTTGCAGTTTCAGACCGGCGAAACGCTGGCTTTACCAGAAGGCGAGGCTGAAGCTGCTAAAGCATTGCTGAACTTTGCACGTTTGGACGGTGTCCACCGTTTGCTGGGCCGCGATCTTATCCATTTTGACCTGCGCGATCCCAATCGCGCTTATTTCCGCAAAGCACCAAAGGCAGAAGCTGTTAAAGTGCAACCGGCAGAACCTGTTAAAGTGGAAAACAAAGACAGCACCGAAAAAAATGAAATCACATCAAAAAGCAATGGATTAACGGCATGAAAACGGCGCGCGCTGAACGGTTGATTTCGGCGATTGATATCGGTTCATCCAAAGTGTCCGCGTTAATCGCGCGGCAAACCGAAAATGGCGAACTGCTGGTGCTCGGCACGGGGCAGCGCGAGAGCCGGGGTGTGACCCGTGGCTGCATTGCGGATGTCGAGCAGGCAGAATTGTCGGTACGCCACGCGGTTGAGCAAGCCGAACGCATTGCGGGCCTCAACATTGACAGGGCTTGGGTCGGCATGTCGTCGGGCGGGCTCGATAGCATGTTGGCGCCCGTAGAAATCGAATTGGGCGGTGATCGTATCACGCAAGACGATGTCCAAGAACTGCTTCAGGCCGGACGCGCGAATATCCAAACGGGCGGCAAAATTGCGTTGCATATGCAACCTACTTTATATGCGCTCGATGGCGTTGGCGGTGTCGCAAATCCGGTCGGGCTGCACGCAAATCGGCTTGGCGTAGACGTGCATGTCGTTCTGGCTGACCAATCACCCGTGCGTAACATGGATATGACGGTGCGCTCGGCGCATCTGGATGTTGATTCGCTGGTCGTCGGACCGGTTGCCACAGGTCTTGCCTGTTTGACTGCGGAGGAGCGTGATCTGGGCGTTGCGCTGGTCGAATTTGGGGCGGCCGTGACCAACGTGTCGGTTTTCATTGGCGGCATGCTCGTAGGACTGGAAACCATTCAAAAGGGCGGCTCCGACATTACCGATGATATCGCGTCGGTCTTTGGTATTCGCCGCGCGCAAGCAGAGCGGCTGAAATGCTTCCATGGTTCGGCGCTGACGAGTCCGCGCGATCATCAAGAGGTGCTCGACATCGGTCCAGATGAAAATGGCGTTGAACCCGGCAGCCAAGCTCCACGCATCACCAAGGCGCAGTTGAATGCCGTCGTGTGTCAGCGCGTCGATAGCATTGTAACCGAGGTTGCGCAGGCGTTAAAAACGCTCGGCTTTACGGGGCCATCTGGGCATCAGATTGTCCTGACGGGCGGTGGCGCGGAATTAAAGGGTGCGGCCGAACATATGCAGAGCGCACTGGGCCGCACTGTCCGTATAGGCCGCCCATCCGGGCTTATCAGCATTCCCGAAGCGCATTCTGGTCCCGCATTCTCAACGCTCGTTGGTTTAATTCATTATGCGGCATCCGAGAGAATCGACCTGCAATCGGGTTATGATTTGCGTGCCGAGCATTTGGGCGGTTCGATACCAAATTTGATTGAACGTATAAAACGCGCGATTCGTGAGAATCTTTAGGCGATAAAGGCCTAAAAGCCCCCTCAGGGCGTCAAAATCGGCTTAAATCGTGAAGCTGCTATGTTCGCGATCATGGCCCGACAGAAACCTGTGCAAAAAGGGTAATTTTCTGATGTGCCCCTCATGCTTTTGTGCCAAAAGAATGCAAATTTCGAACAAGCCAAAGAGGCTAAGGGGATAAAATTATGAGCATCAATATCGGACCACCCATGGTTGACGAATTGAAGCCGAAAATTGCAGTGATTGGTGTTGGCGGTGCCGGCGGTAACGCGGTTGCCAATATGATTAGCTCTAAGGTGGAAGGCGTCGATTTCGTCGTCGCTAACACCGATGCGCAGGCATTGAACGCTTCGCCTGCGGATTATCGTATTCAGCTTGGTCCTGAGATTACACAAGGTCTTGGTGCTGGTTCGCGCCCCGAAGTCGGACGCGCCGCTGCAGAAGAAACCATTGAACAAGTGAAGGCCGCTTTGGCGGGGTGCCACATGTGCTTTATCGCAGCGGGCATGGGCGGCGGAACCGGAACCGGTGCTGCGCCTGTGATTGCCCAGGCTGCGCGCGAAATGAACGTATTGACCGTTGGCGTGGTAACAAAGCCGTTCCTTTTCGAAGGTTCGCGGCGGATGCGTTCTGCAGAATCGGGTATTGCCGAATTGCAGCAGCATGTGGACACGCTCATTGTCATTCCGAACCAAAACCTGTTTTTGGTCGCTAACCCGAATACGACGTTCAAAGAGGCATTTTTGTTAGCGGACGAAGTTCTGCAACAGGGCGTGCGCGGCATCACTGATCTCATGGTCATGCCTGGCCTGATCAACCTAGATTTTGCCGATGTCCGGTCCGTCATGCACGAAATGGGCAAGGCGATGATGGGCACAGGCGAAGCCGAAGGTGATGGCCGTGCGCTTGAGGCGGCGGAACGCGCGATTGCTAATCCGCTGCTCGACGGTGTGTCGATGCAAGGTGCAAAGGGCGTTATCGTGTCCATTACCGGCGGTGAAGACATGCGCCTGATGGAAGTGGACGAAGCCGCGAACCATATTCGTGAGTTGGTCGATCCTGATGCAAACATCATCTGGGGTTCGGCTTTCAATGAAAATCTGAACGGCAAAATCCGCGTGTCGGTTGTCGCAACCGGTATCGACAATGACGGTGTAGCTGCATCGCCAGCGCCGCAAGCGCGCACGGCATTTTCGTTCAGCCGTCCGGCGCCGGAGCCAGTTGTAGAGGCGCCTGCGCCAACCGCATCTTTGTTTGAAAGCACAGAATCTGCGCCCGTCGAAGAGCCAACCGCAGTAGCGGAACCAGATGATGAGGCAGAAGACGACAGCTTAGTCCTCGGTAGCGATTTCGAAGCGCCAGAAGCAGATGAAGAAGTCGCTGAAGCCAGCGACACCAACGAAGAAACGCTGCCTGAGTCGAACGGCTTTCCATCTACGTCTTGGGCAGGTGCCGATGCGCTTGAACTGAACACGCCGGCTGATGCAAATCCACCATCGCCTGCGCCCGTTGATGTAACTCGGGCACCTGAGCGTGCGGCACCCCGCCTACCCACAGGTGGTACGTTGTTTGAACGCATGTCGAACCTGTCACGCGGTCTCTCGCGCTCGGATGATGTAGATGACAAGGGCCGTGATGGCGAAAGCAGCGTCAATGTGCCGCGTTTTCTGGATAGGCAGAACAACTCCTAAGTTGCGGGGGCCGCGCACGGTCATTTCGTCCGCTTTAGGCAACCGTTTGTCGGAGCATTGTGTAAACATGCTTTGCGTCCGGCAATCGGCATCCCAATAAGGGCGAATGAAACTAAAAATGTTACGTGGTGCAGGAATATTCGGTGCACTCGCTTTATCATCGGGCGTGTTTGCCCAGGCTGTTGACAAAAGCCAGGTTGAGACGCTTGATCAGGCCGCCCCTGCTGCACCGATAATCGCGGAGCCCGCTGGTGCGGCTCAGTTGCGAGCGGCCATGCGCCGGATATCTCTCAATCCCTCCGACGCCGATGCGATGGCCGATGCTGGTAACGCGGCGCTTGCTTTGGGGGATGCAAATGCTGCTTTGAACTTCTTTACGCGTGCCAATACGCTGCGTCCCGGCAACAGCCGTATCGTTGCAGGTTTGGCGACGGCGACTGTGCGCACTGAAAATCCCTTTGAAGCACTGCGTTTGTTTGATCAAGCCGTTAGCCTTGGCGCAAATGAACGCGCGATCGCGCTGGATCGCGCCTTGGCTTATGACCTATTGGGTAATTTTGGCCGCGCGCAGCAGGATTATAAACTGGCGCGAACTGCGTCCACCTCGGATGACCTCATCATTCGCCAAGCGGTTTCCTTGTCGCTTGCGGGACAAAAAGACGCTGCTGACGCGATGTTGCTGCCTTTGTTACAACCCAATAGTGCGACTGCTTGGCGGGCTCGCGCTTTCATGCTGGCGGCGCGCGGGGATTTGCGTGAATCGACGAAAGTTGCCCAAGGGTTCATGGATGCAAGTTCGGTTCTGCGTATCGAACGCTTTTTCCGGCTCATGCCGTCCTTGACCGATGCGCAGAAAGCAGCAGCAATACATTTGGGGCACTTCCCAACGGGCCAAGCGGTCGGGCAGGACAGCGAACAGGTACGCCGTATTGCTTCGACATTACCGCAGGCGCCTGTCGTTTCCGGCGATAATCGTCTTATTCCATCGGGCACCGCGCTCGGACCAAAAGCTGCGCCATCGCGCGACAGCAAAACTATGGCGCCAAAGCCTGATCGTAAACGCGTCCAAAAGGCGCCGGAGCAGAAAGAAATTCCAGCGATCGTTGCCAATATTCCTGAAGCGCAAAAGCTGCCCAAGACAGCTACGTCCCAGCCTGGCACTGCCACCGTTGGCAGCAAATTAGAGGAAGCGAAAAGCTCTCAAATTGCCAGTGTAAGCAATAACGCGCCGACGCCCGCTGCCATAACGGTCGCGCCGACGCCTGCTGCCATAACGCCCGCGCCAACGCCCGCACCGACGCCCGCTGCCATAACGCCTGCACCGGCAACGGTGATTGTGCCCGCGGTCATTACGTTACAACCATCGCAAAGCAGCGGGGCGACAATTGAGCCGCTTCCTGCAGCGCAGGCCCCCGCTGTTGCCGTGCAAGCGCCCGAACCTGCGCCTGCCGCGCCGGCTGCATCATCTCGCTTTGATTTGGGAGCAATTGTCGAGGCCATTGATATTCCAGAAAGTGAACAACGGCCCTCGCAAGTTCCTGTGGATTTGAAAAAACTAAAACCCGTGGTGAAGGTTGATCCTAAGCTTGCTGCTAAGGCCAAGGCTGAAAAGGAGCATCCTGCGCGTTTCTGGGTGCAAATTGCGACCGGAAACGCCGACGCTCTTGGCTTTGATTATCGTAAGCTTTCCAAAACTTATGCGGCATTGCTAAAGTCCCGGAACGCCTTCACAGCCAAGTGGGGCAGAACGGACCGGCTATTAGTCGGTCCTTTTGCGAACCAAAAAGCCGCGAAAAAGTGGGAAAGCGACTACAAAAAGGCCGGTGGTCTTGCCTTTATATGGAAAAGCGAGATCGGCGAGATCGTTAATCCGTTGAAAACAAAATAGCGGCTTCCGGTTCGCGGCACTTGGCGGCATAAGCGCGGCATGTCGCATCTTGCTCCTTATGCCTGCTTTCCTGACCGTAGCCGCGGTCGGCTGCATGCCGAACCTTCGAATGATATGCGCGGACCACGCGACATTTTTCAGCGCGATCGCGACCGCATCATCCACTCGATCGCGTTTCGCCGCCTGCGCCACAAAACACAGGTTTTTATCTCGCCCGATGGGGATCATTTCCGTGTCCGCCTGACGCATAGTCTTGAGGTGGCGCAAATTGGCCGGACGATAGCGCGTGCGCTGGGCCTTAATGAGGATTTAACCGAGGCATTGTGTCTAGCGCATGATATCGGTCACCCGCCCTTCGGCCATGCGGGTGAGGATGCGCTTGAAGCGGCAATGAAGCCCTTTGGCGGCTTCGACCATAATGCGCAGACGCTGCGAACGCTGACACAACTTGAATCGCCTTATCCGGCATGGCCGGGTTTGAACTTAAGCTGGGAACTGTTGGAAGGGCTCGCCAAGCATAATGGCCCGGTTGCCAACCCGGGTTGGGCCTTGGCCGAAGTGGATGCCGACTTTGACTTAAATTTGGCGCATTGGCCTTCGTTAGAGGCGCAGGTCGCCGCGATTAGCGACGATATCGCTTATGATAATCACGATATTGACGATGGCATCAGGGCAGGGCTGCTCGATATCGAACAATTGCTCGAGCTGCCATCCGTGGCCGCGCGTTGGCATTCCATATTGGCGCGCTATCCGGACGTTCGCCCGCGCCGCTTGATTGGGGAACTAACGCGTGAGCAGATTGGCGTTATGGTGAATGACGTGATTGAATCGACACGCGCGAGAATCACCGAATTGGGTATCAAAGACGCAGATGATGTGCGTAATGCAGGGGTGATGATCAGCGGTTTCTCGCCTGAAATGGCGGCGCGCGAACGCCAACTCAAAACCTTCATGTATCAAAATCTGTACCATCACCCCACGCAGAATGCGGCGGCGGAGGCGGCATCGAAGATCGTCGGTGAATTGTTTGCGATCTACCAAAATGATGTGCGCTTGCTGCCGCCCGAATGGCGCGAGAATTTGCCCGAGCAAGATCCAGCACGTTGCCGCCATATCGGTGATTTTTTGGCTGGCATGACCGATCGTTACGCCACCGACCGGCACCGCGAGCTATCTGGGGGCGCGGCATGAAACGGAAAATCGTCATCGCCGGTGGCTCTGGCTTGGTCGGAAAACAACTGGTGGATTGTCTCGCGCTTGGAGGAGCAGATGTGCATTTGGTTTCCCGTCGACCGACTGCGCAGTCACAACCCAATGTGCAAGAACATGTCGCGCCAAGCGACGAATGGCCAGCGATTGTCGCGCGAATTCAGCCGGCCGTTGCCATTTCCTGCTTGGGAACCACAATCCGCGCCGCAGGTTCTCAGGAAGCTTTTAAAGCTATCGATCATGACCTAGTGCTTGCCTTTGCAGCGGCCAGCCAGAGCGCCGGAGCGCAGCATTTCATAACGGTCTCATCCGTCGGCGCGATGCCCGCCAGCGGTAATTTCTATCTCAGAACGAAGGCTGAGATGGAAATAGAACTTCTTAACATTGGCTTTCAACGTATTGATATTATGAGACCAAGCCTGCTGACCGGTGGCAAACGCGAGGCGCATCGTCCGGGCGAGGCGTTCGGGATTTTCTTGTCGCCGCTGGTCGACCGGCTGATGATTGGACCGATGCGGAAATTTGCGTCCACGCCATCTCATATACTGGCGCAAGCTATCGCGACGTTGGCTGACAGACCTGACCAAGGTGTTTTTATCCACGAAAATGATTCCATCCGCGCGCTCGCCGGTTGACTCTGTAAAATGCTAACGCCAATAAAGAAGCGTCGCTGACGAAGCGGGAGAGCGTCCCTTCATGGGGCCGCCGAAGGAGCAACCGCCCCGGAATCTCTCAGGCAAAAGGACCGCTTCGGCTTTTGCGACACTCTGGAAAG
>ENA-UOYK01000592-UOYK01000592.1-marine-metagenome-genome-assembly--contig:-NODE-592-length-12022-cov-3.658100_pt1 | contig 12022 bp, 7 predicted proteins | sample MGYA00238174_ERZ767213 | MGnify/ENA primary metagenome ERZ767213 (study PRJEB28944, sample SAMN06267167) | marine metagenome | isolation source: Columbia River Estuary | place: USA:Columbia River Estuary...
TCCATGGACGATGTTTTTTAAGCAGCTGATGTGGGCTTGCGTGGGCGGGCTCGGAATGGCGTTCTTTTATCGCTTTCCGTATCCAATGTTGCGACGATTTGTTTTTCCAGGACTGCTGGCTGCCTACGGCTTGATGCTTTTGCCGTTCGCTCCAAACATTGGCGTCAGCACAAATGGTGCCCGCGCTTGGGTTGTGCTTGGGCCCGTCGGTTTTCAGCCGTCTGAGTTTTTGAAATTCGCTTTGCTTGCTTATTGCGCAAACTTGCTTGGTCGTCGTCAAAAAGAAGTAACCGACATCAACCGAACAATCAAACCCGTAATTTATGCATGGTTAGTAGCCGTGGTTCTCTGCGTCGCGCAGAAAGACCTGGGTGGCGCAATCGTCATGTCTTGCATTGTTTTGACAGTGATGTTTATGTCAGGTATTCCAATGCGAATCATTGGGGCTATCGCTGGCGCTTCGATGAGTGGAGCACTGTTCATCACACTTGTAAGTTCGTCTCGTCGCAACCGATGGACGGCATTTTTGAATCTTGATGAGACAAAGGCGTCTTTCGGATATCAGGTTTGGCAGTCGATTCTTTCAATTTCAAATGGTGGCATCTCGGGAGCAGGCATTGGCGCCGGCACTGGCAAGTGGGGTTATGTTCCACTTGCACATAGCGACTTCATCTTCTCGACAATTGCCGAAGAGTTCGGCTTGATCGGTGTTACGGCAATCATCGGCGGTTTCTTGGTGCTTGTTGTCAGTGGCTTTCGAGTTGCGATGGCGGCTCAAGAAAAGTTTGGCGCATTACTCGCAGGTGGCGTGACGATGTGGTTTGCCTTTCAAGCAATCATCAATATCGGAGGCGTGTCTGGATCGATGCCAGTGACAGGTTTGACACTGCCACTCATCTCATACGGCGGAAGTTCGCTACTTGTATGCATGTCAGCAGCTGGCCTGTTGATGAATGTCGCGCGTAATATGAAGTGAGCGATTTACACAAGTAGAACCTCTTGACCAACCCAAACCATCACGTCTTTGCCGTAATCACTGGTGGTGGAACTAGCGGTCATGTAATACCTGCTCTTGCGATTGCAGAGCTGTTGCAAGACTCTGGATACTCGCTTGACCAACTGCATTATGTTGGCTCAACATCGGGCATTGAAACTTCTCTGGTGCCGCCAACCAAGATTGCTATGTCGCTTCTTGCGGTGCAAGGTTTCAGTCGGCGAATTTCGCTTCGTGCGTTGCAAAAAAATATCTCAACTGTCAAAGTTCTGCGAAACGCAACCAAACAAGCTGAAGCGTTGCTCGAATCTCTGCAACCACGTATTGTCATTTCGGTCGGAGGATATGTAAGTGTGCCGACAGCTCGCGCCGCAAAGAATCTCGGTATTCCGACTTTGACTGTGTCATATGATCGCCAGCCAGGGCTTGCCACTCGTCAACAGGCGCGCAGTGCGAGTGCTGTAGCAGTTGCATATCTGCCATCTGACTTAAAAAAAGCTACCTTGACCGGCGCTCCAGTTCGACGTGTGATCCGCAATCTTGACATTGATGCAACGCGTAGCGATGCTCGCACGCGATTGGGTCTGCCGCAAGACAGAAAAGTTGTTTGTGTTACGGGAGGTTCGCTTGGTTCGGCTGCGCTTAACGCGGTCGCGCGTCAATTTGTCGAGAGCAACCAAAGCCGAGAAGACATTTGTTTGATTCATTTAACTGGGCAGCGTTATATCAATGATGATCAACCCGAGTTTGAACCTGGAGCAAAAATTACTTATAAGCGACTTGAGTCGACAGTTGCGATGCAAGATGTCTACAGCGCGAGCGATCTTGTAGTTGCACGTGCGGGGGCAAGCACAGTTGCTGAGATCTCAACGATCGGTATTGCCAGCGTGCTCGTGCCATGGGCGCAAGCAGCAGAAGACCATCAAACAGCCAACGCCAATTGGCTTGGTGAGCTTGGCGGGGCGATAGTGATAGATGAAAAGGTTTTTTCAACAGTTGAAATTGCCGCTCAAATCACAGCGCTGATCGATGACAATGCAAAAATCTCGGCTCTTGGTTTGGCTGCAAGAAAAGCGGGTGCTCAGCACAGAAATACGAGTCTCACGAGTTTGATTATTGAGACGGCGCAGCAAACTAAGTCACATCTAGATTTGGCAAGCACTAAACGGATACATGTTGTTGGGGTTGGTGGTCCCGGAATGTCGGCGATTGCAACTGTTTTGGCCGAGATGGGGCACATTGTTTCAGGAAGTGATGTTCGCCAATCCGAAATCATTGATCGTCTTCAACAAGTTGGTGTGCAAGTCAATCTTGGCCACAAAGCATCGGTAGTTGAAGGCTGTGACTTCGTTACAGGGTCACCAGCAATCGCCGCTTCAAACATTGAATATCAACATGCACGAACTATCAAGGTGGCGGTTGAAACCCGAGCCCAAACATTGGCGCAAATTTGCAAGCGTGCAACAAGTATCGGAGTCGCAGGAACCCACGGCAAGACGACTACATCATCAATGTTGGCAACGATTTTAATTTCGGCAGGAAAGAATCCAAGTTTCTTGATTGGCGGAGATGTCGTTTCGTTAGGACGTGGCGCCACGTGGACAGGCGGAGAACTTTTCGTTGTAGAAGCAGATGAAAGCGACGGCACTCATTCTCAATTGCCGTTAGCGGCAACAATTTTGACGAATGTCGATATTGATCACTTAGATCATTTCAAAACTCAAGCGGCGATCGAGCAGAGCTTTTTTGAATATGTCGCCAGCGTTCAGGGCCCGAAAGTTTTGTGTCTTGACGACGCTGTTTGTGCGTCAATCGCGCAAAGATATGGCGCAGTTACATATTCTGTGCGCGGTAATTCAGGGGCAGATTTCGAAGCCAACGACATCAAATTCACCGATGGCAATTCGTCATTCACGGTTTTCCAAAACTTGCAGTCATCGACAGTTGAACTCGGTCGTGTCTCGTTACCTCTGCGTGGTCTGCACAATGTGAGCAACGCCCTAGCGGCAATCGCAATGTCGATGCAGTTTGGTGTTTCTTTTGCGCAGGCAAGTTTGGCGCTTGACACATTTGGTGGTGTGGCGCGACGCTTTGAAGCTCAAGGTTCAGATGGTGGCGTCACATTTATCGACGACTATGCCCACTTGCCCAATGAAATTGCGGCAGTTCTTTCTGGTGCGCGCGACGAGACAGATAAATGGTCTCGCGTAGTAGCGGTCTTCCAGCCAAATCGTTTCAATCGCATGTCGGTGATTTCGCATTTGTACGCCGATGCTTTTGTCGCTGCCGATCTTGTGGTTGTCACAGACATTTATCCCTCAGGAACGCAGCCAATTGCAGGTGTGACTGGTCAATTAGTCGTCGACGCAATTCTCAAGTCGCACCCAGAGTGTGAGGTCGTGTACCAGCCGCTCCGAGCAAATCTCGTAGAGTTCTTGGCAGATGAACTCAAAACTGGTGACCTTTGCATCTCAATGGGCTGCGGCGATATTGCCACGTTGCCCCAAGAAGTGATCGCGCAACGCCGAGGTAAGTGAATTTGATTACTGAATTTGCGCGCCCAAGCGACAAAGACTTGAATCGTTTCTCGGCACTACTCGGCGATCGGCTCACCAAAGACGAACCGATCGGTCCATATACGACGTATCGAGTTGGTGGCGCGGCTTCATTGTTTATGCGTGCGATGAGTGTTGAAGATCTGCATGCCGTTTCTCGGGCATTGTCAAAAGTCGCGATACCTGTCTTGATGCTTGGCCGCGGCAGCAATATGTTGGTGAGCGAATCTGGTTTTCGTGGGCTTGCAATTGCATTAGGACCTTTTGCCGAGCAGATCAGCCTGCCGAGCGTTGATCAGTCGCCAATACTGGTGGCCGGAGCGATGTCGTCATTGCCAGTTCTTGCTCGACAGAGCGTGAGCGCCGGTTTGCGTGGTTTCGAATGGGCAGTAGGAGTGCCGGGTTCAATCGGTGGCGCTGTGCGAATGAATGCTGGCGGTCACGGCTCAGACATGATCGCCTCACTTTTGAGTGTTCGTTTGTTTCACCTCGAGAAGGGGATTGAAGCCAATGTCTCTGCGGCGAATTTGGGATTGAGATTTCGTGGCTCTGACTTGACTGACGAGCATGTTGTAATTTCGGCAACGTTGCGTCTCGCTTGGGGCGATAAGTCAGAGGGCGAATCACGACTAGCTGAAATTGTCAAATGGCGTCGCGAGCACCAACCAGGTGGACAAAACGCGGGATCGGTTTTTGTAAATCCTGTTTCAGGCGCATCATCTGCAGGTGCGTTAATCGACGAACTTGGGCTTCGTGATTATCGAATTGGTTCGGCTGTTGTCTCGGCTAAACACGCAAATTTTATTCAAGCCGACGAAGACGGTCGTGCAGACGATGTCGTCGAATTGATGACATTTGTTCGTCAGCGAGTCTTTGAAGCACACGGCATTGACCTCCGAAGCGAAATTCGACTTGTGGGTTTTGCTTCGTCGGTGGCGCAAGATGCAGGAGCGCAATTGAATATCGAAAATCAAAGAGGAAGCCAACTTGAAGCGGCTTTTGGTTCGTCCAATAACACAGATTTGTCGATACCTATGCCGTCATTTTCTGAGCAACTTTCAGATGAAGTGCTCGCTGAACTTAAAGACGCTTTTGAAGGTGATGCGACACCAACAGCAAATCTTCGAGTGGTGCGACCAAAAGAAGAAATCGACCCAGATGAAGACGAAGACGAAGCAAGCATCGCAGAGCCGAGTGAACCAACAAATTCTTCGCTGACGCTTAAAACGAACAACGGGCGAATCGTGATTATTGATGAAGACTTGCGTCTGCCAATTGATTCTGATCATCCGATTGATGATCAGACAAGTTCGGTGCATGTTGCACCAACATCTGACCCGAGCAATATCGTCAGCAATTCGCGGTTTGAGTTACGTAGGCGAGAGGTGGCTCGAAATTTGGCATTGAATCGCCGGCGCGTTTTAGTCGGCATCGGCTCAGTTTTGGGTGTAGTCGCATTCGTCTTGATTATTTTGGCTTCACCAATTATTGGTGTTCGTAAAATCGAGATAGAGGGTGCGCGTTACATGAGCGCCGACCTGTTGGTTGCGGTTGAAAAGTCGTTGGATGGCAAGTCGATTTTGACTGTTGATACGAATGCTGCTGAAAAGAGACTCGAGGGCGATCCGTGGGTTGAGTCTGTTCGTATTAGATCATTCTTTCCGACTCGTCTGGTTATCGAAATTGTTGAGCGTAGACCTGTGGCTTTTTACATTGGGGTTGACAATCGATCGCGGGTCGTCGACTCGCAAGGCCGCGTATTGGCAGTTGAAACTGGTCAGCCGACCCAGTATTTGCAGATCACAGGTGTCGGCCCAAACCTGGCACCAGGGGCAAATGCGGGAGCGGTCTATAAAGCGGCTGCACAACTGGCAGGAAGCTTGCCCGACGAGCTGGTTGAGCGTGTTCTAAATGTTGGAGTGGGTGGCCCGAATCAGCTGGTTATGACTTTGCGCTCTGGAACGCTAATTAATTTTGGGCCGCCAAAAGATTTGCAGAATAAGTTGATTTCATTGCTCGTGTTGCTTCGTCGTCAAGATGCAAAGCAAATCATTGCTATTGACTTAACTGACCCGAGGACACCAACTGTAAAGTCGAAGTAGAGACTTTCTCTCAACTCGGCTGAACGTTCGGCTGATGTTTGGAGAGATCGAGATGATGTGGCAGAATATCGGCACATTCAAATAGCGGGGGTTAATCCTAAATGGTCGGTCAGCCACAAAATTATCTTGCAGTAATCAAAGTCATTGGTGTCGGTGGTGGCGGTGTCAACGCAATTAACCGAATGATGGAAGCTGGCATGCGTGGCGTCGAGTTCATCGCGATTAATACTGACGCGCAGGCGCTGTTGTTGAGTGACGCAAGCGTAAAAATTGATATTGGTCGCGAGTTAACTCGTGGTCTTGGTGCTGGTGCAGATCCTGAAGTTGGACGTGAAGCAGCAGAGCAGCATCGTGATGAAATTCAAGAAGTTGTATCGGGTGCCGACATGGTCTTCATCACTGCTGGTGAAGGTGGCGGCACAGGTACTGGTGCGGCTCCGGTTATTGCCGAGATCGCCAAAGCCGAAGGTGCTTTGACGGTTGCGATTGTTACTCGTCCGTTTGCATTTGAAGGTCGTCGTCGCTCAACTCAGGCTGATGCAGGTATCGCTGCGCTGAAAGAAAAAGTTGACACGCTTGTCGTAATTCCAAACGAGAGATTGTTGGCGATCTCGACAGACAAGACATCGATGATTGATGCGTTCAAAAAAGCCGATGAAGTCTTGGTTCAAGGCGTATCTGGCATTACTGGTTTGATCACCACACCTGGTTTGATCAACACAGACTTTGCTGACGTCAAAGCAGTTTTGGCCAACGCTGGCACTGCACTGATGGGCACTGGCGCTGCCAGCGGCGACAATCGTGCTGTTCTCGCGGCGAATGCGGCGATCAACTCGCCGCTACTTGAGGCATCGCTTGAAGGAGCGCGCGGCATCGTCGTGAACATCACTGGTCCGTCAAATGTCGGATTGTTCGAAGTTACAAATGCCATGGAGATCGTTCGTGGTGTTGCGCATCAAGATGCAAACATCATTCATGGTCTCGTTATTGACGATGATGTCAACGATGAAGTTCGTGTAACGGTTGTAGCAGCCGGCTTTGAACGTTGGGATAGCGCTGCGCAACGCACCGCCACTCGTGGTGATGGTCGAAACACGGCAACTTCAGGCACACTTCGCCCCGACCCTAAGGGCGGTCGCTTGAAAGATTTGTTTGGCGGTTCATCTGATCCACTTAGTGGTGCAGATGACGACGACGATCTTCCATCGTTTCTTAAATAAAGTTTGCATGTCGGTGACGACATGACTGCGCTAGATCTCTCGCAAGTTGCATCTCGGGTTGTAGATGTTCGCGCTCGAATCTCGAACGCGGGTGGTAAAAACGTAAAGCTAATAGCAGTCACCAAAACTTTTGAAGTTGCCGCATTGGTTGCCGCGTTTGACGCTGGTTGTGACGGTGTGGGCGAAAACTATGCACAAGAGTTGATCGCCAAGGCAAAATTGGTGCCAACTTCAAAACATCTTCCGGTGCACTTCATCGGCCGTTTGCAAAGCAACAAAGTCAAATCTCTGTGCGGCGTCGTTGATGTTTGGCAAAGCGTCGATCGGCTAGATCTGATCAACGAGATCGCCAAACGATGTGGCGAAGGTGCAACAACCAAAATGCCGCAGATTATGTTGCAGGTGAACTCAACAAACGAGCCAGGCAAAGGCGGGTGCGAACCAAGTGAAACAGAGAATTTGGTTCGTGTTGCCAGCAGCAAAGGTCTCGAAGTCTTGGGTCTAATGACAGTTGGGCCAACAGAAAATGAGCCTGAAGCAACGCGTCGTGCGTTTCGGTTGGTACGCAAACTCGCCGATGATTTGGGTATTGCTCAGTGCAGCATGGGGATGACAGGCGATCTGGAGATTGCCGTTGAAGAGGGGGCAACAGCGATTCGAGTTGGCTCGGCGCTGTTTGGTGCTCGCAGTTAAAACCCGATCTGGCTACATGCGCGTGACTTGTCTCGTGTCTGGTCGCAAGTTTTAGTCCGTATTCAGAGGCATATTCTGAACTATCCTTGACGTATGTCAATGTTCCGTCGCGCTATGGATTACTTGGGTTTAGGGCCAGATGAGGCTTACGACGATTACGACGAATCAGTCGCAGTCGAACGAGATCGCCGAATGCCAACACGTGGTCGTCAAATGGCCAACTCTTACGAAGACGATGACGTTGATTATGAAGACGATCGTGACGATAACTATCGAACACCAGGAGTGCGAGCACAACAAGCCCAACATGATTCGGGTGTAACGGTTCGGCCAGTTGCTGGTCGCCGAGCAGAAGCGGTATCTCGACCTGTGATGCCAGCAGCCGCTCCGGTAACAGTGCGTCCAACTAGTTATGAGGATGCAAAAGAAATTGCTGATCGCTTCAAAGAGGGCGCACCAGTAATTATCAACGTGCAGTCGACTGACCCTAAGACGATGCGACGCATCATTGACTTCGCAAGCGGAGTTTGTTACGCCAACAACGGCACGATGGAAAAAATGAGCAACGGTGTGTTCATGATGAAACCATTCGGCGCACGCGTGTCGCGCAACTAGCGCCGACTGAGGTTTAAAAATGACAGCACTTCTTTGTAGCGTCGTTCAAATTTTCATTTACATGATCATTGTGCGAGTCGTATTGTCATGGTTTCCGGCAACTAGCGGTGGTGTTGTCGCGCAAGTTTCATATTTTGTTGGTCGATTCACCGAGCCAGTTTTAGATGCGGTCCGCCGCATCTTGCCGCGCACGGGCGCACTTGATTTGTCGCCGCTTGTCGTCTTGCTATTTCTGCAGATAGTTGTGCAGCGCATGATTCTTAGGTGTTAATTCACTCGTGTCATATCCGCAGGTAGAGCCACAGCCGAATTTTCCGTTGCTTGAGAATCAAGTTCTCGAATATTGGAAACAAGATAAAACTTTTGAGGCTTCAATCGAGTTGCGTGAAGCTGGCAAAAAAGGTGAAAACGAATTCGTTTTTTATGATGGCCCACCGTTTGCCAATGGTCTTCCGCATTACGGACATTTACTAACAGGTTTTGTAAAAGATGCTGTGCCTCGATATCGCACCATGCGCGGGCAACGTGTTGAACGTCGATTCGGCTGGGATTGTCACGGGTTGCCGGCCGAAGCAGAAGCAGAACGTCAGCTGGGCATCTCTGGTCGCCAAGCAATTACAGATTTCGGAATCGACAAATTCAACGAGTATTGCCGCACCTCAGTTTTGCAATACACCAGCGACTGGGAGCGCTATGTAACTCGTCAAGCCCGTTGGGTTGACTTTGAAAACGATTACAAGACTCTCGACACCCCATATATGGAGAGCGTGATGTGGGCGTTCAAAACACTTTGGGACAAAGGTTTGATTTATGAAGGATTCAGAGTCTTGCCTTATTCATGGGCGCTTGAAACCCCGCTTTCGAATACCGAAACACGAATGGATGATGCTTACAAGCAAGTGCAAGACCCTGCGTTAACTGTTGGCTTCGAACTCTCGTCGGGTGAACTTTTGTTGGCTTGGACAACGACACCGTGGACATTGCCTTCAAACTTGGCTTTGGCTGTTGCACCAGACGTCGAGTATGTGATTTTTCTATGTAAGGACCAAAAACTGATTGTTGCGCGTGAGCGATTGTCGGCTTACGAGCGAGAGTTTCCAGATGTAGAAGTACTCGAAACAATTTTGGGCTCTCAGTTGGTGGGCCGAACCTATAAGCCGTTATTCAATTATTTTGCTGATCAACCAAATGCGTTTCGAGTGATCTCAGGTGATTTTGTTACGACTGAGGACGGCACCGGCGTGGTGCACATGGCGCCAGGTTTCGGTGAAGATGACCAACGAGTGTGTCAAGAAGCAGGAATCGACTTGGTCGTTCCTGTTGATTCGCGCGGATGTTTCACCAGTGAAGTTGCCGACTTTGAAGGGCAACTCGTCTTTGATGCAAACCCGGCGATCATTCGTGTACTCAAAGAGCGAGGTGTCGTGTTTCGTCATGAAACATACGATCACGCCTACCCACACTGTTGGCGCACAGGCAAACCACTCATTTATAAAGCAGTAGGTTCGTGGTTCGTCAAGGTGACGGCGATTCGCGACCGTATGGTCGAGTTGAACGAGCAAGTGCGCTGGGTGCCCGATCACTTGCAGCATGGAAGTTTTGGCAAGTGGTTAGAAAATGCGCGCGACTGGACGATCAGTCGAAATCGCTTTTGGGGTTCGCCGATTCCTGTTTGGCGCAGCGATGACCCGGCTTATCCGCGCATTGACGTTTACGGCAGTTTGGCCGAGTTGCGTCGTGACTTCGGTGTTGACATTCAAGAGTTGCATCGACCCACGATCGACAATTTGGTGCGACCGAATCCAGATGATCCAAGCGGCAAGTCAATGATGCGTCGCGTGCCTGAAGTTCTGGACTGTTGGTTTGAAAGCGGGTCGATGCCGTTTGCCCAGGTTCATTATCCGTTTGAAAATCAAGAGTGGTTTGAAAATCACTACCCAGGTGACTTCATTGTCGAATACATCGGTCAAACTCGTGGCTGGTTTTATACGCTTCACGTTTTAGCAACGGCACTATTTGATCGACCCGCGTTTTCGAATTGTGTCAGCCACGGAATCGTCTTGGGTGAAGATGGCGCAAAGATGTCGAAGAGTTTGCGCAACTATCCAGACCCGATGAAAGTTTTTGATAGTCATGGCGCCGATGCGATGCGTTGGTATCTGCTCTCATCATCGATTTTGCGAGGTTCCGACTTTGCGGTGACTGAAGAAGGCATGCGAGACACGGTGCGTCAGGTTATGTTGCCGCTCTGGAATAGCTGGTACTTCTTGTCGCTTTATGCGAACGCCGAATCTGTTGAGGGCAAATTTGATGCATCAAGCGAAAATGTCTTGGACAGGTACATTGTTTCAAAGTTGCGTGGTCTCGTTGAAGCGACCACCAAGAGTTTTGATTCGTATGATCTGTTCGCTGCTTGCGCCGAGATACGAACTTTTCTGGATGTATTAACAAATTGGTATATCAGGCGCAGCCGAGATCGTTTTTGGAAGGGTGATGCTGCGGCGATAAACACCCTGCACACTGTGTTGCACGTTGTGACTCGCATTGCCGCACCTGTTCTGCCACTTGTTTCAGAGCAAATCTTTCGCGGACTAACCGGTGAGCGCAGTGTGCATCTGCAAACATGGCCGACAACTGACGGTCTTGCCGACGACAAAAATTTGGTTGCGTCAATGGATCGAGTGCGAGATGTTTGTTCTACGACGTTGTCATTGCGCAAGGTTCACTCACGACGCGTGCGTCAACCTCTTGCAAGTCTGATCGTTGCAACCGAAAACTCAGCAGCGCTCAAGGCGTTTACCGACATCATTTCTGACGAAGTAAATGTGCGTGAAGTTAGCTTCTCAGATGATGTTTCGTCTGTTGCCGGGTTTGAACTTCAGGTGGTGCCGAGTGTTGTTGGGCCACGACTCGGGGCAAACACGCAAGCAGTTATCAAAGCCGTGAAGCAAGGCGACTGGTCCCGCAACGGTGACATCGTTACTGCAGGCTCGGTCGACTTGTTTCCAGGCGAGTATCAACTAAAGCTTGTCCCCAAGGCATCAGGAGCCAGCGCTGCACTGAGTAGTGCAGCCGGTGTCGTTGTACTTGACATTGAACTCACTGCCGAACTTGAAGCCGAAGGAGCAGCTCGAGACGTAATTCGTCTTGTTCAACAGCAAAGACGTGATGCCGGCCTTGACGTGTCAGATCGAATCAGATTGCAATTGGGACTGCCAGTTGAAATTGTTGCGCAAGTATCTGGGCACCACGAAACTATTAAAACTGAGACTTTGGCGACACAACTAGAAGTCGTTGTCCTTAATGACAATCTTGCGCCGAATGCCGATTTGGATGGAGTAGCAGTGTTTGTGGCGGTAAATCGGCTATCGTAACGCGGTCAAATGAGTGGGTTTTAAAGTAACTCGCTCGAGAGGTGAAAATGGCATCTGCAAAGAAAAAGAAGATTAAGCAGAAACAAGCGCTGGCCAAAAAGAAACTCTTAGCGCGCAAAAAAGCCGATCAGCGCAAGAAGCTTGAGCTGAAGAAGAAACTCGAACTGAAAAAGAAACTTGAGTTGAAAAAGAAGCTCGAACTCAAGAAAAAACTTGAGCTGAAAAAGAAGCTCGAACTCAAGAAAAAACTTGAACTCAAGAAAAAACTAGAACTGAAAAAGAAGCTTGAACTCAAAAAGAAGCTCGAGCTAAAAAAGAAACTCGAACTAAAGAAGAAGCTCGATCTCAAGAAGAAGCTCGAGTTAAAAAAGAAGCTTGATCAGGTCAAAGCGATTAAGAAGCAAAAAGAAGTCGAAAAGCGAAAAGCTCTCGCCGAACGCAAGCGATTGCAAAAAGAGAAGCAAAAAGA
>ENA-UOYK01000604-UOYK01000604.1-marine-metagenome-genome-assembly--contig:-NODE-604-length-11939-cov-2.317737_pt1 | contig 11939 bp, 13 predicted proteins | sample MGYA00238174_ERZ767213 | MGnify/ENA primary metagenome ERZ767213 (study PRJEB28944, sample SAMN06267167) | marine metagenome | isolation source: Columbia River Estuary | place: USA:Columbia River Estuary...
TTATTGTCAATATCTGATTGATTAATAAAACGACCTTCCATTAGAATAAGTTTCTCCGCTTCTTGAATAGATGGGGCAGCTGCTCTAATAGAATAATTATCCGATTCCTGTCCGTATTTAGCCAATGCTCCCCTACTAATTTGAGGGGTTACATAATCTAAAAACATGGCAAAATTCTCTTTAATGTCTTTTAAGTCAGAATTGTCAAACTCAATACGCCTATTGGCCTTATATCCTAGATAAGGCTCTGTTGTCCTTCCTGGAGACAAGTAAAGCACATTGGTAGCGTCATTTCCAAAAAACTCATTAAAAGTATTTTTTAAACCATTTCCAAAACCGTATAGCACCACGAATATTAAGATACCCAGTGCAACTGTAAATCCAGATAAGAACGTTCTTAATTTGTTCTTCTGAATGGTTTCAAAAATCTCTTTCCAATTGTCTCTATTAAACATACTGAGCGGCCCTTACTTGCTTAACCTTTTTATCCTCAACAATAACACCATCTTTCAAATGCACAATACGCTTACACATATCTGCTATATCTGGTTCATGGGTCACCACTAAAATGGTGTTTCCTGCGTCATTAATTTTCTGAATAAGGTCCATTACTTCATAAGAAGTTTTTGAATCTAATGCCCCTGTAGGCTCATCTGCCAATAATACTTTTGGCTCTGCTGCCATAGCCCTTGCAATGGCCACACGCTGTTTCTGACCTCCAGAAAGTTCACTTGGTAAATGAGTAGCCCAATCTTTAAGCCCTACTTGCTCTAAATATTTAATAGCCTTTTCTTGACGCTCTTTTCTTGGCATTCTCTGGTAGTAAAGCGGTAGCGCGACATTTTCTGCAGCAGTCTTATAATTGATTAGGTTAAATGACTGAAAAACAAATCCTAAAAATTTGTTTCTGTATTGCGCAGCCTTTGTCTCATTTAAATTTTTAATAGGTACACCATCCAACACATAACTCCCTTCATTGGCTTCATCCAACATTCCAAGAATGTTTAACAAAGTAGATTTTCCAGAACCTGAAGAACCCATAATAGCCACTAATTCCCCTGCTTCTACAGAAAAGTTAATCCCTTTCAACACGTGAAGGCTATTGCTTCCCATTTGGTAAGACTTGTGAAGGTCTTTTATTTCAATCATTGCCATGCTTTATATCCGTTTTATTGGTTCAATCAAAGACATTCGTAAATTGCCTCAACTCTTAGACTATTAAGAGGAAGTTATGTTACACCCTAAAATCTAAATATTATGTTAAAATTATTCTGAAGCAGATACTGCCGGAGTTCGCATTTTCCTGTAAATCACTATCCCAATACCCGCAATCAGAACATAAGGAATAGCCATAAGGTACACAATCCCATCATTGATCCCTTCTGCCACGTCTGCATTTCCCTCGGACTCCAAAACAGCTCTACACATGGCGCATTGGGCCAATGCTTCGTGTGGAACGATCAAAAAAGCGCCAAGGATGATAGCTAATATTAATGGGCGGACAGCAAAAGAATTTTTCATCATATAAGTATTATGAAACGTAATAAGGTGCTATCATTAGATACACAACCACTCCAGTAACGGCAACATACAACCAAATTGGAAAAGTAATCCTAGCAAGTTTTTTATGAGCCTCAAACTGCTTTAAATAAGCTTTTGCATACGTTTTTAACACCAAAGGAATAATAGCAATAGAAAGCACTATATGGGTCATGAGAATGAAAAAATGAAGCGTTCTCATAACACCTTCTCCACCATAAGACGTAGAGTCAGAAGTCATGTGATAGGCCACATACATAACAAAAAATAACAAAGAAAATACAATGGCCGTAGTCATTAAATACTGGTGTCTTTGCCTTTGACCATTTTTAATAGCCAGAACTGCTAAAACCAAAACAACAGCTGTAAGACCGTTAATAGTAGCATAGACTGGAGGCAACATAGATAGTGGGGCTACTCCAGGAATCTTTATACCAAATAAAATAGCTACTACAACTGGTATGGCAATTGAAACAATAGTAATCAGGGTATTAAAACGCTTTTCTTTATTAAGTTGATCTTCCATATTATTCCTCTAAAAGTTTTTTAATATCTGTAATAAGGGCTTCTATTTGGTCTGTCTCTCCATGGTCATTCACGCCTATCTCATGGTCAATTGCGCCTCTGTAATAAATTATTGGGTTTCCAAACTCATCTACCCTTGATCTTATAAATCCATTTTTGTCTACTAAAGCAAACATACCAGCATGCTCAAAACCTCCCGGTGCATTTGGCATTTGCTGTGCAAAGATATTAAAACCTTCATTGGCCAAATCGTAAATTTCCTCCAATGGACCGCTCATTAAATGCCAATCCATATTAACCACTCCATAACGTTCTGCGTATTCTTTTAACACGGATGGAGTATCGTTAAAAGGATCTATACTAAAAGAGGCTATCCCAAAATTTTCACGATCCAACAATTGGTCTTGAACATAAATCAAGTTCTTACTCATGATAGGACAAATGGTAGGACAAGAGGCAAAGAAAAACTCTACTACAAATACCTTGCCTTTATAATCTAAATCAGACACAAGTATACTGTCCTGATTGAAAAAACTAAAAGCAGGCACTTTTCTTTTATCGCCATTAAGGGTAATATAAGCTAGATCTCCACTATTGTTAGCAATACTCAAACGTTCAGAAGTTACTACAGCACCAGAGGTAAATCGATCTACTATAGAGGGAATAACGAGTATCCCAAAAATCAACACTATAAATGAAACCCAAACATAGGTGTACTTTTTAGCTGCCATAATTACTATAAGTCTTTATATTGGTTGTTCTTTTTAAGTGCCATTCTGTATTCAGCCAAAAGAATCTTAACGTCGTCTATCATGGTATTGGTTAAAAGAGATACTTCTGTGGCATTGTACCCATAGAGCGCCGCATCTTTTCCAGTGGCTTTTCTACCCCTTAACTGCAAAGCCTTATCTATAATGTACACTTGATCCGTACCCAAAGAAACATCTAGACGCTCAGGCACTTGCAAACTTTCAAACTGGGCCTGAATTTGCTCAGGTGTTAAGAAAACAAAGCGCCAGGCACCCACTTCACCAATAGCCGCAAGTTCTCGCATCACTTCTGCCAACTGCTCCTGTGTTCCATCTGGGAGCACCATAAGCATTTGAAAATCTGTAAATTCCGAAAAACGCTTGTAAATCTTTTGATTGAGGTTAAACATATTCACCTGCCTCTGGCTGAGATCAGACCCTAAATACCCTACAATTGAAATTTTACTTGCTAAAAAAACGCCCGCTTTATTCTCAGGAAGCTCCTCAACTACCTCAGTCATAATAGGCAACCTACCAAAATTATTCACTCCAGAGGCAAAAAAAAGATACGCCACTAAAGGAATGACAAACAACACCCCTAAAACAAATGTCTTTTTAACTTGAGCGGTCTTCATGATAGCGTTTTTTTGATTTTAAATCTTTGTAAAAATAAAAAAAGGCGGATTAAAAAACCGCCTTTTATAGATACTATTTGGCCTTTATTAAAATTCCCATTTAACAAATCCAGCCTTATAAATGTCATAAATATAATTCCCTTCTACTAAAAGAATGAAGGAAAGGTATCCAATAAGAAAAACACCCGTCCAAACTACGGCCCTTCTGAGACCAGCTTTTTCATCTCTTAGGTGCATAAAATCCCAAGCAATATAGTAAGCTTTTACAAGGGTTAGAATAATGAAAATCCAGTTCAGCAATTTCATTGCTAAAAAACTATTTTGGGTTAAAACCTCTGGTTTTATAATACCTAAGGCAACTTCAATAGCCGTGATAATTGATAAAAACACCAATACACCCCAGATCTTTTGAGTATTTGATTTAAAGGTTACAAGTCCTCTAAAAATTGATAATTTATGTTCGTGTCCCATGATAGTGAATTATGCTTAAGTTAAACGAGGTAAAAGAAAGTAAATACAAATACCCATACTAAATCTACAAAGTGCCAGTACAAACCAACCTTTTCAACCATTTCATAATGGCCTCTTTTCTCATAGGTTCCCAAAAGAACATTAAAGAAAATAATCAGGTTAATTAATACACCTGTAAATACGTGAAAACCGTGGAAGCCTGTAATAAAGAAAAAGAAATCTGCAAACAACCTGCTTCCATACTCATTCTGAATTAAATTAGCGCCTTCAACTACTTGCGTTGCAGAGGACAATTTGCCTAAAGTTTCTGCTCTTGACAATAGTGTTTTCTCTCCTTCAGCAGTAATTTTCTCTGTCCTAATCAGTACATTTTCATGTGCCTCTACCCCAGCAACAACTTCTTCTAGACTAAAACTTGGAAGTGCTTTTTCTGAGCTAAACCAAATGCCATTTTTAGATTCGTGCTGTGTTCTATGTGAAGGCAAAGTGGCTGCAAAATCTCTAATCGCCAAACGCTCTCCTGTATTGGCGTCTACAAACTGAAGGATTCTACCTCCTTTGGTCTCTAGTGCCCCAAAATCTCCTTTGATAAAAGTAGCCCATTCCCAAGCTTGAGAACCCACAAATATAATCCCTCCAATGACAGTCAGGAACATATACCAGGTCACAGCAGTTTTTTTCATCTTATGCCCTGCATCTACGGCCAATACCATAGTCACAGAAGACATGATTAAAACAAAGGTCATAAAAGCCACATAATACATAGGGTAGTTCCCATGAAAAAACGGCACGTGGGTAAACACCTCATCTGCAATAGGCCAAGATTCAATAAACTTAAACCTAGAAAACCCGTAAGCAACTAAAAATCCAGAAAAAGTAAGGGCATCTGACAGGATAAAAAACCACATCATCATCTTACCATAACTGGCCTCTAATGGCTTATTTCCACCTCCCCAAACGGGTGCACTCTGTGCGTTTGTAACCGTAGTATCCATAAAATAGTATTCGTATTAAATAAATTTTGTCAAATTTACATCATTATTGATCGAAAGACAATTATTTGGTTTTAAAAAAAACCAGTTTTTTAGAGGATTTTACTTGAGTAAAAATGTGTCTTTTAAGCCTAATTTACCACCCTTTAAGCAAAAAAGTAAAAAAACACCACCAAATAGACCCACAAGAGATCTAAAAAGTGCCAAAAGGTCTCACCCAGGCTAATGCCTAAATAATTCTGAGGACTGTATTTGCCCCTGAATTGGTTTACAATAACCACCACTAAGCTAATCAAGCCTGCTACCAAGTGAAGGATGTGAACAAAGGCAATCAAAAAAATATAAGAAAGTGTCACATTACTCGTAGGTCCTGTAAAATAATACCCCATGGCAATCATATCTGAAAAACCTGAAAACTGTAGCCCAATAAACGCAATACCTAAACCAAGTGTAATGAGCAGCAAGGCAGAAGCATTCTTATCCCGCCCTAAAACCACAAATCTTTTGGCCAAACCATACGTAAAGCTGCTCATAATTAACAGTATGGTACTGTATAAAAATGGGGTAGGCAACACAAAGTCTTGCAGCCAATCTTCTCTTGAACTACTCACTATAAAAGCAGACGTCCAGCCAGCAAAACCCATCACCAAACTAATTATTCCAAACCAGAGCATCATTTTTTTTGCCCTAGCACTTTTACTTTCTACTGTCCCTTTTGTAAGATCCATCCTATATTATTTTATTGTAAAAACTTATCTACTACATACACTATTTGCAACAAGCTGATATATATTACACTGGCCAACATAAGCGCTTTGGCTTCTTTTTGTCCGCCTTTGTCGTATAGCCTCAGCGCATAAAGCAGCATCACTACACCCATAAGTCCAACTGTAATAGCTGCCGGAATTGAAAGTAACAATTGTCCCGTAATACCTAAAACAGGGATCACAGAAATGACCAACATCCAAAAAGTGTACATAATGATCTGGAGTGCCGTTTTTTTATCCTTCTTACCCGTTGGCAGCATTTTAAAACCACCCCTTTGATAGTCTTCGTCTAACAACCAAGCCAATGACCAAAAATGTGGAAATTGCCAGAAAAACTGGATCATAAAAAGGGTCCCCGGTTCAATACCAAAACTATTTGTCTCAGACACCCAGCCCAACATAAATGGAATAGCACCTGGAATGGCTCCAACAAAAACGGCTAGCGGTGTAATTGTTTTTAAAGGCGTGTAAACACTGGTGTATAAGAATATGGATACAGCGCCAAACATGGCTGTTTTAGGACTCAATACATAGAGAGAAACCAAACCTAATACCGTGAGCAGGGACGCTATAATCAGCGCTGATTGGGTACTGATTCTATGGGTTGGTATTGGCCTATTCGCTGTACGGTTCATCAGTGCATCCAAGTCTTTTTCAATGACCTGATTGAAAGCATTTGAGGCACCTACCATGGCATAACCACCAAGAGAAAGCAGTAAAATGTGTGAAAAAGAAACGGTTTCTGCCGCAAGCAAATAACCTGCCACTGCAGAAAACACCACACTAATGGCCAACCGCATCTTTGTGATCTCTTTAAAAACCACTAAAACCCCTTGTTTGGGCATGGATTCGTTAGGGGTTTCTAATACAACTTCTCGAGCAGACATATCTATAGGGCAATAAGGGGGCAATAAGGGGGCAAAGATACATTGCAAGGGGTGCATTTGCAATTATTATACCGCATTTATAACACCCAAATTAAAATGGAAGATGGGATCAAAAAAAAAACCGCGCCTAAAGGCGCGGTTTTAATATAGGTTTAATCCCTGTGAAGACTACTGTAATTTAAACGTAATTGGAATACTAAAAGGTACCCTTACCGGTCTTCCCCTTTGTTTACCTGGGATCATTTTAGGAAGCTTCTCGATAATTCTAAGCGCTTCTGCTTCTAAATTTTTGTCTGGACCACGGTATCTTATGTTTCCAATAGAACCATCTTTTTGAATGGTGAACATTACATTTACCCTACCTTGAACACCCATTTCTTGTGCAATTTCAGGATAACGGAAGTTTCTTCTGATATGTTTCTGCATCATTTCGTTAAAACAAGCCCTAACAGCCGCAGCACCTTTGCTTTTTTCAGATTCACAACCTGGAAAAATAGGCACATCTTCAATTACCGCAAATGGAATAGATAAATCATCGTCAAAATCCTCTTCTACCACGTCATCTATTTCGATCACTTCTTCTTGGGAAGTTTCCGTAGATTCAATCACTGTTTCTTCTATTTCCTCCTCATCTTCTACCACTTCAATAATTTCTGGTGCAGCTGGTGGCGGTGGAGGTGGAGGTGTTTTAAGCTGTTCCGTCATTGGAACCTCCTCATCTAACTGATCTTCTACATTTAATGTGAAGTCAAAATTATTGTCTTCATCGTAGGTTTTCCACTCCAAAGCACGCCAAGTGATAAACATTGTTACACAAAGTCCTATCACAAAGTACAAGCCAATGTTTTTGGTTAAATCTGCTTTGGGATTCTTTTTTGGTTCCATATTATTCGGTTTAGTGATCGCTAATTTAAAACTTTATTTATAAAAATAACAACTAATTTTTTTCATTTTCTTTATTAAAGCGCTTCATGAGCTTAAATGACAACAGTACGCCAATCAAAACACCCAGTGTATTGGCCAGTCCATATTGCCATTCTCCAAACCTACCCGGCACTAAGTTTGCTTGAATTACTTCAATTACCGTGCCGTAAAAAATGTGAAAAAAGGCACTGCCCCATACAAGTGTGCGTGTGCCACTTCGATTTTCAAAAAACAAGGCCAAAGAAAACAGCCCTTGCAACAGTAGGTAAAACCCAGTGTGGGCTAGCTTGTCAAAGTATGGAATAGGCGGCAATGATTTGGCTGCTATAGGCGTGAGGCTCAAATAAGTTAAAAGGCCTAAAAAACAAAAATACGCCAGCCATAAAAGGATTCTTTTAGGCACCTACCAAAGCTTTGTAGTCTGCGTCTGAAAGCAAGCTGTCTATCTCAGAAGCGTCTGAAATTTTTAATTTAATCATCCATCCAGCTTCGTAAGGATCAGTATTCACGTCCTCAGGCGTATCTTCTAAACCCTCATTAAATTCAATCACCTCACCAGAAAGCGGAAGAAACAAATCAGACACCGTTTTAACGGCTTCTACCGTGCCAAAAACAGCATCCTTATCCAGACTTTCATCTAAAGTATCTACCTCAACATATACAATGTCTCCCAATTCTGATTGGGCAAAATCTGTAATTCCAACGGTCGCTATATCTCCGTCAATTTTGACCCACTCGTGGTCCTTAGTATACTTTAATTCTGCTGGTATATTCATCTTAAAACGATTAGTTATTTCACAAATGTAACCCAATTTAAAGCGCTATACAAGACCCAAAAAGAAGTTTTTATCAATTTCCAAAATTGTACCTCAAACTAATACCTGTATTGATCAGGCTCTGAGGAAAGGCGGTAGAAACCGCGTATTTTGAGAAGGTGAAATCGTAAAAGAAAAGGGCGTTTAAATTCTGACTCAAGGCATATTCTGCTCTTAGTTTGGCCGACAAGAAATACTGGCCCGCACTCACCTGTGTATTGTCTAATTCTAGGTTGCGAATCAGGGTGTAATTGTCTCTGAGACTCAAATCTGCCTTAATATTTAAGTCACTCTTTAAGCGTTGTTTTGCCCCGCCAATATTTGTGACAAACTGTACGTCTTTAATTCTGTATCCCAAACCTAAAGTGAATTCTTTGCCTTGAATTTCTGTGAGTAAATTATTATCAAAACTCATTGAAAGTGCGCGATCCATTTTCATTTCAAAAAGCATACTCAAATTATTTTTACTCTCAAAATCAATACGCACTAACGGATTAAACTCATCATTCAAAACCAGATTATTAAAAATATAATCGGGCCTTACATCTAGGGTTTCTGGATTAAATGTACTGTTTTCTTTTTCTAAATTGGTCGCGTAAGAATTCACACTATAGGCCGCCCTATAACCATGACTTATAGTGAATCTGGTGAAATGATCTTTAAACCAATCCAAACGCATGAGCCCGGTATACTTCATATTCCAATTGGGGATAGGGGTTTTATCAAAAGCAGAAAGACCTACTTTATCTGGAGACACCCCTGTGTAAGCGGCAATAAAAGAAGCCAATAATACCTGCTGACTTGTTTTACCATAAGATTGTGGAAACCCATTGGCGTCTAGATCTGCTGGCAATTCAGGACGCGCAGCAGACAGCCTATTGGCAATAGTCAATCTATTTGCTTTAAAAGATTCAAAGTTCTCAGACAATTCTTGTGTTCCAGAAGAGAAGAAAGTCTTGATCATCAGGGTAGACATACTAAAATTTCCTTGGGTGTTCCCCAGTAATGACTCGTAATTAAACGTAATCGCATCTGATTGGTCAATCCTAAAAGTCTCTCTTAAGTTGCTCGTGTACTGTTTGTCTGCAAAAAGATCAATGGTCAGATCTGGAATAGGCTGGGCGGTGGCATTCAATTTAATTTGACTGTTGTGGGTGCTCAAAAATGGCTCATTGAAATTTTCAAAAGTAGTGAGCTACCCCCTCTTTGCAGCATTAAACCGCACCTCTGATTGGCTGCCAAAAACAAAACCCACACTAGGTCTGTTGGTGCCCAGAAAACCTATTCGCTGGGTAAAACCAGGTAAAAACTTTCCGTTGTTTTCTGCATAATTAAAGGTCACTCTCTTGACCATAGTGGCCAGATTGAGGAAAAAATTAGTGGCATCGGCCGGAGGCCTAGAAGTTGTATTGGTGTCAAAAGGATTCTGAGAACGGCTTGTATTATTGGTCTTTTTTTGCCCGTTTAATCCTAAAAATTGATACAAGCGTTGCATGCCTAAACCTGCGGTTATATTGTGTGTGTTGCCATTTTGAACCGTATTCATTTCCTCACCGGCCACTTGCCTCAAAGCCTCGCCCCCTCGCTGCCACTCAAAATTGGCCGTATAAGAATACTGGGCGTTAATAAAGTTTAAAAAGGGAAACTTAGCGAATGGCAACTCGTAATTTAGCTGCAATTCCTGGACAAATCTATTGGACTCACCGTAGTCAAAAAAGCCGTCCCATATGGCGTGATCTTCATTAATACCACTTTGCTCATTGTCCAATTCATTAAAGTAATTTCGCACAATATTATTTGAGGCCGCTGTTAAATTAAGCCGCAGTGATTTGGTCACATTTTGATTAATGGCGTACTGCCAATTAAATAGATAATTGCGCTGTTGCAAGAAAGGCAAAGCCAAAAGATCCTCTCCGCCACTGCGAACCTCTCTGAATTGTTGCTGGCTAAAAGAGCGGTCAATCGTTGCGTTCACCGAAAAACTATTGGGCAAAAGATTCAGGTTTACGTCCTTTAGCCACTTCCAATACCTACTTGTGAGTATGGAATCTTTTTTGGCGAGCGGCGCCAATACCAAAGGCTTAAAATTATGGCCGTAAACAAAGCCTGTTTTAAGCTGCTGGTCTTCTAGTTTTTGTATTTCAAAATCCCTGTGCTCGGTGTGGTTGTAGGCATAATTCAAGGTAAAATTATCCAAACTATAAAAGCGTTTGGGGGTATTTTCCTGAGCGATACTATTTTTCCTCACCCCTAACATACTCAGGCTCGTTCGCTTGGTATAGGTCTCTGCTTGCTGTGCGATTACTTTGGCTATTTGGCCGTTGGCCGATGCCGCAATGCGGTCCTCCAACTTTAAATCCTCATAAACAGGATCGAACTCCGGACTGCTTTTGGTTTCAGAAATACCATAATTTAGCGGCAATTGCACCCCCCAATCCTCAGGCAATAATTTACCTACATTGATTTGAGTGACCAAGTCATAAGACAAGGCGTCTTCTCTAGCGCGCTCGTTGGGCATTTGATCTAAGGCCCCAAAACCACTACTGCTCGTGGCGCCATTGGCTGAAATAGAAACAAGGTCTGCTATATTAGCATCTAAAGCCGCAATAGCCGCCCAGCCACCCTGATTGTCTAAACCAGCGAGACGCAATTCATTGAACCAAACCTCTGCGCGTTGGGCTTTATTAGAGACGTTTTTAACCCCTACCATAATACCCCTGAGGTTTCCAAGCGAAGGATTTCCTTTGATGCCTATCCTGAGGACACCCGCTGTTCTTGGTGCCAAAGCATCTACAGCAACTAAACTACCGCCTATATAATCATAGTAAGTGAGCTGGTTTAAACTTTGATTGGCAATACCCAAAGATTTAATTTGTGCCAATACGTCTACCGGAATATCCAACTCATTGGCAGAAGGCCAGACCTCTTCAGGACTACTGGATCCATGTGGGGTGAAACTCAATGGCAATTCTACCTGATAGAAATTTTCTGAAAAATCCGTTCCCATTCTCAAAAAACCCACCATTGGCTGTTCGGCAATTGAGAAATCTGTCTCAACAATCTGCTCCGCATGCATGAACATCTTCAATCTTTTATATTGACGCAGGTCAAATTGGGTGTTTTTAAACACCCCTCTTGCGTCTTGTGGCGCCAACTGTTTCACCACCAATGACAAGGACTGTTCGTTTTGCCTGATTATAGTGTTGTTGTTATTGAGCTGCTCCCTCAGTACTCCAGGCGGTAAGGCATATGCAATGGGTACTCTAGTACTATTTTCCTCCACATTAACCGTATTCACCTCTAATTGGGTGCCAATCTCTAGAGGGGTGTTTAAAGGATCTGTTTGTAGCGCCCCTTGATACACCCGCCAATCTCCTCTGACCAAATCCAAACTGGCAAAGCGCAACAATACTGGGGCTGAGAAATTGGTCAAATACATCCGTGTCACCGAAATGGCAGTGGGTGACGGCGTCAAGCGGGTTTACGAAAGCGAACTGCCCTCTCAGAAAAAATTACGCAGGGTTTAAGGCTTGGAGTTCAAAACGGCAATACGACTTAAAAATGCCATTCGCCAGCGTTGGGTGCACCGTTTGGGTAGCCAGCATTGGAAGAATTTGTCGCACCATGTCGCCTCT
>ENA-UOYK01000609-UOYK01000609.1-marine-metagenome-genome-assembly--contig:-NODE-609-length-11897-cov-6.739086_pt1 | contig 11897 bp, 7 predicted proteins | sample MGYA00238174_ERZ767213 | MGnify/ENA primary metagenome ERZ767213 (study PRJEB28944, sample SAMN06267167) | marine metagenome | isolation source: Columbia River Estuary | place: USA:Columbia River Estuary...
ATTTTGCGAATGGGTGCAATGCCACTGGCCAAGCGCATGTTGCTGCATGGGCAATGTGCAATGCCCGTGCGAGTGGCCGCAAAAAGCGAGATGCCTTCATCGTCCAATTTGACGCAATGGGCGTGCCACACATCGTGGCCTAGCCAGCCTAGGTCTTCTGCATATTGCGTGGGTGTGCGATTGAATTTCTCTAAGCTGTAGGCAATGTCATGGTCATTTTCTGCCAAGTGGGTGTGCAGGCGCACGCCATAGTGTCTGGCCATCTCTGCTGACAAACGCATGAGGTCTTGGCTGACGCTGAAAGGCGAGCAGGGGGCTACGGCCACTTGCGTCATAGCACCATGCGATGCGTCGTGGTAGCGCTCGATCAATCTCTGTGTGTCTTTCAGGATGGCATCTTCTTGTTCCACAACGCGATCGGGCGGCAGGCCGCCCTTGGATTGGCCCACGCTCATGCTGCCGCGTGTGGCCACAAAACGCATGCCAATTTCTTGGGCTGCCGCAATGCAATCGTCTAATTTGACGCCGTTGGGGTAGATGTACAAGTGGTCACTGCTGGTGGTGCAACCCGATAACAACAATTCAGCCATGGCGGTTTGGGTGCTGGCGTAAATCATGTCGGGTTGAAGGCCAGCCCAGATGGGATAAAGACCTTGGAGCCAGCTGAAAAGCTCGGCGTTTTGAACGGCGGGTATGGCACGCGTTAAGCTTTGCGACATGTGATGGTGCGTGTTGACCATGCCAGGAATGACCACGTGGTGTTCGGCATTGATGACGCGATCGGCTGTTTGGGGCAATTGGGCGGCAGGGCCAATGGCCTCGATGCAGTTGTCTCTGACAAAGACCGAGGCATTGCGAAGTTCATCGCCTGAGTCGTTCAGCGTTGCAAGGGTGTGAGCGTTGTGGATAAGCAATGTTGTCATAGGGAATCATTCTGCACGAAGAAATTGCGTGTGTCATGGTCAAGCACTACACTCTGACACCATGAGTTCTAAGCCCCACCTGCACAGCGATATTCAGCAAAATCCCCGAGCCTTTCTCAGACAGTTGTTTGATCAGGCAGTTCAACGGGCACTGCCGCTTCACAACACGCCAGCTTTTTTACCCCAACCGCCCAAGGGCCGAACCCTGGTGTTGGGGGCGGGCAAGGCCGCCGGAGCCATGGCCCATGCGGTGGAGGCTTTGTGGCCAGCAGATGCCCCTTTGTCTGGCATGGTGGTGACGCGTTATGGGCATACGCCTGCCAGGCCTGAAGGCGTGCCTGAGCGCCTGAGAATTGTGGAAGCATCTCACCCTGTACCTGATTCAGCAGGTTTGGCGGCCGCCGAAGAAATTCTGTCCCTCACCCAAGGTCTGACGCAGGACGATTTGGTGTTGTGCCTCATTTCAGGTGGCGGCTCAGCCTTACTGACCTTGCCAGCAGATGGTTTGAGCTTGGCAGAAAAACAAGCCATCAATCAAGCCTTGCTGAAAAGCGGCGCCAACATTGGTGAAATGAATTGCGTTCGAAAGCATTTGTCACGCATCAAAGGCGGGCGCCTGGCAGCCGCTTGTGCCCCAGCGCAACTGGTGACATTGGCCATCAGTGATGTGCCTGGCGATGACCCTTCAGTCATTGCCAGTGGCCCCACGGTGCCCGATGTCACAACGTGCGCTGATGCTGTGCAAATTTTGAAGCGCTATCAAATCGACATTTCAAGCGAAGTGCTTGCAGCCCTGCAGAATTCAAAATGGGAGTCACCCAAGCCAGGCCATGCAGGGTTTCAGCGCAGCACGGTGCATCTCATTGCAACACCGCATCAGTCATTGTTGGCCGCTGCCAGCTTGGCAGAGTCGAAAGGTCTGCGAGCCTATGTTTTGAGCGATGAAATGGAAGGTGAGTCGCGCGAAGTGGGCAAGGTCCATGCTGCGCTTGCGCGTGCCAGTGCAAAAGGCCATGGCCCCTTTCTCAAGCCCTGTGTCATTTTGAGCGGCGGCGAAACCACGGTCACCATTCGTGCCACAAAAACAGACTCTAAGAAGCGCGAAGGTCGAGGCGGCAGAGCGGGAGAGTTTTGCATGGGCCTGGCGCAAGCATTGCAGGGTCAAGAAAATGTGTGGGCCCTTGCAGCCGACACAGACGGTATCGATGGCATCGAAGACAACGCTGGGGCGTTGGTCACGCCAGATACCTTGGCCAGAGGCGCACACGCGGGCTTAAGCTTAGACGAGCATCTGGCGTGCAATGACGCCTATGGTTACTTTCAAGCTTTGAACGATTTGGTTTTCACGGGACCCACGCATACCAATGTGAATGACTTTCGCGCTATTTTGGTGTTGTGACAATGTATTGATGTGCATCAAGGCGGTCTTTGGCGGGTATTTAGCGTCATTCGCTTTATGAGGACGCAAAGGCGTCTTAAAGCTCGATAGAATTTGTTGAACTTTGAGAAACTCATGCAGCCCAACGAGCCATTGCGCCTGTCACTTTCAAACATCACCAAGCGTTATCCCGGTGTGGTGGCCAATCGCGCGGTTTCTTTGTCTGTCAAGCCCGGCGAGGCGCATGCGGTTTTAGGTGAAAACGGCGCAGGCAAATCCACCCTCATGAAAATCATCTATGGCGCGGTCAAGCCAGATGAAGGCGATATTCAATACAACGGCCAAGCCGTTCAAATCCGAAATCCACAGCAAGCCCGCGCCTTGGGCATCAGCATGGTGTTTCAGCACTTCAGTTTGTTTGACACACTCAGTGTGGCTGAAAACGTTTGGTTGGGCTTAGATCCTTCTTTAACTCTGGCGCAAGTTTCTGCGCGCATTGCAGCCAAAGCTGCTGAGTATGGTCTTGACATTGACCCTTCTAGGCCTGTTCACACCTTGAGTGTGGGCGAGATGCAGCGGGTTGAAATTATCCGTGCCTTGCTCACAGAACCCAGGCTGCTTATTTTGGATGAGCCAACATCTGTTCTAACACCGCAAGCGGTAGACAAGTTGTTTGTTGTTTTGAAAAAATTAGTGAGCCAAGGTTGTAGCTTGTTGTACATCAGTCACAAGCTGCATGAAATTCGCGAACTTTGCTCTGCTTGTACAGTGCTTCGGGGTGGCGAAGTCACAGGTGTTTGTGATCCCAGAGAAGAATCCAACGCGTCGCTCAGCCGCATGATGATTGGCTCAGAGCCGCCAGCCTTGAAGCACCAAGATCGCACGCCGGGTGCTGTCTTGTTTGAAGCGCGCCATTTGTCCTTGAACAAAGAAGACCAATTTGGCGTCAACTTGGCCGACATCAATTTACAAGTTTGCGCAGGCGAGGTGGTGGGCATTGCAGGTGTATCTGGCAATGGCCAACGCGAACTTCTCTATGCCTTGTCTGGTGAAGACACGCGAGCTTTAGCCGAGTCTGTGCTTTTAGATGGAAAGGCTGTCGGTCATGCGGGGCCTCAAGAGCGCCGCCAAGCGGGTCTGCATTTTGTGCCCGAAGAAAGATTGGGACGAGGCGCTGTGCCCTCGCTCAGTCTGGCGCACAACCTGCTGCTTACTCGAAGCGAGGCCATTTCGTCGAGTGGCTGGATTGACACCCAAGCACTGCAAACGCAAGCTCAAAAAATCATTCAAAAATTCAATGTCAAAGCCAATGGTGCTCAAGCACCTGCGCAATCTTTGTCGGGCGGCAATTTGCAAAAATTCCTTGTGGGTCGCGAGATCGATGCCAAACCTAAAGTGCTGCTCGTGTCGCAACCCACGTGGGGCGTCGATGTGGGTGCTGCGGCGCAAATTCGCAGCGAGCTCCTGGCTTTGCGAGATGCGGGCTGTGCCGTCCTCGTGGTGAGCGAAGAGTTAGATGAATTGTTTGAAATTTCTGATCGCCTGTATGTCATGGCCAACGGCCAAATTTCGCCCTCTATTCAACGCAAAGATGCTACGGTGGCTCAAATTGGCGAATGGATGAGCGGTTTGTGGAGCGCGCATGCTTAAGCTAGAACTGCGCCCTGAAGCTTCTGAGCTTTGGCGCTATGGCTCGCCGCTGTTGGCCTTGCTCATCACGGTTGCTTTGGGTATCGGCTTGTTTGTGTTGCTAGGCAAAGACCCTGTACGTGGTCTGCAAATGTTTTTTTGGGAGCCCCTGAAGTCTGCTTATGCTTTGGGCGAACTGATGGTGAAGGCCACGCCCTTGTTGGTCATTGCCTTGGGCTTGGCTGTTTGTTTTCGCTCCAATGTTTGGAACATTGGTGCTGAAGGGCAGTTTGTCATTGGCGCTGTGGCGGCTGGCGGTGTGGCATTGTTGGCCGACAAAGAAACGGGCCGCTGGATTGTGGTGGCTGTGGTTTTGGCGGGTGTTGCAGGGGGTATGTTTTGGGCGGCCATCACGGCTTGGCTTAAAGACAAATTTCACGCCAACGAAATTTTGGTCAGCTTGATGTTGGTCTATGTGGCCGACATGGTGTTGGGGTATTTGGTGTATGGCCCTTGGAAAGACCCTGCGGGCTATAACTTTCCGCAAACCAAATCCTTTGAAGCTGTCACCCAAATTCCACGCCTGATGAGCGGCTCACGTGTTTCTGTAGGACTGATATTGGCTTTGGTCGGTGTTGCCGCGGTTTGGATCTTTTTATTCCGAACTCGCTCAGGCTTTGCGCAGCAGGTGGGGGGCTTGGCACCCTCTGCAGCGCGCTATGCGGGTTTTTCTTCGCGCAAAGCTTTGTGGTTGGCGCTGCTGACATCGGGTGGGGCTGCAGGCCTGGCGGGTGCTTTGGAAGTGGCGGGGCCCATTGGGCAACTGACACCTTACATCCCTTCTGGCTATGGTTTTGCGGCCATCATCGTGGCCTACGTGGGGCGCTTGCATCCGGTTGGCATTGTGTTTTCAGCTGTCCTCATGAGCATGTTCTACATTGGCGGTGAGTTGGCGCAATCGCGCATGGGTCTGCCCAAGTCCATCACGGGCGTGTTTCAGGGATTGTTGTTGTTTAGCTTGTTGGCATGCGACACATTGGTGGCATACCGATTGCGTTGGCAGAGTGGGAGGGCCTGATGGAGTCGTATGCATTGCTCATAGCAGCTACTTTGAATGCAGGCACTGTGCTGGCCATCGCCGCCTTGGGTTTGCTCATCAATGAAAAAGTGGGTGTCGTTAACTTAGGCGCTGAGGGCATGATGTTGTGCGCTGCCATTGCTGGTTTTGCCGCAGTGGTGCACACCGGCAGCGACATGGTGGGCTTCTTGGCAGGCATGGGAGCTGGCGCCTTGCTGGGTGCCATTTTTGGGGTCATGGTGATTTACCTTGGCACCAATCAGTACGCCACAGGTTTGGCATTGAGTTTGTTTGGGGTGGGCTTTTCAGCCTTTGTGGGCATTACGTACGTGCAAGAAAAACTGCCTCCGCGAACTCAGTTTGAAATCCCTTTCTTGGCTGATATTCCGCTTGTAGGTTCAGCTTTCTTCAAACAACACCCGCTGGTTTACGGGGTGATTGCTTTTGTTTTCGCACTCATTTGGTTTTTGTACAAAACGCGCACAGGTTTGGTGCTGCGTTCGGTCGGTGAATCTCCCGAATCGGCGCATGCGCTTGGTTATTCAGTCCGCCGAATTCGTTTTTTGGCCGTCATGGTGGGCGGTGCTTTGTGCGGTCTGTCGGGTGCCTACATCTCGGTTGTCTACACGCCCTTGTGGGTAGAAGGCATGGTGGCCGGTAAGGGCTGGATTGCCTTGGCTTTGACCACTTTTGCAACCTGGCGACCGGCGCGAATATTGCTCGGTGCTTACCTGTTTGGCGGGGTGACCATGCTGCAGTTTCATTTACAGGGTTTGGGTGTGCAAGTGCCTAGCCAGTTGCTTTCAGCCTTGCCTTATTTGGCGACCATTGTGGTGTTGGCCTTGATCTCACGAAATCCTGCTTGGATTCGGGTCAATATGCCAGCATCGCTAGGCAAACCCTTTCATCCCAGTTCATAATGCTTTTTTCGTCCAACCCAGTCCATCCAACAAAGGAAATTTCATGACAGTTCTGAACAAGCGATCGATTCTCAAAATCGCCGCCATTTCTTTGGTCACTGCTGCCGCTCTCGTGGCTTGTGGCAAAAAAGAAGAAGCAAAACCTGCAGTAGCACCTAAAGCTGAGCCCCTTAAAGTGGCCTTTGTCTATGTTGGCCCAGTGGGCGACGGTGGCTGGACATTTGCACACGACAACGCGCGCAAAGAACTAGAAAAACAATTTGGCGACAAGATCGTCACCACCTTTGTTGAAAAAGTGCCAGAAAGCGCCGATGCCGAGCGCAACTTCCGCGACTTGGCCAGCCAAGGCAACAAAGTGATCTTCGGCACCACATTTGGCTACATGGATCCCATGCTCAAAGTGGCCGCAGACAACAAAGAAATCAAGTTTGAACATGCCACCGGTTACAAAACAGCCGACAACCTGCGCACCTACGACAGCCGTACCTATGAAGGTGCTTACATGGCGGGCGTGATTGCGGGCAAGATGACCAAAACAAACACCTTGGGTGTTGTGGCTTCCATTCCAATTCCTGAAGTCATTCGCAACATCAACACCTTCACAATGGGTGCGCAATCTGTCAACCCTAAAGTGAAGACCAAAGTGGTTTGGATCAACGAGTGGTTCAATCCCCCAAAGGAAACAGAAGCGGCTACAGCCCTCATCAATGGTGGTGCTGACGTGTTGATGCAAAACACCGACTCTTCTGCTGTGTTGCAAACTGCCGAAAAAATGGGCAAGCGCGCTTTCGGTTGGGACTCTGACATGACAGCCTATGGTCCTAAGGCTCACTTGGGCTCGGCTGTGATCAACTGGGCACCTTATTACATCAAGTCCGTGGGTGAAGCCCTTGATGGCAAATGGACCACAGGACAAAGCTGGTGGGGCGTGAAAGAAGGCGCCATCGACATGGTCAATGTGGCAACCGATGTGCCTGACGACATCAAGAAACGCGTTGATGAAATCAAGGCTGGCCTGAAAGACGGTAGCTTCGCAATCTGGAAAGGTCCTATCGTGGGCCAAGACGGCAAAGAGGTACTGGCCAAAGATGTTGTCGCCGATGACAAGTTCTTGGGTGGTATCAAGTTCTACGTTAAAGGCGTAGAAGGCAAAGTGCCTAACTGATCAATCGCAACTTAACGGTTGCTCAAAGTTTAAAAGCCGCTCCTTCGTATGAAGAGCGGCTTTTTTTACAGGGTCTTGTTATGGTTTATTTTTTAGCAGCCGCCGCAAAATCCCCTGCGTAAATGTTCAGAAATTTGGCGGGGTCTAAAGTCTTGCGAATGGCCGTATTCACTTCTTCTAAAGTGGTAGCTTCAATTTGAGCGTCCACTTTTTCAACAAAGGCCAGCGTTCGGTTGGCTGCAGTCTGCGCCACATGGCCCGCCGCTAAGGCGCGATCTTGCGCACGGCTTATTTTGCGTTCTTCTTGCCAGCCTTTTTTGGCATCTGTCAGCTCCTCAGCGGTGATTCCGTCTTTGACAAATTTGGCCAATTCTTCTTGCACACCCGCCTTTAATTTAGCCAGATTTTGCGGTGCATAAATGGCATACAGCACCCACATGCCTGAGGGCTCAAACGAGCTGGCGCTGAGTTGGCTGCCAGCGCCGTAGCTCAAGCCATCTTTTTGGCGCAAGCGGTCAAGCAGGCGCGATTTGACGCCGCCGCCCAATACGCGGTTGGCCAACTGCAAGGGCACAAAGTCTGCTTGTGTGTCTTGCAGTGACAAAGGCAAGCCAGCCAAAAAGAAAGCATTGGCTTTGTCGGGCGCTTCCAATTGAGTGGCGCCTGGCTTGGCTACTTTGCTTTCAGCCTTCAAGCGCGTGTAGGCTTTAGGGCTTTTCCAGTCACCAAAGAGTTGCGTGATTTGCGACTTGACTGCGTCGCTGTCAAAGTCGCCTACCAAGGCGAACTCGCTGTGGCTGGCGCCGTAATAGCTGCTGTGAAACTGTTTGACTTGTTCAAGCTTGGCTGCTTTGAGCGCTGCAATGGACTCGTCCAAACTGCGGGCAGCGCGAATGTCACCTTTCTTGTAAACGTCCAGTGCCAGCGCCATGGCTTGCGAGCCCATGGCATTGGGTTCGCTGCGTTGGCTTTCAAGGCCAGCAGTTCCCTCTTGAACCAACAATTCAAATTCTTTTTCAGCCAAGATGGGCTTGCGCAAAATATCTCGAATCAAATTGAGTACTTCGGGCAAGTTTTTTCGCAGTGAATCAAATCGAACCGTGACGGTTTGTCCGCCACCACTGACTTCAATTTGGGTTTTGAGTTCGTCCAATTTGGCTGAAATTTCAGCGCGTTGTAAATTTCCTGCACCTCGCATGAGCAAACTGGCCGTGAGATTAGAGGTGGTGGCTTGGTTAAACAGGCTTGCTTCATCGCCGAAGCGCAAAGTCAAGATGCCACTCAAAGTTTCGCCACGCGTTTTCTTGGGTGTCAAGATGAGCTTCATGCCGCTGGCCAAAGCCAAACGTTGAGTGCGCTTTTCGATGTTGGCAGGGCTGATGTCAAACACTTCGCCTTCACTGGCAGCTGCCTTGCCTTTGTAGTCGGCCACCAGTTTGGCCACATCTACAGCGTCAGGCAGTTTGCTGCGGTCAGGTGTGGCGGTGGGAATGAATTGCCCCAAAGTGCGATTGCTTTCTTTGAAGTAATTGGCTGCCACAGATTGCAAGTCGGCCAATTTGAGATTCTCAATGCGATCGCGTTGCAAAAAGAACAAGCGCCAGTCGCCATTGGCAATGGATTCTGATAATTGCACCGCTAATTTTTGGGGGTCATTGATGGTCTTGTCGATGTCGCTTAACAGGCTGGCCTTGGCGCGTTTGAGTTCTTCCTCGGTAACAGGCTTCTTTTGCAAACCCTCTAATTCTTCAAGCAAAACTTTGCGAGCTTCTGCTAGGTTTTGTGTTTTGTTCAGCTCGGCCATGAACATCACATAGCCTCGCTCAGCCAAGTCAAAATTCCAAGGACTGACATTGACAGCCAATTTTTTCTCAACCATGTTCTTGTGCAGCCTGCCGTTGGGTGTGCCGCCCAAGACTTCACTCAAAGCTGCCATGGCAGCTGAGTCAACGTGGCTGCCCGCTGCTGTGTGATACAGCACCGCAGTCAGCTGAACATCACCAGTTCGTTTTACATTGACTTCGCGCATCCCATCTTGCGCAGGATCTTGTGTGTAAGTGGTTTCAAGCACACGCACGGGCTTAGGAATGGCGCCAAACACCTGTTGTATCAGCGATAGAGTACTGCCAGCCTCAAATTTGCCAGCAACTAGCAAGACGGCATTGTCAGGTTGGTAGTACTTGCGGTAAAAATTTTGAAGGTTTTCAATTTTGACGTTTTCAACATCGGTGCGCGCGCCAATGGTGCTCTTGCCATAGTTGTGCCAATCAAAAGCAGTGGAGGCCATGCGCTGCCAGAGCATCATGTAGGGGTTGTTTTCGCCGCTTTCCATTTCATTTCGAACCACTGAAAACTCGGTTTCTAAATCTTTGCGCGCAATGAGGCTGTTGACCATGCGATCGGCTTCCATCTCCAGTGCCCATTTCAGGTTGTCAGGATTGGCAGGAAAGGTTTCGTAGTAATTGGTTCGATCGTAGAAGGTGGTGCCATTGAATTGCATGCCGCGCTTGCCCAACTCTTCAAAGACATTGCCGCTTGTCTTTGTGCCTTTGAACACCAGGTGCTCTAGCAAGTGCGCCATGCCGGTCTCGCCATAATTTTCATGGCGACTGCCCACCAAATAAGTGATGTTCACAGTGGTGGTGGGCTTTGACGCATCGGGTGCCAACAACACGCGCAAACCATTGCTCAGTCGGAATTCACTGATGCCCTCAACTTGAGCGACTGCTTTTAAAGCTGAAGCTGTGCCTTGCGACCATGCGGCAAAAGGCAGCAAGCAGCTGGCTGAAACCATGGCAATTTGAATCCAACGAGAAATGGAGCTTGAACGCATGAGAGGGCACTTCTTTAAATGAACGAAAAAGAAACTTTATACACCTGCTTTAGAATACACCCCGAATACCTGCGCGCCGGCGGGTATTTATTTTTGTTCAACCGGCGCCATGTAGAGGACTACCATGTACAAAAACCTCGCAGCCGCTTTCGCGGCCGCCTGCTTTTTTTCGCCCATTTCATCCCTTGCCGCAGAGCCTTCGCAGCCGGCTTCAAAAAGCCCGGTCAAAGCCGCTTTTGTCTATGTCACGCCTGTGTTCGACGCGGGCTGGACGCACCAGCACGATCAAGGCCGTAAAGCTGTTGAAAAGGCCCTAGGCAATGCCGTTAAAACCACCGTTGTAGACAACGTGGCCGAAGGCGCTGACTCAGAGCGTGTGGTGCGCGATTTGGCGCAACAGGGCCACGATGTGATTTTCACCACCAGCTTTGGTTACATGGAACCCACGCTCAAAGTGGCCAAAGAGTTTCCCAATGTGAAGTTTGAATCGATCACGGGTTACAAAACCGATGTGAATGTGTCTGTGGCCAATGCGCGCTATTACGAGGGCCGTTATTTGGCAGGTGTGGCCGCAGGACGCATGACGCAATCCAATGTGGTTGGTTATGTGGCGGGGTTTCCCATTCCTGAAGTGCTGCAAGGCTTGAATGCGTTCACGTTAGGCATGCGTTCTGTGAACCCCAAAGCCCAAGTGAAAGTGATTTGGCTGAACTCATGGTTTGATCCGGCCAAGGAGCGCGACGCGGCATTTACGTTGTTCAATCAGTCGGTGGATGTGATCACCTTTCACACAGCCTCCAATGCCGTGATGGTGGCGGCGCAAGAACGCGGCAAGATGGCCATTGCCTATCACTCAGACATGCGCAAAGTGGCGCCTGACGCGCAATTGATGGCGGTCACGCACGAGTGGGGTGCCTATTACACACAGCGCGTACTTGCTGTGCAAAAAGGGCAGTGGCGCACTGGCAATGTCTGGGGCGGTTTAAAAGAAGGCATGATTCGCGTTGGCGACTATGGCCCTAAGTTACCTGCCAAAGTGCGCGACGAAATTGTGAAGTTACAACAAGACATCGTGCAGGGCAAACGCCACCCATTTCAAGGGCCCATTGTCGACAACGAAGGCAAAGCCATTGTGGCAGCTGGGCAGAAACTCAGCGATGTTCAAATTTTGAACATGAACTACGGTGTGGCGGGTGTGATGGGAAAAATCAATCCCTGATGTGAATTGACTGAAAAAAAAACCTGCGTTTCAAGGCAGGCTTTTTTCAGTGTGGTGCCATGCTAGCCATCAAGCTGAATATTTCGAGTCTTGGCCAGTTGGGTCCAGCGGGCCAAGTCGGCCTTCATGTAGGCTGCAAATTCTGCTGGCTTCATGGGCATCAGTTCAACGGCTTCAGAGCTTAATTTTTCTTTGAAATCGGGCTGAGCCAAAACAGTCAGCATGGCGTCGTTCAGTGTTTTGACAATGGCGGCCGGCATGTTGGCAGGGCCTACAACGCCGTACCACTGTTGAGCATCAAAGCCCTTCAGGCCCATCTCTTCTAAGGTGGGGATGTCCTTCACTTGCGGGTGACGCTTGGTGCCTGTCACTGCCAATGCGCGGATGCGGCCACTGCGAATATGCGGCAATGCGGCTGCTAAGCCAGGGAACATCAATTGTGTTTGACCACCAATGAGGTCAGTGATGGCGGGTGCAATGCCTCGATAGGGAATGTGCACCATGAAGCTGTTGGTTTGCAATTTAAACAGCTCTGCCGCCAGATGGGTTAAGGACCCTGCGCCTGCAGAGCCATAAGACAGGCGGCCGGGGTTTTGCTTCACGTAGTCCAAAAAGGCCTTGAAGTTTTGCGGTGGCAAGCTGGTGTTGATGCACAGCACATTGGGGGTCGAGCCAATCATGCCGATGGGCGTGAAATCTTTTTCTGCGTCGTAGGGCAGTTTGCGCGTGGCGGGCGCCGTGCCATGGGTGGC
>ENA-UOYK01000616-UOYK01000616.1-marine-metagenome-genome-assembly--contig:-NODE-616-length-11768-cov-9.753571_pt1 | contig 11768 bp, 19 predicted proteins | sample MGYA00238174_ERZ767213 | MGnify/ENA primary metagenome ERZ767213 (study PRJEB28944, sample SAMN06267167) | marine metagenome | isolation source: Columbia River Estuary | place: USA:Columbia River Estuary...
CCAGAAGAACCAGAAGAACCATCCGTGCCATCAGTGCCCGATGAACCAGAAGAACCAGAAGAACCATCCGTGCCATCCGTACCCGATGAACCCGAAGAACCGTCTGTGCCGTCAGTACCTGATGAACCTGACGAACCGTCTGTGCCGTCAGTACCTGATGAACCTGAAGAACCATCTGTACCATCAGTACCTGATGAACCGGAAGTACCACTTATACCAGAAGTACCTGAAGAACCACTTGAACCAGAAGAACCATTTGTACCATCTGTACCTGAAGAACCATCTGTACCATCTGTACCTGAAGAACCACTCGAACCATCGGTACCGTCAGTACCCGATGAACCTGAAGAACCGTCAGTGCCTGATGAGCCATTTGTACCCGATGAGCCATTTGTACCCGATGAACCATTAGTACCATCTGTACCTGAAGAACCATCTGTACCGTCTGTGCCTGAAGTACCATCAGTACCAGAAGTACCGTCAGTACCAGAAGAACCATTTGTTCCAGATGTACCCGAAGTACCAGATGTACCAGATGTACCGTTGATGCCTGATGTACCATCACCGGCTTGAATATCTTCGGTGACCCAAACCCAATTACCGGATTCTAATGGCACCTCTTTAAGTACTAGGGCTTTACCAAGATCATCGGCTGTAATTTCACCATCAACACCAGAGCCCATAATAGGATATTCATCCAAAATATTATGGATGAGTCTTAGGTTATAGTCCATCTCGTCATGAGATAGCGGTCTCTTTAACTTCTTTCTAAATAATGGAAGTTTTGAACCATTTGGCCCGTCATTGATGCCCGAGATATCTTCAAACATGGTTATAATCTGGCGTATTTTTTATATTCTTGTTCTATTTTCAAATAGCCACCATCATCAATAATATCATTGATGTATACACATTCAACATAAGATGGAGTATTTGGTGAAATATAATTATCAAAATTAATATATCTCACAACATTATTAATGTATGTATTAAGGTCATTTAATCTCTTCTTAGAGATATCAAATAATGTACCTTTTGTAATGACTAGTTGCTTTTTATTTTGTACTTGGATACCGTTGTCTTTATCAACCCAAAACTTTACAAGATTAAACGGGTACCATGTACATATTTCACTTTCATCTGTAAGTGGAACTGCTGGGTATTGGCTATTGATAAAAAACTTAAGTGAATTTAAATTATCAAATACTGGTGGTGAAATTACCTTATTGTCTATTTTATATTCTAAAACAATATCACGTACTCTTCCCTCATTTGTTTCCAATTGAAGAAGAGTATTATAAATAGCACCTAATGTAATTCTTTCAATAATCATTATTTTCTAAATACAAATTCAGAAAGAACCCAAGCGATGATGGCACCCGCAGATGTTAGGATACCAACGCCAACCTTTTGAAGATTTGCTTTCCAACGCATAAGTGCTTTGTGTTCTTCAATTAGCTTTGCGTTCTCCATTTTCGTTTCTTCCATATCTATACGAAAATCCGTATTCTTTCTAGTCTCAACAATAACACCGTCGTATGGATTAAGTAATTGACGCTTAAGCTCAGAAATATCCTGGCGCATTTCTTTTTGACCTTCCATCATTTGACGAATGGCAGCTTCCATTTGCACATAATTTGGATCTTCAAGCTTTTGTTTGAACGAATTAAAAGCATTTAAAAGGTCTAAAACGAGCTCTCTATTGCCTTTTTCAGAATTTAGATTATCCATTGATTTAAGGTTTGGGGTCTTTTTCTTTTATATATCAAAATAAAAAAGGTGGCATATGCCACCTCTACTAATCATTTGAGTTTATTTTCAAGATCTTTTCTTAAATCTAATCTCAATACATTCTAAAATAACCTTAACCAATTCACCCGTTGGATTATGTGCAGGTTTTAACCATTTCACCCCTCTTTTTGGGTAAAAATCGTATTGCTCCCAACGTGCCATTAGTCCCTACCTTGTACTAGATCACAAAAAACTTCGTGTTCTGTAATATTAATTTGAATATCGTATTCCATTTCCAATTAATCTAATGGTCCATATTTACCAGATGCCATATCCTTACCAAATTGATTTGACTTCTTAGTTCTGAACTGAATATACGCAGGATCTTGCATATGGTTTTTACCAGCAACACCAAAGTATGACATCAATTCAAATTTAACAATTTCATCACCTTGATCTTTGAACATTTTAACAACGTCTTTTACAATCTTAGCAATCTTATTCTTTTTAGAAGCATTGATAGGTCCTTTAAATTCTTCCATTGCAGGATAAGCAATAGAAGCATTTGACTGTACTTTAACAGATGATAGAGTTTCAGGCATATCCTTAATCATATTAAGGAAATCCTTCTCATTATCCGCAGAGCCAGCCCACGATGAAACAACATCATTGCCATTCATCTTTGTAGATGAATATTCAACACGTTCATTTACATGTGATTCAAATGTTTTAATATACTTCATGCTTTATATATTACTTAAATAATTCTTTAAGCCCCTCTTTCTCAATAACTTTTTTAAGTCTTTCAACATAAGAACTATCCTCAGCATATGAAGCTCCCAAATAAGTAAAATAATCAGATTCAGTATGGATACCGTTCAAGTAGCGACACTGATAGAACGCATAATCATAGACTGATTCTCTCCAATGGTTGTAATAAGCATGATTACGATTTGTGCCCTCTGCCGTTGTAATACGGCGTTGAGCTTCTTTCATGCCAAATAAATTGTGGTTCTCTAAAAAGATTCCACTCTTCCAATGACCGGTTTCTTGAATAGATTGTGCCATGACAATGTATGGGAACTTAACATTAAGGTCCTTCAACATTTCAACTAGCTTTTGTTTTTCAAATTCATCGGTCTTCTTAATAACGATGGCTTTTTCAACATCGCTAAGGTTTTCAAACCCATGCGTTACTCCGGTGTAATAAGCAACTGTTGAAGCAACTGCACCAACGGCTAAAACGCCACCAGCCACTTTAAGAATGCTCATTTTTTTATGTATGAGATTCTTTTTATCGTAAATATAAAGCATATAAACGGTATTAGTTAAACATTATACGTGAAAACTTAGAAAAGTTTACACGCCAAGATTAAACATCTTGTTTAAGGAATCACTAAAATCAACCCCAGCGAGTACCTGAGGTTCATTAACTTGAACCTCGTAGTCGAGGTATTCATATGTATAAATATTATCGGATTGTTCATCCAATAATGTTTGAAACAACTTAGTCAGTTGCTCCTTTGTGGCATAAGAAATGTCATCATAGTCGACATCCTCAATCTGAAAAACGGTATCACCCTTTGGTCGCATAACCTCACGACCTTCATACCAAGCTTTGTTCTCCCATACCTGGGCAATGATGTTTACTTTAACTTTCATCTTATTATCTCTCATTGATTACATAGTAAATATAGCAAAAAAGATTGACATAAAAAAATTATCGGACAACTTTTTTCAATTATTTTAGAAATATTTTAAGCTTGAGTGTGGTTGTACCCGGGATAATGCGGTGGTACAAACCCTTTGGTATATTAATATCAATACCGGTCAATAAGGGAATAGGAAACTCATTGTCATATTGAAAGTTCCAATCAGAATCTTCAAGTACTTCAATGGTTCTGTCTTCTTCATCAAAATGCCATTTGAATAGGTGTGCTGGATAACCAGGTTTGAATTCCCTGATTACATATCCGTCAAATTTGGTCTGTGTGAAGGGAAGTGTTTGGTCATCCATCTGATGAACCATTTCCTCATGTGTCATTTCATTGCAATCGCAATCATCTACCATGGAGCGTCAGATTTAAGACCTAACTGCTTACCAAACAAAGTTGGTGCATAACAAGCCCAAAATCCAGCTGTGTCAGGGTCTTTTTTACCCGCTGATTCACATTGCTGTCTTGCCCAAAAACTTGCAGCTGCTGCTGGGTCACCGTTCTTAATACTCAAGCCAGTTGAATCACCCCATTCGATTTTCTTAGCAACAATTCTACCTTCTTCGTCAGTCTTTCCTGAATCACGGTAAACAACAAACTTCTTACCACCACCTCTTGCCGGTGTATCAAGCTCAACTTCTCTACCGTCATAAACAGCTTTCTTACCTACATTCAGGTTTTTAGCCATCCAACCAGAAGGACCTTTAAGAATGATATTGTCTTTCTCCCAGTATTCTTTAACTTCTTCGAATAGTTGTGTATAAGCTTCACTGCCTAATCTAAAGAATGAATTAGTCAAGTCCAAACCTTCTTCAATATGGGCTTTTAACGCTGGAGAAACGCTATCAAATGCTTCAAATGTCTTGATAAACTTCATAAGTTATATATTCTTCTCATTATATTGGTAATCAAGGGGCTTGTTTCAATAAAAAAAGGGGACCAAAGTCCCCTTTTGCGTTTTAAGCTGGCCCACCGACACCGAAATGCGCCCAATCCATGTATTCAAAGATATGATCTTCTACAATATTCATGGCAATTTCTGCCATTTCAAGCGTATAGAAGTCAACTTCAAATACTGGGGCTAGACTAATTTCAGTAGCTGGTGAGACCACTGAAATGTAATCAGCCATAACACTAAGATTTTTTGTTTTAGGAATTATTTCCCTACTCTATATATAATATAATAGTGCTTTTGTTTGCAAGTTTTTGAAACTATTTTCAAATATTTTCACGAACTCGAACGGATGCCGATGAAACGTTGAAAACAGAACCAACCGCAGCTTTCAAATCCTTCAACTGAGTACCCTCAATGCGGCGAATCTTCTGTGAAATATTCATTCCACTTTTACGGAATACAATAAAGCTAATACCTTCATATTTTGCTTCAACCTTGTCAAGGTCCTTATTGATATCTTCAATGATAGCAGAGACACCTTCACGGATATAACGTGATTTAACAAGCATTCTACGCAATACCATTGGATTGCTCAAATCAGTTTCATCAATTGGTTCAATGATTTGAATATTGCCCGCAGCGATTTCTTCTGGTGTTGCTACTTTGATCTTAAATGAAATATTTGGATTACCAGGTGCTGATGAACCAAATGTTATAATGTCGTAATCAGATTTGAACTCATTTACATAAAGATTCAAATAATGAATGGCATCAAATATCATACACATCTTTTTCTTACCAATTTCGCCACGGGCAAAATCAGCAGACATTCCGTATTTGGCGCTGTTTGCTTTGATCTTATCAATTAGTCGAAGTGCCTTTGTCAAATGTGGATTCTCCTTAATACTAAGTTCAGTTAGCTCATCGGCTAAATCAACAGCATGTGTCAAATGCTTCATAAAAGAGAAGTTTGACATAGCACCTGCATTACCAAGTCTCCATACGCCTTCGTATTTACCAAGTTGAAGTTTCTTGGTCTTGTAATGTGGAAAGAAGTTGTATGCTTTTGCTTCGTATTGCATACCATTTAATAATACGTCAAACGATTCGCCACCTCCGGAGATAACAGCGCCTTTGACTAACCAAGCAATCCAAACCTCACCCATACCCAAACCTTTGGGTTGAATGATAAAAACATCTCGAGAGAATTCATTCTCCATCTCAAGATGATAGTTTGCTTGAAGTTCTTCAATAGAGTCATATGTGCCAAGGCGCGCCACGAAGTATTCTTCAATGCCTTCATTCTTAGCCAAAAACTTGAGGACCTCTTTCTTTGCGTCTAGAGGAATCCTACTTAATAACTCGTCGATTGGTTTTTCAATCACTAAGTCCATATATTAAATGTATTGACGGGTCAAATAGCCGTAAGATTGGTATTCGCTGTCTTCATTATTCAAGAACATATAACCATTATATGCCCCCGCTTCATGAAGTACCTTTTCAATCATTACACAGATTCCATCTTTGAAATCACGTGTGATGTGTTCAATCTCACCTTCAGGTGTACTCAAAATAGAATTGGCCCAGCGCTTTAACTCTTGAACCTCAACTGTCTTTCTAGCTTTTGCCATAGTGCTTTCGATTAATTACATAGTAAATATAAGCAAAAAAGTCGACATAAAAAAATATTACGCCGACTTTTTTAAGATTTTCTTAAAATATTTTACTTCATCTTAAATCCAAGCTTACCATTTGATGGATTGTATACCGATTGGTTAGGTGCCGTGAATTCAAACTTGGCCTTTGGATTTGTAAATGCTCTCATCTTGAATTCCATCGCATCCTTCTTAAGGATAAAGTCAAGATATAACTGTTTAACCTCAACCTTACGCATAATAGCATTTAGAGCATTGATATACTTTTCAGAACCAACAGCACCATTTAACAAATCAACCACGTGGTAGCTTAGTGGACCCGTATAGATACCGTGCCATGATTTATCACTCTTGAAACGTCTCCAATCAATAGTACCGCCTGGTTGTCTATTCATTACAGCGTAATAGTCATGAAGTTCTTCCATTGGTTTACCACCTCTTGATTGCATATCAATAGCAGCAGATTGTAGCATATCAACTGTGAGCTGACCTGGTTGAACACCTAGCATTTCAGCTAACTTAAGAACACCTGGTGCATTTAGCAGTTTGCCAATCTCAAGATAAGATTCAGCAACACCGTATTGTTTTAGAATGTTGAACATTTTATTTAGTTCAATCTCATCGTCAGTTGTTAGCTGATCTTCTTTTAGGTTATTGATAACACCCGTAAGTGTTGGTGCAGCACCTTTTTTGTATTTTGATGAAACACCATAACCATCCATGTAAAAATCAATGATTGGATTATTACCAGAAGGGAAAAGAACACCCTCTTCATAACCACTAATGCCCATCAAATAGATACCACCGAGTACTTCACCAAAGTCCTTACCGATGATAGCAACATCCGCTGGACCCATAGCATTCATAGCTTCTGCCAATTCATTGTTAAGACTGATGACATCATCGATATCTGCAATTTCGATTGGACTATTGAATCTATGCTTACTTGAATGTCCAGCAACTGCATCTACAAGACCCATAAGCGGCATTGCAATTGCCGGTTTTTGTCCATATTGTCTTTCAATTGCTGATTTAGCATCGCTGACAAGCGCTTGTGGTGTATAAGCCACATCTTCTTTAAGTCTTAGACCTGTTGGTGTAAGTGCCTTTGGAGACACAGAACCTTCCGCAACTTGATTGTTTGAAAAGACAACGCTAGTACCACTTTTAGCTTGTGTACGCTTGTCAAGTTCTACGTTCTTATTGAATGTAGCAATGTATGTAAAGAATTGTCCTGAACGTGCACCATTCTTAAAGTCACCTGGTTCAACAATCTTTAGTTCGTAATCATCTTCAAATGCAACTTGAGAAATAATCTGTTTGATGGCTTCAATAGATGCATCAATACTTGAACCTAATGAAAATCTAAGGTGATAACCTCTTTTTGAATTGGCATCGCCCTGGTAGTTCTTTTTAGTCAAGTCTCTGAAATACATTGTAACTGACTTGTCATCAGAAAGCATCTTACTTTCATAAAGCCATGCGTATTCAAACTTTGCTCTAATATCTCCGAATGTACCCATTACTTATTCTCGATCTTTTTGAATATCTTTTTATCTGCTTTATATACCGTGATTTCTACGTCTGGATATTCAGGTTGAAGGTCTTTAACAAGAAAAAGGTTTTGATTGTCATCATCAAAGAACTGAATCTTTTTATAGCCCTTTTCAATAATCTCTTTAAATGCTTGTTGCTTCTTCTCAGCAACAGAACCTGTAAAGTTATGGATTGGATCGTTAATAGCAAAGATAAGGTCTCTTGTGATATGGAAACCAACGTGTTCTTTCATCCATTTATAAATCATTTCACGGTCATCTCTTGCCGTAACAATACCAACTGCTCTTTTGATTTTATATGCATCGGCAAGAATCTTCAGATAGTAATGGATAAGCTGACCTGCTTTCATAATCTCTAAAGATTTGAAATCATCAAAGTCTAATTGATGGTCTGGATGCTTTTCATACTCATTGAATTCCTCTGGAGTCAATTCATGGCAATCACCCGTTACAATATTACATACCTTGATCTTTGCATCAGTAATAACTAATGTATCATCAAGGTCGAATACTGTAATCGACGTTTCACTAAAAGGTTTCTTCTTTTCCAAAAGGAAGTCATTGTATGTTTTAAGCATGATTATATTTAAATGCCCTTCTTCGTTTTATAATCTACTTCGTCTGTTAGTTTAGTTACATAGATTTCTACTGTTGTATCACTCCATTTCACACCTCCAGCAATTTTAATGCCAGCACTCTGGTGCCATCCTGTAAACTTGTCATGTGGATATGTGTCAATGGCTTCTACTTCTTTTTCAACAGATTTCCAATCAACTTTTGCACCTTTTAAATATCTTCTCTCGGCACCGTTAATAAGTTCCTCAAATGTATTAAAACCATCACCGCCCATTCTTCTTCTGATTTCATTCGATTCATTCTCGTCGTACACTTCTAGCTTGTACTTGTAATTAGCCACTCTTGGCGCTGTAATTGATAGGTGCACCCATTCGTCAACTGTTTCAATCTGAGTTTCAATTCCCGGAAACTTATTCATAAGAATCTTTTGTACTCTTTGCGCTTCCTTTATATCTTTTTCACCAGGTGATTCATTATAAACATTACCGTTTTCTCTCGTGGCAATTAAGATTTCACGCATATCATCTTCTTCCTCAATTTCCATATAAGTTTTAGCAGAAGCGATTGCTTTTAACACTTTCTTGTGTGTTGCTGGATCGAAATCAGATCTAGCTTCATTAACACCTTCAACAGATTCATTTACCTCTTCGAGGTTCTTGAATCCATATTTACCAGCGTCTTTAATGGCTTTTTTCTTAGCCCATTCTGGAATCTCACCTAGTTTTTCTTCTTGGAACCTGATTTCGCCGTCTTGAACAATTGCAAGCTCCCACCAATTTGGCTGGCCTTGTTTGTATTCAGTAGAAACTAACATAACAAGACCCTTATCAGTATCGCCTTGTAATCCCTGAATATTCCATTTCATGTTTCTTTTATCATTAAAGTCAACACGAACGCCTTCATTCAATGCATCATTCTTTTCATTAATGAACGCTTCAAAAAGTTTTACTCTTTTCATAATTATATTTTATATTCCGGATCAGACGTTTTGAAATCGTCTTTTCGCATGATTGTTTTTGCGATAATTTGATCAACCTTTGCTTTAAATGGTATATTAATATCAGTCCTATCGTCTTTTATGACAAATTCATCATATTGTTTCATGAATGCATCAAACTGCTTCTTCCTTTTAGCTAGTCTTTTGAAGAAACCAATTAGCTCAGCATCCGTTATTTCTTTATCGTGTTCAATCCTTGTTAATCTATCAAAGAAGTGCTTTGTAAATTCCACATCAATAGGATCAAGTTGATCGTCTGCGTATTTTTCAACACGATCTAAATCAACTTTTTCAGCTAAAAATGCTTCAAACAAATGAACACGTTTCATTATGCAGGTCTGTTTCTGTTTTTATTAGCTGGACTATTATCAGAAAGCCATCTTTTACCAAGTGGATTTGAAACAGGTGCATTGATTCTTCTTGCAATCTCTTTTTCAATTTGATCAAGAAGGTCAGCATTATCGTATGACGAATTGTCAACAATGATCATCTTGTCAGTACCAAATAACTTTTGGAACTTACCTAAGTTTTTTTGTACTTCCTCCCACATCTTTTGAACCATGCTATCGTCTAATTTACGAGCTCTATTTCTATTTCTTTCAAGAGCAACCTCCAATGTAGTATTCACAAATACCATGTATGTGTCATAACCAAGGTCCATGTAAAGGTTTCTCATACCTTGGATTTTACCAAAGTCTTTACCAGTACCGTCGATAACTTGGCCCAGACGACCACCGATGTAATTGTCCTGCATTCTTTTTGTAAGACCCTTTGCCTTATCTCTAAGTGCCATAACCTCTGACCAAGTTTCTTCATCCTTAGCATAATCGCTAAGTTTGCCAACATCATAACCAGCATCAGCAAGCGCCTTTTCAAAAGCATTGTCATTATTAACAAGTTTTAGACCAGTTGCATATGATACAGAAGAAGTTGCGCCCTTTGGATAACCGAATAGTTCTGTTGCTACAAATGATTTACCAGAACCCGGGCCACCTGCCATAAAAAATGCTTTTAAGATACCTGGATCATAGATACCTTCGCCCAAGAACTCTTCAAATAGTTTAAATCTTTTCATATTATTTAATTGCATCTTGTTTGTCTTCGTACTTTGGAAGTTGTTTTTCAATGTTCAAAGCCCAGAGTCTATCGTTAGGAACGATGAACTTTCTTTCGTGATCATAGACATAAAACGTTGTTTTATATATCCCCTGTCTGATGATTCTTGCCTTTTTAGTGCCATTTATATACACAATGTCATCCACATCAAAATCAGAGCCCATCAAAAAACGAAAACCTGACCAGAATTGTGTGATGCTATCCTTTGCTATAAGTGCAATTAGGGCGCCGATAATCCAGCCACCCCATTCGCCAAAGTATTGTGTAATAAATGATTCCATTATGAAAGTGACTTTAACATTTCAATCAATGAAGGTTGTGGGAATACATCTGTTTTGTCCTTTCTAACTGAATTGTGTGTATAAACACCCGGTTCAAGTTTGTAAGCTCTTTCAGTCAGATCCCAAATGTCTTCATTATACTCTAGAGGTATATTGTATGTTTCACTCCAATAAAGAAGTAGATTCTTCACCGATTCAATCTGTGCATCTGAATATTTATGGTAGTATGTATAACCCTTGAACTGTTTTAGTAATTGGCAAACCTCATCCTCTGGAACTTGTCTATTCACATAGTTGTAGAATTTACCATCCTTAAGTGTTAATGGACCCCAAGCACAAAGCTCAATACCAATCGAAAATTTATCAATATTAACATATGGTAAATCAAATCTATCAAAGTGTTCTTGTTTTAAACCCAAATGGTAAGCCCAGTGCTTTGATGAAAATGCTTGAACGATTTCACCATCCGGCGAATTTGAAGCACCTTTATTTGAAACAGTAACACATGTTGCAATTCTACCACGACTATCTGTATTCCAGTTAGAAATTGTGTTTCTACCAGATGCGTTACCAGCCGTATGGTGTAGATAAATTTGAAACTTTGCGTTCTCTTCTTTAATGTATTGCCCGCTATCCAAAAACATTTTATGGATACCCGAGAGAAAATCAGTATTCATAGGTTTAACCTCCTCTATTTCTTCTATTTTTTCATTTGATGGTTCTTGAACAATTTCAATAGATGGAATAGATTGAATTTCTTCAGATACAACCGCAACCTCTTCAGGTATAATTGTATTATCTTCCGGTTTCTGATTACTTGAGAATAAACCCAGCAACCATTCTATCAATTGATTTAATACGCCCATTATGTATATATTTAATAGAAAGGGCGCTTAAAGCGCCCCTCCGTTGTCTAATTTATCCAATTCAGTTCTTATTTCAAATACTCGCCATTCAAAGTCATATAATTCATCCTTTGAAATCTTGCATCGCTTAAATAATTTTTGCGCTTGCCTGTATTCTTCAATGGCTTTCTTTAATAGCGATTTTAATTGCGCTTTTGATATTCCCGTAATGTCTGATTCTGTCGCTGCATTTCTGGCGTCTTTGCCCTTTGCTCTAATAACTAGATCAAAGTTAGAAAATAGGTGACAGAACTTATCAGCATTCATTGCCATGATAGAATTGTCTATTTTTTTATTTATGCGTACTGTTGGTACGACTTTTCTTCAACAAGTGATGAACC
>ENA-UOYK01000628-UOYK01000628.1-marine-metagenome-genome-assembly--contig:-NODE-628-length-11664-cov-2.664452_pt1 | contig 11664 bp, 8 predicted proteins | sample MGYA00238174_ERZ767213 | MGnify/ENA primary metagenome ERZ767213 (study PRJEB28944, sample SAMN06267167) | marine metagenome | isolation source: Columbia River Estuary | place: USA:Columbia River Estuary...
TGGGCATCATGGAGTGACCATCATGATGAATCTAAAGATGAATTCTGGCCTAAGATTATAGGCGAACTTAGAGAAAATGAAACTGCGCTGGTGTTTGAAATTTTATATCCCCCAAAGGGACAAATAGGGGCAAGAATCTGTACGGAAAGAAATATAGTAGGGTGGATCAGCGCAAAACATCTTCGTAGCGTAACTTAATGAATATACAAACTAATTCTGAGGTTGTAGGTTTATACGCCTTAAAATCTAACAGAGACAATACTCCTAGAATTAGTGGAGATGTGGTGAGTGATGCTAGAGATGATTTTGACCAATTTAGCCGTCCTGCAGTATCTATGACTATGAATACTAAAGGGGCCAAAGAGTGGGAAAAATTAACCGGAGACGCATTTAACAACCAAACAGGTATTGCGATTGTTTTAGACAACAAAGTATACACTGCACCAGGCGTTTCTTCAGGTCCTATCTCAGGAGGTCGTTCTGAAATTACAGGGTCATTTACTGTGAATGAAACCAAAGATATATCTAACGTTTTACGTGCAGGTAAACTACCCGCTTCTGCTGAAATTATTCAATCTGAAATTGTAGGTCCATCACTAGGTCAAGAAGCTATTGATAGTGGGTTCAACTCTTTTTCTTTGGCCATGGTATTGGTATTGCTATGGATGATTTTATACTACGGTAGAGCAGGTCTTTTTGCAGACATTGCCCTATTGTTAAATATCGTACTTATTTTTGGTGTATTAGTGAGTTTAAATGCGGTATTAACCCTTCCAGGAATTGCTGGTATTGTATTGACTATTGGTATGTCTGTAGATGCAAACGTACTGATCTTTGAACGTATTAAAGAAGAATTGGCTAAAGGGAAAGGAAAAGCTATTGCTATTGCAGACGGATTCAGCAATGCCTTGTCTTCGATTTTAGATGCTAACATTACTACAGGACTTACAGCGATCATATTATTTGTATTTGGTTCAGGTCCTATTAAAGGATTTGCAACTACTTTATTAATAGGTATTATCACTTCTTTATTCACAGCGATTTTTATCACTAGATTATTGATTGATGGGTACACGGCTAAAAAGTCTGCATCTTTAGACTTCAATACGGCCATTACTAAGAATTTATTCAAGCAGCCTAATATAGACTTCCTAGGAAAGAGAACCATAGCTTACGCTGTGTCTGGTGCTTTTGTTTTGGTGTCTTTAGGTTCATTATTTACACAAGGCTTACAACAAGGCGTAGATTTTATTGGAGGCCGTTCTTATACGGTTCGTTTTGAACAAGCGGTGAACCCCTCTGAATTATCTTCTGAATTGTCAGATGTGTTTGGAACAGGAACCAATGTGAAGACATACGGAGAAGACAATCAAGTAAAAATCACTACAGCTTATAAAGTAGACGTTGAAGGAATTGAAGTAGACAATGAGATTCAAAATTCATTATACACTTCACTTCAGAAATATTTACCTGCTGGAACCAGCTATGAAGATTTTATTGTTGGAGATGGTAGCGGAACGGTGGGTATTATGCAGTCTTCTAAAGTTGGACCAACGATCGCAGATGATATTAAAAACAACGCTTTCTTAGCGATCTTAGGATCTTTATTGGTTGTATTCTTATACATCTTATTGAGGTTTAGAAAATGGCAGTTCTCATTGGGTGCTGTTATAGCGGTATTTCACGATGTGTTAATCGTTTTGGGTATTTTCTCTTTATTAGGAAAGTATATGCCATTCAATATGGAAATTGATCAGGCATTCATTGCGGCCATTCTTACCGTAATTGGATATTCATTAAATGACACGGTGGTTGTATTTGACCGTATTCGTGAAATTATAGCAGAAAAAGGATGGAAGTCTGGTGAAAACACCAACTTGGCCTTGAACAGTACACTAAGCCGTACTTTAAATACCTCTTTAACTACTTTAGTGGTATTGTTGTCTATCTTCATCTTTGGAGGTGAGTCGCTTAGAGGGTTTATGTTTGCTATGATTATTGGGGTGTTAGTGGGAACCTACTCATCACTCTTTATTGCAACACCAATTATGTTTGACTTCTTAAAGGAGAAGGTTCAATCAGGAAAATAATTTGAACCTAAGTTCAATGCTAAAAAAAAGGCGGCCATTTGGCCGCCTTTTTTTTAGATTATCTTAGCAACACTTCCTTGGGGTGTTTTGTAAAGTACTATTCGTTTGGCTTTCTTAAACTCGTGTTCCTCTATATGAGACACCAAAACAATGGCAGTGTTTGTTTGCTTGGCTATAGTGTCTACTAATTGTATGTATTGCTTACTTTGAGTGGAATCTAGTCCACTAGTAGGTTCATCTAAAATAAGTAATGCAGGAAATTTTATCATGGCCCTTAAAGTCATTACCATTCCTTTTTGTCCTTCAGACAATGCATGGAAAGGCATTTTATCTATAGCAGAAAGTCCAACCACCTTTAGCCATAATCTGGCTTTTTGAGTCATTTCTTCAGAAGGCACACTGTATAAACCCACTTGGTCTAATACCCCTCCTAATATCATTTCTATTGCGCTATGTGTGCCAGGAAACATTTGAACCATAGATGGAGCGTAGTAGCCCAGTTGTTTCTTAATTTCCCAAACACTTTCTCCACTTCCTTTTTTGTGGCCAAACAGCCACAAGTCTTGGCCGAATCCCTTTGGATTGTCTCCGGTTATCAAGGAGAGTAGGGTTGTTTTTCCCGACCCATTTTCTCCTTTTAACTGCCAGAAATCACCACTTTTAATGGTCCAATTAATTTTGTGTAATACCTTTTTATTGCCATAGGAAACCTCGACATTCTCAAGTCTAACTAGTATTTCTGGGACTTTTTTCTTTAAATCATTTTTTTGAAAAATACGCCAAAGCTTTTGATCAGAATTTGTAAGTTCTGTTAAGAATAATTCATTTTGAACGCCTAAAGCTGAATCGTATTCTAGATAAGATTTTTGACTAATGAATTTAGGGATCCATTGTTCATTTGAAGTGACTACCACAAGATTGATTTGACCACAGATTCGATCTAGTTCTTCTTCTATAGAGCGCCTGTTGGTTGCGTCTAAATGAGCCATTGGGTTAATTAGCACAATGGTTTCTTTTTGTTGACTCAGGATATGCTTGAAAAATGCAATGCCTTGTTGGCCACTAGACATTCGCTCTAGCGATTGACCATAAGAGTCTGTAAACCATTTTAAATCATGGATACGTTCTTCTAAAATAAGTGCTTCAATGGCTTTTTTAGAAAACCATGAGGCTTTTTTTGTTTTAGGATAGACTTCTTTGAGATACCTATAGACCCGATCCTCATTAATGTGATTTCCTATGAAAAGATGGAGATGCGAAGGCATCTGATTTTATTTTTTTACTGGGCGCAGCATATAATATGCACCTATGAGTATAAAGGGAATACTGAGCCATTGTCCCGTACTTAACAAGCCCAGACTTTCCTCAAATCCTCCTTGACTTTTCTTTACGTACTCTACAAAAAACCTGGTTGCCCATAGTAGGATAAAGAATAGACCAAAAAGGTACCCTGCTTTATCTTTTTTAGCAGTATTCCAAAATATATAGTACAATAAAATAAAAATTGCTAAATAGGCAATCCCTTCATAAAGCTGAGCAGGGTGTCTAAATGGAATGGCTTCTAAGTATGCGGCAAAGTCTGGATTTGTTTCAATCATAGCATAGGCAGCCTCTGGGGTGCGCTCTCCTGTAATCCCCATAGCTTTATAGGCAGACATGTCTTCAGAATCTCGGATGAATTTAGTGGCAAAAATAAAGTCGCCACTAACTATTTTACCGTTTATTTCAGAGTTGAAAAAATTCCCTAGTCTAATACAGAAAGCACCAAGCGATACAGGTACCACCAGCCTGTCAAACAGCGAAAGCAATTTGAATTCCGGATTCTTTTTTATGTAGAGCATCATCCCTAGGATAATACCAATAGCTGCTCCATGACTCGCTAAACCTGCAAATCCTGTGAATTCATATCCTCTGATAAGACCAAATAATGCTCCTTTGCTGCTTTCTCTGATCGGTAATAATATTTCTAATAAATGGTCTTGATAATAGGCCCAATCATAGAAAAAAACATGTCCTAATCTAGCGCCAAGCATAGTAGATAAGACCGCATGAATGAAAAGGGAATCTAATTGCTCTAAGGTTTTTTTCTCAGACAAAAAGATCTTTTTCATTAAGTACCAGCCTAATGCGAAGGCAATAATCCAAAGTAAGTTGTAGTATTTTATCTGTAATCCCCCTAGGTTAAATAAGGTTTCATTTGGGTTCCATATAATTCCTAAAATATGCATGCTTATAAAGTTTATGCTAAGATAGCAAAATAGATGGCTTTATTCGTTCAATTTATTTTTAGGGCACTGGGTCATGTCCATGACCTCCCCAAGGATTGCAGCTCAAAATTCTTTTGGTAGACAGCCATGCTCCTTTAAAAAGCCCATATTTTTGGAAAGCCTCTAAGCTATAACTAGAGCAGGTAGGGGTGTACCTACAGCTGGGTGGCGTAAGTGGTGAAATGAAGTTTTGGTAAAACCGAATCAGGAGGACAAAAGGTAAAATAAGAAATTTTTTCAAACGCAGTTGTTTTCGTTTATTCGGTTTACATGAATGGTTGCAATTGGTTTTTTACTGTGCGCCCGTCGTATTTTATTAAATGCTATGACAAGCTAAAGGTGGTTCCCTCTGCACCGTCCTTTAACTGAATGCCTAGAGCCAATAATTGGTCTCTAATCGCATCTGAAGTAGCAAAGTCTTTATTGTCTCTAGCTTCTTTTCTCAATTTAATGAGCATTTCTACTAATGCAGGGGTTTGGCTGTTTGTAGCCATTTCCACGCCTTCTTTTAAGCCTAAAACATCCAATACAAAAGCCTTTAATAAAGCAGTAAAATGTGCTTTATCTGCTTGGCTTATTTGGTGATTTCCTTCCTTTAATAAATTAATTTCTTTGACCCCTTCAAATAAGTGGGCAATGAGTATGGGTGTGTTAAAGTCATCATTCATAGCAGAATAACACTTGTCTTCCCAGCTTTTTAAGTCAAAATCTGTATGGTTTCCCACGACTACACTGTCTAGTTGCTTAAAAGCCTCCATTAAGCGAGCATGTCCCTTTTCAGAGGCCAATAAAGCTTCATTACTCAAGTCTAAAATACTGGTGTAATGTGCTTGCATCATGAAAAATCGTAATACAGATGCAGTGAAAGGTTTTGAGAGTATATTGTTTTCCCCACTAAAGATCTCTCCCGGTAAAATATTATTATCGGTAGATTTAGACATCTTTTTGCCATTTAGAGTGAGCATATTGGCATGCATCCAATATTTTACTGGAGATACCCCATTGATAGCTTCTGCTTGGGCAATTTCACATTCGTGGTGTGGGAATTTTAAATCCATCCCTCCCCCGTGAATATCAAAGGTTTTTCCTAAATATTTTGTGCTCATCGCAGTACATTCAAGGTGCCATCCTGGGAAACCGTCGCCCCATTTAGAAGGCCATCTCATGATGTGTTGTGGTTCTGCTTTTTTCCAAAGAGCAAAATCTTGGGGAGATTTTTTTTCGTTTTGAGCTGTTAGACTTCTGGTGTTGGCCAACATGTCTTCTAGTTTCCTGCCACTTAGTTTACCGTAATCATTGGTCTCGTTAAATTTTTGAACATCAAAGTAAACAGATCCATTGACATGGTAAGCATAGCCTTTGGCTATAATTTCATCAATAATCTGTATTTGTTCAATGATATGCCCAGTAGCCGTGGGTTCAATACTCGGTGGTAATAAGTTGAATTGCGTCAATATATTATGAAAGTCAACTGTGTATTTTTGCACCACTTCCATAGGTTCAATCTGTTCTAATCGGGCTTTCTTTGCAATTTTGTCTTCGCCTTCCTCTGCGTCATTTTCTAAGTGCCCAGCATCTGTAATGTTTCTGACATACCTCACTTTAAACCCCAAATGCTTGAGGTATCTAAAAATCATGTCAAACGACATAAAGGTCCTACAATTTCCAAGGTGTACTTGAGAATAGACGGTTGGTCCACATACATACATCCCTACATAACCCGCTGTAATAGGGGTAAATATCTCTTTTTTTCCACTCAGGGAATTGTATATTTTTAAGGTGTTGTTTTGTGGTGCAGACATGCTTTTTTAGACTAGAAATTAACCGGAAGATTTAGGAAATTTATGAATTCTTTTCTGGTAGCAGCTTCTTTAAAAGCACCTCCGTACTCTGCTGTAACGGTACTAGAATCTATATCTCTAATCCCTCTAGAGTTTACACACAGGTGTTTTGCATCTATGACGCAAGCCACATCTTGTGTGCCGAGTACTTTTTGTAATTCCCTGACAATTTGTATGGTCAAACGCTCTTGAACTTGGGGTCTTTTGGCAAAATAATCTACAATTCGATTCATTTTTGACAATCCCACTACGGTTCCTTTGGAGATATAAGCCACATGTGCTTTACCAACAATAGGGAGCAAATGGTGCTCGCAAGTAGAGTAGAGGGTAATATTTTTTTCAACAAGCATTTCTCCATACTTGTATTTATTACTAAAAGTAGAGGCTTTTGGTCTTTTGTTTGGATGCAAGCCACCAAATATTTCATTGACAAACATTTTAGCCACCCTATTTGGTGTGCCTTTTAGACTGTCGTCTGTTAGGTCTAAACCTAGGGTGTTTAATATGGCAGTTACATGGCCTTTAATATTTTCAATTTTGGCCTCATCTGAGAGGTCAAAAGCATCTGATCTTAGCGGAGTATTTTCTGCTGCAGACAGGTGGTCCATAGAAAGGTCTTCTTGGGCCTCCATAGCGTTTTGGTCTATTTTCATTCTAAATTTAGTACGTTTCTGATGCAAATATAGGGCAATTCTACCGGGATTTATAGCTTTTTTGACTTAGAAGAACAGCGTATAAGTCATGCTAGCAATATTTCTGCGTGTTTCCATTTGAAAAGCCGTGCCTTCAGGAAAATTTAGAGGAGAAACTGACTGGCTTTGTTCCCATTGACTGTAAGCAAAATCAATTCTTCCTCCATTGAAAACCCATCCCAATCCAGAACTTGTATTAATGGTGTTAACGGTATTGTTTACAAAAGGACTGTTTTGGGCACTATAGCCCACTCTAAAAGACCATCTTGAAAGATTAAATTCTCCTCCAATGTTTAAACTATTGACTGTGCCAAGGTCATTGTTGGCAGCACTATTTAAATTACTGAAATAAGGATCGTTAAGGGGTCTAAATCTTGCAGTGGAGAAATCTTGTTGGCTATAGTCTACACTAATTAAACCTCTTTTGCCCACTACCAAGGCTCCACTAAGCGTTATTTTTGAAGGAATCGTGATCCTGTAATCTTCAAATAGGTTGATCTGGTTTTGGTCAATGAATTCAATATCTACGTCTTCCAAATTGCTCCCAATTTGTTGGTGTGTTTTTTCAGATAAGGTATACCAAGTTGGGGTTTTATAACTCACTCCAAGTCTCAAAAATTGAGAAACTCTGGCTATGGCACCTAGACTTAGGGCAACACCATTTCCGTCTGTTCTTATAAAATTGTCAAAATCTATGTATTGTATGGGACTATTTGCACTGTATCCATATTCATTTATCCTTCCTTGTTTTTCGAAAACCAAGTTTTGAAATTCAAGTCCAGCTCCCAAAAATAAGAAGTCTTTGTATTGTGCCGCTGTGGTAGCAACAAATTTACTATTTCTTCCTTTGGTTTGAATATGATGGTTCTGCCGTACTTGCTGGTATAGGGCATTGGATACATAGCTGCTGATACTGTTATTGTCTAGTTCAGCTGGGTCTAACACGCCACTGTAATAACCTAAAAATGCCTGTTGCGCTGCATATCCAATTTGTGAACCAATATTGAGATAGGCTTCTTCTAGTAGTTCACCGTCTAACTTTAGAATGTCACCAAAAGGGGTGCCGTTGGCGTAATGAAGAAAGTATTGGTCTAAACCGTTGGATGTATTTCCTTTTGCATTTACCCTTGATTTGTATTGGTTGCTATTGTCTGAGTTTAAGGCCAAACTGATTTTTTTCCAAGGGCTGTTTTTACTGTTGTCGTACACAAAAACAATACCTGCTTCGTTAAAACCCAAATGGCCTTTATTGGCTTGGGTATTTGTCGCATTTAATTGGGTGTTGTTTTCTGTCTGAAAATGAGAGAGTCCAAAGCCCATTTGACTGTGCTTGAATACGGCAGCCCCTGCAGGATTAATGGCAAGCGCAGAGAAATCTCCCCCTAGGGCGCCAAAAGCACCAGCCATGGCTTGGAATCTTGCTGTTCCTGTCCTTTGCTCTAGTCCAAACAATGGAAGGTCCTGAATTTGTTGTGCATAGGTTAATAAGCCTGTGGCTAAAAAGACCCCTAATAATACTTTTTTCATTTATTGTAAATGCTATTTAATTTCTCCTTCCACTAGATTTGCTGCTAGAAGAAGACCTGCTAGAAGAACTGGATCGGTTACTGCTACTGCTCCTTACATTATTAGAAGATCTTACAGCAGGAGCGCTGTTAGTGTTGCTAGAGCGATTAATGCTAGATCTTTTTACAGGACTACTTTGGGTATTATAGCTCCTTCTAATAGGACTTACATTTCTAACACTATTTGTGCCAGTGCTTCTTGTAGCATTGCTATTAAAATTACTCGTTCTAGGCGCTAGATTTCTGTACAGTTGGTTGTTAGGACTCTGAATACTTCTCACAGTGTTGCTCCTTGTTGCGCGAGGTGTTCTTACAATACTGTTGTTTCTTATTGCGTTAGAAGTGTTGTAAGTACGGTCCCTAAGGTTGTTAGATAAATTATTAGCAGAGACCATTCTCGTGTTTCCATTAGAGGACACAGTTCTTGTATTAGAAGTTGTTCTTCCAATATTGTTTCTAAGTCCGTTGTTAGAAGTTACTATTCCATCAATAGACCGATTATTGTTTTTGTAAGCGTCTATTACCCTGCTGTTGTCAGTGGTTCTGAGATAATTCCTCAACCCACTCACACTTAAAGTATTTTTTCTGAGGGCATAGCTGCTATTGCTTCTTTGGGTCTGGTTGTTTTTGCCTCTTCTGGTCGCATTTACCGCAACACTAGTTCTGTATGGACTCCTGTTGAATTGGTTGCTTCTACCAAATCCATTGACTCTAGCATAGTTGTAAGGTCCGTAAAATGCCACTGGGTTTTGAAAACCCCATCCGTTCCATCCCCAACTGTTCCAACTGTTCCAGCCCATATTGTTCCAATTGTTAAAGCCCCAGCCCCATTGATCAAATCCCCAAGGGTTCATGCCCCATTGGTTAAATCTCCAGTTTCTCCAAGGGCGAAATCTTATGTTACTCATATTGGCAAAAGAGGAGAAATAAAGCCCTTGCATGCCCATAGGAACTATCCCTGGATTGCCAAAAAATGAATCTCCTGGATAAAAATGATCAAACCAAGGATTGTTATGAATTTGAATGGTCACTGCAGACGGGCTGCTTCCCCAACCCGCTTGAGCATTATTTTGACCCGAAGACACTTGATTGTTTTGGGGTTGGTATCCCTGACTTTCGTCATAGTTTTCATTGTATTCTCCAGAATTGTATTGGTCTGCAGAAGTGAAATTGTCTTCTTCTAATAAGGAGGCGTAAGTGTTGGCGCGATCCGAAAAATAAGACCCAAATTCATTTGGGTTTTCGTTCACCAACGGAACAGCTGTTTCAGTAGCAGCCACCGTTCTTACTACCCCATTGGGATTGCTGTAAATCCCATCTTGTGCGTAATAAGATGCTTGGGTGAAACTTCCACATGAAGTCAAAAACAAGCTTACTGTTGTTAGTAATCCTAAAGATCTAAAACCGGAAGTAAATGTTTGTGTTTTCATATGGCTATAATTTAATTGTTATGCTCTTTAAAAATAGTTAGTTTTGTGCCACAGTGCCAGACTAGTAAAATCGCTTTAAAAAGGCGCAGCACTGAGAATTATATACTAACTATAGGCTAAATTACAAGATTTGTGCCAAACTCTAAGTTATGAGTAAAAATTTAACCAAAAGAAGTGAAGACTACTCTAAGTGGTATAACGAATTAGTAGGAAAAGCAGACCTTGCAGAGAATTCTGGCGTGAGGGGTTGTATGGTAATAAAACCATACGGATATGCCATTTGGGAAAAAATGCAGGCCGCTTTAGACCATATGTTTAAAGAAACGGGCCATGAGAATGCCTATTTCCCCCTGTTCATACCCAAGTCATATTTTAGTAAGGAGGCGAGCCATGTAGATGGTTTTGCTAAAGAATGTGCTGTAGTGACCCATTATAGGCTTAAAAATGCAGAAGATGGGAGTGGCGTAATTGTTGATCCTGATGCTAAATTAGAAGAAGAATTAATTGTCAGACCTACTTCAGAGACCATCATTTGGGATACTTATAGAAAGTGGATACAATCTTATAGAGACCTTCCTTTGCTTATTAATCAGTGGGCCAATGTAGTTCGCTGGGAAATGAGAACGCGTTTGTTTTTGAGAACATCAGAGTTTTTGTGGCAAGAAGGACATACCGCTCATGCTACCAAAGAAGAGGCTATTGCTGAGGCTGAGCAAATGATGGAGGTGTACGCTACATTTGCACAGGAATTTATGGCGGTTCCTGTGATTAAAGGATTAAAAACGGAGTCTGAACGTTTTGCTGGTGCCTTAGAAACCTATTGTATTGAAGCCATGATGCAAGATGGAAAAGCATTACAGGCAGGTACGTCTCACTTTTTAGGACAAAATTTCGCCAAGGCTTTTGATGTGACCTACGCAACAAAAGAAGGAAAACAAGCGCATGTATGGGCCACTTCATGGGGAGTTTCTACCCGACTAATGGGTGCACTTATTATGACCCATTCAGACGACAACGGATTGGTATTACCCCCAAAATTAGCCCCCATACAAGTAGTTATTGTACCTATATATAAAGGTACAGACCAATTAGACGCTATAGCAGAAAAAGTAGCACCTTTAGTAAAGGCGCTTAAGTCTAAGGGAATTTCAGTGAAGTTTGACCAAAGAGATACACACAAGCCAGGATTTAAATTTAATGAATACGAACTCAAAGGGGTTCCTATTCGTTTGGCTATTGGACAAAGAGATTTAGACAACAATACGTTTGAAGTAGCCAGAAGAGACACCCTAACTAAGGAAACAGTCGCTTCAGACCATTTAGTGGAGCATGTAGAGCAGTTGTTAGCCGTTATTCAAGACAATCTATACCAACGTGCCCTTGAATTTAGAGACACCCACATTACCCCTGTAGACACTTTTGAAGAATTTAAAAAGGTCTTAAATGAAAAGGGTGGTTTTATTGCGGCGCATTGGGATGGCACTATAGCCACAGAAGCGAAGATAAAAGACGCTACAAAGGCTTCTATTAGGTGTATTCCTATCGATGCAAAAGAAGAGCAAGGCCTGTGTATTCTTACGGGCAAGCCCTCTTCTAAAAGGGTCTTATTTGCAAAGGCCTATTAAAAAAAGAAAAAATTGTAGCGGACTCTTGCAATAGTGAAAAATAGTTGTATTTTTGCATCCGCAATTGCGCAAACTAATGGTCCGTTCGTCTAGGGGTTAGGACGCCAGGTTTTCATCCTGGTAACAGGGGTTCGATTCCCCTACGGACTACAAA
>ENA-UOYK01000633-UOYK01000633.1-marine-metagenome-genome-assembly--contig:-NODE-633-length-11602-cov-4.535705_pt1 | contig 11602 bp, 10 predicted proteins | sample MGYA00238174_ERZ767213 | MGnify/ENA primary metagenome ERZ767213 (study PRJEB28944, sample SAMN06267167) | marine metagenome | isolation source: Columbia River Estuary | place: USA:Columbia River Estuary...
CAAATGGAGATGTAGCTTGGCCAATGATTTCATACATTTACGATGATGCAACATACAAAACAACATACGATAATTACATTGACGATTTCATCACAAGTGCATATACTTCTGCAAACCTCAATGCTAAGTTCACAAAATACCACAATTTAATACAACCATATGTTACAGGTACATATGGCGAACAAACAGGCTATACAACTATAAGTAGTGCAACAGCTTTTGATAACTCTTTGTCATCATTAATTAATGAAGTAGCAACAAGAATAATTGAAGCTGACACCTACACACCTTAATTTTCATAGTCAATTTTTAAAAAGCACTTTCGAGTGCTTTTTTTTTAGTTTGCAGACAATTATTTTACACTTTGAAAATCAAACGATTAAAAAATAACCTCTTTTCAATTTATTTTCAATTGATAAAATATGTTAAAAACAATGCGTGCATACAATAAATCAAATGTAATTACGTCTTATACATACAACGGAATTGGTTTACTAATAATTGTTATGGCACACAATTTGTTATTACAAAGTAAACTAAGAAGTTAGTTTTCATAAGTAGTAGTAGTTTAGGTTTTGAACGGGAAGGATGCCAGTCTTTCCCGTTCATGTTTTATAGAAGTTTTTAAATTATCCCCTTCTACGCAATGCAATTGCGTTTTGATAGAAATTGGCATTTAAATTTCATTATTTTGACGTACTTTTGACACGCTAAGTCAATTATTAGCCTTTTAAGATGAAAAACATACGAAACTTCTGTATTATCGCGCATATTGATCACGGGAAAAGCACTCTTGCTGATCGATTATTACAAACTACTGGTACCATCTCTGATAGAGACATGCAAAACCAAGCGCTAGACGATATGGATATAGAGCGTGAACGTGGAATTACGATAAAGAGTCACGCAATTCAAATGAATTATAATCACAATGGAGAAGAATTCATTCTTAACCTCATTGACACACCTGGACACGTCGACTTCACTTATGAAGTGAGTCGCTCCCTTGCGGCTTGTGAGGGTGCGCTTTTAGTAGTTGATGCAAGCCAAGGTGTTGAGGCGCAAACAGTTGCGAATTGTTATACCGCGATTGAACAGGGTGTTGAAGTCACCCCTGTGTTAAATAAAATTGATTTACCATCTGCGGATCCAGATCGTGTGATCGAAGAAATAGGCGACGTGATTGGCATTGATGCCACAGATGCGATTCGCTGCTCAGCTAAAACTGGCGAAGGTGTCAGAGACGTATTGGAAACAATTGTTTCTCGTGTTCCACCACCAAGAGGAGACGTGACTAAAGCATTAAAGGCACTCATCATTGATGCTTGGTTTGATAATTACGTAGGCGTTGTCATGTTAGTGCGTGTGGTCGATGGTAGCTTAAAACCAAAAGATAAAATTAAACTGATGGCGACGGCTGATCAATATCTATGTGAGCAAGTGGGCGTCTTCACACCAAAATCGAGAAGCAAAGAATCACTCTCCGCAGGCGAGGTTGGTTTTATTATTGCAGGTATTAAAGAGCTCGCGAGTGCTAAGGTGGGCGATACGGTGACGCTAGCAGATAAACCCGCATCCGAATCTTTGGCTGGATTTAAAGAAGTTAAACCACAAGTTTTTGCAGGGCTCTACCCTGTGGAATCCAATCAATTCGAAGCTTTAAGAACGGCCTTAGAAAAGTTAAGTTTAAATGACTCATCCCTTCGTTTTGAGCCAGAGAATTCGACAGCCTTAGGTTTCGGATTTCGTTGTGGATTTCTAGGTCTTCTTCATATGGATATCGTACAAGAGCGACTAGAGCGTGAGTATGATATGGATTTAATCACCACAGCTCCGACTGTTGTATATGAACTTCTCAAAAGAGACGGCGAAGTCACCCAAATTGAAAATCCGTCTAAATTACCTGATACATCTCGCATCGAAGAAATTCGTGAGCCGATTATTCTCATTAACTTATTAATGCCGCAAGATTATGTAGGTCCTGTGATGACTTTATGTAATGGCAAGCGAGGTATTCAAAAAAATATGCAATACCTAGGTCGCCAAGTGATGCTGACCTATGAGATGCCACTTAATGAAGTAGTGCTCGATTTCTTTGATCGATTGAAATCGATTTCAAAAGGCTACGCATCTATGGATTATGAATTCTTAGAATTTAGAGCAGCTGATTTAGTGAAGCTTGATATCATGGTGAATGGTGAACGTGTTGATGCCTTATCATTAATTGTGCATCGTACAAATAGTATTTATCGAGGGCGAGAAGTGGCGTCCAAAATGCGTGAATTGATCCCAAGGCAGATGTTTGATGTCGCCATTCAATCATCTATCGGCGCTAACATTATTGCGCGCGAAACAGTGAAAGCCATGCGGAAGAATGTGTTGGCTAAATGTTATGGTGGTGATATCAGTCGCAAGAAAAAATTATTAGAAAAACAAAAAGAGGGCAAGAAGCGTATGAAGCAGGTTGGGAATGTTGAAATTCCTCAAGAGGCTTTCTTAGCCATTTTAAGGGTAGAAGAAAAATGATGTTTGCGCTAATCATGGTCATCGTCTTAACCATCACAGGACTTATTTGGTTACTTGATATTTTTGTCTTAAGCAAAAAAAGAGCGGCGAATGCAAAAGATCCTATCCTTGTTGAATATTCGAAAAGTTTTTTCCCTGTCATTTTATTAGTCTTCTTTATCCGCTCATTCATTGCAGAACCTTTTAAGATTCCGTCAGGTTCAATGATGCCAACACTTTTAGCAGGCGACTTTATTTTAGTAAGTAAATTTAGTTATGGTATTCGTGTACCTATTTTGAATTACACGATGATAGAAGTAGACAAGCCAAAGCGTGGTGATGTGTTTGTTTTTCATTACCCACCTAAACCATCGATCGATTATATCAAGCGTGTGGTAGGTCTTCCAGGAGATGTAATTGAATATAAAAGTAAAACGCTTTATATCAATGATAAAAAAATAGAGCAGACATTCGTTGATAAATATCCATATATGATGAATGAAATTCATCATATTGAAGCCAAGGAATTTAAAGAGGCATTAGGTAATGTGAATCATTCCATTTTGATTCATGATTTACCTGGAGAAAATTTTAAATTTGAAGTGCCTCACGGACATTACTTAGCGTTTGGGGATAATCGAGATAACAGTGCCGATAGTCGCGTATGGGGTTTTGTGCCTGAACATAACTTAGTGGGACGTGCTTTTTTTATTTGGTTTAACTTCGGCGAATTAAAACGTATTGGGACTATCATTCATTAATGGATAAAGAGCGTCAAGCCTCGTTAAGTCGAATCATTCATTACACGTTTAGTGATTCTACTTTTATGATCATGGCTCTCACACATCGCAGTTTTTCAGCGCAACATAATGAGCGTCTCGAATTTTTAGGCGACAGCGTTTTAAGTTTCCTCATCGCCGAAGAGCTTTATAAAAGATTTCCACGCATTGATGAAGGTGATTTAAGTCGCTTACGCGCGCAACTTGTTAAAGAGAGTTCATTGAGCGGCATTGCAACCTCAATTGGTTTGGGTGACTTTATAAGATTAGGTGAGGGTGAATTAAAAAGTGCAGGATGGCGACGCCCGTCTATTTTAGCTGACACCTTTGAAGCTATCATTGGTGCGATTTATTTAGATGGGGGAATAGAACCTACACATCAATTTGTCCTTCGCTTTTTTGAAAATCAGTTAAATGAGATTGATCCTAAACTCATTCAAAAAGACCCAAAAACTTTGCTACAAGAATTATTACAAAGCAAGAAAAGTGATTTACCCATTTATACAGTTGTCTCCATCGAAGGTGAAGCACACAGTCAAACCTTTACCATTGAGTGCATCATTAAGAAGTCTAATATTAAAACGCAAGGGATAGGTAATAGCCGACGTATTGCAGAGCAAGAGGCTGCATCAAAAGCTTATCAACTTATGCTGGAGACAATTTAATGAGTGAACAAAAAATTACGCGCTGTGGCACGATTGCAATTGTTGGCCGACCTAATGTAGGCAAGTCTACACTTCTAAATTATTTGGTAGGTAGTAAGATCAGTATCACCTCCAAAAAAGCGCAGACCACACGCTATCAATTATTAGGTATTCAAACGATAGATGACACCCAGTTTCTATTTATCGACACGCCGGGATTTCAGCTTAAACATTTGAACCTCATGAATAAGGGTTTAAATAAAACCGTACACCAAGTATTAAGCGATGTGGACGTGGTTCTTTTTGTGATTGAGTCTCGAGGCATGACAGAAGAAGACCAAGCGGTTATGAAACTCATTCCTAAAGATCGCCCGACGATTCTGGTCATGAACAAAGTAGATTTAATGAAAGACAAGAATGCACTTTTAGAACAAATCAAAACCATGAGCGAGACATATACCTTTAAAGCTATGGTGCCTGTGTCTGCTAAAAAAAATAAACACCTAGATCATTTGTTATCTACCGTTCGAGACTTTTTACCGGAACAACCTTTTATCTATGGTGAGGATGAGATTACCGATAAGAGCGAAAGATTTCTTGCGTCCGAAATTATTCGAGAAAAAATTTTTCGTCTCACGGGCCAGGAAGTGCCTTATTCCATTGCGGTTGAAATTGAAAAATTTGAAGTCGAAGGTAAATTACGCCGCATTTTTGCCGCCATTATTGTTGACAAAGATAGTCAGAAGCCCATGTTGATTGGCAAAGACGGTGAGAAATTAAAACAAATTTCATCTGAGTCCAGACAAGACATGGAAGAGCTCTTTGGCGGTACAGTATGGCTTGAGACTTGGGTTAAAGTAAAAAGTGGCTGGTCGACAGATCAGCGTGTTTTAAAATCATTAGGCCTTTAATTTTTTAAATGGCGACTCCCAATCATCGTCAAGAAAATCAGCGTGTGTATATTTTGCACACTTACCCTTTCAAAGAGACAAGTTTAATCGCGGAAGTTTTCACTGAAAAATTTGGCCGTATTCCAGTTGTTGCTAAGGGAGCACGGCGTCCAAGATCATCCATTCGCGGCATGCTTCAATCTTTTCAGATTTTACTTGCGAATTGGTCAGGCAAATCGGAACTTAAAAGTTTAAATGGATTAGAGTGGTGCGAGAAGCTCACTATTTTAGAGGGTGACGCATTAATGTGCGGATTTTATATTAACGAGTTGATGATGCGTTTATTACCCAGAGATGAGCCTCACATGGACCTCTTTCATTTTTATCACGAAACTATTTTGGCTTTAAGTGAAGGACGTGAACTCACCATTACATTACGTCGATTTGAACTCAAACTTTTACAAGCCCTAGGCTATGCAGTCACTTTAGATCAAGATGAAGATTCAAATCCAATTATCCCTGATAAAATATATCGCTATGAAGCTGAATATGGGGCGTGTGATTTAATGAAGACCGATCACGGCATTAAAGTCTTAGGAAAGACCTTGCTTGATATGGCAAGCGACCAATATATTAGTAAAGAAACACAACAACAAAGTAAGCAATTGATGCGTTATTTATTGGGGTTTTATTTAGGCGATAAACCACTGCATTCGAAACAACTCTTTGTCGACTTACAAGGATAAGACATTTTATGTTAAAGCTCGGAATTAATATTGATCACGTAGCAACCTTACGACAAGCACGTGGGACCAAGTATCCAAGTGTTGTCGAGGCAGCTCTTCGTGCCGAGCAAGCCGGTGCAGATAGTATTACACTCCATCTTCGCGAAGATCGTCGTCATATGCAAGATGAAGACATTTTTGCCATTCGACCTTTGCTGCAAACAAAAATGAATTTAGAGTTGGCAGCAACTGATGAAATGATTGCGATTGCATCTCGAGTAAAACCACAAGATGTTTGCATCGTGCCTGAGAGGCGAGAAGAGCGAACGACGGAAGGCGGATTAAATGTAAAAGAATCCTATGATCACCTTCACCGTGCAACGCAAACTCTAACCCAACAAGGTAGTCGTGTATCACTTTTTATTGCACCTGATTTAAGAGATATTGATTTAGCGAAAAAGATGGGCGCGCCCGTCATTGAAATTCATACCGGTCGTTATGCAGATGCAGAAAATGAAGTGACAAAGCAGAAAGAATTAAAACGTGTCAAAGAAGCTGCAGCACATGCGTTGTCATTAGGGCTTATTGTGAATGCTGGTCATGGGCTTCATTATCATAATGTGAACTTAATTGCAGAAATTCCTGGTATTGAAGAACTTAATATTGGACATGCGATTGTGGCGCATGCATTATTTGTAGGGTGGGATAATGCGATCCGTGAAATGAAATTACTATTACGTACGTATTCGAAGTAATTTTTTAAAAAGAAAAATTTATTATGATCTTTGGTATTGGCACTGACGTTGTTGAAGTTTCACGCATTCACGAATCCATCGAAAAATTTGGTGATACTTTTGCGCGTCGTATTTTAAGTGATTCCGAATTTGAAAGTTACTTAAAGTCATCAACTCAATCTCGTTTTCTAGCGAAACGCTTTGCTGCCAAAGAAGCTTTTGCTAAGGCCTTGGGCACTGGGTTTAGATCGCCAGTACGTTTTCAAAATATCATCGTAGGCCACGATGATTTAGGAAAACCTATTCTAGAATTTGATGAAGAATTAAAAGACTTCTTAAAACAAAAAAATATCTTAAGTCAGCATATTTCTATTTCAGATGAAAAGAATATTGCGACTGCCTTTGTAGTTCTTGAAACCTAAAATTAAATGGAAGACATCGATTTCAATCGGCGCTTTGGTGGGGTCGAACGTCTGTATGGAAAAAAAGCTTTAGATCTTTTTCAGAAAGCACACGTTTGTGTCATTGGTATTGGTGGTGTTGGATCATGGGCTGCTGAAGCATTAGCGCGAAATGCAATTGGCCAACTCACCCTCATTGATTTGGATCATATTGCCGAATCCAATATCAATCGACAAATTCATGCGTTAAGTCATACGCTTGGAAAATCTAAAGTACTAGCTATGAAGGAAAGAATTCTGGAAATTAATCCCCTGTGTCATGTCCATATTGTGGATGACTTTATTTCAAATGAAAATGTAGCAGCACTCATTAAGAAAAATTTTGATGTCGTTATTGATGCAATTGACCAGGCAAGCATTAAAACAGGTCTAGCGCTTCATGCTTTAAATGAAAAAATCCCACTGGTCATGACTGGCGGTGCTGGTGGGCGTATAGATCCTTCATTAATTAAAATAGCTGATTTAAGTTTAACGCATGGTGATAGGCTGACAGCCAAAATTCGGCATGATGTTAAAAAAGCACTGCAATTAAAAGATTCGCAAAAAGTAGGCATTGACGTTATTTTCACGGATGAAGTCATGAAAAAACCTGAGGAAGTATGTGAAGTTGATGAGGCGCTCACAGGTCTTCATTGTGGTGGGTATGGTTCGAGTGTTATGGTGACAGCTACTTTCGGTTTTATGGCAGCATCAGTTGCTTTAAAGAAATTACTCTAAAAAGAGCTCTTGAAATTTCATGACTCAACCCCCATTGTATGATCATCCCAATATTTTTTTAAAAGGTAATTGAACATGGCAACAAAAGAAAATGCATCTGAAAAATTAGTCTTCCAAGCAGAAGTTAAACAATTACTCCATCTCATGATTCACTCTTTATATAGTAATAAAGAGATCGTGATTCGCGAGCTCATTTCAAATGCAAGTGACGCTTCAGATAAATTACGCTTCGAAGCCCTTAAAGACGCTAGCCTTTATGAAAAAGATTCTGAATTAAAAATTAGATTAAGTTTTGATAAAAAGGCACGCACCTTAACCATCTCAGATAACGGTATTGGCATGAATCGAGATGAGGTCATTAGCAATATCGGAACGATTGCAAGATCAGGCACCAAAGAATTCTTAAATAACTTAACAGGCGATGAGGCTAAAGACGCTAATTTAATTGGCCAGTTTGGTGTGGGCTTTTATTCTTCATTCATTATTGCGGACCTGGTCACTGTAATTACGAGACGAGCTGGCAGCACAGAAGCTATTCAGTGGGAATCCAAAGGTGAGGGTGAATACACAATTAGTGAAGTTAAAAAAGATACCCGCGGCACTGACATCATCTTGCATCTTAAAAAAGACGAAGACGAATTTTTAAGCGACTGGACACTCAAGAGCATCATCAAGAAATATTCAGATCACATCACACTTCCTATCGTCATGAAAAAATCTGAGTGGAAAGATGGCGAAGAAGTGCCGACAGAGGAAGATGAAACAGTCAATGCAGCTTCAGCATTATGGGCTCGAAATAAAAATGATATTAAGGAAGAAGAGTATCAAGAGTTTTATAAAAACCTTTCTTATGACCAAGAACCTCCTCTTGCTTATTCACATAATCGTATTGAAGGTAAGCAAGAATATATTTCACTCCTTTATATACCAGCTAAAGCCCCTTTCGATTTATTTGATCGTGAACGCCATCATAGTGTGAAGTTGTACGTCAAGCGTATCTTCATCATGGAAGCATCAGAAAAACTGATGCCTAATTACTTACGCTTTATTAAAGGTGTAATTGATAGTGCCGATCTTCCTTTAAATGTCTCACGAGAAATTTTACAAGATAGTAAAGAAGTTGAAGCGATTCGTGCAGGTTCCACTAAAAAAGTCCTCGATCTTTTAGAAGATATGAGTGAGAAAAAACCAGATGGCTATAAAAATTTCTGGAAAGAATTTGGTGTGGTCATGAAAGAAGGACACAGCGAAGATTTTGCAAATAGAGAAAAAATTGCAAAACTTTTTCGCTTTAATTCAACGCACGAAGAAACAGATGCACAAGTGGTGTCTTTAAAAGATTATGTAACTCGCATGAAAGACGGACAAGAAGCCATCTACTACATCACGGCTGATTCCTATGAGGCAGCGAAGCACAGCCCACACTTAGAAATTTTTAAAAAGAAGGGCATTGAAGTTTTATTGCTGAGTGATCGCGTTGATGAATGGCTACTTTCGACTTTCAATGAATTTGAAAGTAAGAAATTACAATCCATTGCAAAGGGTGATCTTGACTTAGGAAAGTTAGAAGACGAAAAAGAAAAAGAAGAGAAAAAGAAAATCGAGAAAGATGCAAAATCGCTCATTGAAAAAATTCAAAAAGCATTGGGTGAAAAAGTTAAAGAAGTAAAAGTGACGCACCGCTTAACAGATTCACCAGCATGCTTAGTGGCTGGAGAGAATGATTTATCAGGCAATCTAGAGCGCCTACTCAAAGCTGCAGGCCAAAAAACACCGGACACAAAACCGATTTTAGAAATTAATCCATCACATAAATTAATTCAGAAGCTTGAAAATACCTCTGATAGTGGGCGTTTCAACGATTTTGCAGAAGTGATTTTTGATCAAGCCTTGATTTCTGAGGGCGGCCAGCTCAAAGACCCAGTTGCTTTTGTCAAGAAAATTAATCAATTCTTAGTCGAATAGCCTGTAGTTTGGGGCTGTTAATGTTTGACAGCCCTTCAAAAACAGTGCTATAGTCTCACCTCTCTGCGTCATGTACGCAGATCGATCGCGGGGTGGAGCAGTCTGGCAGCTCGTCGGGCTCATAACCCGAAGGTCACAGGTTCAAATCCTGTCCCCGCAACCAAGATCAAATACCGTTCTTTAACAAATAGACAACTGATAAGTGTGGGTGCTTATAGTTTTAAGACAAATCCTTATGGCTTACAAAGGTCAAACTTTGCTCGTCATAAGGATCTCAAAATATAAGTGCTTTACACTTTTTAAATTTATGACAAGACATTTAGTTCATTTATGAGCTAATAACCTTTTCAATGAATTTGAGATTTAATAAAGCAAATGCAATATACCGATCCTTCTTTATTGAAGGATCAAGTAATAGTTTTGGATTAAACTGAAGAGTTTGATCCTGGCTCAGATTGAACGCTGGCGGAATGCTTTACACATGCAAGTCGAACGGCAGCACGGAGAGCTTGCTCTCTGGTGGCGAGTGGCGAACGGGTGAGTAATATATCGGAACGTGTCCAATAATGGGGGATAACGAGTCGAAAGATTCGCTAATACCGCATACGCCCTACGGGGGAAAGCAGGGGATCGTAAGACCTTGCGTTAATGGAGCGGCCGATATCTGATTAGCTTGTTGGTGAGGTAAAGGCTCACCAAGGCGACGATCAGTAGCTGGTTTGAGAGAACGACCAGCCACACTGGAACTGAGACACGGTCCAGACTCCTACGGGAGGCAGCAGTGGGGAATTTTGGACAATGGGGGCAACCCTGATCCAGCCATTCCGCGTGAGTGAAGAAGGCCTTCGGGTTGTAAAGCTCTTTCGCAAGGGAAGAAAACTTATGATCGAATAAATCATGAGGTTGACGGTACCTTGATAAGAAGCACCGGCTAACTACGTGCCAGCAGCCGCGGTAATACGTAGGGTGCGAGCGTTAATCGGAATTACTGGGCGTAAAGCGTGCGCAGGCGGTTTTGTAAGTCGGATGTGAAATCCCCGGGCTCAACCTGGGAACTGCGTTCGAAACTGCAAGGCTAGAGTGTGTCAGAGGGGGGTAGAATTCCACGTGTAGCAGTGAAATGCGTAGAGATGTGGAGGAATACCAATGGCGAAGGCAGCCCCCTGGGATAACACTGACGCTCATGCACGAAAGCGTGGGGAGCAAACAGGATTAGATACCCTGGTAGTCCACGCCCTAAACGATGTCAACTAGTTGTTGGTAGAGTAAAATCTATGAGTAACGTAGCTAACGCGTGAAGTTGACCGCCTGGGGAGTACGGTCGCAAGATTAAAACTCAAAGGAATTGACGGGGGCCCGCACAAGCGGTGGATTATGTGGATTAATTCGATGCAACGCGAAAAACCTTACCTGGCCTTGACATGTACCGAATTGAGCAGAGATGTTCAAGTGCTCGAAAGAGAACGGTAACACAGGTGCTGCATGGCTGTCGTCAGCTCGTGTCGTGAGATGTTGGGTTAAGTCCCGCAACGAGCGCAACCCTTGTCATTAGTTGCTACATTTAGTTGGGCACTCTAATGAGACTGCCGGTGACAAACCGGAGGAAGGTGGGGATGACGTCAAGTCCTCATGGCCCTTATGGGTAGGGCTACACACGTCATACAATGGCTGGTACAAAGGGTTGCCAACCCGCGAGGGGGAGCTAATCCCATAAAGCCAGTCGTAGTCCGGATCGTAGTCTGCAACTCGACTGCGTGAAGTCGGAATCGCTAGTAATCGTGGATCAGAATGTCACGGTGAATACGTTCCCGGGTCTTGTACACACCGCCCGTCACACCATGGGAGCGGGTCTCGCCAGAAGTAGTTAGCCTAACCGCAAGGGGGGCGATTACCACGGCGGGGTTCGTGACTGGGGTGAAGTCGTAACAAGGTAGCCGTATCGGAAGGTGCGGCTGGATCACCTCCTTTCTGGAAAAATCAGAGAAGCTGATTTCAGGCGTCCACACTTATCGGTTGTTGGAAGGTTGTTGCCGTTGGGCTAGCATGAAGCTGTGGAGCTTTGCTTCAAGGCAGACGAATGTTGGCGCACCAGTTGCGACCGGCTTGGGTCTGTAGCTCAGTTGGTTAGAGCACCGTCTTGATAAGGCGGGGGTCGTTGGTTCGAGACCAACCAGACCCACCA
>ENA-UOYK01000662-UOYK01000662.1-marine-metagenome-genome-assembly--contig:-NODE-662-length-11407-cov-2.096205_pt1 | contig 11407 bp, 6 predicted proteins | sample MGYA00238174_ERZ767213 | MGnify/ENA primary metagenome ERZ767213 (study PRJEB28944, sample SAMN06267167) | marine metagenome | isolation source: Columbia River Estuary | place: USA:Columbia River Estuary...
GTCAAAAAATCCATGCAGAGCATGTTTGGAGGCGGAATATCCAGAACGATATGGGGATGGGATGACTCCAGTCAGACTAGTCACCACCACAAAGTGTCCACAACCACGATCCAACATCCGACCCAAAAGGGCTTTGGTCAAAGATACCGTTCCCAAGTAATTGATCCGCATCAGTCGTTCATCGACCCGCCAATCAGTTTCATGTGCCAGAGACCGTTGGCTTACCCCAGCGTTGTGGATGACCACATCAACGCCTGACATCAACGACCATGCCTGATCAGCCATTGCTTGGTGACTTTCTGGATCTTCCATGTCCATGGGAAGAATTTGAACGCGTTCTGGATAGGTGCACGATTCTCGTACTTTTTTTAGTTCCTCCACTCTGCGTGAGCTGAGCAAAAGATGATGTCCCTGAGCGGATAATTCAACAGCTAATGCAGCGCCTATTCCGGAAGAAGCACCGGTAATCCTTATGTTTGTATTCATTGGTAACATTTATATTTTACTTGTTACTTAAATCCACAAGGTGGATAAAGTATCGATAAGACCTTTTGTCCTTCGGGTCTCTCTCTCTGCGCAATAATCCTGGATGCTTTGTTTCTATATCTTTCAGCATTCTTGATCGATAGACTTTTTGCGCTTCAAAGGCTTTGTCGGCTATGCCAAATACTTCGTCCAATTCCTCTCGGGATAGATCTTGCCGACCTAGAGATCTTGCTTTTTCAATCAAAGATTGGGCGACACTAATCTCAGTCAATTTATGTTTCCTTTTACGGATCATCCACACGACTGCTCCTATTCCCGTGATTCCTATAACCCCTATAGCTATATCTCTGTATGGAGTAGGATTTGCTTTGTTATATCCCCAGTTCGGTTCTTTAAATGAATCCTTAGTGGCAAAATTCTCCGGCCTCTGCTCCATCAATGGCACACACCATCCGGATAGATCTGTAGTAAACGAGTTAGCATTTCGAAACATATTGGTCATATCACGGGCATTACATGTATTCCATTTGGAGATATCTTGGTTAAAAGCAACCGCTTCTGCAAACATACCCCCCATCATTTCAACTCGGGAAACGTCCCACTGATCCAAGGGTTGATTGAAGAAAATATTGTCGTCAAACATGCCGCTGGTATTTATGGCGTTACTCAGATCCCAGTTATTTATTGGTTGGTTATATTGGCTGTTGTGAAACATGCCATTAAACATCGTTGCGTTCGAAACATCCCAGTTTGATAGGTCACTTTGAAAAGATTGGGTGCCGTGGAACATGTCAGTGAGAATCCTGGCACTGCTTAGGTTCCAATGACTTAAATCGCCATTAAACAGTTCTAAGTGTCCAAACATCCAACTAAAGTCAGTTACCTGACCTACGTCCCAATGACTAATGTCTTGATTGAAGTCTGTCCATTTAAACAATAAAAAACTCATGTCTGTCACCCGTGTAGTCACTGTTTTTGATAGGTCCTTGCGTTCTTTGGCGAGTTCTCTCAATAATGAGTCGTTAACAACCAAATAGGATATGGAGTCTAAGGTGTAATAACCTCCGGTCTGTGCCTCGGGTCCCGCAATAATGGTTTTTCCGTTATCTGCCCGATATAGATAGTTATTGTTTTGTGCCTTGGACAGTGAAGATACCAAGGAGAAACCAACTAATAAAAATAGCTGGATTATAGATGATTTAGCTGAGTTCATTTGATAAGTAACATAGAATAATCTAAGCTAACAAATTTAAGTAACATTACCTAAATGACTTAAATTTCAGTGGGTTGCCCTGCTCATTACACTATTTTAGAGGTAACAACAAAATAGCCCTGTCAGATGGAACTATTTAGACATATTTTTAAAAAAGACCGAAGTAAAGTCAAATTAATGGCTTCAGACGGTTTGGTTTTTTGGTGAGATACCCAGCTCCAATTAACGGATCAAGAACATGACTTCTTGATTAAACTCATGTATGAAAAAATATGTTCAGCCAAGGAGTTTGGCCCCAGTTTGGGCACATCCGGTTCTTGGAAAAATCAGTTGCGCATGCTGAACTACAATTTATTCTACCAAACTAATGGTCAATGTCAGGTGTTGATCAGACCAAATCCAAAGGATAAACGAGGTATCTGTTTTGAATTGGAAATAGCATCGGAGAAGGAACTGACTTTCCTTTCCAGCATATTTTCTTTTTAACACAAAAAGTAGTTAATTAGGGGAAAATTATATTCCATGAGACATTTATTGTTGTGGACTGCCCTGGGTGCAGTTCTATTTACTGCCCAAGCCCAGGAAAAAGGCGGTAAAGATGCTGCAGCATCAAAAGAAAAAAAATACGAAGACATCGTAAACAACAAAGCCAAGACGGATCAAGGTTTGTTCTCTGTACATCAAGTGGCCGAGAAATATTACTACGAGATTCCTGATTCCTTGATGGGACGTGAGATGTTGATGGTGACACGTATTGCCAAAACGGCCAACGGTTTAGGCTTTGGGGGCGGAAAGCAAAACACCCAAGTGCTTCGTTGGGAAAAAAAGAACAAGCAAGTGCTATTGCGCTTGGTATCCTATGACAACGTTGCCGCGGATAGCTTACCGGTCAATGAAGCCGTAGGTAATTCAAACTTCGAACCAATCGTTGCTTCTTTTGGCATATTGGCCTCAGGACCAGATGCCGAACATCCTTCCACCTTGATCGAGGTGACAGAATTGTTTCAAGATGACGTAAAAACTTTAGGTATCAGCAACGGTTATAAAGAGACCTACAAGATTTCAGGAATAGATGCCAAACGGTCCTATATTGAGTCAGTTAAATCGTATCCGCTTAATATTGAGGCGAGACACGTGAAAACCTACAAGTCTACCAAGCCACCTTCCAATGGTTCATTGGAGGCTTTTTCTGTAGAGATTAATAACTCCATGATTTTGTTGCCTAAAGAACCCATGCGACGCAGATATTTCGATGAGCGCGTAGGATGGTTTGCCCGTAGTCAGGTCGATTATGGTTTAGCAGATCACAAGTCCAAAACCGTCACCTACCTAGATCGTTGGCGTTTAGAGGTTAAAGATGAGGATGTTGAAAAATTCAACAGGGGAGAATTGGTAGAGCCCAAAAAACAGATCGTTTATTATGTAGATCGCGCAACACCAAAACAATGGGTGCCCTATATCAAACAAGGGATTGAGGACTGGCAAGTTGCCTTTGAAGCGGCTGGTTTTAAAAACGCCATTATAGCAGCTGATCCACCATCTGTAGAGGAGGATCCAGAATGGTCCCCTGAGGACGTGCGTTATTCAGTAGTTCGCTACCTAGCATCGCCAATTCCCAATGCTAATGGTCCTCACGTGAGCGATCCGCGCAGTGGTGAAATTTTGGAATCAGACATTAACTGGTACCACAATGTAATGACTCTGTTGCGCAACTGGTTCTTTGTACAAACGGCTGCGATCAATCCAGAAGCTCAGACTCCTGAATTTAAAGACGCCGTCATGGGTCGTTTGATTCGCTTTGTGTCTTCGCATGAGGTAGGTCATACCTTGGGCTTGCCGCACAATATGGGCAGTAGCGTCGCTTACCCAGTGGACTCTTTGCGTTCTGCATCATTTACGGCTGAGTTCGGAACAGCTCCCTCAATCATGGATTACGCTCGTTTTAATTACATCGCACAACCCGGTGATGATGGAGTGGCTTTGATGCCTAACATCGGGCCCTATGATAAATATTCCATCGCCTGGGGTTATCGACCTATTCTGGGCAAATCCCCTGAGGAAGAAAAACCAATACTAAATCAATGGATTTTGGATAAGAAAGGCGATCCGCTTTATCGTTTCGGCGCCCAACAGTTCCAAGTGATCGATCCTTCATCACAGACAGAAGATCTGGGAGATAACGCGATGAAAGCGAGTACCTATGGAATCGCCAACCTAAAGCGCATTGTCCCCAACCTGATTAAATGGACCAGTGAAGAAGGTAAAGACTACGAGGACTTAAGCGACTTGTACAATGAGGTACTCGGACAGTACAATCGCTATATGGGACATGTAACTGCCAACTTAGGAGGTGTGTATAAATACACCAAGACCTATGAGCAACAAGGAGCTGTTTATACCCATGTGCCCAAGAATTTACAGCAAGAAGCGATGCGCTTTTTGCAAGCTGAATTATTTGCCACTCCATACTGGATGCTGGACCAAAACATCCTCAACAAAATTGATTTCACTCCAGCGGTGGAAAAGGTACGCGGCCTTCAAGTGCGCACCTTGAATCAGTTGATGTCTTTTGAGCGTTTGGCCAGGGTGATGGAAAACGAAGCGGTTAATGCGGGGGCTGCCTACAACATCAAGCAAATGATGGATGATTTAACCCAAGGAATTTGGTCAGACGCACGCGGCGGAAAAGCGGTAGACACCTACCGAAGAAATGTACAGCGCGCCCATGTGGATCGACTCATTTACCTGCTGCAAGATAAACCGGCCGCTCCATCAGGTAGAGGTGCTGGAAATGCTGTTGACCCCGATGTCACAGATATTCGTGCGGCTGCTTTAGACCAGTTGACCAAACTGGCCAAAACAACCAAGTCGGGTTCTTCGGATGCACTCACCAAAATACATTTAGCTGAGTTAAACGCCAGAATTAAAAAGGCGATTCAGTAGATGTCTGAAAAAAAAGCACCTAAAGCAGTCCTGATTTTTATATTAGGGCTGCTTTCTTCTATTGGGCCTATTTCCATTGACCTTTATCTGCCTGCTTTCTCTGCGATTGCCTCGGATTTGAAGACCGATGTATCTTCAGTAATGCTTTCCCTTTCTGCTTTTTTTGTGGGCATTTCTCTAGGGCAATTGGTCTATGGACCGCTGCTAGAGCGTTTTGGTCGAAAGAAACCGCTGTATGGAGGTTTAGCTCTATACGCATTGGCCTCAGTGGGCTGTGCCTTATCAGAAAGTGTTGAAGCGCTTATTTTCTTTCGTGGGCTTCAGGCTTTAGGTGGATGTGTCGGCATGGTCGCTTCGCGGACGCTGGTTCGGGATTTATTTCCTGTGCACCAGATCGCTAAAGTTTTCTCTTCATTGATGTTGGTCATTGCAGTATCTCCACTGATTGCCCCAACTTTAGGTAGCTTGATCACCATCCATCTGGGTTGGCGTGCTTTGTTTGGGGTCTTGGTCGCAGTGATTGCCGCCATAGTGCTGGGTATCTATTTTTTATTGCCTGAAGGGGCCGCACCCAATCCAAGCTATTCGCTTAAACCCAAATCGATACTCAAGAGTTTTAAAAGTGTCCTTGCAGAGCCCCAGTTTGCCTTGTATACGGCAACCAGTTCAATCGCTTACTCAGGATTATACGCGTACATCAGTGGTTCTCCATTTGTGTTTATGGACTATTTCATGACTGATGAAACAACTTATGGGCTCATCTTTGCGTTGATTGCGGCCGGATTAATCGGAACGGCACAAATCAATGGTTTTTTGCTCACCAAGTGGGGGTCTGATCAGATTATCCGTATCGCCTTAAGCATTCAAAGCCTTGTTGGACTTACTTTGGTATTGCTTACGGCTACAGGTTTGATTCAGCTGTGGAGTATGGTTGGACTGCTTTTTCTTTTCTTGAGTTGTCAAGGACTCATATTTCCCAATGCATCAGCACTATCCATGGCTCCCTTCTCTAAGAATGCCGGAAATGCGTCTGCATTGATGGGCTTTTTTCAAATGAGTGTAGGCGCCCTGCTATCAGCTTTGGTCTCGTTCTTTCACGATGGCACAGCTCTTCCGATGACTGGGGTGATGGCATTTTGCACACTTGGGGCGTCAACGGTGTTGGCTTTTGGCAGATTGCGTTTGGTGCGTCGCGCATCCAAAGCGCTTTTGGCTGAGGAAGAAGCGGAAATGTTGAACACCCTATAATTGATTTTATCTATCGATTGATAAGAACTATAGATAAAAATAATTGATAAGGAATACGTAACTTCGTACTCTTCAAAAACCTATGTATTATGGACAATCACGCACACGGATCTACCCACGGAAGTGGTGCAGGTAAATGCCCTTTTAGCGGCGCAACCACCAAACAAGTTGCCGGTGGCGGAACGAGCAACAGAGACTGGTGGCCCAATCAATTAAAATTAAATATCCTTAGACAACATTCTTCCCTATCCAATCCTATGGATGCCGGGTTTAATTATGCTGAGGCGTTTAAAAAACTTGATTTGGGAGCTGTAAAACAGGATATTATGGATCTGATGGTCAACTCACAGGATTGGTGGCCAGCAGATTATGGACATTATGGACCATTTTTTATCCGTATGGCCTGGCACAGTGCCGGTACATACAGGACTGGAGACGGTCGCGGAGGTGCAGGAACTGGAACCCAGAGATTTGCCCCTTTGAATAGCTGGCCAGATAACGGAAATTTGGACAAGGCCAGATTGTTGTTGTGGCCGATTAAACAAAAATACGGTAAGTCCCTTTCTTGGGCGGACTTGATGATTTTGGCAGGTAACTGCGCTTTGGAATCTATGGGATTCAAAACTTTTGGTTTTGGCGGAGGTAGAGCCGATGTATGGGAGCCAGAAGAAGATATATACTGGGGCGCAGAAACCGAGTGGCTTGGAGATAAGCGTTACCAAGGAGATCGCGAGTTAGAGAATCCTTTAGCGGCGGTTCAGATGGGATTGATCTACGTCAATCCAGAGGGTCCAAACGGAAACCCTGATCCTTTAGCGGCAGCCAAGGATATTCGTGAGACATTTGCCCGCATGGCGATGAATGACGAAGAGACTGTTGCCTTGATCGCTGGTGGCCACACTTTTGGTAAAACCCACGGCGCTGCTGATCCTAGCAAGTATGTAGGTAGAGAGCCTGCTGGTGCACCCATCGATGAGCAAGGTTTGGGCTGGAAAAACAGCTTCGGCAAAGGACACTCTGAACACACCATCACCAGTGGTTTAGAAGGTGCCTGGACAACGACGCCTACACAGTGGAGCAATAACTATTTTGAAAACTTGTTTGGTTACGAGTGGGAATTGACCAAAAGCCCTGCAGGCGCACATCAGTGGAAGCCTAAAAACAACGGCGGTGCAGGATTGGTTCCTGATGCACACGATCCCAATGTCACCCACCAACCATTTATGTTGACTACGGATATCGCTTTGCGCGAAGACCCAGCCTATGAAAAAGTTTCTCGTCATTTTTACGAAAACCCAGATGCGTTTGCGGATGTATTTGCCCGCGCTTGGTTTAAATTGACGCACAGAGATATGGGGCCTAAGTCCCGTTACCTAGGACCTGAGGTACCCTCTGAAGATTTGATTTGGCAAGATCCATTGCCAGCCGTCACTCATCCTTTGGTAAATGCAGCGCAAATAGAGTCGTTAAAAGCGGATATTTTAGCTACAGGATTGCCTGTTTCTGCTTTGGTTTCTTCAGCTTGGGCCTCTGCATCAACCTTCAGAGGTTCTGATATGCGCGGCGGGGCCAATGGTGCCCGCGTTCGCCTAGCTCCTCAGAAAGATTGGGCGGTGAATAACCCTGCCCAGCTGGCACAAGTAATATCTGCACTCGAGGGTGTTCAACACTCATTTAATCAAGCTAACGCTGGTGGTGCTCAAGTATCCCTGGCTGATTTAATTGTTTTGGGTGGTGCTGCAGCCATTGAAAAGGCAGCGAAAGACGCTGGATTCAACGTGACCGTGCCTTTTACCCCTGGGCGCACTGATGCTTCTCAAAAGCAAACTGATGTGGCCTCTTTTGAAGTTTTGGAACCCATCGCCGATGGATTTAGAAACTACCAAAAAGCCTTGTTCTCTGTCTCTGCAGAGGAGCTATTGGTAGACAAAGCCCAACTGTTAACGCTAACCGCTCCTGAAATGACCGTATTGATTGCCGGTATGCGTGTATTAAACACCAACTACGATCAAAGCCAACACGGTGTTTTCACGAAGAAACCCGGGGTATTAACCAATGATTTCTTTGTAAATCTGCTAGATATCAACACTACATGGAAGTCGATCTCTTCGGATGATCAACTTTTTGAAGGACGTGACCGAAAAACAGGAATGGTTAAATGGACGGGTACTCGTGTAGACCTAATCATTGGATCCAACTCTGAGTTGCGCGCTGTAGCTGAAGTATATGCTTCTGCAGATGGTCAAGAAGCTTTTATTCACAAGTTTATCGCTACTTGGAATAAGGTAATGAACCTTGATCGGTTTGATCTAGCGTAATCATTTCGCTTATTTTCTTGGTTAGGGCCGGTGCACAGCACCGGCCCTAACTGTTTTTGGGCGCAACTATGAGTGAGTAAGCAAGAGTTTCTACCTCTACATAACCCCTACACAATGATTTTTTTGATGTGTTTTCTTTTTGGATTTGCGTGTAGTATCTACGTAATTCAATGGTTTACAAGGGCTAAGTGATAGTTGTAGTGTTTTTGTAGTGTTTTCAGGTGTTTAGTATACCACTACAAGTTAATAACTTAGAAAAATCAACGAAAACGTTTGAAATCAACTAAACCAAAATTAACCTTATGAAAAGAATGCTTTTATTTTTGACTTTGGCGGCCACCATGATGGCGTGCACCAAAGACGATGATCAGGACGCAGAAATTGCCTCCTTAACCGAACAGCTCAACCAATTAAAGACAGATTTAGCAGGATTAACCGCACAGTTGTCTACGTTAAATTCGTCCAACAGCGCTTTGGAAGCTGAGGTAGACGCTTTAACAGCCACGGTTACTGCACTTCAGGCCTCAAATGCCACATTGACTACGGATACGACCACTATGGGTGCGACTATTGCTGCACTATCTGATCAAATCACAGCATTGGCCATTGAGATTGCCGCTTTAAAAGGTGTTCCCTATGCGGCACCGACAGCACCAAGTGCTGCTGCAGATATGGTGATGTCCATTTTTAGCGATAGTTATACCAATGTAGCCGGTACTGAATTCAATCCTAATTGGGGTCAATCTACTGTGGTCACCACAGAAGATTATGACGGAAATGATGTGCTGAAGTATGCTACTTTGAACTATCAAGGCACTCAGTTTGCTGCTGCCTTGGACGTTTCAACATATTCAGTGCTTCACGTTGATTATTTCACTTCAGATGCTACAGCCCTTGACTTTTTCTTGATCAGCAGTGGTCCAGTAGAGGTGGCTAAAGCACTTCCAGTAACCAGCAAAGGTCAGTGGAACAGTATTGATATACCATTGAGCAGTTTTTCCCCAGTCGTGTTGTCTGATTTGATTCAGTTTAAAGTGGTTGGAAACGGTACTGTGTATTTTGATAATATTTACTTCAAAAAAGCAGCCGTAGCGGCCAACCCATTGGCCGGTACTTGGAAGATTACTCCTGAAGCTGGATCTCTAGCTGTAGGACCATCTAAAGGTTCAGGCGAATGGTGGTCAATTGACGCAGCAGGTGTGACCACTAGAGCTTGCTACTACGATGATCAGTATGTTTTTGGTACTGATGGAAGTTTTAGCAACGTAATGGGTACCCAAACCTGGGTTGAAGGTTGGCAAGGTGGTGCAGATGCTTGTGGCACTCCAGTAGCCCCACACAACGGAGCAACGGCTACCTATGTATATGATGCCGCTGCTGGTACAGTGACAATTACAGGAGCAGGAGCCTACATCGGTTTAGCAAAAGCCTATAACGGAGGTGAATTGGCAGCAGGAACTGCCGTTCCTTCCTCTATCACCTATGAAGTCACTGTAGTTGACGCTAGTAACCTAACCGTACACGTAGGTATCGGTGGTGGTGCCTATTGGAACTATAAGTTGACCAAAGAGTAGTTTTTTAGTTTTAAGTTTGCAATTAAGTTGAGATTACCCGGAACCGGGCTTTTGCCTGGTGCCGGGTTTTCTATGTAATAAGGTCTAGTTTTTGGTTTGTATGCAGCGTATTTTTCATTCAATCACTATTTTATTTGTTGGGATTATTATTAATTTGGCCTCTGATGTTTCAGCTCAGGTATCCGTGGATGGGGGGAGCTATGCTGCCGCTTATCCAGGGGCTGATGCTGCTGGACGGAACGGGTTTTTACCCGGAGCACCTCAATTAAGCGGGGCGGCCGCAGGCCGCCCCGCACCCACCAACGATTGGTGGTCTAAACTGCTGCTCGAAAACCATGCGGATAATTTGTTTAACTATCCGATGACCTTTAAAACAGTCAATACTGGCCTGGTGGTCACTTTTATTCCCTGGGGGGTCATTGGCGATTCTGCACCGATTGAATTGGGCCTTGAGGGATTAACCACCACCAAAACCACCATTTCCGATTACTCGGACTGGACTGTGGACATGCACTGGCAAGATGCCGACCAATCCCTGAGGGTGCGGGCCGGGGTGGGTATGCCGTTTATCTACTTGAAAAAGACCGGCCCCGGCCCGCTCCAAGTCAAGGTGAGGCAAGGGTCTGCTGTAGTCACGGGTAATCAACTACTGGTCAAGGACGCCAGTTATGGGGCCGATTTTGTGGTGTATGCACCCACGGGAAGCAGCTGGAGCCAAAGTGGAACTACCTTTAGCTCAACCCTGGATGGTAAAGACTACGCCTCTTTGGCGATGTTGCCCCAACAAGATGCGCAGGGACAACCCACGACACAAACTCCTGAACAGTGGGCTGAACTTTGGAAGAAGTATGCCTTTGTAGTCCCCACACAAACGCAAGTGGCTTGGGCTTACGATCAATCAAGCGCTACCCTGCGTTCAGATTTTACTGTAGACGTGGAGGTGTTGGAGGGAACGAATGATCAACTATTGATGGGTTTATTGCCCCACCAATGGTCTAGGCTAGCCGAAGACACACCAATCACTGTCCTAGGCCAATACACCACGCCTAGAGGTGCGCTTAAGCTGCGCGAGGGGAACAGCTTTTCCACAGCCAACCTCTTCAGGGGGATACTTCCTGATCTGCCGCATATGGCGCCCTACAGCGCCGGATATAGCCCTGGGGCTATGGACCAAAAGATCAACCAGATACAATATGAGGGATTGGCCACGTGGACGGATTCATACAACGAAGGCCAAGTGCTCAACCGCATGATTCAAACCGCTCGTGTCGCCCACAAAACAGGAAATACAGCCGCGCGGGATCGCATCATCCAAACCGTTAAAACGCGTTTGGAAAATTGGTTGACTTATACCCCCTCAGAGGTGGCCTTTTTGTTTTACTACAACAGCACGTGGTCTGCGCTGCTGGGCTATCCGGCCGGGCACGGACAAGACCTGAACCTGAACGACCACCACTTCCATTGGGGCTACTTCATCCACGCCGCGTCGTTTGTGGAGCAGTTTGAACCGGGTTGGGCCGCCTCGTGGGGACCCATGATCAACCTCCTCGTGCGCGACGCCGCGTCGCCCCGGCGCAACGACGCCCTCTTTCCGTACCTGCGCAGTTTCAGCCCCTACGCCGGCC
>ENA-UOYK01000666-UOYK01000666.1-marine-metagenome-genome-assembly--contig:-NODE-666-length-11368-cov-2.505358_pt1 | contig 11368 bp, 10 predicted proteins | sample MGYA00238174_ERZ767213 | MGnify/ENA primary metagenome ERZ767213 (study PRJEB28944, sample SAMN06267167) | marine metagenome | isolation source: Columbia River Estuary | place: USA:Columbia River Estuary...
TTAAAATAAGAGGCCGAATAAAAATTTCAGCTGATAAGTAGTTTCCAACTGGATCACCAGGTAGACAAATTACTGGCACCTTATCTGGGCCAATCAAGCCATAACTATGTTTGCCACTTTCAGCAAGATTTGGAGTAACAATTGTAATCTCACCTAACTTAGAGATTACTGAATTGATTAGATCAAATGACTCATCCTGTGATTCACCACTGATAACAATTAAATCAGCTCTAACTAATTGATCTTCAATGATCAGTTTTAATTGCTCTGCTGTCTCTGCAATAGTGTGTACACGAAAGGCATGAGCACCAGCCTCTTTAACAAAGGTAGTTAAAAACCAGGAGTTGGATTCATACTCATCCTCTTGTGTTGCTAATTTGCTACCTGGCTCAACTAGGTCATCACCAGCACTAATAATCACTACCCGTGGATGGGGCCGAGCTGGCAATCTGTTCAAGCCTAAGGAGGCGGCAAGGGCAATCTGGTTTGAACCGATTCGTTGACCATTTTTTATTACAATTTTTTCATCTACCAATAAATCACTAGCAAGGGTGGCGCCGTGGGCATCAAGCAGCGGCAGATCCAACGGTATTAATGGCTCGCTCAGTGCGAGTAAACGCTCCTGCAGCTGGGCAACTGGTATCAAATCTTCCATACCTAAACCCTACTTTGCCCAAGCCATAAATTAAGGTAGGTGCATGGCTGGTAATGAAAATAAATCACAACTTCGTAAACAGTATCGAAAAGAACGCCAAGATCGATTTATGAAGGAAAGTTGGCTGCATATTCTCACTGCGAAAGAAGTAAAAGATGTGCAAAATGTTGGTACATATATCTCATATGAGTTTGAGCCAGAAACTAGTGATGTAAATCAAAGATTAATTGCAGATGGCAAGAAAGTATTCCTACCAAGATTGCTTGAAAATAATGATATCCAGTGGGTTAGTTGGAATGGATCATCTGAGAATCTAACAAAGGTTGAAAAGATCTATGAACCAATTGGAGATGCGGTAGAGGTTGAGTTAGATGTAATTATTTTACCCGCCCTACATGTTGATCGAATGGGTAATCGCCTCGGTCAAGGTGGTGGTTCATATGATCGCGCATTATCTAGAAGTAAGGCTTTTAAAATAGCACTACTTCATTATGGTGAGTTAACAAGTGAAATTTTACCCATTCAACCCCATGATGAAAAGATTGATGCTGCTGCAACTCCTGAAATTGTTGTTAGATTTTAATTTGTTAAAGTATCAAGATTTCGAGCCATCACAACTCGTTGAATCTGATTTGTACCCTCATAAATCTGAGTTAATTTAGCATCTCGCATCATTCGCTCAACTGGGTAATCACTTACATATCCGTAGCCACCAAGAATTTGCACGGCATCAGTTGTTACCTTCATTGCAACATCAGTTGCAAAACATTTACTAGCAGCTGAGAAGAAGGTTAAATCTTTTTCACCTCTCTCACTCTTAACTGCTGCGGCATAGGTCAACTGCCGAGCTGCTTCAATCTGCATTGCCATATCTGCCAACATGAATTGAATTCCTTGAAAATCAAAGATTGGTTTACCAAATTGTTGACGCTCATGGGCATATTTTTTTGCAATATCTAAAGCACCTTGGGCAATTCCAAGTGCTTGCGCCGCAATAGTAATTCGAGTGTGATCTAAAGTTTTCATTGCAAGGGAAAATCCACTTCCAACTTCACCTAATCTTCGGTCATCACTAATTTTTACATTATCAAAGTAAACCTCACGCGTTGGTGATCCTCGAAAGCCCATCTTTTTTTCATGAGCACCAAAAGAAACACCTGCATCTGATTTTTCAACAATAAAAGCAGAAATTCCTTTTGCACCTTTACTTAAATCAGTTGAGGCTAGAACGGTATAAAACTCTGAAACACCTGCATTTGAAATCCATTTTTTACTGCCAGATAAAATCCAACTATCACCATCTTTTGTCGCTTTAGTTTTCATTGCAGCCGCATCTGAACCAGCCTCTGATTCAGATAAGCAATAAGAGAAGCCTTTACCTGCTGCTAGTTGAGTTAAGTATTTTTTCTTTTGCTCTTCATTTCCAGCAATCATTAATGGAACTGAACCTAATTTATTAACCGCAGGAATTAAAGATGATGCACCACAAACTCTTGCCACTTCTTCAATAATTATTACAGCAGCTAATGCATCCGCTCCCTGGCCGCCATATTCAACTGGCACATGCGCAGCAGCTAAGCCAGCTGCTTGTAAAGCATCTGCTGCTTCTTGTGGGTAACGTGAATTTTCATCAACGTCATGAGCAAATGGTGCAATCTTTTTTTGAGCAAGGCCATTAACACTCTCGCGTAATGATTGGTACTCATCACCAAATAATGCAGCCATATCTGAATTCATTGACATGGGGTAATTCTATTGTGATAAATCGCGCCGATTTAACTGCGCTAGATAACGGTTGTATTGAGCAAGTTCATCATCTTCACCCATAGCAGCCGCCCGATCAGCCGCCCGATCAATCCGGTTCGCCTCTTTTTTATCCGCCCGCTGCCACTGCATAAATGTTGCAAGTAGGGCGAGCAAAATTGGAATCTCACCCATGGCCCATCCAATTGATCCCCCTAGTTTTTGATCTGCTAATAGATCAGTAGCCCAAGGCCGCTCTAGTAGTGCGAAGAATCCATTATCAAGCAAAGTAGTAGCTGACATGACTGAGATTGAGAAGAAGGCATGAATACTCATTGCTGCAAAAATAATTATGATTTTTACAAGGTGCGGAATTTTATTTGGCATTGGATCAACCCCAATAATTACCTGAAAAAATAATACTCCGGCAAGTAAAAAATGAAGTGACATAAAGAAGTGACCACTATGTCCTTGCATTAGGTTGCCAAATAATGGTGTGAAGTAAAGTACAAATAATGAGCCATCAAATATGGCTAGGGCAACAACTGGATTGGTGTAGATACGCGATAATTTAGAGTGCAAGATTGCAATAAACGCGCCTCGCACACCCCATTCTTCTTTATTTCTTCCTTGCGGCAAAGTACGAAGAGCTAAAGTAATTGGAGCACCTAACACAATTCCAATAGGTGCGATCATGCCAAGCACCATGTGCGCCATCATGTGATTAGAAAAAGCAAAACGTGAATAAACACCTAGTCCACCGCTAGTTGCAAAATCAACTGCGCTGATTCCGATTGCAAATGCAACTGTTCGCCCAATTGGCCACTTAACACCACGCCTACTTAGAATTAATACACCTTTTATATAAAGTGCTACTGCAAATATAAGTAGTGCAAGCATTAAACCATCGGCATCATATGCAAGTAATACACGAGTTAGATTTGGTGCCTCTGGCATAGCGATACCAGTAATTAGTATTGCCGGCGTTGACTCAACTACTCGGTTAGGTGGAGCCACTGTGGATAGCCAACTACCAACAAATACAGTTGCAAACATAATCGCAATTTCTGCAGTAATTAATCTAAAAACGGAAGGAAAATCAGATTTAATAATCCACCTGCGGTGTAATGCTCCAAACCCAACTAGCGTTACTGCTAAAGATATTTTAAGTAATGTAATTGCGCCATACTTACTTTGCCAAGCTTCGATGCTGTCTAATCTAGTCCAAGCTGTTGCAGCACCAGTTATCACCACAGTTATTGCACTCCAAAGAGCTAATTCACTAAATCTAGGCAGTGCAATTAGTTTTTGCTCCTTACTTAATTGCGTTAAACCAAATAAACCGCCAACCCAAAAAGATAAAGCAATTACATGAATTACTAGGGCACCGATTGCCAGCCCATGTCGGCCTGATGAGCTGCCATGGCTTTGAAAAACTGGCGCCACAATTGCAATAAGTGCTATTAATAAACCTAGATAGGTAGTAATTACTCTGCGTAGTGCAACACTTAATAAGAGAATAATTCCAATTATTTGAACTATATAACTCTTACCGATTGCAGTCTGAGTTAGATAAGAGCGAATTACTGTTAGATCAAATGATGATGCCAATGGTTGTTGAAGTAAATAAGAGATTTGTATCAAAATAAACGCAAAAGTTGTAAGTAGCCAAGTTAAAAGAAAGGCCTTGGTTTTCTTAACCAGTTTTATATTAGTAATACCACCTTTTATATCTGAATCTAGAAAACTAAGCGTTAGTAATAAACCAATACTTAATACTCCAGTTAACTGCATTAAGCCTTTACTTATTGGCGATAAAATCTCTATCAATTAATCACTCACCTATTTTAGGAATTTCCTACTATTACTCTTTCGGATAGGTGGCTTTCTAACTTTTGCTGGTGCTTTAAATGTTTGTTTTGCATACCTAGATAGAAATATTAAAATAATAAATGCAAAAATTAGTAGGGCAATCACAAATATATCGGTAGTGCGGTTTGCAGTTGGGGTATTCACCTCACTCTGAGATGGTGATGGGGTAGCTAGAGTCATTTCAGCTGGTGCGTTATAAAGAAAAGTAAAACTGCTAACAGTTGGCACGTCTGCAATTGCCATTATTGTGTAAGAGACTGTGTAAAGTCCTGAAATAGTTAGTGGCTTTAAGCCAACCATTAAAACTTGTCCTTGAATTTGTACAGACCCATCATCTACTCGCACACCATTTGGATCAGTAACAGTTATTTCATTAGCTACATCTTCTAGTTCAGCACTTGCTTTTATCGTCACAGCAGTTGGTGCAACACTTAATACAGAGCCGGCAGTAGGTGATGTGCTCACGATTGAAGTTGAAAAAGCTGGTGCGATTGAAATTACAGAAAACATCAAGGCGGTAAGTAATTGAAATCCCCGCTTCATTTCGCTGCCCCTCATCTTCAGTTAGCCCTTATCTTCCCACCTGCTTAAGATTATCTCCTATGCCAACCTATGAGTACCTGTGTAATAAATGTGAGCATGCTTTCGAAGTAGTCCAGTCATTTACTGAGGCTGCTATCGAGGTTTGCCCAAAATGTAGCGGTGAGGTTCGTAAGGTATATAACAATGTTGGGGTTGTCTTTAAAGGCAGCGGATTTTATAAAACAGATTCAAGGTCATCACCAGTTACAAAAAGTGAGAAGCCTGCTGATAAGACTGAAAGTAAGCCAGAGAAAAAAGTTGAAAAGAAGGTAGAGCCAAAAGCTAAGGATTAATCGTGGTGAGGTGGTTTATCTTGCTTAATCTCATCATCGCGGCGGGTATCAATTTCTAGATCAACTTCATCACTAGTTATTTTAGGTAAAAGCGGGTGATTAACTTCACCTGATACCAAATCAGTAATTTTTTTTGATTCTTTATCTCTATTCATTAGAATATGAGTCTACCTAAAACTTGTGTAAAATTGATGAAAAGGTGTTCATGTTTGAAAAATTAGGCTCAGCTATCGTGCGCCGTAAGAAATTTATTTTTGCATTATTCGTAGCAGCAATAATCGCCTCTGGAGGAATTGGTTCGGCCGTCTTTGGAAAGTTAGAAAGCGGTGGCTACTCAGACTTAAATAGTGATTCAGCCAAAGCCTTTGAATATTTAACTGATGTTTTTAAAGTAAAAGAGCCAGTCGTTGTCCTAGTAGTTGAAACAAAAAATGGATTAACAAATCCTGAATCAGTAGCAGCAGCGACAAAACTTGAACAGGAAATTAAATCTATTCCAGGGGTTGAATCAACTCTTTCTTACTGGTCCGCAGGGGGTGCGCCATCGCTTAAAAGCAGTGATGGAAATTCAGCATTCCTTTTTATCTATAGCAAGAGTGTTGAATGGGAAGCTATCGAAAGCTTGGGTGAGCAAGTTGGAAAAAAATACGATGGTAATTATGAAAATTTAAGAATTTATGCCAGCGGAACTGGTGTATTTGCTAGTGCTATTAATAAGAAAATTGCTGATGATATAAAGCTCTCTGAAGCTATTTCAATTCCATTAACCTTTATTTTATTAGTATTTGTGTTCGGAGGCCTTGTCGCAAGTGGTATGCCCCTATTGGTGGGAGTATCAGCGATTCTAGGTTCATTCTTAGTTATGTACTTATTAACTCTTTTTACGGGCGTAAGTATCTTTGCATTAAACCTAATTACTGGACTAGGCCTTGGATTAGGTATTGATTATTCATTGCTAATTGTTAATAGGTTTCGAGAAGAATTACATGCTGGTAAATCAGTAGATGAGGCAGTTAAGCGAACAGTAAGCACCGCTGGTAAAACTGTTTTTTATTCAGGTTTAACAATTGTAATCACGCTAGCCTCACTGATGCTATTTCCACTTATGTTTTTAAAATCATTTGGTTATGCCGGCGTAACTGTTGTAATAATGGCCGTGTTAGGTTCACTTGTTGCACTACCAGCGCTGTTAGCAATCTTAGGAAAGAATATTGATAAAGCGGTTATACGTAAGAGTGCAATAACTCCTAAAGAAGATGGTAGATGGGCACAAACTGCTCGTTTTGTTATGCGCAGGCCTTTAGCCGTTGTAGTTTTATCTCTAGTTATTCTTTCTATATTGGCAGCGCCAATTAAAAATATAGTTTTCTCACAAGTTGACTCAAGAGTCTTACCTGCTAATAATCCAGCAGCATTTGCCTCAAAAATTATTTCAGATCGTTTTCCAGGACAAGAAGGAAATCCAGTTGAAATTGTCATACCAAAGGGTGCGTTAGTTCAGCCAGAGGTAACTAAGTATATTTCTGAAGTCGCTAAAGTAGATGGCATTGTCCGAGTCTCACCACCACAAATTTTTGGTGATGATCTACGCATTACCGCAGTACATTCAATGCCGCCAAGAACATTAAAAGGTGAATCACTTATTAAAGATATCCGCGAAATAAAATCACCAGAGGGAACATTAATTGGCGGAATTGCGGCAGATTATGCTGACACCCAAATTGGTATTGCAAAAACTATGCCGTGGGCACTAACTTGGATCGCAGTGGGTGTTCTAATTTTGCTATTTGTATTTACTGGATCAATCATCTTGCCAATTAAGGCTGTAATCTTAAATATTTTATCCCTGGCCGCTACTTTAGGAGCCATCACCTGGATATTTGTTGATGGGCATTTGCGATGGCTAGTTGGTGATTTCACCGTTACTGGCGCAGTTGATACTGGCTCAATTATCTTAGTAGCAGTTGTGGCCTTTGGATTATCGATGGACTATGAGTTGTTTTTACTATCTCGAATTAAAGAGGAGCATGACGCTGGTAAATCAAACATTGAGTCGGTGGCAATTGGCTTACAGCGCTCAGCTCGAATTATTACAGCAGCAGCTGGACTACTAGCAATTGTTTTTGCTTCTTTCATAATAAGTGGTGTCACCTCAATTAAAATGCTTGGCTTTGGTGTGGCATTTGCAATTCTTTTAGATGCAACATTAGTTCGTGCGCTATTAGTGCCAGCATTAATGAGATTATTTGGTGAGCGTAATTGGTGGGCACCTAAATCTATGAAACGTTTTACAATTAATCACTAACTTATTGCGTCCCCGGCGGGAGTTGAACCTGCGACCTACCGCTTAGGAGGCGGTTGCTCTATCCACTGAGCTACGGGGACAATATTTAATTTTTATCTTAAAAATTTATTAATAGATTAATTCTAATTTAAATCATTAATAATTGAAAACAATTGCATAAACATGCGTAGATTTGTCATTAAATTAACGCTGAGATAGACTAACAATAATTCGTTTGGAGTTAAATATCATGAAGGCCCTCGTTATAGGCGCCGGTGGAGTTGGTAGGGCGATTGCAAATATCGCATCACGTCGTTCATTTATTGAATCTATGGTGATTGCTGATCGCACCCTAGCTCGTGCCGAAGAGGCTGTTGCTCGTCTTAAAGATCCACGCTTTTCTGCTGCGATGGTTAATGCTGCTGAACTTGAAGATATTAGAGAGTTGATCCGTAAAGCAGATCCTGATGTAGTAATTAACGCAGTTGATCCTAGATTTGTTATGCCAATCTTTTTAGCTTGTGAGATTGAAAATACCAATTACATAGATATGGCGATGTCACTTTCTCGTAAGCACCCGCATTACCCATTTACCGAAACTGGAGTGAAGTTAGGCGATGAGCAGTTTGCTCGTGACTTTAACTGGGATGCGCGAAAAATCTATGCCCTAATCGGTATGGGTGTTGAGCCAGGTATGAGTGATATTTTTGCAAAGTATGCAAGTGAGCATTTATTTAGCCGAATTGATTCCTGCACAATATTAGATGGTTCTAATTTAAGAGTTGAGGGTTATGACTTTGCGCCATCATTTTCTATCTGGACCACAATTGAAGAGTGTCTAAACCCACCATTAGTTTGGGAAGATGGTCGCGGTTGGTATACCACCACACCATTTTCAGAGCTTGAAATTTTTGATTTCCCAGAAGGTATTGGTCCTGTTGAGTGCGTTAACGTAGAGCACGAAGAGGTAGTACTAATTCCGCAAAAAATTGATGCAAAGAAAGTTAACTTTAAGTACGGCCTAGGCGCCGAGTTCATTACTATCTTAAAAACAATCAACATGCTTGGTATGGATCGTAAGGAAACTGTTGATGTGCAAGGAGTTTCAGTATCACCAAGAGATCTATTAACTGCGTCCCTGCCGGATCCAGGAACTTTAGGTGAACGTATGCGCGGTAAGACCTGTGCTGGTGCGTTAATTAAAGGTTTAGATAAAGAAGGAAATCCAAAGGCTTGTTACATCTACAACGTTGTTGATAACGCATGGTCAATGAAGGAGTTTGGTGATCAAGCAGTTGTCTGGCAGACCGCAATTAATCCAGTTATTGCCATGGAGTTAATTCAAAATGGCACCTGGAAACCTTTAGGTGTTAATGGACCTGAGTGGTTTGAGTCAAAACCATTCTTAGATCTACTAGAAGAGTATGGAACCTCTTGGCATATTCGCGATGAGGACACATCAGGTATTAAAAAGTAAGGTAGAAAAAGTATGGCAATAGCATTAGTAACTGGGGCTAGTTCTGGAATTGGCTTAGCTTATGCAAGACTGCTTGCAAAAGAAGGATTTGATTTAGTAATAGTTGCCAGAGATCTTCCTAGATTAAATAAGTTAGCAAAAGAGCTAAATAAAGCTTATGAAATTAAAGTTCAGACATTAAAAGCTGACTTAACAAAGCCAGCACAACTAGCCAAAGTTGAGAACAGATTGGCGAATAAGGTCAATCCAATTGCAGTATTAATCAATAATGCTGGCTTTGGTATCAAGCAAAGCTTTATTGATAGTGATTTAAAGCGGGAGCAAGAGTTACTAGATGTTTTAGTTACCGCTCCAATGCGGTTAACTCACGCAGTATTACCAACCATGATTAAACAAGATAACGGAATAATTGTTAATGTCAGTTCAATTGCAAGTTGGATAGCTGGTGGTACTTATAGCGCAGCAAAATCATACTTAACTGTTTTCTCTGAGTATTTAAATAATGAACTTAAAGGCACAAAAATAAAAGTTAGTGCACTTTGTCCTGGCTTTACCCGAACTGAATTTCATGAAAGAGGCAAAATGAGAATGAGCGGACTGCCAAATTTCATGTGGTTAGATGCTGATAAATTAGTTGCTAAATCTTGGAAAGATGCTCAAAAAAATAAATCTGTATCTGTTCCTGGTCTGCAATATAAAATACTGGCTCTTATCGCCCAATATGCACCACGGCCTTTAGTTAGAAAAATAGGAATTAATGTTCGCAGGAAGCAGCGATAAATTAACTTATTGTTAAGGCCTTACTTGTTGCAGTAAATTTAATTGATCTAAGCGCTGAAGTAGCTGGACCAACTTTTAGTGCGCCATTTAAAGCAAATACAGATCCATGACCTGGTGGGCTACAACTCCAACCATCACTACTTTTACTGACCAACACACCCGCATGGGGACAAGCAAGATTAATTACTGAGAAACCTTTTACAGATTTTGAGGTTCTAACTACCGCGACTTTTCCATACTTTTTTATACTTAATTCAAGTAAGCCGCCAACATTAGATAGAGTTTTATTTGCTGCCAAATCAATCACAGTAGTACCGTTTTTTAAGGTTTTAACTCCGGTAGCAGCGACGGCAGGCAGCGCAGTTAAGGCTGCAACAGCTGCGCTTCCACAAATAAATGACCGTCTAGTGAGTGCCTGCACTTAAACCTTTCTGAAACCATAAAACTTAGTAAAAAGTAATTTTACTATTTGCTGTGAACAATTCGAAATTATACCTGAGGCTAAAGTGGGTTACCGGTGGATTTCTTGTGATCCACCTGATACTCAGGCTAATTTATGCTCAACCTAATATTTATATCGACCTAATTTTATTTAATTTAATTGGCCTGATGGCTTCTGCCATCGCCTTTAAAGCACCCTTAGTAACAGATCGAGTTGTTGCAGTCACGATCGGATCAGGGCTTGTGATCTGGAGTATTGGTTCATTCCTATCTACTTGGGGTTCATTTTATGAATTAACACTTGCCCTTTGGCTACCTGAGTTTTTATACTCACTTTTTTATCCACTGCTATTTTTTGGGGTAATTAGAACATTTACAAAGCGAGTAAAGATTGGCGCCCTTGAGCTACTTGATACCGCAATAATTGCAATTGGTTTTACTAGTGTTCTAACCGCTTTCCTACTTAAGCCAGCGATGATTGAGTTTGAAGATGGTGCTTTTACTGTCTTTATCTCCATCCTTTATCCAGTTGGTGACATTGTGCTACTAGCAATTGCATTAGTTTATGCATTACTAAGTCCAGTAAGTATTAGATCGTTTTTGCTTTGTTCGGGAATACTCTGCTTCGCATTCTCTGATTTATTTTTTATTTGGTCATCTATTAATACAAGATATGAATTTGGCGCAATTACTGATGATGGCTGGATTATTGGCTTATTTTTAATTGCGCTATCACTATCTCATGACTGCGCTCAGGTGAAGTTCTTTGATAAAATCTCTTCCTACAGTGCAACGATTTCATTAGTTGCAAGTGCTAGCTTGCTTGGAATTGCAGCATTAAACCCAGGATACTTTCCAGAATTCATACTGCTACCTGCATTTATAACAATTGCTCTGGCATTTATCCGAATGAGTTTTGCGCTGCAGGAGGCAAACACCGCAAGTTCAGAGCGAGTACTAGCTAGGACTGATGAATTAACTGGGTTATCAAATCGGCGAAACTTTTTACAAGAGCTAGCCAAACTTAAATCTGGGTATATTTTTTTACTTGACCTAAATGGTTTTAAAAATATCAATGATTCACTAGGCCATGAGGCTGGTGATCAACTACTAAAGCAGGTGGCAAATAGGTTTAATCGAGTGATTTCAGATGCTGGCCTACTTGCCCGGTTAGGCGGTGATGAGTTTGGTGTTCTAGCCCAAGTTGATCAAGAGCACGCAACGGAGTTAGCTCTAGGAAT
>ENA-UOYK01000673-UOYK01000673.1-marine-metagenome-genome-assembly--contig:-NODE-673-length-11303-cov-2.180474_pt1 | contig 11303 bp, 9 predicted proteins | sample MGYA00238174_ERZ767213 | MGnify/ENA primary metagenome ERZ767213 (study PRJEB28944, sample SAMN06267167) | marine metagenome | isolation source: Columbia River Estuary | place: USA:Columbia River Estuary...
GCTATGAGGATTTGCCCCAAGAAATGGTTGATGCCCTGATTGCCACCGAGGACAGCAGGTTCTTTGATCATTCCGGGGTGGATGCGATCGGCACCTTGCGCGCCGTCGTGTTTTTAGGGACTCGCGGGGGCGCGAGCACCATCACCCAGCAGCTGTCAAAACTGTTGTTTACCGAGAAGGTCGCGCGTTCAAAACCGGGGCGTATCCTGCAAAAGTTTAAGGAATGGGTGATTGCCGTGCGCTTGGAGCGTCAGTATACCAAAGAAGAGATCATCGCGATGTACCTCAACACCTATGACTTTGGCAATAATGCCGACGGGATCAGATCTGCCGCATTGACCTATTTTGGCAAAGAGCCTAAAGATTTGTTGGTGCAAGAGTCTGCTATGTTGATCGGAATGCTCAAAAACTCCTCGCTTTATAACCCAAGACCAAACCGCAATCCAGAAGGGACACTGCGCAGAAGAAACGTGGTGTTGGATCAGATGGAAAAATATGGATTTATTGAGGATGACGCCTTGGACTCCCTGCAACAAATCCCTTTGAATTTGAATTACAACCCTCAGTCTCATCAATCGGGATTGGCTACTTATTTCAGGATGCACCTCAGGGATTTCCTCAAGGATTGGATCGAGAAGAACCCCAAGGAGGACGGATCTAAATACAACCTCTACCTGGATGGACTAAGGGTGTACACCACGATTGATTCACGCATGCAAGAACACGCAGAGGAGTCAGTTACAGAGCATTTAAAAAATGTTCAAGCCACGTTTAACAAACAAAACACCCCAGAGAAAAACAAGACGGCTCCTTTTTCAGGCGTGAGCGCTGAGGAGATTAACCGCATCGTGCAGACAGCGATTAGAAGGTCTGAACGTTGGTTTGCGATGAAGGCAGAGGGTAAGTCTGAATCGGATATATTGGCCAGTTTTGACCAGCCCAAGGCGATGCGCGTTTTTGACTGGAAGTCTCCTGAATACGAGCGAGACACGGTGATGACTCCGAAGGATTCCATTATTTACTACAAGTATTTTATGCGGGCGGCCATGATGTCGATGGAGCCTCAAACCGGGCACATCAAAGCGTGGGTAGGCGGCATCAACTACCGTCATTTTCAGTACGACAACGTGTTCCAAGGATCGCGTCAAGCGGGTTCCGTATTTAAACCTTTTGTTTATGCGGCAGCCATCGATCAGTTAAGGCTTTCGCCTTGTGATGTTCGTCCAGACACTCAATACTGCATTGCACCAGGGAAACACAACAATATTGAAGCGTGGTGTCCTCGAAATTCCGGAGAGGAATTCTCCGGGGAGATGATGACTTTGCGTACCGCTTTGGCTAGATCGGTCAATTCGATTACCGCTCAGGTGATCGATCAGGTAGGGCCTGAGCCCGTGGTTCAGTTGGTGAAAAACCTCGGGATACGCAATACTATTCCTCCTGTTCCTTCTATTGCTTTGGGTACGGCCGACATCAACGTGATGGAGATGGTTGGGGCCTACAGCGCGTTTGCCAACAAAGGGGTTTATGTAAAACCCGTGGCCATTACCCACATCACTGATAAAAACGGCCGTGTTCTGTATCAGTACACTCCAGAGACCAGAGATGTGCTCAGTGAAGATGTTGCTTATGCGGTGGTCAATCTTTTGGAAGGGGTGACCCAAGGCGGTTCTGGAGCGCGTCTGCGCACAGAGGGGGCAGAAGCCTACCGCGTGGATTATCAGGAAATGGCCACTGGTTATCCTTGGAAATTTACCAACCCCATCGCTGGAAAAACGGGAACTACTCAGAACCAAAGCGACGGTTGGTTTATGGGGATGGTGCCTAACCTAGTAACAGGCGTTTGGGTAGGAGCGGAAGACCGGGCTACCCATTTCCGATCGATTACTTACGGACAAGGGGCCGCTTTGGCTTTACCGATTTGGGCCAACTATATGCGCCGCAACTACAATGTACCCGAATTAGGGGTTTCCAGCGGAGCGTTTCATCGACCAGCAGAGATGTCTATAGAGGTGGATTGCCGCAAGCAGGCAGCCGCAGAAGCGGTGCTTGTGGATGAAGACGACGATTTAGAAGAGTTCTGATGTACGCATAAAAAAACCCGCTTTTAGCGGGTTTTTTTTATGGTTTCAGGCGATTAACCTTGTAGCGATGCGCTGAGGTATTCTCGGTTCATGCGGGCAATGTTCTCCAAAGAGATGCCTTTAGGGCATTCGATCTCGCAAGCGCCTGTATTGGTACAGTTTCCGAATCCTTCTAAATCCATTTGTTTTACCATGTTTAACACACGTGTAGTCGCTTCGACCTTACCTTGTGGCAGCAGGGCGTATTGAGAGACCTTGGCTGAGGTAAAGAGCATGGCTGAGGCGTTTTTGCACGCAGCGACACAAGCCCCACAACCGATGCAGGCGGCAGCGCTAAACGCATCGTCTGCGTCGTGTTTAGGCACTAAAATAGCATTGGCATCCGTAGTGTTTCCTGAGGTATTTACCGAAACATAACCACCGGCTTGTTGAACGCGGTCAAAGGCCGAGCGATCGACGATCAAATCTTTGATCACTGGGAACGCTTTAGCGCGGAACGGCTCAATGTCGATGGTGTCGCCGTCTTTAAACATGCGCATATGCAGTTGGCATGTAGTGACTAGACGATCTGGTCCATGTGGCTCTCCATTGATCTGCAAAGAACAAGAACCGCAAATACCTTCACGGCAATCGTGGTCAAATTCCACAGGCTCTTGTCCTTGGAGGATGAGTTTGTTGTTGAGCACGTCCAGCATTTCTAAGAAGGACATATCTGGTGAGATGTCATCAATCGAGTAGGTCACAAACTGACCTTTAGACGATGCGTCTTGTTGACGCCAAATGTTGAGTGTAAGCTTCATGTCCTTATCTTATTTATAGCTTCTGGCCTTAACTTTAATGTTTTCGTAGATGAGTTCCTCTTGGTGAAGAACAGCGTCTTTAGGAGCTCCTTTGTATTCCCAAGCAGATACAAAACGGAAATTTTCGTCGTCGCGCAATGCTTCGCCTTCTTCTGTTTGGAACTCTTCACGGAAGTGACCGCCACACGATTCGTTGCGGCTAAGCGCGTCCTTGGCAAATAACTCACCAAGCTCCAAGAAGTCAGCTACGCGTAGTGCTTTTTCCAACTCTTGGTTTTTTCCGTTGGTGGTACCCGGAATTTTCACGTTTTTATAGAAATCTTCACGCAGGGCGGCAATCTCTTCGATCGCTTCCTTCAAGCCCTGTTCGTTTCTCGCCATACCGCATTTATTCCACATGATTTTACCCAGTTTTTTGTGGTAGTAGTCGACAGGGTGAGTTCCATTGGCGTTGACCAAGGCCTCCATTTGTGCGCGAACGGCTTGTTCAGCAGCCTCAAACTCTGGAAGATCGGTAGATATTTTTCCGGTGCGGATGTCTTTGGATAAGTAGTCACCAATGGTGTAGGGCAACACAAAATATCCATCGGCCAATCCCTGCATCAGCGCCGAAGCCCCTAATCGGTTGGCTCCGTGCTCAGAGAAGTTGGCTTCTCCAGCGGCATAACATCCAGGAATGGTGGTTTGTAAGTTGTAGTCCACCCAAAGTCCGCCCATGGTATAGTGCACCGCAGGATAGATCATCATTGGGGTTTTATACGGGTTCTGATCTACGATTTTTTCGTACATCTGGAACAGGTTTCCGTATTTGGCCTCGACCACTTCCTCACCCAAACGGCGAATAGTCGCCTGGTCGGCCTCCTTAATCCCCATCACCAAAGATTTCTCTTTGCCGTAGCGCATGATCGCTGAACTGAAGTCCAAATAAACGGCTTCACCAGTTTTGTTAATTCCAAAACCTTCATCGCAGCGCTCCTTGGCAGCGCGTGAAGCTACATCTCTAGGAACAAGGTTTCCAAAGGCTGGATAACGGCGCTCTAAGAAATAATCTCTGTCCTCTTCCGCCAAGTCGGTCGGTTTTAATCGGCCTTCGCGTATAGCTTGGGCATCTTCCAATTTAGCTGGAACCCAAATACGTCCGTCGTTTCTCAACGACTCAGACATCAAGGTCAATTTAGATTGGTGATCCCCAGATACCGGGATACAGGTAGGGTGAATTTGTGTAAAGCAAGGATTGGCAAAATAGGCCCCTCTTTTGTGGGTTTTCCAGGCAGCGGTTACGTTGGAACCCATCGCATTTGTCGACAAGAAAAACACGTTTCCGTAGCCACCAGAGGCGATAACCACCGCGTGTGCACTGTGTCTTTCCAAAGCGCCAGTCACTAGGTCGCGAGCGATGATGCCTCGGGCTTTGCCGTCCACCAATACCAAGTCAAGCATTTCATGTCGGTTGTACGACTTGATTTTTCCACGGTTGATCTGACGGTTCATGGCCGAGTAGGCACCCAGTAAGAGCTGTTGCCCGGTTTGGCCTTTAGCGTAAAATGTTCTGGAGACCAACACCCCTCCAAACGAGCGGTTGTCTAGTTGTCCGCCGTAATCACGGGCAAAGGGAACACCTTGGGCTACGCATTGGTCAATGATGTTGGCAGATACTTCAGCAAGGCGGTACACGTTGGCTTCACGAGCGCGGTAATCCCCTCCTTTAACGGTGTCGTAAAACAGGCGGTAGGTGCTGTCTCCGTCTCCTTGGTAGTTTTTAGCGGCGTTAATCCCCCCTTGAGCGGCAATAGAGTGCGCTCTTCTGGGAGAATCTTGGAAGCAAAAAGTCTTCACGTTGTAGCCCAACTCAGCTAAACTCGCTGCGGCAGAGGCCCCCGCTAGACCAGTCCCCACCACGATGATGTCGATATTGCGCTTATTGGCCGGGCTGACTAGCTCAATTTCATTCTTATACTTCGTCCACTTATCGGCCAATGGCCCTTCAGGGATTTTCGAATCGAGTACGCTCATAGTCATTAAGAATTAAAGTGGTGGAATAAGGCGATGAAGATGAATCCGAGCGGAATCACGATCGCATAGGCTTTGGCAAAACCGGTGAGGGCTTTGCTGTATTTGTTGTTCCAGCCCATCGACTGGAAGGAAGAGGCAAATCCGTGGTATAAGTGCAACCCTAGGAGCACAAACGAGATGACGTAAAGACCTACTCGCACTGGGTGATGGAACTTTTCAACGGTTTCGTGGTAGTAACGCGTTGGATCTTCAGGATGAGCAGCTACATATTTGTACACCATTTCAGGAAGCCAAAAGTCGCTCATGTGCAACACCAAAAACGCGAGAATGACCGCGCCGCTGAGGATCATATTTCTGGAGGCCCATGCTGCATTTGCCCCTCCGTTGTAGTTTTTGTAGGCTACAGGCCGCGCTTTTTTGTTCTGCAATTCCAAGACAATCCCCATCACAAAGTGCACGATGACTCCAGCGATCAAGACCGGCTGCATCAACAGCTGAACCAGCGGGTTGTACCCCATGAAGTGGGAAATTTGGTTAAACACGTCTTCAGAGAACACCGAAGTCAGGTTCATCGAAAAGTGCATGGCCAAAAACAGGACCAAAAACAGGCCGGATAAAGCCATCACAACTTTTCGGGCAATTGAGGAAGTTCTTCCGCTCATTTTGTTTCAAATTTTGATGCAAATTTAGAACAGAACGACTTCATCGCCAAGCGTTCTGGACAATAATTCTGGGCTTAAAACAGGCCTCTTATCCCAAGGATTGAAGGTACTTTTTTGGGGTGGTTCCGTACTTCTTTTTAAAGGCAGAAATAAAGTGACTCGCAGTGCTGTAGCCGATTTTCAAGCCTACCTCATTGACGTTGTGCACTCCTGAGTTCAGCATCTTTCGGGCGACATCCATCTTGTAGTCAAATAAAAAACCGTACACCGTGTCCCCGTAAATCTGCTTAAACCCTTCTTTGAGCTTCTTGAGGCTTAGCCCAATTTCATCGGCCAATTCCTGCAGTCCAGGGGGTTCTGCCATACGGCTGAGCACAATTTCTTTAGCTTTTCTGATTTTGCGCACATTGTCTTCGTCCGCTAAAAACGGGCATTGAGCGCTATCCGGGTCTTCGGAGGGGTTAAAATACAGGGCCATCAACTCGTACACCTTGGCTTTGAGGTATAGGGATTTCATGGGACCGGTAATCGAAGAACTCATCATTTGGCTCAACAAAACGGCAATCGACGGAGGTATAGGCTCTTGGGCGTAGTGTTTCTGATCCTTGTTTTCCGGCCTAAGGAATGGAATTTGTTGGGCTTCACTGCTGAACAAGGCGTGGAACTGTCGGAGCTGTAAAAGTACGCTCAACAGCCAGGTGCCCGGAGGTACCACGATGTGCAGCGGCAAATCCTGCTGGGTGTTGTACAGCAATATGGATTGCTCTTCTTGGGCATTTAAGGTGTAATTACCTTGGTTAAACACCCATTGTGCCTGTCCTTTTAAACAGAAGTGAAACTGCACATACGTCTTGTCAACATGACGCAGAACTGTCTGATTTTCAGTGGATTCATTGCTGATTTTTAAGAGGATAAAACCGGGTTCTAACACGATTTCTTCCCAGGGTCCTAGAGCGGTATTTTTATCTTCCATAACTGTTTTTTTCTTGAATTTATTTAGAACATGTCTAAATAGCTGCTCGAGCAGTATGTTGTTTTACCCAATAAAATTAAGGATTTTACCCCTTTTATATCGCAAAAAGGGCAAATATCACCTCTGTCGACACAAAAAGTACTTCTAGCGTTATTTTTATCTGTTTTACCCCTGTATTTTTGTGTCCGAATTCAGCGCCCCTTAAACGCGCCCTATGAAACAATACCACCTCTCCAAGCACCAGACATTTTACTGTGTGGGTACGAATTACCAGAAGGCCGATGCGGCTGTGCGCGGACAGTTTAGCTTAAACACTCCTCAGATCGAGCAGTTGCTCAGCGCTGCTAAGGCTCAAGGCATCGATGGTTTGTTGGTGATTTCTACCTGCAACAGAACTGAACTGTTTGGTTTTGCCCCTCAAAGTCAGGTGTTGGTGGAGTTGCTGTGCGCCCATTCGGGGGGATCGGTGGACGAATTCTTAAAAGCTTCGTACTGCTACAAAAACCGATCCGCCATCGACCATCTTTTTCAGGTAGGCACCGGATTGGACAGTCAGATCTTGGGCGACTTTGAGATTATTGCCCAAGTAAAAAGCGCCTTTAAGCAGGCGAGACAAGCCGGTCTAGCCAATCCTTTTATCGAGCGTTTGTGCAATGCGGTGATCCAAGCCTCGAAACGCATCAAAAATGAAACGGAGATATCCAGCGGAGCCGCTTCAGTTTCATTTGCCTCTGTGCAGTACATTTTAAACCACGTTCCAGACATCGATCAAAAGAAAATTTTGTTGTTTGGCACGGGCAAGATCGGCAGGAACACCTGCGAAAATTTGATCAAACACACCCCGAACACACAAATCACCCTGATCAACCGCACCAAAGACAAAGCGGAACAGTTGGGGGCAAAACTTCATGTGGCCGTCAAGGATCACGGACAGTTGCCTGCGGAAATCCGCAACGCAGATGTGTTGGTGGTGGCGACAGGAGCTGTGCGTCCCACAATTTCCAAAGAGATCGTTTTTAACAAGAAACCCCTCTTGATTTTGGATTTATCGGTACCCAAGAATGTGGACGCCAATGTGTTGGAATGTGCCGATGTGCGTTTGGTTCACCTCGATGAACTCTCGCAGATCACCGATGAAACCCTAGAGCGCCGCAAAGCACATGTACCTCAAGCTCAAGAAATAATTGCCCAGGTGCAACAGGAATTTAACCAGTGGTTGGAGACCAGAAGATTTGCCCCGGTGATTCAGGCGCTAAAGGCCAAGCTCAAGACCATGCAGGAAGAGGAGCTGGATTTTGTGCACAAGAAAAACGGGGGGGATGCCCAAACCGCCGTGGTGGTCAGCGATCGATTGATACAGAAGATCACCAAACAGTTTGCCGAGCATTTAAAACACAACGACACGGACCCCCAGCAAAGTCTGGCGGTGATTCAACAAGTGTTCAAAATAGAAGAGATCCATGGCTGAACCGATTCGCATCGGAACGCGCGATAGCGCACTGGCCTTATGGCAAGCTGAGGCCGTACAACAAGCCTTGGAAGCCTTGGGGCACCGAACCGAATTGGTGCCCGTAAAGTCTGAGGGCGACCTTAAACTGGACAAGCCGCTTTACGCCTTAGGAATTACCGGGGTATTTACCAAGGTGTTGGACATCGCCCTACTCGAAGGCAAAATCGATATTGCCGTACACTCCATGAAGGATGTACCGACCCAACTAGCCGTTGGACTGGAGGCCTTGGCGGTCTTACCCAGAGCGAGTACCTTAGATGTTTTGGTGCACAAGGGGGACAGACTCAATAAACCTCAAAGAACCATTGCCACGAGCAGTTTGCGCCGCAAGGCTCAATGGCTCGCCAAATACCCCAACGACATCGTGGTCGATATCCGCGGTAATGTGCCTACCCGTTTGCAAAAGCTGCAAGACAGCGATTGGGACGGGGCGATCTTTGCCCAAGCGGGCTTAGAGCGCCTGGGGTTGGCGCCTGAGTTTGTGGAACCGCTTACCTGGATGTTGCCGGCGCCAGCCCAAGGAGCTGTGGTGGTGGTTGGCCGTCAGGACCAGCGCCAGATCGCCCAGACCCTGAGACAGATCAGCGATGCGGATACCGAACGCTGTACCTGGGTGGAACGACAATTTTTGCGCACCCTGGAAGGGGGATGTACGGCACCGATTGGCGCATTGGCCCAGATAGAAGGAGATCAACTCCTGTTTAAAGGGTGTGTGCATGCCTTGGACGGAAGCCAGTTATACGAAGTTACTGAGGCATTTGGCAAAACAGATCGCTACGATATGGGGTGTAAAGCAGCCACAGAGCTACTTGCCAAAGGGGCGGATGATTTGATCGCCCAAATAAAAAGGCAGATGCGCCAAACCACCCAGGAATAAACACAGAGATGAGCTCCCCAATAAAGACACAAAACCCTCCGCTGCTGCTTTCGACCCGCGCTTTGCGCAAAGGGGAGAGGCAAGCCTTAGAAGACCTGGGTTTTGACGTCTTGGTGCAGCCCAGTGTTGCTGTTAAACACCTCGCTTTTGATATGCCCCAAGGGTGGAATCAGGCGGTGTTTACCTCCCAACACGCCGTGGCTTCATTTGTCAAACATCCACAGGCAGAAAAGCAAATCGCCTTAGGTCGAGTGGCCCATTGTGTGGGTGCGCTCACCCAAGAAGCTGCTGTCAAGGCAGGTTTTCGTCCGGGACACCGGGCGGACAAAGCCAGTGACTTGGCCACCCTTTTGATTGAACAGCCCCAAATGGGTTCGCTGTACTTTTTTTGTGGCGACAAACGACTAGCCGTTTTGCCTGCCCGTTTGGCTGAGGCCCAAGTAGATTGTCCGGAACGCGTGGTTTACCGATCCAGACCAAAGTCTACCCCCCTAAACCGCTCTGTCGATTACCTGTTGTTCTACAGCCCCAGCGCGGTGCAATCCTTTACCGCCGTCAATACCATTGGGGCGGCTAAATGCGTGTGCATCGGTCCCACAACCGCTGCGGCACTCACCGGAAAAACCCAAAAGGTTTGGATCGCCCAAACCCCAGATTTTAACGCCCTCAGCGCTGCGCTGCAAGAAGCCCTTCGCGCTGAGTAAACCAAGAATTATGGCCCTTAAAAACGATTTATTCTTACGCGCCCTTCAAGGCCAATCCGTTGATAGACCCCCCGTGTGGATGATGCGTCAAGCAGGCAGGTATTTGCCAGAGTTTCGCGCCCTAAGGGACCAATACGATTTTTTCACCCGTTGCCAAACCCCTGAGATTGCCGCGGAGATTACGGTACAACCCATCAGGCGTTTTCATATGGACGCTGCGATCTTGTTTTCCGATATTTTGGTCATCCCTCAAGCGATGAATATTCCGGTGGAGATGCGCCCAGGCCTAGGCCCTTACCTGCCTCAGCCGGTAAGAACCGCTAGCGATGTGGAGCGCGCTGAGGTGCCCGATGTGCACCAGGCCTTGGGTTATGTATTTGAGGCGATTAAAATCACCAAACAAAAGTTGGACAATGAGGTGCCGTTGATCGGATTTGCCGGAGCCCCTTGGACTATTCTGTGCTATTGTGTACAAGGTCAGGGCAGCAAGACCTTCGATATGGCCAAAGAGTTTTGTTTCACCCAACCAGAGGCCGCCCACGCCCTGTTGCAAAAAATCACGGATACGACGATTGCCTACCTGAAGGCTAAAGTAGCCGCTGGTGTGGACGCGGTGCAAATTTTTGATTCTTGGGGCGGAATGCTTTCCCCAGTGGATTACCAAGAGTTCTCTTGGCAGTATATTCAGCAGATTATCGACGCGTTGAAACCCCACGCCCCAGTCATCGCCTTTGGCAAAGGGTGCTGGTTTGCCTTGAAAGAAATGTCTCAATCCGGGGCTTCAGCACTGGGCATCGACTGGACGCTTTCAGCGATGAACGCCCGCTATTTGAGCGGCGGACGCATCACCCTTCAAGGTAATTTTGACCCAGCCCGCTTGCTCTCTCCACCGGCGACCATCACCAAGATGGTGCACGAGATGATCGACGCCTTTGGCAAAGACCGCTATATTGTCAATCTAGGACATGGCATTTTGCCTAATATCCCCTTGGAAAACGCCCAGGCATTTATCGAGGCGGTGAAAAGCTACCCGGATAGAAATTTGTAATTCCATGGCGCAAATCCCGATGAAAGATCAGTTTTTTGCCTACATCCAAGGCCTTCAAGACCGCATTTGTGCGGGTCTGGAGGCGGCAGACGGACAGGCCCGCTTTCAGGAAGACCTTTGGGACCGCCCCGAAGGTGGAGGCGGTAGAACTCGAGTGCTAGAAGGTGGAAAAGTGTTGGAAAAAGCCGGGGTAAATATTTCCGGAGTACACGGAGACCTTCCCCCAGCTATGCAGCAGTATTTCGGGGTAGGGGAAAGTCAGTTTTACGCCTGCGGCCTGAGTTTGGTGCTCCACCCAAGAAACCCCATGGCCCCCACCGTGCACGCCAACTCGAGTTCAGCACCCGCGCCGCCCTGCACCGATTCGGGCTCAGCGACGCCCCGACAATGCTTAGGCGGATGCTCGGCCGAGCCTTTCCGGGCGACAGCGTTTCACACCTCGCCGTCGACCTGCTCAACGTCTTCTTCTGGGCCGCGCTAGCGCAAATTGCCCGCGATTACGCCTGGCGCATGCCCCAGCTCGCGATGTATGCCGACTACCTCGAATACCCGGTGGTTGCGGCATTCGGTATGCCGGCATCCGAGGCTAAAAGCGCCGCTTAGCTCACGTTCAGATTCGCGAACAAAACCCC
>ENA-UOYK01000679-UOYK01000679.1-marine-metagenome-genome-assembly--contig:-NODE-679-length-11224-cov-4.281511_pt1 | contig 11224 bp, 11 predicted proteins | sample MGYA00238174_ERZ767213 | MGnify/ENA primary metagenome ERZ767213 (study PRJEB28944, sample SAMN06267167) | marine metagenome | isolation source: Columbia River Estuary | place: USA:Columbia River Estuary...
GCGGAAGGACTCCGGATGCAGGAATGGGTTATAGAAAGACATCTGGTCATGCGACGCCACCTTGCGGGCGTCGGTCCACGGACCGAACGGACCGGGTGCGGAGGCCAGCCACACTTCGCCGAGGAAAGAAGAGGCGCCGCCGTGCTCGGTGAAGATCGCCAGCCAGCGGCGGCTCCACGGATGCCAGGCGACGTGGCCGCGATGCGCCTTAATCAGGCGTCCGTCCGGGGTGGTCGCGCCAGCGGGAGTCGCGACCGGCTCCCACTTCGAAGGGTCGCGCCAGGCTTCGTAGGTCGCGGGCACGCGTAGCTTCGGGAAGGTCTCGCCGAAGAGCATCCAGCGGACGCCGGCTTCGTCGGTCCACGGGACGGCGTGGCCTTCGGGCAGCAAGGGCGGTGTCGGGCTCTGCGCGGAGCGCGTCCACACCGTCGACAGAGGGCGGAAGCGGCTCACCGTGGCGTCCCATTCGACCAAGTCCCAGCGGTAAGCCTCCATCGTGCCGCGCACTTTCGCCGCCGTGGCCACCAGATGCGGCCGGCCTTGCGCGTCGGGCAATGTCACCGCTCCCCAGAGCCAGGTCGGCCCATCGCCGGGGACCTCGGCCACGCCGACGGGTCGGCGCTCATGGTGCGTCGTGTCGGGCTTCGTGAAGTAGGCATAGGGCGGCCGCAGGGGCGGACGCTCGGGAGGCGTGAAGCCTTCGGTCGTGGCGGCGGAGACGTTGAAGATCCCCAGCGGGTAGTGCGCGAGGTTCGTGTCGCCCCAGAACCAGTGGAGCCGCCCGGCATGCTCCGCGGTCACCACGCTGTCCGCGCCGAGCACGCCGCTTTCCTGCCAGTCGAGCTGTTCGCCGAGTTTCTGAGATTCCGCGAACAAGCCGGCGCCCGTGAGGCGACCGAGACGGCGCGCGAGGATCGTACGTTCCACCGTCACCTTGAGCGTCTTACCCGGCTCGGGCGTCAGGCGCACGCCGCGGTAGCCGAAGCCGTCGGCTTTCACGCCGTAGCCGTGGCCGTGCACGCCGAACCAGGTCTCGCGCCCCATCAGCTCCGGCAGGTCGCAGGCGATCAGCCCGGCGTTGTCGGAGACGAACCGGACGCCGTGGACCGTGCGGAGTTCGACGCCGGGCACGGGCCAGCCATCGCCTTGTTCGACGACCTCGATGCGACAGGGTTGGACGGCGGCCGCCATCGCCGTAAGGCCAAGCAAGACAAAGAGCCAGGAGGCGGGCCGCATGCCCCTAGTCTCCGTATTCTCGCGGCTGATTCAAGTCCGCGCGGGGCTTTTCGCTTGGAGCGGGGGCCGTCCGGGCTTACCTCTGGGACATGCTTCCGGAAGCGCGTCAGAAAGAGCTCAAGGCCTTCGCCGGGAAACTCGCGGACATCGCCCGCGCGGTCCTGCTCGCGGCCCACGCGCGCGTCGAGACCGAGGTCGAGATCAAGCCCGACGGCACGCCCGTGACCGTCGCCGACAAGGAAGCCGAACGCCAGATGCGCGCGGCCATCAAGGCGGCTTACCCGGACCACGGCATCCTCGGCGAGGAGTTCGGCCCCGAGAACGTCGACGCCGAGTACTGCTGGGTGCTCGATCCCATCGACGGCACCAAGTCGTTCCTCTCCCGTGTCCCCTTATACGTCACCCTCATCGGCCTGCGCCACGAAGGTAAGCCCGTGCTCGGGCTCATCGACCAGCCCGTCCTTGGTGAGCGCATCATCGGCGACAACCTCACCTGCGAGCTCAACGGACGTCCTGTGCGCGTGGTCGAGGCCCCGATGAAGGACGCCGTCGTCGTCTCCACCGACCTCGATAACATCCGCCGCCTCCATCGCGACGTCCGCTGGAACCGTCTCGCCGACAGCGTCGCCCATGTGCGCACGTGGGGCGACGGCTACGGCCATCTCCTCGTCGCGGCGGGCCGCGCGCACGTCGTCGCCGACCCGATCATGAATCCGTGGGATCTCGTCCCCGTGCTGCCCGTCCTGCGTGGCGCCGGCGCGGTCGTGACCTCCTGGGAAGGCGGCGATCCCGTCAAGGTCGGCAACATCATCGCCGCGGCGCCGAAGCTGCACGCGGAAGTGATGCGGACGTTGCGCGAGTAAGCGCGAAGATGCCCCCCTCGCCCCCTTCGCCTGGCTCCCGACCGACCCGCCGGGCGTTCTTGGCGACGTTGGCCGTAGGGGGAGCCGGCCTTTCCGCGGCCGCCTATGCCCGGTATGCGGAGCCTGACTGGCTGGAGGTTTCGGAAATTCCGGTCGACCGCGCGATTTTCCCCGCCCCTCGTGGCTTGCGCATCCTTCATCTTTCCGACCTGCATTTCGGTCCGCACGTCCCCTTGGAGCTCATCGGGCGGGCCGTCGAACTCGGCCTCGCGCAACGGCCTGATCTCATCGCGCTGACCGGCGATTTCGTCACCGGTCGCCTGCGCGAAGCGGCGGCTTATGCCGCCGTCCTCCGCCGACTTTCCGTCGTCGCCCCGACGTTCGCCTGCCTTGGTAATCATGATGCCATCGTCGCGGCCGGCCCGGTCGGCGAGATTGCCCGCACGGCAGCGGTCATGGGGATGCTGCGTCTGGCGCAGGTCGACGTGCTGATGAACGAGACACGGGAGGTCGCCGTCCGCGGCGGGCGATTGAAGGTATCGGGGCTAGGTGATTTATGGACGGGCCAGAACCATCCAGCTCGCTGCTTGGCGCCGGTCCGCGGTCCTGGCCGGGAGTCGCTCGCGCACTTGCTCTTGAACCATAACCCGGACGCGCGACTCGCGACGATGGCTTATCACTGGGATCTCATGTTATGCGGGCATACCCATGGCGGACAGGTCGGGGTGCCGTGGGTGTCCGAATGGCTGGCACCGGTCCGCGATAAGTCGCACATCGAAGGAATGCGGAAGCGGGCGGGCCGATTGATCTACATCACGCGCGGCGTCGGCAGCCTATATGGCGTGCGCTTCTGGTGTCGTCCGCAGGTGAGCCTGCTCGTCGTCGACTGAGCGCGGCTCAGAGCCGGACCTTCAGCGAGCGCCCGTGGGCGTCGAGGTTCTCCATGCGGGCGAACGCGTCGACCACCGCGGCCGCCTTCTTGAGCGAAGCCGGGGCGTAATGCACGAGGCTCGTGCGGCGCAGGAAGTCGGCGACGCGCAGGCCGCTGAAGAAACGACCCGTACCGCCGGTCGGCAGCGTGTGGCTCGGGCCCGCGGTGAAGTCGCCGAGCACCGTGGGCGTGTGGTGGCCGAGGAGGATGGCGCCGGCGGTGGTGATGCGGGCGGACAGCGCCTTCAGCTTGGCCGGGGCGACCATCAGTTCGAGGTGTTCCGGGGCGACGAGGTTGGCCGCCTCGGCCGCGTCCTCGATCTTCGGGACCAGGATGGCGCAGACCTTGGCGTCGAGCGCCTTGCGGATCTTCTCGCCGTGCGTGAGGGACGCGGACTGCGCGCGGGCGGCCGCGAGGCACTGCTTCGCGAAGGCTTCGCTTTCCGTGACCAGGTAGAGCTTCTCCTTGCCGCTGCCGTGTTCGGCCTGGGCGCAGAGGTCGGCCGCGACCCACTCCGGGTCGGCGGTGCGGTCGGCGATGATCATCACTTCGCTCGGGCCCGGGAGGAGGTCGACGCCGACGAGGCCGAAGACCTGGCGCTTGGCCTCGGTCACGAACGTGTTGCCCGGGCCGAAGATCTTGTCGACCGGCGCGATGGTGCGCGTGCCGAGGGCCATCGCCGCGACGGCTTGGGCGCCGCCGACCGCGTACACTTCCGTGATGCCGCAGAGGTAGAGCGCGGCGAGGATGTCCGGGTTGATCTTGCCGTCCGGTCCGGGCGGCGTGCAGGCGCAGAGTTCGGGGACGCCGGCGACCTTCGCGGGCAGCGCGGTCATCAGCACCGTCGACACGAGGGGCACTTGGCCGCCGGGGATGTAGAGGCCGCAGCGACGGATCGCGTGGTGGCGTTCGCCGACCGTGGCGCCGTGCGGGTTCTGCGCCGTCCAGCCTTGCGGCAGCGTGCGCGTGTGGAAGGACGTGACGCACTTCGCCGCTTCGTCGAAAGCTTTCTTCTTCGCGGGGGCGAAGCCGGCGGCCGCGCGGCGGAGTTCCGCGAGCGGGATGCGCTGGCGCGCGGCGGTGAGCTTGGCGCGGTCGAACTTCGCCGTGTAGGCGAGCACCGCGGCGTCGCCGCGGCGTTTCACGTCGGCGATGATGCCGGCCACCGCGTCGCGGACGTCGGGGGAGGCTTCGCCCGTGCCGACGAAGGCGCCGAGTTTGGCGCGGAAGTCTTTGGCGCGGAGGCGGAGGAAGGTCATGGGCTCAGAAGGAAGGGAAATCGAAAAGCCCCGGGGTCAAGGCCGGGTTCACCTTGACCTCGTCGTAGGTCACTTCGCCGGACTTCTTGCCGTCGACGTAGATCGTCTCCTTGGCCGGGAAGCTGATGCCGTCGACCTTCGTCAGCGACTCGACCTGCTGGCGCTGCAGTTCGCCCTTGGGGGTGGCTTGGTCGGACGCCACGAGCACGAAGCTGGTGGCGTCGAAGTGGCGCGTGATCCGCAGGCCGCTGCCGTAGGCGTATTCGATCGCGTGGGTCTTGCGGCCGGCGATTTCGGACGGGCCGCGGTAGGTCGCCGTGCCGAGTCCGGCCGGCGGCGCGGCGAAGAAGGCGAGGTCGTCGAGGGCCATGTCCCGGAGCTTCTTGAATTCCTCGTAGGGCACCGGGCGGACGGAGCGAGGGGAGAGGGCGTCGGCCTTGGAGCTCGTCCAGCCTTCGAGGCGGCCGGCGCAGACGGCGGCTTCGGTGCCGCGGTCGCGGTCGGCGGTGCTCTGCAGGCGGTAGCCGCCGGCGGCGAGGGTCAGCGTGGTCGCGTTGAGCGGCCGGCTCTTGTCGTCGTAGGCCGTGAAGACCAGCCGGAGGGACTTCACCTTGTCCAGGTCGGCCGGGTCGGCGGCGAGGGCCGCGCGCGCCTTGGCGATGATCGTCGTCGCCGTCAGGGGCGGGTCTTCGGCCGCGAGCAGGCCGGTCGCGGCGAGCAGAAGCGTCGCCACCAGCGCGGCGTATCGGCGGAACAGGACCATGGGAGCCCGATGTTGGGCGGGGGTGTCTGCTTGGCAAGCATCAGGAGGGGCGCCGCCCGCTCCGGACGGTTCAGCGTTCGCCCGTGGCCTTGAGCAATCCCGCCACGTCGCAACGGCCTTCGTAGAGGGCCTTGCCGACGATCGCGCCGACGAGATTCGGGTAGGCCTTGGCCATCTCGGCGAGGCGCGCCACATCTTCGACGCCGGACACGCCGCCGGAGGCGATCACGCCGCAGGGGCAGACCTTGAGCACTTCCTCGAGGGATTTCCAGTTCGGACCCGTGAGCATGCCGTCCGTGGCGATGTCGGTATAGATGACGGTCGAGACGCCGAGTTCACCGGCTTCCTGGGCGAACTCCGTCGCCTTGAGGGCCGTGACGGCCGTCCAGCCTTTGACGGCCACCAGGCCGTCTTTGGCGTCGATCCCGACCGCGAGGCGCGGGCCATGGGACTTCGCCATCTCGCGGAGGAAAGCGGGGTCGGTCGCGGCGCGCGTGCCGATGACGACGCGGCTGGCGCCGGCTTCGTAGGCGGCCTCGGCCGTCGCGCGGTCGCGCATGCCGCCGCCGAACTGGATCCGCGGGCCGAGGGCGGCGATGCGCTTGAGGACCGGGAGGTTGAGCGGCGCGCCGCCGAAGGCGCCGTCGAGGTCGACGACGTGGATCCACGACGTGCCGGCCTGGGCGAAGACGATGGCCGGTTCGACCGGGTCCTTGTAATAGTCGGTGCGGGCGTCGTCGCGGCCTTGGCTGAGGCGGACGCAGCGACCGCCGCGGATATCGATGGCCGGATAGGCGAGCATGGAGGTCAGGAAGCTTTCTTCTTCGACGCCGCGGCCGTGACCGGCTGTTCGCCGCGGATGGCTTCGGCTGTCACCGTGAACTTCGAGCCGGGGGCGGCTTCGGGCAGCGCGTACATCGTGTCGAGGAGCACGCCTTCGAGGACGGAGCGGAGGCCGCGGGCGCCGGTGCCGAGGGCCAGCGCCTTGTCGGCGGCGGCTTCGAGGGCTTCGCGCGTGAACTCGAGGGACATGCCCGAGAGGGCGAAGAGCTTGCGGTACTGCTTCGTCGCGGCGTTGCGCGGTTCGGTCAGGATGCGGATGAGCGCCTCGCGGTCGAGCGGCTCGAGGACGGAGATGACCGGCAGGCGGCCGACGAACTCCGGGATCATCCCGAAGGAGAAGAGATCTTCCGGCTGGAGACCGGCGACGATCTGTTCGGCCGAGAGGGAAGGGGCGTCGTTGCGCGGAGGGACGAAGCCGAGGGACTTCGCGCCGCCGCGGCGGGCGATGATGCGGTCGAGGCCCGCGAAGGCGCCGCCGCAGATGAAGAGGATGTCCGCCGTGTCGACGCGGATGCACTGCTGCTCCGGGTGCTTGCGGCCGCCGGCGGGCGGGACGTTGCAGACCGTGCCCTCGAGGAGTTTCAGGAGCGCCTGCTGCACGCCTTCGCCGGAGACGTCGCGGGTGATGGAGGCCGAGTCGGACTTGCGACCGATCTTATCGATCTCGTCGATGAAGACGATGCCGCGCTGGGCGCGTTCGACGTCCATGTCGGCGGACTGCAGGAGGCGGAGGATGACGGTCTCGACGTCGTCGCCGACATAGCCGGCTTCCGTGAGGGTCGTCGCGTCGGCGATCGCGAACGGCACGTCGAGCATGCGCGCGAGGGAGCGGGCGAGGAGCGTCTTGCCGGTGCCCGTCGGGCCGATCAGCAGCACGTTGCTCTTGTCGAGCTCGACGTCGGCGAGGTCGCCGGCCTGGGCGGCGTCGGCGGGCTTCTGGCGGTCGTTGAGGCGCTTGTAGTGGTTGAAGACCGCGACCGAGAGGACCTTCTTCGCGTGGGCCTGACCGATGACGTGCGCGTCGAGCTCGAGGCGCAGCTGCGTGGGCGGGATCAGCTTGATCGGCGCCAGCGGGAGCTTGGCCGGGGCTTCCTGCATCGCGGGTCCACCGGCGGCGGACGCGGCCGGCTTGCCGTCGCGGGTCTTCTCGCGGTCGAGGAGGCGGCCGCAGGTGCTCACACAGGCGTCGCAGATGCCGACACCGCCGGGTCCGGCGATGAGTTTGCCGGCCTGCGCGGCGGGCTTGCCGCAGAAGGAGCAGCTCTCGGCGCGATCGCCGGCCATCGGCTTAGGCGCGGGCCGCCTTCGGCGCCACGACGTGGTCGACGAGGCCGTAGGCCTTCGCCTGTTCGGCCGTCATGTAGAAGTCGCGGTCGGAATCGCGCATCAGTTCCTCGGGCGTCTTGCCGCTGTGCTTGGCGAGGACGTGGTTGAGCGTGTCGCGCCAGCGGAGGATCTCCTTGGCGGCGATCGAGATGTCGGACGTCTGGCCGCCCGCGCCGCCGCTCGGCTGGTGGATCATCACGCGGCAGTTCGGGAGCGCGTGGCGCTTGCCCTTGGTGCCGGCGGCGAGGAGGACGGTGGCCATGCTGGCCGAAAGGCCGATGCAGTAGGTGTTCACCTCGCACGTGAGGAAGTTCATCGTGTCGTAGATCGCCATGCCCGCGGTGATGGAGCCGCCGGGGGAGTTGATGTAGATCGAGATGTCCTTCTTCGGGTCTTCCATCTGCAGGAAGAGCAGCTGGGCGATGACCGCGTTGGCCACGTCATCGTAGATCGGCGAGCCGATGAAGATGATGCGGTCCTTGAGCAGGCGGCTGTAGATGTCCCAGGCTCGCTCGCCGCGGGCGTCGCGTTCGACGACGTTAGGAATGATGTAGGACATGGTGGTGCGAGAAGGACTGTGCCCGGAACGGGCGAAATCTCAACCTCAGGCGGCGACTCCGCCGGCGAGGACGGCGTCGAGGGCCTTGTTGAGGAGGGCGTCGCGGCGGAGTTCGGCGAGGCGCTGGCGGTCCTTGACCAGCTTTTCGGGCTGGGTCTGGCTGGCCTGGGCGGCCTGCATGATCGCGGAACCGAGCTCTTCGCGGGACACCTCGAGCTTCAGCTCTTCGGCGATGCGGGAGAGGACGAACTGGGCGCGGACGCGGAGGGCGGCGGCCTTCTTGGCTTCGGCGAGGATGTCGTCGCGCTGGGTCTCGAGCTCTTCGGGCTTGGTGCCGCTGCGCAGGCGCATCTCGGCGTACTGGTAGAAGAGGCCTTGGGCGACGGACATGACGGCGGATTCCGGCAGGGGGAATTCCTGGCCGGCGAGGAGGGCGTCGACGGCCTTTTCGCGGCGGGCGGTCTCGGCGGCCTGCTTCTTGGAGCCTTCGATGCCCTTGCGGAGCTGGTCGCGGAGTTCGGCGGCGTCCTTCACGCCGACGGCCTTGCAGAAGGCTTCGTCGACCTTCGGGATCTCCTTGCGGCGGACTTCGCTCGCGGTGATCGCGTAGCTGACCTTCTTGCCGCGGAGGGCTTCGCGCTCATGCGTGGCGGGAAAGACGTACTCGGCCTGGGCGGTGCCGTTGGCCTTGAGGCCGATCACGGCCTGGGCGATGGCGGGGACGGCGACGGCGGCGCCTTCGGCCCCGGCTTCTTCCCAGGTGGATTCGGCGCTGCCGTAGGACTTGGCCTCGGCGTCGAGCTCGCTGACGGGCTTGCCGTCGACGGTGCCGACGTAGCCGATGCGGACGTAGTCACCCTTGGCGGCGGCGTCTTCGGTCTTCTCGTAGCGGGCGCGCTGTTCGAGGATCTTCTGGAGGTGCTGGTCGATGTCGGCTTCGGCGACGGTCACTTCTTCGACCGGGACCTTGACGGCCTTCCAATCGGGGGTCTTGAAGTCAGGAACGACGTCGACTTCGTAGCGGAAGACCGCGTCGGCGCCGGAGCCGGCTTCCTTCTGGACGTCGGCGACGGTGTAGATGGTGAAGGACTTCTCCTGCTGGATGCGTTCGTAGCCCTGGGAGAGGAGGCGCTGGCTGACCTCGTCGGCGATCTGCTTGGCGTACTTCTGACGCACCACGGCTTCCGGAGCCTTACCCGGGCGGAAGCCGGGGAGGGCGGCCTCGCGGGAGAAGCCCTTGACGACTTCCTTCTCGGCGGCGGCGACGGTCGCGGCGGGGACCGTCACGGTGACGGAGCGGCGGGTCGGGTTAGTTTCTTGGATTTTGATGTCCATGGTATGTATAAAGGGAGGGAGGCCCCCGGTCGGTGGTCGTCGCGGGGGGAAGGGCCGAGCAAATAGAACTACCCCCCACGGTCAACAGCGGAGGCGGGCCTTTTCAGGCCTTTTCCGCCAGCCTTTTGCGCAGGTGGGGCAGGACGCAGCGGGGGACGAAGGCGGCGGCCTGGGAGAGCTTGTGGCGGGCGATGTCCTTCACGAAGCTCGAGGAGGTCACGAACTGGTCCTGGCTGGGCATCAGGATGACGGTCTCGATGCCCGGGGCCATCAGGCGGTTGGCGTGCGCCAGGTCGAATTCGAACTCGAAATCGCTGAATTTACGGAGGCCGCGGATGATCGCGGCGGCTTTGTGTCGATGGGCGAATTCGACCGTCAGGCCTTCGAGTTCGAGGACCTTGACGTTGCGGATGCCCTTGCAGGCCTCGCGGGCCATGCCGAGGCGTTCTTCGACCGAGAACCACGGGCTCTTGCTGTCGCTCGCCGCCACGGCGACGATCACGCGGTCGAAGAGCCGGGAGGCGCGGCGCAGGACGTCGAGGTGTCCGAGCGTGACCGGATCGAAGGTGCCGGGATAGACGGCGGTGCGGAGGGCTCGGGGCATCGTTTTCCTGTTGCGGCTCACTCTCGGTCGGGAACATCCTTTCCGCAAGCCCGCATGCATATTCTTCGGCATCTCCCTAATATCCTGACCGCGGCCCGCCTGCCGGCCATCTTCCTGATCACGGTCTGGACTTACTGGGCCGGCCCTTGGGCCAGCGCGGCGCTCGCTTTGTTCATCCTGGCGGCCTTGACCGACATCTTCGACGGCTGGATCGCCCGCAAGCTCAACGCGGTCACGGACTTCGGCCGCCTGATGGACGCCCTGGTCGACAAGATCTTCATCCTCGGCCTGCTCATCGGCCTCGCCGCGATCGATTGCCTGCCGGTCACGCGCTGGAGCGACGCCGGCGAGCCGCTGTCGCCGGACGCTTCGACGGTGCTCTACACGTCCTTCGGCGTGATGCTCATCGTCATCCGGGAATTCCTGATCACCGGCCTCCGCCTCGTCGCCGCCGCCTCGGGCCAGGTCCTCGAGGCCGAGGGTCTCGGCAAGATCAAGACGTTCCTGCAGATCCTGGCCATCGGTCACCTCATCGGCCTGCGCGCGTACGAGTCGCACTGGAAGCTCTCGGCCGAATGGCATCAGCGCTGGGAGGTCATCATCATGGCCTTGTTCTGGCTGTCCGTCGCCCTGACCGTGTTCTCGGGCCTCAGTTACCTCATCCGGCATCGCCGTCATCTGCCGGGCCTGGCCTCATGATCGTCCAGATCGCGACGCTCGGTCCGCTCGGACGCCTCAAGGCGCCGGGCACGTGGGGCTCCGCGGCCGGGTTGCTGTGGTGGGCGCTCGTCGTGCGTTACGCGCATCAGAAAGGCGGCCCGCATGAGTTCATCTTCGATTCGCTCGTCGTCCTGACCGCGATCCTGTTGTGCGGCGTGGCCGCCGCGTTCATCGGCAAGAAGGATCCGTCCGAGGTCATCCTCGACGAGTTCGCCGCGATGCCGCTGGTCTTTCTCTTCAATCCTCACGTCTACGGCGGGGCGACTTCGTTCGTCTTCGTCCTGCTCGGCTTCCTGTTCTTCCGCCTCTTCGACATCACGAAGCCCTTTGGCATCAAGGCGCTCGAGAAACTGCCCGGAGGTTTCGGCATCGTCCTCGATGACGTGATGGCCGCGATCTACGCGAACCTGGCTTTGCAGGCCGTCTCCCGGCTCTGGGCGTTGCTTGTCTGATGGCCGTGCGCTTCGCCTCAGCTGACACCGCGGTCGTCCGCATCACGGGCGAAGACGCGGCGGCGTTCCTGCAGGGTCAGTGCACGGCGGACCTGCGTGGCGTCGCGCTGACCGATGCGCTCTGGCTGAATCGCAAGGGACGGGTGCTCGCGCACACGGTCGTCGCCAAGGAAGCCGATGGCTCGTTCCTTTTGCTCTGCCCGCACCTTGCGGCGGAGGCGCTCATCGCGGTCGTGACCGCCAACGTCATCGCCGACGACGTCGTCGCGACGGACGAAACCGCCGCGTGGGGGCGATGGATCGCCTGGGGCGCCGAGCCGGCCCTCGCCGACG
>ENA-UOYK01000680-UOYK01000680.1-marine-metagenome-genome-assembly--contig:-NODE-680-length-11222-cov-3.132616_pt1 | contig 11222 bp, 9 predicted proteins | sample MGYA00238174_ERZ767213 | MGnify/ENA primary metagenome ERZ767213 (study PRJEB28944, sample SAMN06267167) | marine metagenome | isolation source: Columbia River Estuary | place: USA:Columbia River Estuary...
CCCGAAATGAAAGGAAGGCTGACTTCAACGACGCATGGCTCGGTCTTTGGGTAGGGCTGACCACCCTTGGTCAGCCGCGGTTGAGCGAGGGCGCTCAACCCTACCCAAGGCAAAGAGATCATCTGGGATGTCCGGCCTTGTTTGCATCGGGTAGGGTCGGCACTGCGTGCCGACCTAGCTGTATCCCGTTCGCCGCAGGGCGAACCTTGGTAGGGGCAAGGCTTGGCCTTGCTCTTCTCTGCGTAGGGCGCGGCGTAGCCACGCCCCTACCTTCTGGCCGCCCTGCGGCGGCCCCAGGTCAGCACGCAGTGCTGACCCTACCATTATTACCTAACCCAAGCCCTGGCCCTAGACCTGTCCCTCGGTTAGGCGCAGCCTAACCGACGATCTGCTTATACGGCTCGCCTTCGTTCTGCGTCGGGCGTTCCGGGCGGCCTTTGTAGCGGTAGGTCAGGCCCATGTTGTCGATGCCGAGCAGCCAGAGGATGGTCGCGTGGAGATCGTGGACATGCAGGGGGGTCTCTTGGGCGCGCAGGCCGAGGTCGTCGGTGCTGCCGATGGTCTGGCCGCCTTTGACGCCGCCGCCGGCCATCCACATCGAGAAGCCGGTGGGGTTGTGGTCGCGACCGTCGCCCTTCTCGGACATCGGGGTGCGGCCGAATTCGCCGCCCCAGACGACGAGGGTGTCTTCAAGCAGGCCGCGGGACTTCAGGTCCTTGAGCAGGCCGGCGACGGGCTTGTCCATCGCGGCGCAGAGGCCGGCATGGTTGCTCTCGATCTTCGAGTGGGCGTCCCACTTCGAGCCGGCGCCGTGGTAGATCTGGACGAAGCGCACGCCGCGTTCGACCATGCGGCGGGAGAGGAGGCAGAGCCGGCCCATGCTCTCGGTCGTCTTGTCGTCGAGGCCGTAGAGTTTGCGCGTGGCCTCGGTCTCGCCGGTGAGGTCGACGACGCCGGGCGCTTCGGCCTGCATCCGCGCGGCCATCTCGTAACCCGCCAGGCGGGCGCCGAGCTCGGAGCGGTCCGGGTAGCGGGCGGCGAAGTCCTTGTTCACGCTGTTGATCAGGCGGAGCTTGCTGGCCTGCAGGTCGGCCGCGACCGCTTCGGGCGTGTTGAGGTTCGGGATCGGCTCGGAACCGCCCTGGATGCGCACGCCCTGGTAGCCCGCGGGCATGAAGCCGGCGCCCCAGTTGCGCGGCCCGTTGATGACCGTGTTCTGATTGTCCTGCATCACGATGAACGCGGGCAGGTTGCGGTTCTCGGAACCGATGCCGTAGTTGATCCACGAGCCCAGCGACGGCTTGCCCGCGAGGATCGAGCCGGTGTTCATCTGGCAGACGCCGGCGGAGTGGTTGATGCCGTCCGCCTTGCAGGAACGGATGACCGCGAGGTCGTCGGCGCAGGAGGCGATGTGCGGGATCCAGTCGGAGAACCACTGGCCGGACTGGCCGTGCTGCTTCCACTCGCGCTTCGATCCGAGGAGGGGCGCCTTGGCCTCGCCCATCGCGGTGATGACCGTGCCGAAACTGTCGGGCAGGCGCTGGCCGGCCAGTTTGTTCAGCAGCGGCTTAGGGTCGAGGAGGTCCATCTGCGACGGACCGCCTTCCATGAAGAGGAAGATGACGCTCTTGGCGCGTGGCTTGATCTGGCCGACGCCGGGCTGCAGGGGCGTGCCGGCGGCGGGGACGACGATCTCCTTCGCGAGCAGGTCGCTGAAGGCCATGGCGCCGAGGCCGAGGCCGGCGTTGAAGAGGAAGTCGCGACGCGACGACGAGGCTTCGAGGCGATGGCAGCGTGGGTCGTTCATTCGACGTAAAGGAATTCGGAGGAGTTGAGGAGGGCGTGGCAGAGCGCGGCCATGGGCGCGTGCTCGACCTTGGGCGCGGCTTCCGCTTTGACGGCGCCGACGGAAAGTTCGCGGCCGCGGCCGGAGGAATCGCTCATCGTGCCGCTCTTGGCTTCGAAGCGCCAGAAGCCCAGCGTGGAGGGGCGGACTTCCTCGGTCGAGTACAGGAGCTGCTCTTCGGGGAGGGCGCCGGAGCTGAAGCGCACTTCGTCCACGACGCCGTGGAAGGAGCCGTCGGTGTCGGCGTTCTTGCCGCCGAGCTGGAGGGGGGCGACCGCCGTGCCGGTCTTCACGCCGGTCAGGCTGAGCTTCACGCTGTCATGCAGCAGGGGCTCGTCGTCGTTGGCCAGGTCCTTGAGCGTGAAGGCGACTTCGCCCGGACGTTCCGGCGTGGCGTAGCGGACGGAGGCGGCGACGTAGTAAGGCTTGTTGAGGTCGATGCGCAGGTTGGAGAAGGCGACCGCCTCGCCGAAGGTCCCGCCGAGCAGCGGGCCGTAGGCCTGCAGCACGAGGACTTTCGGGGCGCGACGGGATTTCTGACCCGTGACGCCGAATTGCCAGTAGCCGTCGGCCTTGTCCTTGCCCGTCTGCGCGGCGATCACGCGCACGGCGCCGCCTTCGCTGATCGAGCGGGGGACGACGACGGCTTCGATGGTGAAGCCGGCGGCGAGGTCGTTCTCCTTGGCGCCCGGGGCGAAGAAGGGGCGGCGATGGCCGGCGGCGAACTGCGCGCCTTGGCCGTCGCGGAACGGGACCTTCTCCGGCTGGAAGTCGCGGGCGATGGCCGCGGTGACCACGGCGGTGGTGCGTTGGCCGCGCACTTCGTCGAGGAAGGCGGCGGCGCGCTTGGCTTCGGCGGCGGAAGGCGCGCGGGCGTAGAGGAGCTGGTAGAGGCGGCGGACCTGCGCGGTCTCGTCGCCCGGAGCATCGGCGGTCACGCGGCGGGCGAGGGTCTCGCTGCGCTTCAGCATGAACGGGCTATTGAGCAAGAGGAGCGACTGGATCGGCGTGGTGGTCACATCGCGCGAGGAGGCGCTGCTGAACCACTGCGGGGCGTCGAAGATGTCGGCCAGCGGATCGCGGTTGTTGCGCATGATGCGCGTGAAGATGCTGCGCACGGGCTCGGCGTAGATCACGCTGGGGCCGGCCTGCTTCTCGGCCTTGAGCTCGCCGCAGGCGGCGTAGAGGGCGTCGCGGATCTGCTCGGCCTCGAGGCGCTGCGGCTGGAAGCGCCAGAGGAGGGTGTTCTGCGGGTCCTTGAGCTGGCCGCGGGCGACGTCCGCATGCTGGCTCGAGCGGCGGTAGGCGGCGCTCGTCACGAGCAGGCGCGACATCGCCTTCTGGTCCCAGCCCTTGGCCATGAACTCATCCGCGAGCCAGTCGAGGAGCTCGGGGTGCGTCGGCGGTTCGCCGAGGTTGCCGAAGTCGCTGGCGTAGGGCGTGAGGCCGCGGCGGAAGCAGAGCTGCCAGAGGCGGTTCATCGCCAGGCGCGCGGTGAAGGGGTTGGACTTGTCGGTCAGCCAGCGGGCGAGCGTGGCGCGGCGGCCGGTGGAAGTTCCGTCCGCCATGGGCGTGATGGACTCGGGCGGGGCAGGGTACTGCGTGCTGAGGACGGTGAGGAAGGCCGGCGGGACGACGGTGTTCTTCTTCGGGATGACGGCGTCGAGGCCTTGGGCGCCGGTCTCGCGGACGGCCAGGACGTAAGGCGGTTCGACCGGCTTGAGTTTGTCGTGTTCGGCGAGCTTACGTTTCAGGTCGGCGTGCTTGACGCTGGCCTCGCCCTTGATGAAGCGATCAAGGCGGTTGTATTCGTAATCGACCTGGCGCCAGGCGAGGGCGGCGACCTGCTCTTCGTAGGGCGTGCGCTGCGCCGCCGGCTTATTGATCATCGCCTGGACGTCGTCGGGGAAGATCTCGACGGCCTTGCGGGTCGCCGTCTCCCGGTACTTAAGTTCGAGCGCGGTAATCTCGTCGCGGATCGCCTTGGTCTCCGCTTCCCACTTCGCCCGCTGGCGGGCGTGCTCGGTGGCCTGCGCTTCGGTCCAGGCGATGCGGTCTTCGACCGGTACGGTATTGTTGAAGAAGCTGCGGAGCGCGTAGTAGTCGCGCTGCAGGATCGGGTCGAACTTGTGGTCGTGGCAGCGGGCGCACTGCATGCCGGCGCCGAGGAAGACGTCGCCGGTGGTGTCGGTGATGTCGTTCAGGATGTTCTCCCACTGGCCGCGGGCGTCGCGGTTGTTGTATTCGTAGATCCAGTGGCGGAGGTAGCCGAGGGCCGTGAGCGCGTCGGGGTCGCCGGGGAAGAGTTCGTCGCCGGCGATCTGCTCCTGCACGAAGCGGTCGTAGGGCTTGTTGTCGTTATAGGCCTTGATGACGTAATCGCGGTAGCGCCAGGCGGTGGGACGGAAGTCGTCGATGCGGAAGCCGTCGCTGTCGGCGTAGCGCACGAGGTCGAGCCACGCGCGGGCCATGCGCTGGCCGTAGGCAGGGGCGGCGAGCAGGCGGTCGACAAGTTTGAAGTAGGCCGCGGGATCCTGGTCTTGGACGAACGCGGCGACCTCTTCGGGCGAGGGCGGGAGGCCGGTCAGGTCGAAGGTGACGCGGCGGATGAGCACGGCGCGCTCGGCTTCGCCGGAGGGCGTCAGGCCTTCTTGGGCGAGGCGGGCGTCGATGAAACGATCGACCGGGTGCGCGGCGGCGCCGGCGGGCAGTTCGGTGCGCTTGACCGGCTGATAAGCCCACCAGGCTTTTTCCTTCGCGCCGATGGTGCCCGGCAGGTAGCGGCCGGCGACGGGCGCCTTGGTGCGGCTCTTCGGCCAGGCGGCGCCGGACTTCACCCAAGTCTGGAGCAGGCTGACTTCTTCCTTCGTGAGGCGATCGCCCTTCGGGGGCATCATCTCGTCGGGATCGGACGACAGGATGTTTTTGAGGAAGAGGCTGGCTTCCGGGTCGCCCGGGACGAGGGCCGCGCCGGCGTCGCCACCCGTGGTCAGGCCGGCGAGGCTATCCATGACCAAGCCGCCCTTGTTCTTGCCGGCGGAGTGGCTGTGGCACTTGAAGCAACGCTCATCCAGGAGGGCCACGGCCTTCTCCGCCAAGTCGTCGGAAGCGGCCGAGAGGGCGGCGCCGGACGAGGCCAAGAGGCAGGCAGACAGGCTGAGCAGTCGCAAAGACATCGGGGGAGCCCTCTTTATGAGGGCTTTCGATTGAGACTGCAAGCCGAGGCCGAAGGTTCCCCTTCGGAGGGCGGTAATGGACTTTACTTCGCCTTCTTTTTCCAAGCCGGATAGTCCTTGGTCAGTAGGTCCCGGGCATACTCCCCGAACCAGCTGTACCCATTGCGGCGCTCGTGGCCGATATCGGCCAGCTTGGGTTTCGGGATGCCGTCGCGGTCGCAGACGTAGGGGGCGCCAGTCTTGAGGTCGTAGAAGCGGGCCCACAGGTCGGGGGCTTTGGGGTCAGGGACCATGACGAGGTTGGGCTTGCCGTCTTTATCCGTCACTTTGTCGAGGCGCTGGCCGACGACCTTATGCGCCTCGAACCAGGCGATGGCACCTTCGATGGAGGCACGGATATCAGGCGTGGGCTTCTCGAGGCTCATCAGCAGGCGCACGATGCCGACCGACTCGCTGCCGCTGAAAGAGGGGAGTTCGTAGGAACGGGCCTTGGCCGGCCCGAAGGTCTTTTCATCGTGCTGCGCGCACCAGACGGCCGGCCTGCCGTCGACGATGATCTGGCACTTCAGGATGCAGGCGATGCCGCGGTCGAAGGCTTGGCGGCAAGACTCGCGCGTCTTGGCGTCGAGGAAGGCGTAGCGGTCGTCGCGGCCGACCTCGCGGACGAATTCCAAGACGCGGACCATGGCGCCGTCGTTAAACGTGATGTGGTCGAAGTAGCCTTGGCGCAGGGGGAAGAACTGTGGCCAACCGCCGTTCGCGTATTGTGCCTTGAGCACGTAAGCCAAGCCGCGGTCGAAGGATTGACGATAGGCTTCAGCCTTCGTCGCGTTGACCATGCGCGCCATGAAGCGCAGCTCATCGACGGTACCCTTATTGTCAAAGGTCGGCTGGAGTTTGGCTCGGTCACCGACATAAGGCTGGCTTACGGTGTCGGTGTTCTTCGGCCAGCCCCCCGCGTCGGCCTGATAGCTCAGGATGATGTCGGCGACCTTCTTCGCCTCCTTGCTGGCGAACCAAGTGTCCGCTTTGCCCAAGTAGCGTCGCGCGCTGTCGTCGGCCGCGAGGCGAGGCAGCATGGCCAGGAGCGCGAGGAGGAGCAGGGTGGGGCGCATGGGTGGTGATTATCGCGGGTGTTGGCGGTTTGCGGATAGCGGTTGGCGGATGGGAAAGACAGAGGGAAGAATTGAAGATGCCCGCCAGCCGCGACCTGGGGATGCCACCTGCCACCTTGAATTGAAGGGGCAGGGACAGGTTTATTGGTAACCAGAGGTGGGAAGGAGTAAATGATGGAAAGCGGGGGCGGGCTGTTGCGGTTGTCTTAGGCACATTATTCCACTCATGTGAGAAGGTGCCTTCTGCGCTGCCGTTCATCCTCGCCTCCGCTTCGCCGCGTCGCACCGAGTTGCTGCGGGAGGCCGGCCTGCCGCACCGGGTCGTCGTCGCGGCGGTGACTGAGCACGAGGATCCGACCACCGATCCGGCCAAGATGGTTCTCCATAACGCCCGCCTGAAGGCCGCGGCGGTCTCCCGCCTGCATCCTGAGGCCTTGGTGCTCGGTTCGGACACCACGGTGGCCCTCGGTGACCGCGCTTTGAACAAGCCGGCCGACCTCACGGAATCCCGCGCGATGCTGCGCAGCCTGTCCGGACGAGAGCATACCGTCCATACCGGCGTCTGCCTGCTCTGCCCGGCGCTCGGGATCGACGAAGCGCACGACGTGACCGCCTGGGTGCGTTTCCGTCCGCTCACCGACGACGATATCACCCGCTATCAAGGCCTGGTGAACACCTTGGACAAGGCCGGCGCTTACGGCATCCAGGAAGGCCGGGAGATCATCATCGCCGATTACCAGCAGCCGATCTCGACGATCATGGGCCTGCCGGTTGAATTCGTCAAAGCCCGCCTCGCCGCGCTGGGTATCCTCGAAAGAATCACCTCATGAAATCCTGGCTGTTATTCCTCGCCGCGACGGTCGGTGCGCAGACGCCTGTCGTCAGCGGTGAGGCCGAGCTGACCGGCCTCATCGGCGGCAAGCCGCTCGTCATCCGTACGACGAGCCGCCTCGCCGGCGCCATCGATTCCCTGAAGTGGGACGGTGTCGAGTTCATCGATTCGCATGACCACGGACGCCAGCTGCAGTCGGCGATCAGCGCCGACGTCAACGGCGTCTTTCGTGTCGAGTGCTACAATCCGACCGAAGCCGGTTCGGTCGTCGACGCGCTCGGCCCGAAGTCGACCAGCCGCCTTGAGGCCATCTCGGTCCGGGATGGGGTGTTAAGGACGCGCACGCGGATGGCTTTCTGGCTCGCGCCGGGCATGTCATCCCACGGACATGTCGCGCAGAACACCAAGCTGCTCTCGGATTTCATCCACCACAAGGAGGTGCGCATCGGCCGGCCAGGCATGGATCACGTGCTCGATTACGTGGTCCAATTCTCGGTTCCGAACGATCGTCCGCACCAGTATCTGCAGGTCGAGGCCCTGACGGGCTACATGCCTTCGGCTTTCAGTGAGGAACTCCGCTTCGACGCGAAGACGGCGACCCTCGTCCCCTTGCCGCGCCAGAACGGCGAGCAACCCGATCCGGTGGTTCTTTCGACCCCCTCCGGCTCGCATGCCATGGGGGTCTTCACGACGACGAGATCTTCGTCGCTTAATCCCGCCCCGGGCTACGGGCGGTTCAAGTTCGAGCACGAGCAGGTCGTGAAGTGGAACTGCGTCATCCGGCCCCGGCCGGACTCGCCGATGCATACCCATTTTAGCTACCAGCTCTACGTGGTCATCGGCACGCGTGAGGACTGCCGGCGGACGCTCGCGGCGCTGACGCAGGAGTTCGGCGGCCGATAATCACGCCGTCCTACGCTTGAAGTCGTCCGGGTCGTCCCTAACTTCGGGGCGTGCGTCCCGATGATCCCATCGACCTGCGCGCCGCGGCTTTCGCGGCGATTGCGTCGCTCGGCCTGCACCTCCTCCTGCTCTGGCTCTTGCCGGACACTTTCCGTCAGGTGGTGGCGATCGTCCGTCCGATCGAGGTCCTGACCGCCCCGGTGAAGATCGACGAAGCCCGTCTGCCTCCCAAGCTGCGTTTCGCCGAGACGAATCCGGTGGCCAACCAGGCCGTGCCGAAGACGGCGCCGTTCACTTCCTCGCGCAATCAGACCGCGGCCCAGCCGGTGCCCGAGAAGATGCCCTCCAACTCCGCCTTGCCGAAGTCTGCCGGCACGTCTCCCGAAATCCGCCTCGCCCAGGGCAAGCCTCGTTCGATCGATCAATCGCAGGCCCAGCCGACACCGGCCCCGGCGATCTCCATGGCCGGCCCCAAGTCCGCCCCGCCGCCCGGCCCGGGCAAGGCCGCCGCCCGTCCCGTCCCGAAGGCGGCGCCGGCGCCCACGCCGACCGACCCGGACCGGCCCCGCGCTTCGATTCCTTCCGGCACCGCCGGCCTCCTCCTGCGTAATTCCGTGGGCGTCAACCGCGCCGGCGCGGTCGCCATCGATGCCCGCTTCAGCCAGTACGGCGACTACACCCAGCGCATGCTCGAGGCCATCCAGTCGAGCTGGTGGAGCATCATCGAGCGCTCCCAGTTCGAAGGCGTCAACCGCGGTCGCGTGACCGTGCGTTTCCGCCTGCATCGCGACGGGACCGTCACCGACGCCACGATCCTGAGCAACGAGGTCACCCGCGTGATGTCGCTGGCCTGCAAGGACGCCGTGATGGCCCCGGCGCCCTACGACGCCTGGCGCGCGGATATGGTCGCCTTGTACGGCGAGAGCGACATCGTCACGATCAACTTCTACTACCGCTGATGACGCTCCCGACAGATTGGATCCCCTTCGGACGCGGCGTGCGCGCGGTCGCCACCCATCCCTGCGGGCTGATCGCGGTCGCGAAGCCGGACGGCATCCTCTCCCATCCCAACCCCGGCGAGGTCGCGGAGAAGGGTACCATCCTCATCGCCGGCAACTACTCCCTCGAGGAAGAGGCGTTCCATGTGCGCGACGGCCAGGGCGGCATCCGCCGCGTCTACCTGCTCAACCGACTGGATTCGCCGACGAGCGGCGTGCTGCTGCTCTCGCTTGACGTCGGCGTGGCCGACGTGGTGCGTAAGATGTTCGCGCGTTCGCAGGTCTCGAAGCAATACGTGGCCCTCATCCGCGGTCGCGGCCTGCGCACCCCGCGCGGCACCTGGCAGGACCAGCTTTCGAAGTCCAAGGGTCCCGGCGGCGGCGTGCGCTCCGAGACGGGCGCGGGCGCCCCGGCGGTGACCGTCTACCAGTGGCAACGCGCCGCCGGCGGCACGCTCCCGCTTTCCTTGATCCGCCTCGAGCCGCGCACCGGCCGGACCCACCAGCTGCGCGTGCAGACCGCCGAGCACGGTCACCCGATCCTCGGCGACCGTACCTACGGCGATTTCGAGTTCAACAAGGCCGTCGGCACGGCCCGCGGTTTCAAGCGGCTCTTCCTGCACGCCGAGTCCACGCAGCTTTCATTCGACTGGCAGGGCGCGAAGGTCGAGTTCAAGGCCGTCGCGCCGATGCCCGACGAATTCACGGAAGCCCTGGCCGCCGAGGATGACGAGACGCCGGGCAAGGGGCCGAAAGCGCCGCGTCGCGACGCCGGCACGCCGATCTCGCCCCGCCTGCGCATCCGGCTCTGAGCCTCGTCATGGCGTCCGCCTTCCAGCTCATCGAAGTCCGCGGACCTGAACTGGAGCCATGGATCGATACGCTGGGCGGACTGCGTATCGCGGTCTTCCGTGAGTTTCCTTACCTTTACGAGGGGGATCTGAAGTATGAGCGGGAATACCTCCGCGGCTATCTCGACTGTCCGCGCAGCCTCGTGGTCTTCGCTCAGGACGCCTCCGGTCGCACGATCGGGTCGACGACCTGCATGCCGATGGCGCAGGAGAGCGAAGGCTTCCGTGGTCCGTTCGAACGCGCCGGGGTGCCGACGGACGACGTGCTGTATCTGGGCGAGAGCATCGTCCTGCCGGAGTTCCGTGGCGGCGGCCTCGGCGGTGAGTTCTTCGCCCGACGCGAAGCCCACGCCCGCCGTCTCGGTCTGCATACGACGGCCTTCTGCGCGGTCGATCGCCCTGCCGATCATCCGGCCCGGCCGGCGCATCATCGCCCACTGGACGCCTTCTGGACGCGTCAGGGTTACCGCCGCCGTCCTGAACTGCAGGCGGTTTTCCCTTGGAAGGAAGTCGGCGAAGAACAGGAATCTCCCAAGACCCTCACCTTTTGGACGAAGACATGGACCGCCTAACCCTCGCCTTGCTGACCTTCGACGTCGGCGTCCCTGCGGCCTCGCCCGATGCCTTTGCCGACCGCGTCTGCGCGCAGGTGCGGGAAGCCTGGGATGATGGCGCCGATCTCGTGGTGCTGCCGGAATTCCTTTGGATGGGCCTCGAGCCTTTCGTTGCGGGTGAAGATAAACTCCGCGGCGTCGCGCAGCTCTTCTGGACCGACCTCTGGCCGCGGCTCGCTCCGCGTCTGGCGCAGGCCGACAAGGGCGTCGTCCTTGGTACGGTGCCGTTCCTCGGCGCGGACGGCCAGCTTCGCAACCGCGCCCCGATCTGGGATGGCGTCGCTTTCCGTCATCAGGACAAACTGCATCTCACGCCTTGGGAATCCGCCTTCGTCGGCGGCGACGGCGTCGGCCTCTGGTCCTTCCGCGGCGTCCGTTGCGTCGTCGTGATCTGCCTCGACGTCGAGATCCCTGAACTGGCCGCCGTCCTGCGCGGACAGGGCGTCGAGCTGATGCTCGTACCCAGCGCGACCGAAACGATCCTCGGCGTCGAAAGGGTAGGGCGTTGCGCCGATGCGCGCTCCGTCGAGCTCGGCTGCCATGTCGGCGTATGCCACCTCGTCGGCCGGACGAACTCCGTGCTCATCGACGAGAACGTCGGCCGCGCCGCGGCCTTCGCGCCCTCGCAGGCCGCCTTCCGCGACGAACCTCGTCACCTCGCCACGCCCGTCTGCACCGAAGGCGACCACGCCCTCACCGTCGACGTCGACCTCGCGCTGCTGCGTCGCCATCGCGCGACGTCCGGTGAGACCGACCCGTCCAAGCTCGGCGCCCGTCCCCTCCGCCTTCTTTCCTGAACCCATGCACCCGCTCATCCTTCAGTATTATCAGGCCTTCAATTCCGGTGACCGCGAAGCCCTGCTCGCGCTCCTGCATCCTGACATCGT